>Ga0209050_1003017_pt1 | contig 13054 bp, 4 predicted proteins | sample Araplavi_mTSA_r2_FD_184276 | JGI IMG/M metagenome (GOLD analysis project Ga0209050, IMG submission 184276) | Arabidopsis root microbial communities from North Carolina, USA - plate scrape MF_Cvi_mTSA_r2 (SPAdes) (version 2) | ecosystem: Host-associated > Plants > Roots > Endosphere | place: USA...
TGCGCCAGCAAGTATTGATGGTGAAATGGAACGTAAGCACCCCTGTTTTTCAGCGAAAAAATAATTCTGGTTCTCAAACCCAAAAAAGTTAAATGGGGTTAAAAAATTACCGTAGCAAAAAGCCTGCTTAATACTGAATATGAGCAGTTTATAAAACTAAGAAAAAAACAGAAAGGTTCTAATGAATTTTACGGGAAAACTTTACACGTTGAAACGGAAGTGCATAATGTCACCGTCCTCCACCACGTATTCCTTGCCTTCAACAGACATTTTACCGGCCTCCTTACAGGCCTGTTCGGTCTTATATTTCTGATAATCAGCCAATTTAATGACTTCCGCACGGATAAATCCCTTTTCGAAGTCGGTGTGGATCACTCCCGCTGCCTGGGGGGCCTTCCAGCCCTTTTGGATGGTCCAGGCCCGCACTTCTTTTTCGCCGGCGGTGAAATATGTGATAAGATCCAATAAATGGTACGAGGCGCGGATGAGCTTGTTGAGACCGGATTCGGTGAGACCATACTCCTGGAGGAACACTTCGCGATCTTCCAGACTCTCCAGTTCGGCGATCTGCGCCTCAATGGCGGCACTGATCACGACCACCTCGGCGTTTTCATGCTGAACATGCGCTTTGAGAGCGTCAACGTGTTTGTTGCCCGTGTGGATAGAATCTTCTTCAACGTTGGCCACATAAATGACTGGCTTTGCGGTGAGTAGCTGCAAGTCGGCCACGGCAGCTTTATCTTCTTCGCTCACCTGGAGGGCGCGGGCGTTCTTGCCCGCCAGCAGGGTTTCTTTGTATTGCTGGAGGATGGCCAGCTCTTTCTTCATTTTCACATCACCGCTTTTGGCGGCGCGTTCAACACGGTTTATTTTCTTATCGATCGACTCCAGGTCTTTCAATTGCAGCTCGGTGTCGATGATCTCCTTGTCGGAAACGGGATCGACACGACCGTCAACGTGGACGATATTGTCGTTTTCGAAACAGCGGATCACGTGTACGATGGCATTCACCTCGCGGATGTTGGCCAGGAACTGGTTGCCCAGCCCCTCTCCTTTGCTGGCGCCCTTCACAAGGCCGGCAATGTCCACAAACTCGATGGTGGTGGGCAGCACGCGCTGCGGGTTCACCAGGCCTTCCAGGATCTTCAACCGGGGGTCGGGCACGCTGATAATGCCCACGTTGGGCTCGATGGTGCAGAAGGGAAAATTGGCGGCTTCCGCCTTATTGTTGGAAATGGAATTGAACAGGGTCGATTTTCCAACGTTTGGCAATCCTACTATTCCGCACTGAAGTCCCATAAAAGTCTATTTCGATAAATTTCAGGCCGCAAATATAACCGCCTGGCGCATACCGGGACACCCCGGGCCCGATTAAATCCTAAACGGCCAGGCCTGGGAACCAAAATGCGGAGAGAGGAATGGCCAGAAGGGCCTGAAAACAAAGAAGCCCCCGATTGCTCAGGGGCTCCTATGGATTTAGATTAGGTAGGTATGTGTCATTCAGTAATGTTTTAGTCCCACTTGAGTTCTGTGTCCAGACCGGGTGTTTTTGCCGTGGTGGTCTCGGCTTCGGCCTCTTCGCGTTCGTGCACGTGGTCGAACTGGGTGAAATCCACGTTGGGCATCAGTTCGTGCTTCACATGGTTTACCGTGTTGTTCAACGCTTCCACGAATTTATTGAAGTCTTCTTTATACAAGAAAATCTTGTGTTTCTCATACGTAAATCCATCTTCCTTGAAACGCTTCTTACTTTCCGTAATGGTCAGGTAGTAGTCGTTGGAACGGGTAGCCTTCACATCGAAAAAGTAAGTTCTCTTACCGGCTTTTACTTTCGTTGAGTAAATTTCATCCCTGCCGTTTGTCTTATTTTCTTCCACAATCCTTCAATTTTTAGGGTTAGATTTAAGTTTGGTTTAGTCTAAGGTAGTATTTTGAAAAATCATTGCAAACAACCGATTTAATATTTTAAAACGGTTTTGTGCGTTTAACCATGCATTTGACCGTTAACGTACAATAGGGCAGGAATGTAAAAACAGCTTTTTAAAACGATTGTGAAGATAGATCAGCAGGACGTAAAGCAGCACGCAAGCCTGGAATTGCTTGCCCGTCAACTAGTTGAGGGGTTCATTACCGGGTTGCACAAGTCTCCTTACCATGGGTTTTCCGTGGAATTTGCCGAACACCGGCTCTACAACGAGGGGGAGAGCACTCGCCATCTGGACTGGAAAGTTTATGCCCGGACCGACAAACTTTTTACGAAAAGATATGAGGAAGAGACCAATTTACGGTGTCTTATTGCCATCGACACCTCTTCTTCCATGCTTTATCCCGTGGCGACCAAGGCTAAAATCCGGTTTGCCAAATATGCGGCGGCGGCCCTGAGCTATCTCCTCCACCGGCAAAGGGATGCCGTGGGATTGTGCCTGTTTTCCGACACGATCAAGACCCTGACGCCCGTGAAGTCGTCGGCCACCCACCTCACCAAGATGCTGGGCCTGCTGAACGACATCGATGAGGCGCCCGTAAAGGAATCGCAAAAAAGCAACGTAGCCGATGTACTACACGAACTGGCGGAAAAGATCCACAAGCGCTCCCTGGTGGTGATCTTCAGCGACATGTTCGACAGCGCCGAAGACACCGACGACCTCTTTAAGGCCCTTCAGCATCTCAAGCACAACAAGCACGAAGTCATCGTTTTTCACGTGATGGATAATCAGACGGAGCTGCACTTCAATTTCGAAGACCGCCCCATGGAATTTATCGATCTTGAAAGCGGCGATAAGCTGAAGCTGAACCCCGGTGAGGTAAAGTTGAATTATAAAACGGAGGCAACGCGTTTTTACAACGCGTTGAAAATGCGCTGCAACCAATACAAGATCGACTTCATCGAAGCGGATGTGCAGAGCGACTACAACACCATTTTGCAGACCTACCTGATCAAGCGGGAGAAGATGCGTTAAAACCTCCCGTAAAAATAAAAGGCGCAAGATCGAAGCATTACGCTCAGTTCTTGCGCCTTCTTCTGTAGCCTTGTCGTCGCGACAAGTACCTTCGAAGATATTTGAGATCTTAAGATTATTCTTGCTCCACTTCCTGGTGCAGCCAGGCTTTTTTGGCGAGAAGCTCTTCTTTCGCTTCCACCATGTCAGGATCAGGCACGCAGCAGTCTACCGGGCAAACGGCCGCGCATTGAGGTTCTTCGTGAAAGCCCGAACATTCGGTACACTTTCCCGACACGATATAATAAAATTCATCGGAAACCGGGGCTTGTGCAGTTTTTGCATCGATCGCCGTACCGTCTTCCAATTCTACCGTTTCTAATTTTGTGCCCCCGGCCCAGTTCCATTCCCGGCCGCCTTCATAGATAGCTGTGTTGGGGCATTCCGGCTCACATGCACCGCAGTTGATGCATTCGTCCGTAATCATTATTGCCATGCTTTTTCTATTTTTGACCCGTTTATCATACAAAAGTACACCAAACATTTCTTAAAACGGACACGTCGCCGCAAAAGTTTACTACATATGAAAGTTGAGGAAAGATTAAACGCCTTTGGTGAACTGGGCCGAATGCTGCGGGAAATGGGTGACGATACGCTTCAATCGTTAGCGTGGAAAACCCGGAATGAGAATGCGTGGTTTACCGAGGAATCGGTACGAATGGCCGTTAGTGGCGTGGCCAAATTTCTGTCCCCGGAAAGCCTCCGTCAGTGGACTTCTGCGTATGATCTGGAGTCAACGGTTCCCAAAAAAATTGCCGTGGTTATGGCGGGCAACATCCCCTTAGTGGGCTTTCACGATTTCTTGTGTGTGCTCGTCGCCGGCCATTCCATCCTCATCAAGCGCAGCTCGAAAGACAGCACCCTCATCCAGTTTGTCGTTGATAAACTCATCGAGATCGAACCGCGGTTTGCTGAACGGATCGCGTACGGCGAACAGTTGAAGGGCTTCGATGCCATTATCGCCACCGGCAGCGATAATGCTTCGCGTTATTTTGAATATTACTTTAGCAAATATCCACACATCATCCGCAAGAACCGGACCTCGGTGGCCGTGCTGGACGGCACGGAGTCGGACGACGACATCCTTCGGCTGGGCATAGACGTGTTCAGTTATTTTGGTTTGGGATGCCGCAACGTCTCCAAACTCTTTGTGCCCGCAGGCTACCCGCTCGCCAGCGTACTCCGGCCCTGGGAGTCTTTCCGTGAGATCGTTAACCATCACAAATACGCCAACAACTACGACTACCAGAAGTCCGTATTGCTGGTTTCGCAAACATCATTCCTCGACAACGGGTCGGTCCTCCTCCAGGAGAATCAAAGGCTGGTCTCCCCTATCTCGGTGGTCTATTATGAATACTACGAAAGCGTTGCGGCGCTCCGTTTGTTGCTGGAGCACTCGAAAGACAAGATCCAGTGTGTGGTGGGCGATTCGAAAGAGGCTAAAATAAAATTTGGTCAGTCACAGTTTCCAGAAGTCGGAGACTATGCTGACCAAATTGATACGTTACAATTTTTGATCGCGCTTCCTTAAGGCTTCGTGCCTCTCAACACTTCCACCCATCCGGTGTAGGTTGCGCCGCCATCCAACTGCAGGCGGTAGAAGTAGATACCATCGGAGGCTTCTTTCGCATCCCAGAAATTTCCTTCGTGATAGTCGGTCGACTTGAACACCTCATTACCCCAGCGGTTGCTGATGATCAGTGTGTGTTTGCCACCGGCAGGCAAGTTCAACACTTCAAACTGATCGTTGACGGCGTCATCGTTCGGCGTAAAGATGTTGGGGACGTATACACTCGGATCGAGGTCGATCTGGATCTGCACGATCTTGGGATTACAGTTCGAATCGTCTTCCACCGTAATGGTGTAGATGCCCGGCGACAAGTAGTCGAAGGATTCCGAGAATTTCTTCTGAGGATCCAACACCACGGGCTGCGAGTCGATGACCGTTGCCCCGTTTTCATCTGTGATCGTGACGTTGTAGTACAGTTGATTATCGGCAGAATGGAAAGGCGTTCCTCCAATGATATTGTCGATCACGATGCTACCCGTCCGTTTCGGATTCGGGAACGAAGGTTTCGACGTTACCGTGAGATCCAGTCGCTGATTGATAACCTGCAGTTTGTCGGCCGAGGTGATCGTGCAACTGGTTTGTTCCTGGACGATGACGAAGCGGTAGGTGTTTCCATATCCCGTCAGGAAGGAGTGCTCTGTCGGTGTATAGTGGAATGTTGCTGTTGTCGCATTGGCGCTCACGGCGAGTTCATCGATCTGGAAGAACGGATCCGAATTGTCGTAAACCTGGATCACCATGGGTTTACCCGGCTCGCCACTAATGTTGGCGATGGTGATGTCCGGCGTGGAGCAGCTCGGCAGGATCTCGAAATCGCCAATCTGATACGGGCCATTCACGGCCACGGGATTGACTGTCCGTGTGGGACAAGGGCTCGTGCTTGACTTCACATAGAAGTAGTAGTTGCCCCTGGGAAGCTGATCGAACTTCACGTTGGGCAACACCAGCGAGTTGTAGTCCACGAACTGGTCGTCGGCTGGCACGTTGAGCGGGTCTGCACTGACGGCCACTTTATAGATACCATCGGGTGCGGATATCTTAAATAAGATCGATCCACTCCTACCACCGTTTGAGCAATCGGCGTTAGTTACGGCAAGGGCCGGTATGGTCAGATTCAATCCAGGAGCTTTGATCTGGATCGCGCTCGGATACGTCGTCACGCAGTCGCCGTTGTCTATGATGTCGACAAAATAGTCGCCTTTGCCAAGATCCGAATAGGATTTGGCAGCGGATACCACGTCTTCATAGTCAAACAAAACCTCTGTATCTCCCAAAGCGCTGATCAATCTTCTCAACCGGATTTTCAATGCGCCAGAGGTTGTATTTCCACCACTGATACCCAATACATTTATCACACCGTCGCTGCCGTTACAGGTAGTCACGTCGGTTGTGCTGACGGTCATGTTCACTTTCGGGAAGAGGTTTCTGATCCTCACCATGGCCGTATCCGGGCAAGTGAAGTTCTGGTTGTCATCCACTTTCAGAATGATGAAGTCTGTGTCGTCCGCGGGAAGCCCTTCGGGCAGCGGCGCGCCTGGCGTGAACGTCTGGGCACTGGACTCTTGTCCTTGGTACACATATTTATACCAATATTGTCCGGTCAGCGATCCGTCGACTGTAAGTCTCACGTTGCCGTCTGTTCCACCGAAGCAGCTGACGTTGCTGAGCACTTCTTTGTCGAGGATGTGTACTTGTGTTTTCAGATCCAGGAAGAAATCAACCGGGCCGCACGATTTGCCATTGCCTTCGTCGATCACGGTATAGGTATACAAACCTGATTTGAGGTCGCTGAAGAGCACCGTTCCATTGGTGAATTTGGTTTGTGTGGTCGGCGGTGTCACACCTTTGTAGACCCATATCACGCGGAAAGTTGTTGCCGTGGCATCCGCGCGTTGGATATTGAACGACACCTCACCAGCATCGCGATCGCTACACGTCGGCTGTGTGGTGATGGTCGGGATGATGGCACTGAAGTTAGCACAATCGGATCCTGTTCCTCCGCACGTGACGTCGTTGGCAGCTTTCACTTGGATAGAGATCGCTCCGGAAACCGGGCCGCAACCTACGGAGACGTATTGCACTGTAATGGAAACCGTTGAGCCCGCGAAGCCGGAAGGATCGAAAGTGGTTCCCGTAACGCCCGCTCCGGTGAAGGTGAAGGTGCCTCCTGCCGGTGTACCATTCACCAGTGACAACAGATTAACCGATCCACCGCCGGGACATACCACGAGGTTGTTTGTCGTGAGCGTTGCATTCGGCGATACATTGATGGTGAATTGTTTCGGGGCAGCGGCACATGCGCCGCCCAGCGAGTAGTTTACTGTGATCACCTGGTTACCCGTGAGACCGGTTGGATCAAAGTTGTCGCCCGTAATTCCGGCCGCGGCAGTGAACACAAAGTCACCACCGGCCGGTACAGCGCTTACCAACGTATTCAGATCAACTGCACCGCTTCCCTGGCACATTTCTACTACGGCCGTCGGCACCGTGATGGTCGATGTGTTGGTTACGGTCAGCGTCAATGTTACCGGGGCGGCAGCACAGGTTCCAATGGAATAGTTAACGGTGATCGGTATCGGACCGCTGAGTCCTGTAGGATCAAAGTTGTTTCCTGCAATATTAGGATGGCCTGAGAAGGTAAACGTGCCTCCGGTTGGCGCAGCCGTAACATAGTTTCTCAGATCCACAATGCCATTGGCCTCGCAGATGGAAGAGTCTGTTTTATTGATTGTCGATCCGCTTACGACATTTACGGCTACGGTAGCGGGAAGTCCTTCGCCGCAGGCATATACCGATGCCACATAGTAATTAGTCGTTGCTACCACCGTCACATTCAGCTGGCCAGGGCCTGTACCCAATGTCGGTGTAAAGTTTGTACCGGTTCCTACCAGGTTCGTACGGGCCGCATCGCTGTACCAGTTAAAGCCAGTAACGGTCAGATCGGTTGAAGACGCCGTCAACGTGGGCGCTGTGGGCGAATTGATGCATATCGAAACAGGGGAAACCACATCCGGAGCCGGCGCCAGTTCGTACTTAAATGAAACGTGCGCAATGCTGGTATTTTCAAAATACTCGATCACGATGTCATGCGTACCATCCGCACCAAAGCAGACCGTTCCGGGGAACTCCAGATAGGAATGGAGACCGAAATTTCCAGACACCAGGGTGCCATCGATCAATATTCTCACGCCGTCATCTCCGCCAACCGTGAACGTATAGTTCCCCTTCGTGAAGAACTTCTTCATCTTGAAGCGGATGCTAAAATGCTCATCAAAAGATCCGCAGACGTTCGGTCCCGCAACCGGCGAAGTGGACAAATCCATATCGAACATGTCCGAAGACACATCATAGAAATTTGTACCGACGGGATTCAGGTTCAGAATATCTGCCTGATCGATAAAGCCTCTGTATTTGGTGGAGGCAAAGTCGATCGTTGCCGGAGTGGCGCTGTCGTCATAGACATAACCGATCCAGGTATCATTGCCGAACGTAACCTGATCGCCAGGGATCGGCCCGATCGTGATGGTCACGTTGTCGGACGCGGCCGGGCAAGGTCCTGCAGGATTGTTGGTGGTCAGTGTGAGTGTCACCGTTCCAGCGGTTCTTTCTGCAAGGCTTGGCGTGTAGACTGCGTTCAAGGCATTTGCATTAGGCGTGAAAGTACCCGTGCCCCCCGTCCAGGTGGCGGAAGTTGCCGAGCCTCCGATCACGCCATTCAACGTGACTGAAGCTGCGCCGCAAATGTTCTGCGGAGCGCCCGCATCCACCGTAGCGAGAGGGTTAACGGTGATGGTGACATTGTCGGTCACACCCGTACAGGTTCCTGTTGCTGTAGCGGTAAGCACTACAGAACCAGCAGCGATGTCGTTGACACCGGGCGTATAGGTTGAACTCGGGTCGGTGTCGTCGCTAAAGGTACCGTCGCCGGCCGTGGTCCACTGTAAGCCGGTGGCCGATCCGGTGAACGTTCCTGACAGTGTTATTGCCGTTGCCGCACAAGTGATTTGAGGTGAGCCTGCGTCCACAGTAGCCGCGGGGTTGATCGTGATGATCACATTGTCAGCAGCCGCTGCGCAGGGTCCACCGGTTGTGATGGTAAGCGATACGTTGCCGGCCGCAATGTCGTTGGCACCGGGGGTGTAGATCGCGTTCGTAAGGTTTGCGTTGTTGAATGTTCCATCGCCGGCTGTCGTCCATGTGATGCCTGAGGCACCTGTGAATGATCCTGCCAAGGTGGCGCTATTGCCGGCGCAAATGGTTTGAACCGGGCCGGCATCCACTGTTGCGCCTGAGCTGATGGTAATCACCACGTTGTCGGTGGCGGCCAAACAAGGACCGGCTCCATCCGGATCATCCGTAGTCAGGGTCAAGGTAACCGAACCAGCCGTTGCTTCAGGCAAAGAAGGTGTATAGATTGCTCCCAGGTCGTTGGCGTTCGGATTAAATGATCCGCTTCCGCCACTCCATGTTCCGGTGGTGGCCGCGCCGCCGATCGTTCCGGCCAGTGTTACGGTATTGCCTGCACAAATGATCTGTGCCCCACCGGCATCCGCCGTAGCCGCCGGATTTACAACGACAGCGACCGAGCCTCCGAGCGACGTGGCCGCACAACTGTTGTTATCCGTCAACGCTGTCACCTGGTACACACCTACTGCAGCTGCCGTGATGGTGAACGTGGTGCTGGGATGATTCGTGACGGTGACAGGTGTTGTGCCATCCGTATAGGTAAAGCTGAACGGAGATGTTCCGGTGAAAGTAAAGGTAACGTCGGGCATCGTGCTTCCTGCACAGACGGTTCCGCCGCCGCTAACTACTGCCGTGGGCAAAGCATTCACCACTACTGCTACAGGCGTTCCCAGGCTTGCACCAGGACACGCACCAGCGTCGGCCAAGGCCGTAATGGCATAGTTTCCTTGCGGTGCGGCAGTGATCGTGAAGGTATTGGTCAGGTGATTGTTTATGGTTACCGGTGTGGTGCCATCGGTGTAAGTAAACGTGAATGGTGCCGTTCCTGTGAAGGTGAAGGTGACATCGGGCAACGTGGCCCCCGCGCAAACGGTTCCTCCACCGCTGATGACTACGCTGGGTGCCGAGTTGACGATCACCGATACGCTCGACGTCAGGTTAGTGCCCGCACATCCCGTGTTATCCGTGAGTGCTGTCACCTGGTATGTTCCTGCGGCCGCGCCTGTGATCGTGAAGGTTGTCGAAGGATGGTTGGTCACGCTGATCGGCGTGGCGCCATCGGTATAGGTAAAGTTGAATGGTGCTGTGCCGGTAAAAGTGAACGTAACATCCGGGAGTGTTCCTCCTGAACAGATACTTCCACCACCCGATACCACAACCGTAGGTGCCGGCTTGGTCACCACCGTGACCGGTGTTCCAAGACTGGTGGCTGTACAAGTCGTTGCATCGGTTAATGCAGTAATCGCATAGGTTCCCGCTGCTGCGCCGGTTATCGTGAAGGTGGTGCTCGGATGGCCCGTCACCGTGATCGGTGTCGTACCATCGTTGTATGTAAAGGTGAAAGGTGCCGTGCCTGTAAAGGTGAAAGTCACATCCGGCTGCGTTGCACCGGAGCAAACCGTGCCACCGCCGCCAATGGTTGCCGTCGGTCTCGGGTTTACGGTGATCACCGCGGATCCTGTAATATTTGCATGGGGTGCGGTCACGCTACACGTTGTGGCCGTGTTGGTAACACTCACAATGGTATACGTTGTCGTGGTCGCAGGGCTTACGTTAACCGTCGCACCATTGCTGATGCCGTTAGCGTTAAAGTTTGTTACGCCATCGGTGTAAACCACATTAAAGGTTCCGGCTGCCGGGAGTGTAAAGGTAAGCGCTGTGTTTGTGCCTGCGCAGATGGTTGCCGTGCCACTGATATCGGCGGTGGGCAATGTTCCAACGTTCACTACGGCACTGCCGGTCAGGTTTGCGCTCGGCGCAGTTACCGAACACGTGGTCACGGGATTGGTAACGCTTACCAGCGTATAGGTTGTATTTACCGAGGGATTGACCACTACCGTGGCGCCGTTGCTTATGCCGTTCAGCGGAAAGTTGGTTGTACCATCGGTGTACACCACGTTAAATGTTCCAGGTGTAGGCAGGGTGAAGGTCAATGTTACCGGTGCTCCCGAACAAATCGCTCCGCTTCCTGAAATGGATGCTGTGGGCAGCGGGTTTACGATCACGGCTACAGATCCGCCCAAGCTGGTGGCGGTACAAGTCGTGTTGTCGGTCAGCGAAGTTACGCTGTAGGTTCCTGCCGCTGCATTGGTGATGGTGAAGGTTGTGCTCGGGTGGTTGGTCACCGTCACTGGGGTTGTGCCGTCGTTGTAGGTGAATGTAAACGGAGCGGTACCCGTAAAAGTAAAGGTCACATTCGGCAAGGTTCCTCCTGCGCAAATCGTGCCACCGCCAGAAACCACGGCTGTCGGTCTTGGACTGACAATCACACTTACCGGTGTGCCGAGGCTTGTAGCCGGGCACCCTCCGTTGTCGGTCAGGGCAGTGATGGAATAGTTTCCGGCTGCTGCATTGTTGATCGTGAAGGTCGTCGAAGGGTGATTGGTTACGGTGATGGGGGTAACGCCATCGGTATACGTGAAGGTGAATGGCGCCGTGCCCGTGAACGTAAAGACCACATTGGGCAGTGTGCCACCCGCACAGATCGCGCCGCCTCCTGAAATGGTTGCTGCAGGTACTGGTTTCACAACGACCGCTACGGATCCGCCTAAGCTGGTCGCGCTACAAGTCCCTGCGTCTGTTAGCGCCGTCACGCTGTAGGTGCCGGCTGGAGCATTGTTGATGGTGAAGGTCGTGGACGGGTGATTGGTCACCGTCACCGGGGTTGTTCCGTCGGTATAGGTGAAGGTGAATGGCGCCGTGCCGGTGAACGTAAACGTCACGTTCGGTAATGTGCCGCCCGCGCAAATGGTACCACCGCCGGAAACAACGGCCGTCGGTCTTGTATTGACAATAACACTTACCGGTGTGCCCAGGTTGGTGGCCACGCAGGTTTTGCTGTCGGTCAATGCTGTGATGGTGTAGGTGCCTACGGCTGCATTGGTGATCGTGAAGGTGTTGCTCGGGTGGTTTGTTACGGTGATCGGCGCGCCTCCATTGTTATAGGTGAAGGTGTAGGGCGCGGTGCCGGTGAACGTGAATATCACATTCGGCAGAGGACTTCCGGTACAAACTGTGCCGCCTCCTGATAGGGCCGCTGTCGGCAACGGATTCACGACTACGGCCGCGGATCCCCCCAGGCTTGTTGCATTACAAGTACCGGCGTCTGTCAAGGCCGTCACGCTATAGGTGCCGGCTGGAGCGTTGGTGAGGGTGAAGGTTGTGGACGGGTGATTGGTCACCGTCACAGGAGTTGTACCGTCGGTATAGGTAAACGTAAATGGCGCTGTGCCCGTGAACGTAAACGTCACGTTCGGCAATGTGCCTCCCGCGCAAAGGGTACCACCGCCCGAAACAACGGCTGTCGGTCGCGTATTGACGATAACGCTTACCGGTGTGCCCAGGTTGGTGGCCACGCAGGTTTTGCTGTCGGTCAATGCCGTGATGGTATAGGTACCCGCTGCTGCGTTGGTGATCGTGAACGTATTCGAGGGGTGATTGGTCACCGTGATGGGCGCGCCTCCATTATTATAGGTGAAGGTATACGGTGCAGTGCCCGTAAACGTGAATGTCACACTTGGCAGAGGGCTTCCCGTACAAACTGTGCCGCCACCGGAAATGGCTGCTGTCGGCAAGGGGTTCACGACGACGGCCACAGATCCACCCAAGCTGGTTGCATTACAAGTACCTGCGTCTGTCAGTGCAGTCACGCTGTAGGTGCCGGCTGGAGCATTGTTGATGGTGAAGGTCGTGGACGGGTGATTGGTCACCGTGACCGGAGTTGCACCGTTGGTATAGGTGAACGTGAAGGGGGCAGTACCGGTGAACGTAAACGTAACGTTCGGCAATGTGCCTCCCGCACAAATCGTACCGCCGCCGGAAACAACGGCAGTTGGTCTGGTGTTGACGATAACGCTTACCGGCGTGCCCAGGTTTGTGGCTACGCAGGTCTTGCTGTCGGTCAATGCCGTAATGGTATAGGTTCCTGCGGCAGCATTGGTGATCGTGAATGTATTCGAGGGGTGATTCGTCACCGTGATCGGTGCGCCTCCATTATTATACGTGAAGGTGTAGGGTGCTGTACCGGTAAACGTGAATATCACATTTGGCAGAGGACTTCCCGTACAAACTGTGCCGCCACCGGATATCGCTGCCGTTGGCAAAGGGTTTACAACGACTGCCACTGAACCACCGAGGCTGGTTGCGTTACAGGTGCTGGCATCGGTCAGAGACGTGATGCTGTAGGTACCTGCAGGCGCATTATTGATCGTGAAGGTGGTGGTCGCATGGTTGTTCACCGTCACAGGCGTTGTGCCGTCGGTGTAGGTGAACGTGAAGGGAGCCGTGCCGGTGAACGTGA
>Ga0209050_1003019_pt1 | contig 13040 bp, 12 predicted proteins | sample Araplavi_mTSA_r2_FD_184276 | JGI IMG/M metagenome (GOLD analysis project Ga0209050, IMG submission 184276) | Arabidopsis root microbial communities from North Carolina, USA - plate scrape MF_Cvi_mTSA_r2 (SPAdes) (version 2) | ecosystem: Host-associated > Plants > Roots > Endosphere | place: USA...
GCCGAGAATGTGTCCGAGGATCTGGCCCTTGTTGTCGGTCGAGCCGCGTCCGAAAATGATGCCGTCGCGCACCTCGGGCTCAAACGGCGCCGATTTCCATTCACTGACCGGGTCTTCCGGCTGCACGTCGTAGTGACCATAGATCAGCACGGTTTTGCGGCCGGGCCGATGACCATTGCGGGCAACAACGATCGGGTGCCCTTCGGTGGGATGAACCGATGATTCGAGACCAAATTCGGCGAGCTTGCCGCTCAGCCACGTCGCGCAATTGGCGACCGCATCTTTCCGTGCAGGATCGGTCGAGACGCTCGGAAACCGGAGGAATTCGAAGAGAAGTTCGAGACGGGGATCGGACATGCCGCCCATTAATCCCGAGCCTGCGCCGGAAGCAAACTCTCGTGTGCTCCCGAGCCTGTGATCAGAGGATCGATCAGAGCACCAGGCGAACGACGCCGGCACCGCCCTTCACGATGCCGCCGATGATCGTGCCTTTGGTCTTTTTCAGCACCGCAGCGGAATCCTTCTCGGAGACGACAATGGTCATGCCGATGCCCATGTTGAAGACCTGATACATCTCGGAGCGGTCGACGTTGCCGCCTTTTTCGATGTGGCCGTAGATCGCGGGGACGTCCCATGAGTCGCAGTCGATGACGGCGTCCAAGTTCTTGGGCAACACACGCGGGAGATTGTCCACAAGACCGCCGCCGGTGATATGGGCGAGGCCTTTGACCACGCCGTCCGGCAACGAAGCGAGCAGCGGCTGATAGTTTTGGTGCACCTTCAGGAGTTCATCCGCGAGGGTGCCTTTGACGCCGGCCAGCTTCGCTTTGAGGTCGAGGCTCATCTGTTCGAAGAGAACCTTGCGGGCGAGGGTGTAGCCGTTGGTGTGCAGCCCATTGGCGGGCAGGCCGATGATCACGTCGCCGGCTTTGATTTTCGAGCCGTCGATCATCTTCGGGCGATCCACGATGCCGACGATCGTGCCGACGAGATCGTATTCACCGGGGTGATACATGCCTGGCATCTGCGCGGTTTCACCGCCGACGATGGCGCAGCCTGCGGCTTTGCAGGCCTTGGCGAAACCCTTGAGCAATTGCTGGAAAACTTCCGGCTCGAGCTTTTCCGCACCGATATAGTCGAGGAAAAACAGGGGCTTCGCGCCAATCACCGCGATGTCGTTGATGCAGTGGTTGACGAGGTCCTGCCCGACGGTGTCGTGGCGACCGGTCTGAAAGGCGAGTTTCAGCTTGGTACCGACACCATCGACGGAGGAAACGAGCACCGGATCTTTCATCCCGCGGAAACTCGGGCGGAAAAGACCGCCGAAGCCACCGATGCGGCCGAGGACTTCCGGGCCGTGCGTGCCTTTGACCAGCGCCTGGATACCGCTCTTCACCTTGTTGCCGAGATCGACGTCCACACCGGCGACCGCGTACGCTTTCCGGGCAGCCGGGGCGGCGGTTTTGGTTTTGGCGGCAGGGCGGGCGGTTTTACGGGAAGTCATACGAGAGCGGGCAGCGCGGTCAGAGAATCAGGAAAAGAAAGAGCTAGGAAGCTAGCGAACGGAGGAGAAGAGCTCCGGGTGTTCAGGTTCGCCGGCGAGCAAATTGGCGCGGCCTTTGCGGCGCTCCATGATGAATTTGTCGACGCTCGGATCGACCGGAATCGGATACTCACCCGTGAAGCAGGCGAGACAGAAGTTTTCCTTCGGCTGATTGGTCGCCCGGACCATATTGGGCACCTCGAGATAACCGAGCGAGTCGGCTCCGAGATACTCGCAGATCTGGTCGTGCGTGAGCTGGTTGGCGAGCAGCTTGTCGGGATCGGGGAAATCGATGCCGTAGTGGCAGGCATTGCGATGGGGCGGGCAGGAAATGCGCATGTGCACTTCTTTGGCGCCGGCTTCGCGGAGATTAACTACTCGGGCTTTCGCCGTGGTGCCGCGGACGATGGAGTCATCGACGACCACCACTCGTTTGCCGGCGACGGCCTCTTTAATGAGGTTCAGTTTCACCCGCACATTGAAGTCGCGAATGATCTGGGATGGCTGGAGGAAGGTGCGCCCGATGTAGTGATTGCGGACGAACGCGTGTTCGTAACGAATGCCGAGTTCCTCGGCAAAACCGAGCGCCGCGTAGTTGCCGGAGTCCGGCACGGGCACGACCACGTCGGCTTCCACCGGATGCAGGCGGGCGAGTTCGCGGCCCATCTCGGTGCGGACGCGGGCGACGTTGATGTCGTTGATGATCGAGTCCGGACGCGCGAAGTACACGTACTCAAAGATGCAGAACGCCTTGCGTTGCGGCGGGAAGAGGAATTCCGAACGGACCCCGTCTTCATTGATGATCACGACTTCACCCGGTTCAATATCGCGGACAAATTCGGCATGCACCAGATCGAAGGCGCACGTCTCGCTGGAGAGCACCCAGGCCCCATCGATCTTGCCGAGCGACAGCGGGCGGAAACCGAACGGATCGCGCACGCCGATGATTTCCTTCTCGCTCATCATCACGAGCGAAAAAGCACCCTGGATCTTGCGTAGTGCGGCCAACACACCGTTCGTGCCGGAAGGCTGCGCGAGCAGGTGGACGATGATCTCGCTATCGACCGTGGTTTGGAAAATCGATCCGCTCTGCTCCAGCTCATCGCGGAGTTCGGCGGCGTTCACCAGGTTGCCGTTGTGGCCGATGGCGATCTGACCACGGCCGGTATTGGCCATGAGCGGCTGGGCATTTCCGAGCGTGCTCGACCCCGTGGTCGAGTAGCGGACATGTCCGATCGCGCGGGTGCCTTTCAGTGAATCGAGGATGCGTTCGCTGAAAACCTGCCCCACGAGGCCCATGGCCACGTGGCGCTTGAATTCAGAGTTCGCCTCCTCGGCGGTGACGATGCCCGCGCTTTCCTGCCCACGGTGTTGGAGGGCAAAAAGCCCGTAGTAGGTGAGGATGGCGGCGTTGGGATGGCCAAAAACGGCAAAAACGCCGCACTCGTGGGTCGGTCTGTGGTGCTTCACTTAGGAAGAAGGGCGCGCAGCCTAGCGGGGTCCCCCCGCTGGTCAAGAGGCAGTCCCTCGCGAGGTCGAATCCTTTGCTGTCATACGGCCCGAACTGGAGCCCGCCCGGGCGACGGTACGCTGCACCGCCCGGGGCAAATGCCAGTCACACCGCTGGCAGCGCCAGGGGTGCACACGGGCGATAACGATCACCGAAGCCCAGCTCACCAGCCACAATCCTGCGGTCAGGACGGAAAGCAGCAGGTGCCAACGGTGATCGGGGTAGTACCGCTTGAAGAGCTGGATGTGATCGCAGCGGTAACAAAACGCGCGCACGCGGTCACTGTGCGGTGTACGTGCCCCGAGAGGACGCGCCCCGGTATCCTGCTGAGGGTCAGGATGCGACCAGCTGTGCTCCACGAAACCTCCCGCCTTGATGATCAAGCTTCCGAGACGATGTGCTCGCGCACGGCGTAGCGGACAAGTTCCGCCAGCGATTTCAGGCCGAGTTTCTTCATCAGGCGGGCCCGATGCGTTTCCACGGTCTTGATGCTGATGCCGAGCTGTTCGCCCGTCGACTTGTTGGTGTGGCCTTCGGCCAAAAGCTGGAGCACTTCGATTTCGCGGCGGGTCATGCCCCCACGGCGCGGAGTGCGGCGGCGGCTGCCGCGGCGCGGCTGCAGGCGCTCAGCCATCGGTCCGAGGCGGCGGGTGAGGTAGCAGCCACCATTGCGGATGGCTTTCACGGCCTCGACCACTTCCTGGGCGGCGTCGGATTTGAAGACGTAACCTTGTGCGCCGGCCGACATGGCCTCGCTGGCAAAGTGTTCCGATTCATGCAGCGACAAGGCGAGAACCTTGGCGTTGCGCACATGGCGGCGGATCTGCCGGGTCGCCTCGATGCCGTTGAGACCGGGCAGGGCGATGTCCATCACGATCACGTCGGGCTGGAGGCTCTGAGCGAGCTCCACCGCGAGACGGCCATCGGCGGCTTCAGCGCACACTTGGAAATCCGGTTGGTTTTCCAGGAGTGAGCGGATGCCACGACGGACCAGTTCATGATCGTCTACGAGTAGGATGCGGGTGTTCATAGATTGGGGGCCATGGGCAGCCGACCGCGCACCTTCACCCCGGGCGCGGCACTTTCAAGTTCAAAGGTGCCACCTAATTGGGCAAGCCTTTCGCGCATGCCGGCGATGCCGACGCCGCGCAACTCCTCCGGATCGCCGGGCAGGCCAGAGCCAAAGTCCCGGATGGTGATTTCGATCCATTGACCATCGATCTTGAAAACGATCTCTGCCCGTTCGCTTTGCGAATGGCGATGCACATTGGCGAGGGACTCCTGCACAATGCGGAAAAGGGTTAGTTCCACCACGTCGTCCTGCCGGGCCATCTGGCGCGGTGCCTGAAAGTCAACGGTGATGCCGCTGCGCTCGGTAAATCCGTCGATATAAAAACGCAGCGCCGCGAGCAATCCGCGCTCTTCCAGCATGGGCGGATGGAGCAGGTACGATTGCGTGCGCACTTCGAGAGTGGCGCGTTCGGCGAGCAGGCAGCTTTCGGCGAGCAGCTTGGCCCGTTGCTCGCGGGAAAGTTTTTCATCCTCCATACACACGCGGCCGAGGTCGATGGAGAGGGCGACGAGCAGCTGCGCGGTGGAATCGTGCAGCTCGCGCGCGATACGGCGGCGCTCTTCGTCCTGCGCGATGAGCAGGCGTTGGGAGAGCTGGCGGAGCCGGTGCTCGGCTTTCTTTTGCTCGCGCATGTCGCGTAAAATCGCCGCACTGCCCATGATCGAGCCTGCTTCGTTGCGCAGCGGAAAGACCGAGAGCAGCACCGGTACCGGGGTTCCGCCTTTGGACAGGCGCGTCACTTCGCGATACTGCACGGCTTCGCCGAGCCGGACGCGGCGTTTGATTTCCATGGCCAGGCCCTGCTCCTCCGGCGGGGTGATCGCCAGGGTCGAGCCGCCGACTACTTCCGCCTGCGTGTAGCCAAACAGCCGTTCCGCGCCGCGATTCCAGCCCACGATGCGGCCGGCCAGATCGGAACGGATGACGGCGTCCTCGGTTTGTTCGATGATCATCGCGACCTCGCGCCAGCGCTGGGTGCGTTCGCGGACCCGTTCTTCCAGGTCGTCGTGGGCGCGTTCCAGTTGAGCTCGGACGTCGTGCAGCTCCGTGGTCTCGGTCACACAACCGATGAAGCTGACGACGCGGCCGAAAGTGTCCGTTTCCTCGGACGCTTCGGCGTGAGCCCAGACCACACTGCCGTCCGGGCGGAGGTAGCGGTAGTCGGAACAAAAACGTTCGTGCTGCGAGACCAGCCGGCGCCATTCCTCCCGCACGCGAGACAGATCTTGAGGGTGAATGGCGGATTCCCATCCGGCGCCCATGGCGGCTTCCGCCGACCGTCCGGTCAGCTCACTCCACCGCTCGTTGACGTACCGGCAGTGCCCGTAGGCATCGCACCGGAAAATCGCCATCGGGGAGATCCGAGCCAGCTTTTGCAGCCAGTTCGGATTGTCAAAACCAGGCGTAGTCACATCAGGCAGCGTGGTGTTCGACATACCATCGATAGGTTTGCGCGATGCCCTCGCGCAGCCCGATGCGGGGTTTCCAGCCAAGCGCCGCGAGGCGCGAAGAATCGAGTAGCTTCCGGGGCGTGCCGTCGGGCTTGGTCGAATCGAAGACCAACTGACCCTGGAAGCCGACCACGTCGCAAATCAGCTCGGCGAGTTCGCGAATGGTCACGTCGTCGCCAAAGCCGACATTCACCACCTCGGGCGAGTCGTAGTTTTCGAGGAGGAAGCGGCAGGCGCTGGCCAGGTCTTCGACGTGGAGGAATTCGCGGCGGGGCGAGCCGGTGCCCCAGACGACCACTTCACCCGCGCCGGCTTTTTTCGCTTCGTGCACCTTGCGCAGGAGCGCCGGGAGCACATGGGAGCTGGCCAGGTCGAAGTTGTCGCCCGGGCCGTAGAGATTCGTCGGCATGGCCGAGATGAAATTGCGACCATACTGCCGGGCGTAGGCCTGGCAGAGTTTGATGCCCGCAATTTTCGCGAGCGCGTAAGGCTCGTTCGTCGGCTCCAGCGCGCCGGTGAGCAGCGAGGATTCCTCGATCGGCTGAGCGGCGAATTTCGGATAAATGCAGGAGCTGCCGAGGAAGAGCAGCTTGCGCGCGCCGAAGTCCGCCGCGGCTTCGATCACGTTGTTTTGAATCTTCAAGTTCTCGAGGAGGAACTCGACCGGGAAATCGTTGTTGGCTTTGATGCCGCCGACCTTTGCTGCGGCGACCACGACGAGGACCGGGCGTTCCTGGGAGAAAAATTCGCGCACCGACTCCCGGTTCCCCAAGTCGACTTCCGCTCTCGGGCGGGTCAGCAGGTTGGCGTAGCCGGCCGCCTGCAATTCCCGCAGGATCGCGCCGCCGGCGAGCCCGCGATGGCCCGCGACAAAGATGGATTCAGTAGAAAGCTGCACTGCTCCACCATGTCGCTGGTTCGAGGAAGTTCCAAGGGCAAGGTTTTCCCGTCTCCGAAAATTCAAACAGGGCAAAGATTTCCGGGCTGAGGTGGGGATTTTTCTTGGAAAATGGCCCGAAAAACCGGGAACTTTCGGTCCGCCATGCCTCGTCTCTCCGTCCTGAAGACCTATAAACTTTCCATCGGCGGCAAATTCCCTCGCGGCGAAAGCGGCCGCGTGGTGCCGGCGCAATCGCTCGATGGCCTGACCCACCTGGCGAATTACTGCGCCGCGTCGCGCAAGGATTTCCGCGATGCCGCGGTCGCCGCCCGCAAAGCCCAGCCTGGCTGGGCCAAGGCGAGTGCGTACAACCGGGGGCAGATTCTCTATCGCGCCGCCGAGATGGCGGAACTGCGCCGCGCCGAACTGATCGGCGAACTCACCCGCGCCGGAGTGAAGGGAGCCGCGGCCGAGGTCGATGCGAGCATCGATCGTCTCGTGCACCACGCCGGCTGGACGGACAAATACCCGCAGCTTTTCTCCACGGTGAATCCGGTCGCGTCGCCGCACTTCAATTTCACCTTCTCCGAACCGACCGGCGTCGTCGCCGTGGTCGCGCCGGATGCGCCTGCGCTGCTCGGGCTGGTTTCGCTCATCGCCCCGGTAATCCTGAGCGGGAATACCTGCGTCGTTCTGGCTTCGGAGAAAGTTCCGCTCGTGGCCATCACGCTCGCGGAAATCCTCGCGACCAGCGATCTGCCCGGCGGAGTGGTGAATACCCTCACCGGCTTCCGTAGTGAACTCGCGTCCCATTTCGCCAGCCACATGGATGTGAATGCTATCGTCGATGGTTCCGGCGATGCGGCCATCGGAGCCGTGCTGCGCGGGGGCAGTGCGTTGAATCTCAAACGCTACGCCGCGCATGCGCTCTCCGAGAAAGAGTGGGCCACGGAGGCGGCTGAAGATCCGTACTGGATCCTCGATACCGTCGAGCAAAAGACCGCGTGGCATCCCATCGGGTTGTAGTTCGGGGCTGGAGCTGGAAGGCTATTTTCCAATCAAAATAAGGATGCCCGCGACCAGGGCGAGGAGGGGGAGCACAATGCTGAGTTGGCCCAGATTGATGCCAAAGAGGCCGATCAGCCCCACCAGGATCAGATAAATCGCGAGAACCAGGTGGCCAGGGGTCTTGATGATCTTCATTCCGGGAGTTGTTGGCGCCCTATTCGTCGCCCGTGTGGTGGGTGGATGGATGAAAGTTTGGGAATCCGGCTTGGCCTCCTGCCGGAATTTCCCCAAGGGTAGAACAATGGATCTGGCCAGTCTGTCGCAAAGCCCATTTACGGTCGTCACTTTCATCGTCGCTCCGGCGATGCTCACGAATGCCTCGAGCGTGCTGGCCATGAGCACGATCAATCGCATGCTCCGGACCCGCGATCGGATGGCCGAGCTCTACCATCTTTCGGAAAAAGGCGGGCAAAGTCCGGATGAAGCCAAACGGCAGCTCGAATTGGTCGATCGAGTCGAAGAGCAGGCCATCCTGCTTTTGCAGGCGTTGCGGGCGATCTATCTCGCGCTGGGTTCCTTTGTCGGCGCCACGCTGGTGACGTTGATTGGGGCCGTTTTCGAGCATTCCCACGCGCCGATGGGTTCCCGGGTGTCGACCATCATCGGCCTGGCCATGGGCGCGGTCGGCGTCGCCGGATTAATGACCGGCTGCGTTCATCTTTTCCAAGCCACCCGCATTTCCCTTCGGAATATCTCCGCCGAAGCCGCCCTGATCCGCGCCCGCCACGCCGAGCGCCAGCGGCTGGAGGTGCATGGGGAGTGTTAGTTACTTCGCGGGTTTAGGTTCAGACGGAGTAAGGCCGGGGACATCTTCCAGGCCGGGAATGGTGCTCCGGGTGCCTTTCCGGGGCTTGGGCGTGGCCTTGGTTTCGGAGGGCTTGCTCGAGTTTTCAGAGGGTGGGGTGGGAGCGCGAATTGCGATCTGGAGCTCTCTGAAAATCGCAGCGAGAGGAGACTCGTCGAAGGAGTGGGCCGGTGCTGGTGGCTCAACACGGTGCCCTCCATTCGACAAAAACGACGGGCTGATGTGCCGCATCGTAGAAAACGAATGCGTGGTGCGGATCGTAACAACCGGCAATGGCATGCGGTGGAATTTTGGTGCCAATGGCCGTGATGAGCCGTTGAACCTGCGCGGCAGTGAGCAGAGCTCCCTGCGGGTTGAGACTTTCAGGTTCGGGGCTTTTGTCGTCGCGAATCCCGTGAGGAGCCTTGGAGTCGGGATCCCATGAGTAGGCACGGACTTCGGTGTAAGCCAAATCAGGCCAGTCGGCGGCGAAGCTGGCAGACGCGCACCAGAATACCGCGCAGACGCAGAGAAAGGAAAAAAGGCGGCCTGGATGAGACATCTGGCCCGTAAATGGAAAGGGGTGTTAAAGCAGCGCGTTCCCCTGCGGGAACTGCATGTTGGCGATTTTTTCCGCCATGTCGTGCTGCCCGGCGAAGACCAGTTCGGTAGTGGCGATACGGCTCTGGCGGGCGTGAAAGGTGACGGCGGGGCCGAGCGGACGGCCGCCGACATACGTGGCAAGCGGACGTTTTTCTCCCCCGACCGAGCGCAGGATGATGTTGGCTTCTGGAGCGAGGAGCGCACTTTTCCAGCCGGAAGGGCTCATCACGTTGGAACCGGCGAGCACCCAGCCGGGGGTGTCGGCGAGCAGCGGCGAAACGCCCATGCTGCGGGCGTAGGCCGTGGAACCGGCCGCGGTGCAGACCAGCGCGCCGTCAGCGACGAGTTTTGGGATGCGGATTTGCCCGTTCACCTCCACCTCGAGCCAGGCCGATTGGGAAGTACTGCGCTCGATCCAGGCGTCGTTGAAGGCGAGGTCATTCTGGCGCGTGCCGTCGGGGGCTTCCGTCTCGATGTAGAGCATCGGCATGAGGCGGATGATAAAATCGGTTTTCGGCAGAGCCGCTGCAGGCAGGGCTGACGCTTCGTTCAACAAAAAGCCAAGGTGGCCCTGATTGACGCCGATGAAAGGAATGCGCAGACGCCAATGATCGCGAATCGCTCGCAGCATGGTGCCATCGCCGCCGAGGACGAGGACGGCGTTGGGATTCTCCCGGTCTTCCCAGTGCCGGTAGGTATTGGCCATCTCCACCGCGCGTGGGTTGCGTTCATCGAGAAAAATCAGCAGGCGCGGCTGTTCACCGGTCTGCCACCGGGTGCGCCGGGCCGGGATCCGGCCGCGGTACAAACCGTAGCGCTCGATATACGCAGCGACCTCCGGCGTGACCAAATCGAGGTACGGTTGCCGGCGGAAAATGACTTCGCGGATCTCCGCACTCGCGCGGCCGATCTGGGGAGGCAGGCGAATGAGCTGGCTCTTCGGCGAAAGGTCGCCCGGTTCCATCTCGTAGCCTTCGCGGGCGATGACGCAGAAATTCAGCTTGTGCCACATCTCGTGGCCGCCGTCCCAGTAAAGATGGATTGCCGACTGCTGCCGGCCCCCGCCTTTGCTCAGGTCGGACCCGATGACGTGCCAGATGTCGCCGAGATGGGCGTAGCGCGCTTCAAGGGCGTCGTTGGTGGTGAAGGTTGCATTTTCGAGGTCGAAGAGGTCGACCTCCACTTTTGGAATATCGCGAAAGGCGATGTCGGCCAGCGCCGCACGATGCCACGGCTCGACGTCGTTGGTGGCTTGCTTGTCCGGGCGCGGTCCGCAGGGGACGACGAGGATCTTGTCGAAGTGCGGGACGAGCGCTTCCGCGACGGCGCGGTGATGGGTGCCAGGGGGATTGAAGCTTCCGCCGAAGATCGCGATTTTGGGGCGCATGGAGCCCGGCAGTAACAGGCCGGGTATCGGGGAGTCAACGCAGCGCTGGCTTGGTGGCCGCTTTCTGCCCAACAAAACGCCCCGCGCCGGGACGAGCCACAGCGCGGGGCGGAAAAGAGAATCAGCGAAGCGTGATTACTTCAGGCCTTCGTAGGCCTTCAACACGTCCTGCGCGTGGGTCTGGGTGGTGGTGCCCTTGGTCATTTCCCAGGCGATCTTGCCGTCCTTGATCAGGAAGGACTGGCGCGAGGTCACTTCGAAGCCGAGCGCACCGAGCATGTTCACACCGAAGGCCTTCGCGACTTCCTTCTTCGAGTCGGCGATCAGGGTGAAGGGCAGGGTGTACTTGTCCTTGAATTTCTTCTGGGAGTCTTCCTTGTCGGCGCTCACGCCGAGGACCTGGATGCCCTTTTCCTTCAGCGCGGACCAATCGTCGCGGATGGAGCAGGCCTGCTTGGTGCAGCCAGGCGTGTCAGCTTTCGGGTAGAAATAAACGAGGGTCGGGCCTTTCGCGTAGACTTCGGCGAAATTGACCGGATTGCCGTCCTGATCGGGAGCGGTGATTTTGGGAGCATCGGCGCCGACCGCGAGCGGGTCGGCGTGGGCCACGAGGCCGAGCAGGGAAAGGAGGCTCATAAAGGCGAGGGCTTTTTTCATGCGGGGTATGGAGGTAGTGGTGGAGAAACGAAGCGGCAACTTACCGAGGCGCGCTGGTGATGGCACTACCCGGGAGAGTGGGGAATCTTTGGTCACACCCCGAGCCAGCCGATCACGCGCTGAATCTGGGCATCCCAGTAGCCCCACTCGTGCTGGCCCGGGCTTTCCTCGTAGGTGTGCTCGAGGTGCACGGAATCGAGGTGGCGATGGAAATCGCGGTTGTCGTCGAGCAGCCGGTCCTCCGTGCCGCAGCAGGCGAAAAGACGCGGCTTCGGTCCGGAAGACATCGCGACGATCTGGGCCATATGATAGAGGTCCGCGTCGGTGCCTTCGACGTTCAGCTTTTCGCCAAAGATGCCGGCGAGTTCCGCGCGGCTCATCCGGCTATTGGGTTTGTCCACATCGCGCAGGCGGCGATTGAGATCGAGGGCGCCGCTGAGGCTGGCGCCGGCGGCGTAGTGTTCCGGCTTCGCGAGGGCCATGCGCATCGCGCCATAGCCGCCCATGGAAAGGCCCGCGACGAAGTTGTCCTCGCGCTTCGCGGAAAGCGGGAACCACGAACGGCAGATGGCGGGCAATTCCTCGGTGAGGAAGGTCCAATGCTTCGCCCCCGTCGCCATGTCCTGATAGAAGCTGCGCCCGGCCGCGGGCATGACCACCGCGAGATTTTTCGCGGCGGCGTAGCGCTCGATCGACGTGCGGCGGAGCCAGATGGAATGGTCGTCGCTCAGCCCGTGCAGCAGCCAGAGCGTGCGATAAGTTTCGCGCTTTTCCCCGCCGTCGACGCCGATCTGGCGCTGGGTTTGTTGCGGCAGCAGGACGTAGAAATTGACCTGCAAACCGAGGGCATCGGAGAAGGCGTGGACATCGAGGAAAGCCATGCCGGAAGTCTCAGCGCGCTGAGGCGCTGTTGTCCAGTATGCTCACCGCAAAGGCGCAAAGGACACGAAGGGGCGCAAAGAAAGACAGGAAGGCTGACAACCTTGTCCGAAAACTTTGCGCTCCTTTGCGCTCTTTGCGTCTTTGCGGTGAAAGAAGCCTAGTCTCGGTTGCGGTCGTAGCCAAAGAAGCCGCGCTTCTTGATCAAGTCAGCGACTTGTGTGGGAACCATCGGCTCCCAGGCGTCGTCCCCGTCGGCGATCCGTTTGAGTACGTCGCGACTGAAGATTTCGAGGTACTCCGCTTTGAAATTGTCGAGGTGGACGAAGCTGCCGCGTTCCTGGAGATAGGAGTAGAGTTTCTCCAGCGGACCGGGCACGCGGATACTTTCGATCGTCGCGAGTTCGTCGAGTTGATGCCGCCGGAGCGGATAGACGAAAAGTTTCAGGTCGTTTTTGAAGAGCCGGCCAAAGCTTTCCAAAATGCCGCCCGGCAGATCGGTGTAGTACTTCTCGTCGAAGAGTTCGATCAGGCTCGGCACCCCCATGACGATGCCGACCCGCTCCTGCGTGAAAGTCTGCAGATACGCGGCGAGCCGGTAGTAGCGGAAGAAATCCGAAATCATCACCGTGAAGCCGCACGCGCACATCAGGTCAGCACGGGCGAGGAAATCGCGGCGGTCGATCACCGAGCGCTCGGAGAGCAGGTTGCGCATGGTGATTTCCATGATCTCGACGATCGGCTTGTCCTTGTTGGCCGGGTCGGCGAGAAATTTTTCCCGCGCGCAGCCCATCATGTCGAGGTTCACGTGGGTGACTGGCCGGAAGCTGCCACGCTCCACCAGGATGGCTTTTTTGCGGAGCAACTCACTCGGCTGAAGCACCTCGCCCTTGGGGCCAAACATGGCGGCGCCACTCAGGCCGAGTTGCACCAATTGCACCGCCATCATGCGGTTTTCCACATAGCGGAATTCGATGCCGTGAAATTCGATCAGATCGATCTCGATGCGGCGCGTGCCGAGGGAATCGAGCAGGCCTTCGACGATTTTTTCCGGCTCGTGGTGCAGGAAAAAGGCGCCGTGGAGCAGGTTCACGCCGACGATGCCGAGTGCTTCCTGCTGCTGCGCCGCGCTTTCATCGAGCATGCGCACGTGCAGGATGATCTGGCTGGGTTCATCCCGCGAATGCGCCTGAAATTTCACGCCCA
>Ga0209050_1003021_pt1 | contig 13019 bp, 17 predicted proteins | sample Araplavi_mTSA_r2_FD_184276 | JGI IMG/M metagenome (GOLD analysis project Ga0209050, IMG submission 184276) | Arabidopsis root microbial communities from North Carolina, USA - plate scrape MF_Cvi_mTSA_r2 (SPAdes) (version 2) | ecosystem: Host-associated > Plants > Roots > Endosphere | place: USA...
TTTCCAGGTTCCAGGTGGACTCGCCGTGACGCATGAATACGATTTTGTACATATAGCTATAACAATAGAGTTGGAAATGGGTGAAAATCGCCGCCGAAGCCACGAACAAGCATCTATTTTATAATGCTCGGATTAAGTTCAACCATTGGATTACCGTGAAATTCATCATCGACAATATTTTTCTGATCGCCATCGTCCTGTTGTCCGGCGGCGCCCTGCTGTTCCCCGTGCTGACCCAGCGCGGCAAAAAAGCCTCGCCGGCCGAGGTGACCCTGCTGATCAATCGCGGCAAAGCCGGCATTCTCGATGTGCGCGCCAAGGACAAGGCGGAAAGCCGTATCATCGATTCCAAACACATCCCGCTGGCCGAACTGGGCAACCGCATGGGCGAACTGGACAAGTTCAAGAACAAGACCCTGGTGGTGGTATGCGATAAAGGGATCAGCGCCTTCAGCGCTGCCCGCATGCTGGAAAAGTCCGGCTTCTCCGACGTTGTCGTGATGGAAGGTGGGATCGATGCCTGGAAGTCGCAAAACCTGCCATTGACACGGAGCTAAGAAAATGACTGCCAACGTTACCATGTACAGCACCCTGGTGTGCCCGTATTGCGTGCGCGCCGAACGTTTACTGGAAAGCAAGGGTGTCACGACCATCAACAAGATCCGCGTCGACCTCGATCCGGCCCAGCGCCAGCTGATGATGGAAAAGACCGGCCGCCGCACCGTGCCGCAGATCTATATCGGCGACACCCACGTGGGCGGTTTTGACGATTTGTACGCCCTGGACCAGGCTGGCGGCCTCGACCCCTTGTTAAAAGGTTAAACGGCCCCAAATACAACGGAGCAGCGGGCGAAACGTTGGAAAATAAACTAGTTTTGCTACAATTGCCGTCGCGTTTGACTTTGGCTTACCCCCGTGGCCTGGACAAGCATTAACTATATAACTGATACGAAAGCGTTCCATGTCTGAAGAAAACCTGCAACCTGTATTCCAAATCCAACGCGTCTACCTGAAGGACATGTCGCTGGAACAGCCTAATTCCCCAGCTATCTTCCTGGAACAGGAAGCCCCTTCGATCGAAGTGGCGCTGGACGTTGGCGCAGAGCCGCTGTCCGAAGGCATCTTCGAGTCCACTGTGACCGTGACCGTGACTGCCAAGATCAAGGACAAAGTCGCTTTCCTGGTTGAAGGCAAACAAGCCGGTATCTTCGAAGCCCGCAACATTCCAGCCGAACAGCTGGACCCACTGCTGGGCATCGGCTGCCCGAACATCGTGTACCCGTACCTGCGTTCGAACATCGCCGACATGATCACCCGCGCCGGTTTCCCTCCGATCCACCTGGCCGAAATCAACTTCGAAGTGTTCTACCAGCAGCGCCTGGCAGCCATCGCCCAGCAGCAAGCTGCTGAAGCTGGCGCGACCCCGGTCGAAGGCTCGGCAACCGTACAGTAATACTTCTGCGATATCATGGGGAACCACGGTTCCCCCGCAAGCAAAGGCCCCCGCGGGCCTTTGCGCATTTTTAAGGTTCAATCGATGAATTTACGCCGAATTGTCGCCATCGCCGCATCGCTGCTGGCTTGCGCCAGCGCCCAGGCTATCGACTTCCGGTCGGTAGGCGCCAATCCTGCCGTGCTGTACGGCGCCCCGTCGACCCGGGCTGCCAAGCAGTACATCGTTCCTTCCGGTGCGCCGCTGGAAATCGTGCTGACCTATGGCGAATGGGTCAAGGTGCGCGACATGAGCGGCGACATGGCCTGGACTGAAGCCAAGGGCTTGAGCATCAAGCAACGCAACGTGATCGTGCGCACGGCCAATGCCAAGGTGCGCGGCGCGGCCGACGATACCTCGCCGGTGGTATTCATTGCCGACAAGGGCGTGCTGCTGGAGCTGGCCGAACCGGCCACCAATGGCTGGACCAAGGTGAAACACCGCGACGGCCTGGTAGGTTACGTGCGCAGCAACGATATCTGGGGCTTCTGATGGAGATGCGCAAGATCAGCGTGCTGGGCGCCGGCGCCTGGGGCACGGCCGTGGCCATCGCTGCCGCCGCACGCCACGATGTGGTGCTGTGGGGGCGCAATGGCGCGGCCATGGCTGAGATGGCCGCCGCCCGCGACAATACGCACTACCTGAAAGGCTACCCTTTCCCGCCTGCGCTGCAGGTCAGCGCCGATTTCGACGCCGCCGTGGCCCACGTCGGCCAGGATGGCTTGCTGATCGCCGCCTGCCCGGTGGCCGGCCTGCGCCCGCTGCTGCAGGCGCTGAAAGGCAAGCCGATCCCGAATATCGTCTGGCTGTGCAAGGGTTTCGAGTACGACACCGGCATGCTGCCGCACCAGATCGTGCGCGAAGTGCTGGGCGACAGCGTGCCAGCTGGCGCACTGTCCGGTCCGTCGTTTGCGCAGGAAGTGGCCAAGGGCCTGCCTTGCGCGCTGACCATCGCCTCCCACGATGCCGCCCTGTGCGAGCTGGTGGTGGGCGCGGTGCATGGCGGCACCATGCGCGTCTATTCGAGCGACGACATCGTCGGCGTGGAAGTGGGCGGGGCGGTGAAAAACGTGCTGGCGATTGCCACCGGCGTGGCCGACGGCATGGGCCTGGGGCTGAACGCACGTGCCGCGCTGATCACGCGCGGCCTGGCCGAGATTACCCGCCTTGGCACCGCCCTGGGCGGGCAAATCGAGACCTTCATGGGCCTGACCGGCATGGGCGACCTGATCCTGACCTGTACCGGCGACCTGTCGCGCAACCGGCGCGTGGGCCTGGGCCTGGCGCAGGGCAAGTCGCTGGAAACCGTAGTTAATGAGCTGGGCCATGTGGCCGAAGGCGTGCCCTGCGCGAAAGCGGTGCGCGAACTGGCACGCCGCCTGGGCGTGGAGATGCCGATTACAAACGCCGTCGCCAGCGTGCTGTTCGACGGCTTGCAGCCAGCCGACCTGGTGCAAGGCCTGCTGGCGCGCGACCCGCGCTACGAGAGCTTTAACCCGGCAGCAAAATAGTCAGCAGCAGCAGGGAGTCGGCGTTTGCCTGCAGCGAATGAGGCGCGCCGCCTTCCAGGTACAGCAACTCGCCGGCCCGCAGGATAGTCGTACGGCCGTGGGCATCGAACGACACCTCCCCTTCCAGGCATTGCAGCGTGATCTGGCCGCGCACCGCATGTTCCGGCAAAGCCCGTCCCGCGGGCACGGTCATGCGGATCAACTCCAGCTGCTCCGTCTTGGCCAGTGCGATGGAAGAAAACTGCGACAAGCTTTCACCGGCCTCACGGCCAATCCGGACCACTTGCCCGGACGATGCATGCGGTAGCGCCATAGACCCTCCCTGGAATGCTCCAATGATAGCAGCAAGGATTAAATGGGGACGTACCCCATTTAATCCTTGCCGATGAAGCGGTAGATGCCGGCGCCGACGCCGGCGCCGATGATCGGCGCCACCCAGAACAGCCACAGCTGCGCCACCGCCCAGCCGCCGACGTACAGCGCCACGCCGGTGCTGCGCGCCGGGTTGACCGAGGTATTGGTAACCGGGATCGAGATCAGGTGGATCAGTGTCAGGCACAGGCCGATGGCGATCGGCGCAAAACCGGCCGGTGCGCGCTTGTCGGTAGCGCCCAGGATCACCACCAGGAAGAAGGCCGTCATCACCACTTCCGTGACCAGGGCCGCCACCAGGCTGTAGCCGCCCGGCGAATGTTCGCCATAGCCGTTGGAGGCGAAGCCGGCGGCCACGTCAAAGCCGGCCTTGCCGCTGGCGATCAGGTACAGCACGCCACCCGCGGCAATGCCGCCCAGCACCTGCGCCACGATATAGCCCGGCAAATCCTTGGCCGGGAAGCGCCCGCCCAGCCACAGGCCGACCGACACCGCCGGATTCAGGTGGCAGCCCGAAATATGCCCGATGGCGAAAGCCATGGTCAGCACCGTCAGGCCGAAGGCCAGCGACACCCCGTGCAAACCGATTCCAACGCCGGGGAATGCCGCTGCCAGCACCGCGCTGCCGCAACCGCCCAGGACCAGCCAGAACGTACCGAAGAATTCCGCACCCAGTTTTTGCATGTCACGCCTCCGTTGACAGTTAGTAATTGTGCAAACAGACTAACTATAAATGGCGGAAATGACAACAGTACGACGTGTTGCATCGCAGAAAAATAGAGCGACCGTTCTAGAAAATTCGCTTGTGTTACGCAAGCGGTTTCAATAGAGTAAATGTTATATATTTACTACCAAAATGGAAGCCAATGAGCAAAGGTTCGTTCGCCGGGATGAATTGCCCCATCGCCCAGACCCTGGAGCAGGTCGGCGAGTGGTGGACCTTCGTCATCCTGCGCAACGCCTTCTGCGGCATGAGCCGCTTCCAGGATTTCCAGCGCCACCTCGGCATCAGCACCAATATCCTGGCCCGCCGCCTGGGCAAGCTGGTGGAGAACGGCATCCTGCTGCGCCAGCCCAGCGACGAGGATGCCCGCATCGTCCACTACCGCCTGACGCCCAAGGGCCACTCGCTTTATCCCATCCTTGCCGCGATGACGGTGTGGGGCGAGCAATGGGTGCCGCATCCGGACGGACCACGCATGACGCTGGTGGAGCGCGAGACCGGGCTGCCCGTGGCCGGCGTGGGCATCCGCGCCGCCGACGGGCGCGACCTGGCGCCGGCGCAAATCGATACGGTGGCCGGCCCCGGCGCCGATGACAAGACGCACGCTTTGATGCGCATGAGAGAGGAGACAAGCAAACAATGAATACCGATAAAGTCTGGCTCAAGTCTTATCCCGATGGCATTCCGGCCACCATCGATCCCGGCCTGTACCGCTCCCTGCCGCACCTGTTGGAGGAATCCTTCGGCAAGTTCGCCGCGCGCAAGGCTTATGCCTGCATGGACAGTTTCATGACTTACCGCGAGTGGGATGAACACTCGCGCCACCTGGCCTCCTGGCTGCAGCAGCGCGGCCTGACCAAGGGCGCCCGCGTGGCGGTGATGATGCCCAATGTGCTGCAGTACCCGGTCGCGGTGGCGGCCGTCCTGCGCGCCGGCTGCACCGTGGTCAACGTCAATCCGCTGTACACCGCGCGCGAACTGGAACACCAACTGGCCGATTCGGGCGCGGAAGCCATCTTCATCCTGGAAAACTTCGCCACCACGCTGGAAAAGGTGCTGCCGCGCACCGGCGTCAAGCACGTGGTGGTGGCCAGCATGGGCGACATGCTGGGCTTTGCCAAGGGCATGCTGGTCAACTTCGTGGTGCGCACGGTGAAGAAGATGGTGCCGCCTTTCAGCCTGCCAAACGCAGTGCCGTTCCGCGAAGCCTTGCGCCAGGGCGCACGCCAGGACCTGCGCCCGCTGCAGCTGGGCCACGACGACATCGCCTTCCTGCAATACACCGGCGGCACCACCGGCCTGTCCAAAGGCGCTACCCTTACCCACCGCAACGTGATCGCCAACATGCTGCAGAACGATGCGTGGGCCGGGCCGGCCTTGCTCAACCAGGCCAAAGGCGAGCAGGTGGTGACGGTATGCGCGCTGCCGCTGTATCACATCCTGGCGCTGAACGCCTGCATGCTGATGGGCGCCCGCTGGGGCGCGATGAACCTGCTGGTGCCCAATCCGCGCGACATGGCGGGCTTCGTCAAGGAGCTGGCCAAGTACCGCGTCAATTTCTTCCCCGGCGTGAACACGCTGTTCAACGCCCTGCTGAACCAGCCCGAACTGGCAAAGGTCGACTTTTCCGGCCTGCGCATCACCCTGGGCGGCGGCATGGCGGTGCAGCAGGTGGTCAGCGAACGCTGGCTGGCCGCGACCGGCAGCCCGATCCTGGAGGGCTACGGCCTGTCGGAGACGTCGCCAACGGCCACCTTGTGCCGTCCCGACCAGAACGGCTTCAGCGGCACCATCGGCCTGCCGGTGCCGTCGACCGAAGTGGCGATCGTCGACGACGACGGCCATCCCCTGCCCTTCGGCCAGGCCGGCGAAATCGCCATCCGCGGCCCGCAGGTGATGGCCGGCTACTGGAAGAAACCGGAGGAAACCGCCAAGGTCATGACGGCGTCCGGCTACTTCAAGTCGGGCGACATCGGCATCATGGATGAACAGGGTTACGTCCGCATTGTCGATCGCAAGAAGGACATGATCCTGGTCTCCGGATTCAACGTTTATCCCAATGAAGTGGAAGGCGTGGTGGCTGCCCACCCGCTGGTGCTCGAATGCGCCTGCATCGGCGTACCGGACGCCGGTTCGGGCGAAGCCGTCAAGCTGTTCGTGGTGCGCAAACACCAATCGCTCACCAGCGAGCAGCTGATGGACTACTGCAAACAGCAGTTGACCGCTTACAAAAAACCGAAATACATCGAGTTCCGCGACGCCCTGCCCAAGACCAATGTGGGCAAGATCCTGCGCCGCGAGCTACGCGACGAAAAGGTCGCGGCGTAAGTTTTTGCTGCATTCCCTGTACTGCCCCCGAACATCTCAATAACAGGAGTTAAGTATGGAAGCCAGTATTGCCGCAGTAAGCCAACCTAAAACCAACCCTATCGTGCTCGATGAGAAGCGCAGCAAGACGGTGCGCACGCTGATCAACGCCTCGCACCGCAAGCTGCTGTTCCTCGACCAGGTGGTCGACTGGGAAAAAGGCATCGACTTTTCCAAGCCGCCCAAGGTAGCCGAGTCGAGCTGGATCTACGGCACGCCCTACTGGGACATGCTGACCGAAGCACAGCGCAATGAAGTGCTGTGGCTGGAGACCGGCCGCGACGTGTCCTATTTCATCTGGCTGGAGCAGACCCTGCCCGAGCTGTACGTCGGCTACGTCAACCAGTACCACGGCGTGCTGAGCGACGACGTGCGCGAATACTTGATGGTGTTCTCGCGCGAGGAGATCGTGCACACGCTGATGTTCCGCCGCTACCTGGACAAGGCCAACCTGCGCCTGTGGAGCCATCCGGAAAACATCCCCAACTATTCGCTGTTCGAGCGCCAGCTGGCCGGCAAGCATCCGGTGTACGGCATCTGCTGGAACCTGCTGATCGAATGGTTCGCCGAACTGAATTCGATCTTCCAGACCCAGACCGACGGCATCGATCCGCTGACCCGCCAGATGTTCAAGGAACACCACCTGGAGGAAGTGCGCCACATCGCCTTCGCCAAGACCATCTGCGAAAACTACTTCGAGGCCGCGCCGAAGGAAGAACTGGCCGAGATGTGCGAATTCTTCCAGAAGGGCTACGGCTTCCTGCTGGACGAATACACCTACATGCCGGAGATCGCCCTGCATGCCTCCTTCGATTTCCCGATCAAGCCGGGCGACGAAGACAAGATCCGCGAAGTGCGCAACTCGCCGAACAACCAGCGCCTGAATGCAGCCCGCTTCCGCGACGTGCGCGAGTGGTGCCTGAAGCACAACATCATCAAGCAGTAAGCCCATCATCCCTGGACGGCAGCTTCCATGGCGCCCTGTGCGCCAGGGACGGCTGTCGCCGTTTCAAGCAGAACCTGGAGCAAGCATGATCGATATTATTCCCCACGATTCCGGCATCACGGAATTGCGCATCGCCCGGCCGCCGGTCAACCTGATCGACGTGGGCGTGCTGAAATCCCTGCGCCATGCACTGGCCGAGGCCGAGCGCGCCGGCCAGCGCGGCATCATCCTGTCCGGTGCGCCGGGCGTGTTTTCCTCGGGCGTCGACGTGGCGGCCCTGGTCGGCGGCGACCGCCAGGCCGTGCGCGAATACTGGCAGCAGGTGTTCCTGCTGGCGGCCGACATGGCGCTGTCGCGCCAGCCGATCTTCGCCGCCATCACCGGCCATTGCATGGCGGCCGGCGCTTTGCTGGCAGTATTCTGCGATTACCGCGTCATGGCGCAGGGCCCGTGGCAGGTCGGCCTGAACGAAGTGCGGGTCGGTGTGGCGCTGCCCGACTGCTTCCAGCTCGCGGTGCGCCGCGTGGTGGGTGCGCTGCAGGCGGAACGGCTGCTGGTATTCGGCCGCATGCTGTCGCCGCAGCAGGCGCTGGAAGTGAACCTGGTCGACGAGCTGGCCGAACCTGCACAGGTGGTGGCGCATACGCGCGAGCGCCTGCAGGAACTGCTGTCGGTACCGCCCCAGGCCCTGGTCAGCATGCGCGCCATCGCCCGCCGCGACCTGCGCGACGTATTTGCCGATGTCGATGCCCTGCCGGTTGACGATTTCGTCGACGCTTTCCTGCATCCGGAAACCCAGCAGGCACTGCGCCACGTCGCCAGCCGCATGCGCCAACCTGCCGCCGCCGCGCAATGAACCTGTACTTCCGCCTCATGCTGGTCTGGCTGCGGGCCTGCTTCAAGCCCGCGATCCAGATCGGCGACATGATCGAGATGCAGCTCACGGTGCTGCCCAATGACCTGGACCTGAACGGCCATATGAACAATGGCCGCTACATGACCATCATCGACCTGGCGCTGGTCGAGTACATGACGCGCGCCGGCTTCATGGGGCCGGCCCTCAAGCGCGGCTGGCGCCCCATGCTGGGCGGCTCGATGATCGCCTTCCGGCGCGGGCTCAAGCCGTTCCGGCGCTACACCCTGCGCTTCTGCGCCCTGTGCTGGGACGAGCGCTGGACCTATATCCGCTTCGAGTTCGTGCTCGATGGGGAAGTGATGGCGGTCGGCCACACCAAGGGCGGCATTGTCGGCCCCTTCGGCGTGGTGGGCAGCAGTGAAATGTGCGCGGTACTGGGCGTGGATCCGGCTTCGCCGGCCTTCCCGCGCTCGGTCACCGCCTGGATCGAGGCCGACCGCCTTATGCGGGCCTGAACTGGAGAAATAATGGAAGCCATACAATCGATCGCCGTCATCGGCGCCGGCCCGGCTGGACTGACCGCCGCCGACACCCTGCGCCAGCTGGGCTACAAGAAGGTCACTGTATTCGAACAGTCCGCGCGCGTGGGCGGCAAGGTGTGCACCGCGCAGACGCCCGCCGGTCCGGTGGAGCTGGGGGCAGTCATCGCCTCCGCCGAGTGCGAACTGGTGCTGGGACTGGCGCAGCGCCTCGACGTAGCGCTCGCGCCCTACCCGGTGGAGCAGCGCTTCCTGGACGAGCAGGGCGTGCGGCACGATGCCTTGTCCTTTCTGGCCAGCCGCTACAGCGCGGACGAGATCCGGCAAGCTATCGCCAACTACGGCGCGGCGCTGGAGCGCTATGCGATGGTTCGCTACGATACCCTGGCCGGCATGCCGCAGGCGCTGCACGAACCGTTTGACCGCTTCGCCGCCAGCCACGGCTTCACGCCGGTGGCCGAACTGGCGCGCGGCGCCCTGGTGGGCTTCGGCTACGGCTACTACGAAACCGTGCCGGCCCTGTACTTCATGAAACTGATCCCGTGGCTGTTCCGGCCCGACGGCCAGGGCGGACTCGCGCCGGGCAGGTTCCACGTCTTCCCTCAAGGCTTCCAGGGCTTGTGGGAAGGGCTGGCGCGCGAACTCGATGTCCGCCTCGGCGCCGCCGTGACGGCACTCGACAGCCAGCCCGGGCGCCCCGTGCAGCTCACCATCAACGACCGCGACCAGCACAGCTTCGATGCGGTGGTGGTGGCGGCGCCGCTGCACACGGCGGGCGCCTTCCTGCCGGCCGGCAGCGAAGCGGCGGCCCTGTTCGCGCAATTGCGCAGCAACCGTTACCTGGTCAGCGCCTTTGCCGCCACCGGCCTGCCCGGCGGCGAATTCCTGTTCCTGCACGAGAACGAACGCCCCGAACGGATCGGTCACATGAACGCCTGGGCTAACCGCAATCCTGCCCAGCCCATGTACCTGGGCTGGCAATTGGCCGGGGACGCGGCCAGCACCGGCCAATTGCGCGAAATGCTGGCGGCCGACATTGCCGCCCAGGGCGGAACGCTGGCGCGGGTCGTGCTGCAGCAGGAATGGGATTACTTTCCCCACGTCGACGGCGCACTGCTGGGGGCCGGCTATTTCGAGCGCATCGATGCCTTGCAGGGCGAGGGCCGCGTCTATTACGCCGGCGGGGCATTGAACTTCGAGACGGTCGAGCATAGCGCACGCCAGGCGCGTGCCCTGATGCGCCGCCATTTCGGCTGACTGCATACGGGGCATCCCTTACGGTTTGCGCCTATAGAAAAACCACGAGGGCGGGGCCTATAATGGCTGGGCGACCCGGCACGCCATTGCCGCCCTCGGAGATACCGCATGAAACACCTGATCGTTGCCAGCCTGTCCCTCGCACTGACCGTTCCAGCCTTTGCAAGCACCACCCACGCCAAGTCCACCGCTACCCATCACAAAGCCGCCTCGACCACCAGCAAACACCACGTGGCCAAGAAGAAGACCACCGCGCATCATAAGACCGCGAAGGCAACCACCCACCACAAGCACGCATGATTTTCGTCTGGGGCAGGAAGGCCGTCTACACCCACGCCGGCTACGTCGCCGATTTCTGCCCAGTATGCCGGGCAGCCCGTGCGTTCTCCGTACAGCGCATCGGCATGGCCTGGCACGTTTACTACATCACGCTTTCCAAAGGCGAGCTGGCCGGATACCAGCGCACTTGCTGCGACTGCGGCATGGTGCTGCCGATGGAAGTCGGGCACTACAAGCAATTGAGCGCCGAACAGCTTCCGCTTGTGCAGCTGGAGCAGAACACCAATCCCCACTTGTCGATCCGTCACGCCGATGCACTGGCCGCTGCGGCGCGCATGCGCGAAGCGCCTTTGCTGCTCGATGAATCGGAACGCCGCCGCCAGGTCGATGCCGCGCTGCGCCTGCAGGCCGATGCGCTTGACGAATTCGAAGCAACCATCCGACTCGACCGCGAAGTCTGGTGGACCATCGGCGGGGCGTTTGCATTTTGCGCCGTGGTGCTCGCCGCGCTGCGCCAGCAGGCGCCGGAGAACATGGATACCGGCTTCATCATCGCCTTCTTCCTGAGCCTGGGCGCGGTGGCCTGGCAACTGAGCCAGATGGGAGAACGCTTCCTGCGCCGCGACGTCCTGCCCAAGCTGGCTCGTTCGCTGGCGCCGTTGCAGCCCAGCGCGGCGGAACTTGAAGAAGGATTCGAGCGCATGCGCGAACAAGGCCGCAAGCTGGCCAAGCGCGTGGACAGCGCACGCGTGCACCAGGCCATTGCCTCCCTGCGCAGCTAAGCCAGCGCCAGCGCCTGCAGCAGCGCCTCGAGCTGCTGCAGGCGAGCTTCCACTTCCTCAAGTTGCGGCGCGCTGCCGCCCATGCCGTGGAATGCCGTGTTGTGCAGCAGCGCATTACGGAATTCCGCCAGGCCTCGTGCCTCGCGCAACAGCGCCAGCATGCCTTCACTGGACTGCGGCGACTGCTGTTTCAGGCTGGCCTTGATGCGGTCAAGCCGCTTGCCGAAAGTGAGCTTGCGGGTGTCGTCGGTACCGATGCTGCGCGCACACAGGATGAATACGTGCGCCTCCAGTCGGGAGAACTCATGGATAAAGCTCCCCAGCATCAACTTCCATTGCAGGTCGGGTGGCAGGTCGGTTTTCATACCGTTCCATTCTACGCTGCGAATTAAGTTGCGTTTGCTTTCGATTCATCGTAGTTTACCTTTCGCTTTACCATTAAATTGAAAGGATATGGAGATGAAACGAAGAATTTCGCTGTTAATCCTTGCGTTTTCCGCCGCAGCGGCACTGGCGGGCCAGCCTGTTGCCAGCGGAGATGCGGTAGTCGCCCTGGCCGGCAACGGCTTCGTCACCAGCGCCGATTCCGGTTCGACGGAAGTCATCAACAACAACGGCCTGGCCAACTGGACCAGCGCCAATACCGTCACCAGCATCTGGTTCCGCATGGCCGCCGCGGGCAACGCCACCTTGTCGCTGGACGCCGGCCTGACCGGCAGCAAGACCAGCAACATCCGCGTGACCGCCAATGGCACGCCGTTCGACATCACGCTCACCAAGGGCAGGACGAAGACCTACGCCGTCGGTACCATCAACGTGCCCGCAGCCGGTTATGTGCGCGTCGACCTGCAAGGTATCAGCAAATCCGGCTCCTACTTCGGTGATGTGGCGGCGCTACGCGTCAGCACTACGACGGCGCTGAACTATGCCAACGACTCTGCCAACTACTACTGGTCGCGCCGCGGCCCATCGGTCCACCTGGGCTATACCGTGCCGGCCAACACCGAGTATTTCTACAATGAGGTGACGGTGCCGACAGGCGAGGACAAGATCGGCTCCTATTTCATGGCAAACGGATTCAATGGCGGCTACTTCGGCATCCAGGTGAACTCGCCGACCGAACGCCGCGTGCTGTTCTCGATCTGGGATGCCGATAACGGCGCCAAGACCACGCTGGTACGCAAGGGGCCGAACGTGGTCGACAACTCGTTTGGCGGAGAAGGCACCGGCGGCCAGTCCTACCTGCTGTACAACTGGATGGCCGGACAGACCTACCGCTTCATCACCCGTGTCTTGCCGGACGGCGCGGGCGGTACCGATTTCTCCGCCTGGTTCTACGCGCCCGAAACCAACGCCTGGCGCTTCATCGCGACCTGGAAGCGCCCTGCCACCAGCACTTACCACGCCGGCGTGTACTCCTTCCTGGAGAACTTCATCGACACCAGGGGCTACCTTGGCCGCAGCGTTCAGTTCAATAATCAATGGGCGCGCAATACCAGCGGCAGCTGGACGGAACTGGTAACGGCACGCTTTACCGGCGACGCCACCGCAGCCAACGCCCAGCGCATGGATTACGCAGGGGGCTTGCAGAATGGCAGTTTCTACTTGCGTAATGGCGGCTTCTTCAGCCCGAACGTGCCGATCAACCAGAACTTCACCCGCCCGGCTACCGGACAGGCGCCAACAGTGGACGTGGGCACCCTGCCGTAGACATTTTTGTATCCCAGTGTATCTGGCGCCATGCCAGATACACAACTTGGCAGAACGCCACGCCACCGACACAAGCGATACACACTGCCCCCTTAATCTGGTCACACCTTAACCAAGGAGACCAAGATTATGAAAACCACCTACGCAGGACTGGCAGCCACCCTGGCTATCGCATTGTGCACTT
>Ga0209050_1003022_pt1 | contig 13017 bp, 8 predicted proteins | sample Araplavi_mTSA_r2_FD_184276 | JGI IMG/M metagenome (GOLD analysis project Ga0209050, IMG submission 184276) | Arabidopsis root microbial communities from North Carolina, USA - plate scrape MF_Cvi_mTSA_r2 (SPAdes) (version 2) | ecosystem: Host-associated > Plants > Roots > Endosphere | place: USA...
GGCCGTGCCAGCCGTCAGCACGGGCCAGCCATGACCAGTACCGCCGAACTCACCTCGCCTTCGTCCGCCAACCTGCCTGCCGGGCCGCTGGACGACAGCTACACGCTGGACCACAAGTACACCCGTACCGATGGCCGCATTTATCTGAGCGGGGTGCAGGCGCTGGTGCGTCTGCCGCTGATGCAGCAGCTGCGCGACCAGGCCGCCGGGCTGGACACCGCCGGCTTCATCAGCGGCTACCGCGGCAGCCCGCTGGGCGGCTTCGATCTGGAGCTGTGGCGGGCGCGCCAGCACCTGGAGGCGGCGCGGGTGAAGTTCACCCCCGGCCTCAACGAGGACCTGGGCGCGACCATGGTCTGGGGCACCCAGCAGACCAACCTGTTCCCGGGCGCGAAGGTCCAGGGCGTATATGGCATGTGGTACGGCAAGGGCCCCGGCGTGGACCGCTGCGGCGACGTGTTCAAGCATGCCAACGCGGCCGGCACCTCGGTGCACGGCGGCGTGCTGGCGCTGGCGGCCGACGACCACGCCTGCCGCAGCTCGACCCTGCCGCATGGCAGCGAAGATGAATTCGTCAGTGCGATGATGCCGGTGCTCAACCCGGCCGGCGTGCAGGACATCCTGGACATGGGCCTGCTGGGCTGGGCCATGAGCCGCTATACCGGGCGCTGGATCGGCTTCAAGACCATCGCCGAAACCGTGGAGTCCTCCGCCTCGGTGCAGGTGGACCCGTTCGCGCGCCGGATCGTGCTGCCCGACGACTTCGAGATGCCCGCCGGGGGCCTCAACATCCGCTGGCCAGACCCGCCGCTGGATCAGGAAATGCGCCTGCACCGCTACGCGGTCAAGGCCGCGCAGGCCTTCGCCCGCGCCAACGGCATCGACCGGGTGGTGATGGATTCGCCGCGCGCGCGGCTGGGCATCGTCACCACCGGCAAGAGCTACCTGGACGTGCTGCAGGCGCTGGAGTACCTGGGCCTGGACGAGCGCGCCTGTGCCGATATCGGCATCCGCGTGTACAAGGTCGGCATGAGCTGGCCGCTGGAGCCGGAAGGCATCGCCCGCTTCGCGCAGGGCCTGGAAGACATCGTGGTGGTGGAGGAAAAGCGCGCCTTCATCGAGCGCCAGATGAAGGAGCAGTTCTACAACTGGCCGGCCAGCGCGGGCCCGCGTCCGTCGATCGTGGGCAAGTACGACGAGCAGGGCACGTGGATCCTGCCGTCCACCAACGAACTGACGCCGGCCACCATTGCCGGGGTGATCGGCCGCCGCATACAGCGCTTCTACAGTAACGAGTCGATTGAACAGCGCCTGCGCTGGATGGACGCCAAGGAAGCCGAACTGGCGCTGCCGCGCGCCAGCTTCCCGCGCGTGCCGCATTACTGCTCGGGCTGCCCGCACAACACCTCCACGCGGGTACCGGAAGGCTCGCGCGCGCTGGGCGGCATCGGGTGCCATTACATGGTGACCTGGATGGACCGCAGCACCGACACCTTCACCCACATGGGCGGTGAAGGGGTGACCTGGGCCGGGCAGGCCGCGTTCACCGATACCGGGCACGTGTTCCAGAATCTGGGCGACGGCACCTATTTCCACAGCGGCTCGCTGGCGATCCGCCAGGCGATCGCCGCCGGGGTGAACATCACCTACAAGATTCTCTACAACGACGCAGTGGCGATGACCGGCGGCCAGCCGGTGGACGGCACGCTGACCGTGCCGCAGATCGCGCACCAGATGCGCGCCGAGGGCGTGCAGACGATCGTGCTGGTCAGCGACGAGATCGGCAAATGGAACAAGCGCGAGCTGTTCCCCGAGGGCGTGGAATTCCACGACCGCGCCGAACTGGATGCGGTGCAGAAGCAGCTTCGCGAGGTGAAGGGCACCAGCATCCTGATCTACGAGCAGACCTGTGCCACCGAAAAGCGCCGCCGCCGCAAGCGCGGCAAGCTGGTCGACCCACCCAAGCGGGTGGTGGTCAATTCGCTGGTCTGCGAGGGCTGCGGCGACTGCGGCCAGAAGAGCTTCTGCGTGTCGGTGCTGCCGAAGGAAACGGAATTCGGGCGCAAGCGCGATATCGACCAGTCCAACTGCAACAAGGACTATTCGTGCACCACCGGCTTCTGCCCCAGCTTCGTCACCGTGCACGGCGGTAGGCCGCGCAAGGGCGCGCGCAGCGACCGCCGCGACCTGCTCGACAACCTGCCAGCGCCGGTGTTCCGCACCGCGCTGGAGCAACCCTGGAACATCCTGATCACCGGCGTCGGTGGCACCGGCGTGGTCACCATCGGCGCACTGCTGGGCATGGCCGGGCACCTGGAAGGCAAGGGCGCCAGCGTCCTCGACCAGACCGGCCTGGCCCAGAAGGGCGGCGCGGTCACCACGCACATCCGCATTGCACGCACCCCGGAAGACATCCACGCAGTGCGCATCGCCGCAGGTGAAGCCGATCTGGTGCTGGGCTGCGACATGGTGGTGGTCAACGACTACTGGGCGCTGTCGAAGGTACGCGCCGAGCGCTCGCAGGTGGTGCTCAACACCTATGAAGCGATGCCGGGCACCTTCACCACCCGCCCGGACATGCAGTTCCCGGCCGCCGACATCATCGCCGGCATCCGGGTGGCGCTGGGCGGCCGCGACCCGCTGCTGCTCGACGCAACCCAGCTGGCCACGGCGCTGCTCGGCGATGCGATCGCCTCCAACCTGTTCATCCTGGGCTACGCGTGGCAGCAGGGCCTGGTGCCGATCTCGTTCGAGGCCCTGATGCGCGCGGTCGAACTCAACGGGGCGGCGGTGGCCATGAACCAGCAGGCGTTCGCCTGGGGTCGGCTGGCCGCCGTTGATCCGCAGGCCGTGCAGCAGGCCGCCGGCCTGGTCCGCAACGGCCACACCGATGCCGAGCGCACCCCGGGCCCGCTGCACGACCTGCCGCCGGGCGAATGGGAAGGCAACGAATGGGGCGCGACCGCTGCCCCGCGCGAAACCGGCGACGAGCGCGAACTGCGCGGGCTGCCGGGGCACGGCGGTGGCAGCGACGTGGCCTTCCTGCCGCTGGACGACGAGCGCCTGTCGCGTTCGCTGGACGAGCTGGTGGAACGTCGCGTGCGCTTCCTCACCGACTACCAGGACGCCGCCTACGCCGCCCGCTACCGCACGCTGGTCGACACCGTGCGCGCGGTGGAATGGGACAAGGCGGGCAGCACCGCGCTGACCGAAAGCGTGGCGCGTTATTACTTCAAGCTGATGGCGTACAAGGACGAATACGAAGTGGCGCGCCTGTACACCAGCGGTGAGTTCCAGCGCCGGTTGCAGCAGCAGTTCGAGGGCGACTTCCAGGTGCGCTTCCACCTCGCGCCGCCGCTGTTTGCGAAGAAGGACGACCAGGGCCGGCTGATCAAGCAGGAGTACGGCCCGTGGATGCTCAAGGCATTCGGCCTGCTGGCCAAGCTGAAGTTCCTGCGTGGCGGCACGTTCGATATCTTCGGGCGTACCGAAGAGCGTCGTGGCGAGCGCCAGCTGATCGCCGATTACGAACAGACCGTGGCGCTGTTGCTGGAGGGCCTGAGCGACGACCGCGTGGCGCTGGCGGTGGAGATTGCCAGCATTCCCGAACACATCCGCGGCTATGGGCACGTCAAGGAAGCGCACCTGCACAAGGCCAAGGCCCGGGAAGCGGCATTGCTGGCGCAGTGGCGCAACCCGAAGGCGCTGCACATCGTGCAGGTGGCGTAGCGCGCTGACGGAAACGTCACCGAACGCCGACTTTCATGGTATGTCGTCGTTCGGTGACTTTTAGTCGTATGACAGCGTTCGGTTACATCGCGATAGAGGGTATGGATGAAGAGGCCCGCCTTCATTCAAATGTAGACGTTCGTAGACACTTGCAATGATGTGTTCGCTCGCTTACATTTTTCCCCATGGCTACGTTAAAGACAGCGGAAGATGTCGGCAATGTCATCCGGCAGCGCCGTAAGGCACTGGGATGGGACCAGGCGCGGCTGGCCTCCGAATCGGGCGTCAGCCGTCAATGGGTCGTGGATATCGAGAAGGGCAAGCCCCGCGCAGAGCTGCAGCTGGTATTGCGGGTAATGAACGTGCTCGGTGTGAAGCTGGCAGCCTCGGATCAGCAATTGGACGCGGCCCCCCTTGCCATCCCCGCAGCAGGGCTGGATGACATCCTTGACCGCCACCGCGCGGTTCCTGCGGCATCCGCACGGACAGAGCCACATCGGATGACCCTGTCGTATTCGCAGATCCTGGAACGCGCACGCGCTGCTACCGCCCAGCAAGGCGCTGCGGAAGCACCTGGCGTCCATGAAACGTCTCCGTTGTACAGCAAGCATCGGAAACCGAAATGAGCCTGCACGTTCTGATGCAAGGTGTACCCATGGGCACGCTGCGTCAGGATGCACACGGCAATCCGCACTTTGCGTACACCCCTGAATGGCGAGACGCGGCAGGGGCCTTCCCACTATCGCTGTGCCTGCCGCTCACCGCAGCCACCCACGCGCCCGGCGCAGTGGCAGCTGTCGCGTGGGGACTGCTGCCTGATAACGACAACACGCTCCAGGGCTGGGCGTCGCGCTTCCACGTCTCGCCACGCAATCCGGTTGCCCTGCTCGCACACGTAGGCGAAGACTGCGCGGGCGCCGTCCAGTTCGTTGCATCCGAACGCGTTGACGCGGTCATCGCCGGCGAGGCCGATGGCATCGAGCCCCTGAGCGATGCGCAGGTTGCCGCGCGCCTTTCGCAGGTCCGGCGCGATGTCGGCAGTGGGCGCTGGCTTGGGGATATCGGCCAGTTCAGTCTCGCCGGCGCGCAGGCCAAGATTGCGCTGCTGAGAACGGATGACGGTTGGGCGGTGCCCAGCGGACGCATTCCCACAACGCACATCCTCAAGCCACCCGGCAGTGACTACAACGGCTTCGTCGAGAACGAGATGTTCTGCCTGCGCCTTGCCCGCGCGATGGGCATGCCGGCGGCCTTCTCCGAAAAAATCGAGATGGACGGTGAATCCGCCATCTGCGTGCAGCGATACGACCGCAGGCTTACCGCCGACGGATGGATACGCGTCCACCAGGAGGACTTCTGCCAGGCGCTCGGCGTCATGCCGCAGATCAAGTACCAGAACCAGGGCGGCCCCGGCGCCGCTGACCTTGCCGATGTCCTGTGGCAACACGCCCGCCATCCGAAAGAAGACGTGGAGATGCTGTTCCGGGCATTGGTCTTCAACTATCTGATTGGCGGGACCGATGCACACGCCAAGAACTACTCGCTGCTGCTGGACAGCGAGCAGGTCCGCCTGGCGCCGCTTTACGACATCTCAAGCGCACTCCCCTACCCGCAGTTGCAGAAGCGCAAGATCAAGCTCGCCATGAAAATTGGCAGCCACTATCGCTGGTGGGACATCACGTTGCGCGATTGGCAGGCTACCGCCACATCGATGCGCCTTGCGCCGGCCATGGCCATGCAGATGCTGGCCAGCATGGCACTCGACCTACCCCTTGTCGCCGAGGAGCAGCGCCTGCAGTTGGCCCACGAAGGTATCGAACATCCTGTCCTGGACACACTGGTTCAGGAGATCGCGTCCAGCTGTCAGCGCTGCCTGGCCAAATTTTCAAGCGAGACCTGATGCCGCACCCTGCATGTCATCGTCCCCAGATGCGCAGTCTGTTGTTCGCCGGCATCGCCTCGTCTACGACCAACGACAGCCCCTGTGCGGCCGCCAGCGCATCCACCGCCTCGGCATCACGGATACCCGATTCCGGGTCGCGCGCCTTCAGCCACGCGTCGAATGTGCGGTTGCTGTCACTGCTGTAGTTGCCGTTGTAATTGAACGGCCCATACACGCACAGCAGCGCGTTCCCGGCCATCACCGTGGGCAGCCCCGCGAACAGGGCCTCCACGTGCACCCAGCTCATGATGTGCAGGGTGTTGGCACTGAATACCGCGTCGAACGCCAGGGGTGCTGCGGGAAGCGGCGCCAGCCCCGGCGGCGACAGCACCGCCTGCAGCGGCCACGGCGCCGGTGCGTTGGCCAGGCCCGCCTCGGCCAGCCGCTCGGCGATGCCGGGCACATGGTCCGGGTGATCGCTGGCCTGCCAGACCAGGTGCGGCAAGTGCTGCGCAAACCACTCGGCATGCTGCCCGGTACCGCTGCCGATCTCCAGCACGCGGCGGCGGTCGTGCAGGTGCCGGCGCAGCACCGCCAGGATCGGATCGCGGTTGCGCTCGCAGGCCTCGGACCAGCGTTGTCGGGTCATGTCTGATCGAAATTGTCGTAACAACGCACATCCAACCATGACCGGAGTCACTTGTGCCACCGCCGGGTGGCCCTGAAAGTCGAGGGCTGTTCATTGTCGCCCGCGCTCCGCGGGCGCCTAGCCGGGGATCGCAAGCTGTGCAACGCCGTGAGTTTCTGACGCTGTCTGGAATGGGCCTGGCTGGCCTGATGCTGCCGCACTCCCGCCTCATCGCCGCCGAGCAGCTGCTCGAGCCGGGCGACGTGGTGCGCAACAAGGCCCTGGCCGACGCCGCGCTCGCCGCCGCCAAGCGCGCCGGGGCAAGCTACTGCGACGTCCGCATCGGCCGCTACCTCAACCAGGCAGTGATCACCCGCGAAGCGCGGGTGCAGAATGTCACCAACAGCGAGTCGTCCGGCATCGGCATCCGGGTCATCGTCAACGGCGCCTGGGGCTTTGCCGCCACGCACCAGAAGACCCCGGCCGCCGTATTGGACGCGGTCAACCAGGCTGCGGCGATCGCCCGGGCCAACGCCAGCATCCAGACCCGTCCGGTGCAGCTGGCCCCGGTGACCGGGGTGGGCGAGGTGAGCTGGAAGACCCCGATCCGCAAGAACGCCATGGCCGTGCCGATCCAGGACAAGGTCGAGCTGCTGCTCAGCCTGAACGCGGCCGCGATCAATGCCGGCGCCGACTTCATCAATTCCACGCTGTTCCTGGTCAACGAACAGAAGTACTTTGCCTCCAGCGACGGCTCGTTCATCGATCAGGACGTGCACCGCATCTGGCTGCCATTCACGGCCACCGCCATCGACAAGGGCACCGGCAAGTTCCGCACCCGCGCCGGGCTGTCCTCGCCAATGGGCATGGGCTACGAATTCCTCGACGGCGATGCCAAGGGCAAGATCCAGCTGCCCGGGGGCATCACGGCCTACCGCGATTCCTACGACCCGGTCGAAGATGCCATCGCCGCCGCGCGGCATGCGCGCGAGAAGCTCAAGGCGCCGTCGGTCAAGCCGGGCAAGTACGACCTGGTACTGGACCCGTCCAACCTGTTCCTGACGATCCATGAAAACGTCGGCCATCCGCTGGAACTGGACCGCGTGCTGGGCTACGAGGCCAATTACGCGGGGACCAGCTTCGCCACGCTGGACAAGCGCGACGCCGGCTACCGCTGGGGCAGCGAGCGGGTCAACTTCTTCGCCGACAAGACCGCGCCGGGCAGCCTGGGTGCGGTCGGCTATGACGACGAAGGCGTGAAGACCAAGCGCTGGGACCTGGTCAAGGACGGCATCCTGGTCAACTACCAGGCCACCCGCGATGAAGTGCACCTGCTGGGCGAGAGCGAATCGCACGGCTGCAGCTACGCCGATTCCTGGTCCAGCGTGCAGTTCCAGCGCATGGCCAATGTGTCGCTGGCGCCCGGCAAGACCCCGCTCAGCGTGGCCGACATGATCAAGGACGTGGAGAACGGCATCTACATTCACGGCCGGGGCTCGTACTCGATCGACCAGCAGCGCTTCAACGCGCAGTTTGGCGGGCAGCTCTACTACCAGATCAAGAATGGGCAGATCACCGGCATGGTGGAAGATGCCGCCTACCAGATCCGTACGCCGGAGTTCTGGAACGCCTGCAGCGCGATCTGCGACGAGCGCGATTTCCGCTTCGGCGGTTCGTTCTTCGATGGCAAGGGCCAGCCGGGCCAGGTCTCGGCGGTGTCGCACGGTTCGGCCACCACCCGCTTCGATGGCATCAACATCATCAACACCGCACGCAGCCTGGGCTGAAACGCCCGGCCACCGTGCCAAACGTCACTACCGCTGGACCGCCACGCCCCGCAAGAATCGAACACCGCTGTTGCCCTACCGTTGATCCCGCCTTGTTTCCGCCACCCCCACACCGACGTGGAGAGCTGCCTTGCAAAGACGTGACTTCCTTGCCCTGACCGGGCTTACCGCTGGCGGCCTGATCGTGCCGTCGTTCTTCGGCAAGGTGATTGCCGCCGAGCAGCTGCAGAGCACTCTCGATCCGGCGCTGAAGAAGCGCCTGGCCGACGCCGCGCTCGCCGCTGCGCGCCAGGCCGGCGCTACCTACAGCGATGTGCGCATCGGCCGCTACCTGCGCCAGTTCGTGATCACCCGCGAGGACAAGGTGCAGAACGTGGTCAACACCGAATCCACCGGTGTGGGCATCCGCGTGATCGTCAACGGCGCCTGGGGCTTTGCCGCCACCAACCAGCTCAATCCCACCGGCGTGGCCCGTGCCGCGCAGCAGGCCGCCGCCATCGCCAAGGCCAACGCCGGCGTGCAGACCGCCAAGGTGCAGCTGGCCGGCGCGCCGGGCGTCGGCGAGGTGAGCTGGAAGACGCCGATCCGCAAGAACGCGATGGAAGTGCCGATCAAGGAAAAGGTCGAGCTGCTGCTGGACGTCAATGCCGCTGCCATGGGCGCCGGCGCCAGCTTCGTCAACTCGATGCTGTTCCTGGTCAACGAACAGAAGTACTTCGCCTCCACCGATGGCTCCTACATCGACCAGGACGTGCACCGCATCTGGGCCCCGATGACGGTGACCGCCATCGACAAGGCCAGCGGCAAGTTCCGCACCCGCGAAGGCCTGTCCGCGCCGATGGGCATGGGCTACGAGTACCTGGATGGCGCGGCGTCGGGCAAGGTGCTCACGCCCAACGGCGTGGTCAACTACGGCGCGTCCTACGACATGAAGGAAGACGCGATCGCGTCGGCCAAGCAGGCCCAGGAGAAGCTCAAGGCGCCGTCGGTCAAGCCGGGCAAGTACGACCTGGTGCTCGACCCGTCGCACACCTGGCTGACCATCCACGAGTCGGTCGGCCACCCGCTGGAACTGGACCGCGTGCTGGGCTACGAGGCCAACTACGCCGGCACCAGCTTCGCCACCCTGGACAAGCGCGAGCAGCACTTCCAGTACGGCAGCGACCTGGTCAACATCTTCGCCGACAAGACCCAGCCGGGCAGCCTCGGTGCCGTGGCCTACGACGACGAGGGCGTCAAGACCAAGCGCTGGGACCTGATCAGCAACGGCAAGCTGGTCGATTACCAGACCATCCGTGACCAGGCGCATATCCTGGGCAAGACCGAATCGGACGGCTGCTGCTACGCCGACTCCTGGTCCAGCGTACAGTTCCAGCGCATGGCCAACGTGTCGATGGCGCCGGGCAAGACCCCGCTGAGCGTGGCCGACCTGATCAAGGACGTCGAGAACGGCATCTACATCATCGGCGACGGCTCGTTCTCGATCGACCAGCAGCGCTACAACGCGCAGTTCGGTGGCCAGCTCTTCTACGAGATCAAGAACGGACAGATCACCCGCATGCTCGAAGACGTGGCCTACCAGATCCGCACGCCGGAATTCTGGAACGCCTGCAGCGCCGTGGCCGACGAACGCGACTACCGCCTGGGCGGCTCGTTCTTCGACGGCAAGGGCCAGCCGGGACAGGTCTCGGCGGTCTCGCACGGTTCGTCCACCGCGCGCTTCAACGGCATCAATGTCATCAACACCGCGCGCAGCCTCGGCTGACCGGTCAGGAGCCCTAATTCCATGAGTATCTTCACCGAAGCCCAGGCCAAGGCCATCCTCGACAAGGTCATCGCGCTGTCCAAGGCCGATGAGACCACCGCGGTGCTGGCCGGCTCAGTCAACGGCAACATCCGTTTCGCGCTCAACAACGTCTCCACCAGCGGCATCGTCGACAACACCGAACTGGCCGTGACGGTGGCCTTCGGCAAGCGCGTGGGCACCGCCTCGATCAACGAGTTCGACGACAAGGCGCTGGAGCGCGTGGTCCGCCGCGCCGAGGACCTGGCGCGCCTGGCCCCGGAAAACCCGGAGTTCCTGCCGGCCATCGGCAAGCAGAGCTACACCGCCAGCCCGACCTTCAGCGAATCCACTGCCGCCATCGACCCGGCGTTCCGCGCCAAGGTCGCCGCCGATTCGATCGCGCCGTGCCGTGGCAACGGCCTGATCGCCGCCGGCTTCCTCGAAGACGGCCAGGGCTTCTACGCCACCGCCAACAGCAACGGCAACTTCGGCTACCAGCGCACCACCAACTTCGACTACACCTGCACGGTGCGTACCGAAGACGGACGCGGCTCGGGCTGGGTCGGCCGCAACCTGAAGGATGCGGCCGACTTCAAGGCCGACCAGGACATCCGCATCGCCATGCGCAAGGCGACCGAGTCCTCCGAAGCCAAGGCGCTGGAGCCGGGCAAGTACACGGTGATCCTGGAGCCGGCGGCCGCAGCGGGCCTGATCAGCTTCATGATGAACTTCTTCGACGCACGTGCGGCCGATGAAGGCCGCAGCTTCCTGTCCAAGAAGGGCGGCGGCAACAAGCTCGGCGAGCAGGTCTACGACCCGCGCGTGAACATGTATGCCGACCCGTCGCATCCGGAAGCGCCGGTACTGCCGTGGGACCAGCAGGGCCTGCCGCGCAGCAAGCTGGCCATCATCGAGAACGGCAAGGTCGCCAACCTGGATTACTCGCGCTTCTGGGCGCAGAAGCAGGGCAAGACCGCCAACGCCACCCCCGGCAACCTGCTGATGAGCGGCGGCGACAAGAGCACCGCCGAGCTGGTGCGCGGCACCCAGAAGGGCATCCTGGTCACCCGCACCTGGTATATCCGCATGGTCGATCCGCAGACGGTGCTGCTCACCGGCCTGACCCGCGACGGCACCTTCTACATCGAGAACGGCCAGATCAAGTACCCGGTGAAGAACTTCCGCTTCAACGAGTCGCCGGTGATCATGCTCAACAACATCGAAGAGCTGGGCAAGCCGGTGCGTGTGGCCGGCGACGAATCCAGCTTCGTGATGATGATTCCGCCGATGAAGCTGCGCGATTTTACCTTCACCTCGCTGTCCGACGCGGTCTGATGCAGGTCGTCGGCCGCGGACGCCACGGAACGCGCGCGCGGCGATGAACCGCGCGCAGTTCCTGCGGCTGATGCTGGGCAGCGCCGCTCTGGCGGCCTTGCCCTCGTTCGCCCGTGCCCAGGCCGGGCGCTACGACTTCTGGTTCACCCGCCTCAAGTACGACTCCGGCGACTGGGACGTGGATGCGCGCATGCCATCCAATCTGATCACCTCGCTGATCGATTACACCTCGCTGCGCGTAGACCCCACCGAGCATGTCATCGCACTGTCCGACCCGCGCATGCTGGAAGCGCCGTTCTGCTACCTGGCCGGTCACAAGCTGGTGGAATTCAACGCGGCCGAGCGGCAGAACTTCGTCCGCTATGTGCGCAATGGCGGCTTCGTGTTCGTCGACGACTGCAACCACGACATCGACGGTCTGTTCGCCAAGTCGTTCGAGGCGCAGATGACCAAGCTGTTCGGGCCTGCCGCACTGAAGAAGCTGCCAAACAACCACGCGTTGTACCGCAGTTTCTTCCGCTTTCCGGACGGCCCGCCGGCGACCGGTTTCGAACTCAATGGCTGGGGCGACGACCTGGTCCACGATTACCTGAAGGGCATCGAGGTCGATGGCCGTCTGGGCGTGCTCTACAGCAACAAGGATTACGGCTGCGAGTGGGACTACGACTGGCGCAACAAGCGGTTCCTGGCCGAGGACAACACCCGGTTCGGGGTGAACATCGTGATGTATGCGCTGAACAACTAGGTTTCGCCGATTTCTTCAGCCACGCAGGACGTGGCTCTACCCCTTTGCTGCGAGCGTGCCATGCCTACCGATAGCCCGATTGACGACCTTCTTTCCAAACTGCAGCCGCTGCGGGATGCGCTGGGCAGGGCCGTGGTCGGCCAGCATGAGGTGGTGGAGCAGCTGCTGATTGGTCTGCTTGCCGGCGGCCATGTGCTGCTGGAAGGCGCGCCCGGGCTGGGCAAGACCCTGCTGGTGCGCTCGCTCGGCCAGGCGCTGGAACTGCAGTTCCGGCGCGTGCAGTTCACCCCGGACCTGATGCCCAGCGACATCCTGGGCACCGAGCTGCTGGAGGAAGACCACGGCACCGGACATCGGCATTTCCGCTTCCAGCAGGGCCCGATCTTCACCAACCTGCTGCTCGCCGACGAGCTCAACCGCACCCCGCCCAAGACCCAGGCGGCGCTGCTGGAGGCGATGCAGGAACGCACCGTCAGCTACGCAGGCACCACCTACGCGCTGCCTGCACCGTTCTTCGTGCTGGCCACGCAGAACCCGATCGAACAGGCCGGCACCTACCCGCTGCCCGAAGCGCAGCTGGACCGCTTCCTGCTGCATGTGCGGGTCGATTACCCGACCGAGCAGGAAGAACGCGACATCCTGGTGCAGACCACCGGCAGCAGCGGTGGCACCGTTCCCAAGGTGATGCACGCCGAGGATGTGCTGGCCCTGCAGGCGGGGGTACGGCAGGTGCATGTCAGCGATGACGTCCTGCGCTGGATCACCCGTCTGGTGCGTGCCAGCCGGCCGGGTGCCGGTGCGCCGGACGCGGTGAACCATTGGATCAAGTGGGGCGCCGGCCCACGCGCCGGGCAGTCGCTGGTACTGGCGGCCAAGGCCCGCGCGTTGCTGCAGGGGCGTTTCGCGGCCACCCGCGACGACGTGCAGGCGCTGATCGCGCCGGTGATGCGCCACCGCCTGCTGCTCTCGTTCGCCGCCGAAGCCGAGCAGAAGGGCGCCGACGATGTGATCGCCGCGCTGCTGCAGGCCGTGCCCTTCCCCGCCTGAGCCCGCCGTGAGCCCGCACGCCCCGATCGCCATCCCCGCCGATGTCCGCAGCCGCCTCAAGGCGCTGCGGCTGTTGCC
>Ga0209050_1003023_pt1 | contig 13017 bp, 12 predicted proteins | sample Araplavi_mTSA_r2_FD_184276 | JGI IMG/M metagenome (GOLD analysis project Ga0209050, IMG submission 184276) | Arabidopsis root microbial communities from North Carolina, USA - plate scrape MF_Cvi_mTSA_r2 (SPAdes) (version 2) | ecosystem: Host-associated > Plants > Roots > Endosphere | place: USA...
CGTGGGCATCGCGGCGATCAGATCGTCGATCCCCTCATAATCGTAAAAGCTGCCGATATAGCCGATCACCGCATCGTCGGCCGCGAGGCCCAGCGTGTCGGCAAGCGCATCGTCGCGCGGGGTCGGATCGCCGAACAGTTCGAGATCGACGCCGTTCGGCGACACTGTGATCTTGTCCGCGTCGATCCCGCGCGCGATCAGATCGCCGCGCAATCCTTCGCAGATTACCGCAACCGCATCGGCCGATTTCACGGCATGCGTTTCGAGTTGCTTGGTCAGCCAGTAACGCAAGCTGCCCTCGCGCCCGGTACCGTTGCCGACCGACGCATCCTCCCAGAACGCACGAATTTCATAGATGACCGGGATGCCCAGCTTCTTGCCGACGCGCAGAGCCGCGAGCCCATCGAGCACCGGCGAATGGGCGTGCAGCACATCGGGTTTCCATTCGCGCGCCAGCGCCTCGACGCGCTTGGCTAGCGCCCCGATCTCGCGCCATTCGCGGATCGGCGCGCGCGCGGGCGCGATCGGCGGGGTGCGATAGAAAGTCAGCCCATCGACGGTTTCGCCGTCCGGCCCGGGCTCGGGATGCCGCACGCCGGTAACCCCTGCGACCTCCCATCCCTTCGCGACCTGCGCCTTCATCAGCGCGCGGGTGCGAAAGGTGTAGCCGCTGTGCGCGGGCAGGCTATGATCGAGAACGTGCAAAATTCGGGTCATCGTACAGTGCCTTTGGCAGACAAGGCTTAACGCGGCGTCAACCCCAATAGCGTAGGCAACACCTTCTATGGTCGACAATTTTTCCATTGCCCTGACGCATGTGCTGATGGCGATTGCGCTCTGGCGCCTGCTCCATCGCGACGATCTCGACCGCGAGGTCAGCCCGCGCCTGCAATGGCAGCAACAACGCGACGCCGAACGCACCGAACAGGATGCCCGCACCGATGCGTGACATCGCGTTCGTCGCCTTCCTGTTCGCCTTCATCGCGATCGGCTTTCGCAAGCCGTTCCTGTTTGTGCTGTGCTTTTGCTACATCGACGTCGTCGCGCCCCAGCGCCTCAGCTATTTCCTCATCAACTCGATCCCGATCTCGCTGATCGTCTTCGGGCTCGCGATTGCCGGATGGCTCGTGGCCGACGACAAAAAGGACACGCGGTGGTCGGGACGGCAAACGCTCCTGGTGATGCTGCTCGTCTATTGCTGGATGACAACCATCTACGCCGACTTCCCGGTCGAGGCCGCCGACAAATGGAGCTGGGTATGGAAGGCGCTGATCTGGGCCATCTTCCTGCCGCTCACCTTGCGGACCAAGCTCCGGATCGAGGCATTGGCCCTGATGTTGCTGCTCTCGGCAGCGGCGATCGCAATCGCGGGGGGGATCAAGACCGCAGCGGGAGGTGGCGGCTACGGCTCGCTCCAACTGTTGATGAGCGAAAATTACGGGCTGTATGAAGGCAGCACCATGTCGTGCGTCGCCATATCGATCATCCCGCTGATCCTGTGGTACCGCCGCCACGGGACGATCTTTCCGCCCGACTGGATGGTCTCGCTCTTCTGCTTCGCGCTGGTCTTCGCCTGCGCCCTGCTGCCCGTCGGGACACAGGCGCGCACCGGGCTCGTCTGCCTCGTCGTGCTTGGCATATTGTCGCTGCGCGCGGTGAAGCACCGGCTGCTCTATATCGTCGGCGCTGGGCTGCTTGCGGCGGCCGCTATTCCCTTCCTGCCGCAAAGCTATACCGAACGCATGGAGACGATCCGCAGCTACAAGGCCGATCAGTCGGCCTCGACGCGCGTCGCGGTCTGGGCGTGGACCTGGGAATATGCCAAGGACAATCCGTTTGGCGGCGGTTTCAACGCCTTTCTGCAGAATCGCGTTCGCGTCGAAAAGGAAGCGAGCAGCCCCGAAGAAACGGCGAGCGTCTATGAGGAAGAATCGCGCGCCTATCACTCGGCCTATTTCGAAATGCTGGGCGAACAGGGCTATCCCGGAACCGCCCTGTGGCTGCTCCTGCATGTCGCGGGACTGGCCCAAATGGAACGGATCCGGCGACGCTACCTGAAAACACGGCGCGGCGAGGAGCAATGGATCGCGCCGTTGGCGACCGCGCTGCAGCACGGCCATATCGTCTATCTCGTCGGGTCGCTGTTCGTCGCCATCGCCTTCCAGCCCTTCATCTATATGATGCTGGCGCTCGAAATCGGGCTGACGACCTATTGCCGCCGCCGCGAGACGGAAGCAGGCTGGCGCCCGCTGACCGCGCAGCGGACGGTTGTCGCATGACTGCGGCCGTCGCACCCGGACAGATGCTGCCGACGCTGACCGGCCTGCGCGGGTTCGCGGCGCTTGCGGTGCTCTTCTATCATATCCGCGGCGGCATGACGGGCTTCCTGCCCGATCGGGTCATTTCGGTCTTGGCGCAGGGTTATCTGGCAGTCGACCTGTTCTTCGTCCTGTCGGGGTTTGTACTGTGGTGGACCTATGGCGGCGAATTCCGCGATCGGGGCATGCGCGCCGCGCCGCATTTCATCGTCCGCCGATTTGCCCGTATCTTCCCGCTGCACCTCGCGGTTCTGTCGGCGATGGTCCTATTCGCGGCGGCGCTGCTCGTCAGCGGCCGCGACCCGGGCGAACATTACAGCTTTGCCGAACTCCCCGCCCATTATCTGCTCGTCCAGAATTGGGGATTCAGCGACCGGCTGGCGTGGAACGATCCCGCCTGGTCGATCTCGACCGAATGGGCCGCCTATCTGTTGCTGGCGATCACGGGCGGCTGGCTGACACGGCTGCCGCGCGGCGCGTGGAGCTTTCCCTTGCTGATCGTCGCGATGGCGGCGGGTCTCGGATGGTGGTTCGCGGCAACGGGCCGCGAAAGCATCGGCGACGATATTCCCGCCACCGGGTTGCTGCGCTGCCTCGTCGAATTCGGCATCGGCATCCTGCTTTGCATATGGTGGACGGCGCAGCGCCAAGAGCCCCGTGGCACGGCAATCATCTATGGCACCGCGCTCGGCCTGATCGGCGTCGCGGCACTCCTGTTCGGGGTGGCCGGTTCGCAACCGGCAGCGGTGCCGCTGATCATGACCGCGGTCGTCATCCTGGCGCTGCAGGCATCGACTTCGCCGCGACCGCGCTTGTCGGGCCGGATCGCGCAATGGCTGGGGGACATCAGCTATGCCGTCTATCTGTCGCACTTCTTCCTGTGGATCCTCTTCAAGCTGTTCTTCGTCGACGACCCGGCGAGGGTCCATCCAGCGATGATCCTGGCGTTCACGCTGTTGACGCTGGCCGCATCGCATCTTCTCCATATCGCGCTCGAAGTGCCGGGGCGGCGCATCGCCCAGCGGGTCGGCGACCGCCTGCTCGCGGCGCCGCGCACCATCTTTGCGGCGGGCCGCAGCGAGAGCTGATCCGACGATCTTAAGCCGCGGCCGGGGAACCATCGGCGACGGCGAGGCGCTATTGCTCCATGTCCGCCCCGCGCCTTGTCCATGTCGACGACAGCCTGCCCGGCATCAGCCGCACGCGTTCGGGCGTCGGCTGGCTTTATCGCGACGCCAAGGGAAAAATCATCCGCGACCGCGACGAGATCGACCGCCTGAACGCAATCGCGCTGCCGCCGGCCTATGAGGATGCGTGGTTCTGCCCTGCCCCCAACGGCCATATTCTCGCCACCGGATACGACGCGCGCGGGCGCAAGCAATATCGCTACCACCCCGATTTCCGCATCGCGCGCGAGGCCGACAAATATGATCGCTGCGCCGCCTTTGGCCATGCACTGCCGTTGCTGCGCGCGCGCCTCGTCGATGACCTGAACCGGCGAACGCTCTGCTCCGAACGCGTCGTCGCGGCGGTCGTGCGGCTGCTCGACCTCGCCGCGCTCCGCGTCGGCAACGAGCAATATGTCGCAGCGAACAAGAGCTTCGGCGCAACGACGCTGCGCCAGCGTCACGCCAAACTCTCGGGCAAGACGCTTCGCCTCAAATATATCGCCAAGGGCGGCGCGAAGCGTGAGGTGACGATCAGCGACCGCAGCCTGACGACGCTCGTCCGCCGACTTCAGGATCTGCCCGGCCAGAATCTCTTCCAATATGACGATGGTGACGGCGTCTGCGCGGTCGCCTCCGAAGATGTGAACGCCTACATCCGCGAGGCGATGGGGGGCGAATTCAGCGCCAAGCATTTCCGCACCTGGACCGCGAGCGTCGAGGCTTTCGCCTTCCTCTACGACGCGCCCGAGCCGCCGACGCTGAAAGCGATGCTCGAACATGTCGCGGACCGCCTCGGCAACACCCCCGCGATCGCGCGCAAGGCCTATGTCCACCCCGCGATGCTCGCCGCCGCGCAGGCGCGCGAAGACTTCGCATCCGAGGTCGGCAGCCTGCCGCGCGCGACCCGTTATCTTTCGCGTTACGAACGCGGATTTTTGACCTATCTGGAGCAGGCACCCGCGGCCGCGGTGCTGCTCCAATCCGCCTGATCCGATTTTAGAGGACCCGACGTGACCTTCTCTCTTCTCGCCGCCGCGACCACCGCCGCCCCGAAAGCCGCGCCCGCAAAGGCCACCGCGACCAACCCGCTCGACGATCTCCAGCGCTATTGGGACCTCAGCGTCGCGTGGGTGAACAGCCACTGGCTCCAGATCGGCATCGCGGTTGGTGCCGGCCTGCTCATCTATTTCGTCCTGTCGATGGTCCGCAGCTTCGCGCTCAAGCACGCGCAGTCGGCGGAAGGCGAGATGACGCTGACCCACATCGCGGGGCGCGTGATCCACAAGACCAAGTCGTCGGTGCTCGCGATCATCGCGATCCGCATGGTCGCGGGCTATGCGCAGCCGCCCGCGGTGATCATGCAGGTGATCCAGTTCGTCTTCACCGTCGCCGTCGTGCTGCAGGTCGCGATCTGGGCGCGCGAGATCGTCCTCGGGCTGATCCAGCGCCGCGCGGCCGAAGGAAATAACGAGACGCTCAGCAATGCGATGGGCATCATCCGCCTGCTGATCAGCATCGCTTTGTTCGCGATCGCCGCGATCGTCATCCTCGATAATATGGGGGTCAATGTCACCGGCCTGATCGCCGGCCTCGGCATCGGCGGCATCGCGATCGGCCTCGCCGCGCAGGGCATTTTCTCCGACCTTTTCGCATCGCTCTCGATCATCTTCGACCGCCCGTTCCGCGTCGGCGAGACGATCAAATATGACATGAGCACGGCCACCGTCGAACGCATCGGGCTCAAGAGCACGCGCCTCCGCTCGCTCAACGGCGAGTTGCTGGTGATTTCGAACACCAATTTGCTGAGCAAGGAGATCACCAATTTCGCGCATCTCCACCGCCGCCGCATCACCTTCAAAATCGGCGTCATCTATCAGACAACGCCCGAAATGCTGCGCGACCTGCCGGCCTTGCTTGAAGAACAAGTCACCGCTGCGGGACATGAATTCATCCGCTCGAGCTTCCTGAGCTTCGGTGCGTCGAGCCTCGATTTCGAACTACTTTTCGACGTGTTCAGCGACCAGTTCGACGAGGTCGCCGCCGCGCGCACCGAAGTCGGCATCCGGCTGTTCGATGCGATGACGCGCGCCGGATACAGCTTCGCTTACCCCACCCAGACCGCCTTCACCGCGGCGCCCGACGGCACGATGATCATGCCCTATCCCGAGTCCCCGAAGCCCAGAGCGGTGGCGACAAAGGCGGCCAAGCCCACCTGACGCTACGGCGCCTTGGCGGGACCGCTAGGCCCTTGTGCAACGCGTCAAGAGAGGCCTAGAACGCGCCCCGAACCAGCAATTTCAGGGGACGACATATGGCCACCATCACGCCGCAGGAACTGCAGACCAAGGTCGGCGAGCATCTCGGCACGTCGGACTGGGTGCTCGTCGATCAGGAGATGATCAACAAGTTCGCCGACGCGACGGGCGATCATCAGTTTATCCACATCGATGAGGAAAAGGCCAAGCTGACGCCCTTCGGCGGCACGATCGCCCACGGCTTCCTCACCCTGTCGCTGATGCCGCTGCTCGGTGCGAGCACCGACGGTCCCAAGGTCGGCGGCGTCAAGATGGGCGTCAATTACGGCTGCAACAAAGTGCGCTTCCTGTCGCCCGTCCGTTCGGGCAAGCGCGTCCGCAGCCACATCAAACTGCTCGAGCTCGAAGAAAAGCGCCCGGGCCAGTGGCAGCAGACCAATGAAGTCACCGTCGAGATCGAAGGCGAGGAAAAGCCCGCGCTGATCGCCGAATGGATCAGCCAGTTCTTCGTCTAAAGCACAGGTTTTTCCGGCCGACCTCCCCCGTTAAGATAACCGGACTCAGAAAGAAGGACCCCTATCATGCGTGACGCCGTCATCGTTTCCACTGCCCGCACCCCGCTGACCAAGGCGGCGCGCGGCTCGTTCAACAACACCCTCGCCCCGACGCTCGGCGCGCACGCGGTCCGCGCCGCAGTCGAGCGCGCCGGGGTCGAAGGCGGCGAGATCGACGATGTCGTCTTCGGCGCCGCGATGCAGCAGGGCTCGCAGACGATGAACGTCGCCCGCCTGATCGCGCTGCGCGCCGGCCTGCCCGTCACCGTCCCCGGCATGTCGATCGACCGCCAGTGCTCGTCGGGCCTGATGACGATCGCGACCGCCGCGAAGCAGATCATCGTCGACCGTCAGGACATCGCGGTTGCCGGCGGCATCGAGTCGATCTCGAAGGTCAGCGGCAGCGGCAAGGTGTTCATCGAGACCGACGCCGAGCTGATCGCGATGCACAAGGACACCTATATGCCGATGATCGGCACGGCAGAGGTCGTCGCAAAGCGTTACAACATCAGCCGCGAAGCGCAGGACGAATATTCGTTCCAGTCGCAGCAGCGCACCGCCGCGGCGCAGGCCGCGGGCAAATATGACGACGAGATCGTTGCCTGCAACGCGACGATGGCGGTCGTCGACAAGGAAACGAAGGAAGTCAGCTTCAAGGACGTCGTCGCGAACAAGGATGAGTGCAACCGTCCCGACACGACGCTCGAAGGGCTGCTCAGCCTGAAGCCCGTGATGGGCGAAGGTTTCTCGATCACCGCGGGCAACGCGAGCCAGCTCGCCGACGGTGCATCGGCCGCAGTGCTGATGGAAGCCAAGGTCGCCGAAAAGAAGGGCCTCCAGCCGCTCGGCCGCTATGTCGGCATGGCGGTCGCGGGCACCGAGCCCGACGAAATGGGCATCGGCCCCGTCTTCGCGATTCCGAAGCTGCTCGAACGCTTCGACCTCAAGATGGACGACATCGGCCTCTGGGAACTCAACGAAGCCTTTGCCGTGCAGGTCCTCTATTGCCGCGACACGCTCGGCATCCCGAACGAGCTGCTCAACGTCAACGGCGGCTCGATCTCGATCGGCCACCCCTTCGGCATGACCGGCGCGCGCTGCGTCGGCCACGCATTGATCGAAGGCAAGCGCCGCGGCGTCAAATATGCCGTCGTCACCATGTGCATCGGTGGCGGCCAGGGTGCAGCGGGCCTGTTCGAGGTCTTCTGATTTGCGCCTGAGCAAACCGCGTATCGAGCCGGTCGACCTCGACCGGCTCGATGCCGACCAGCGCACCGCGCTCGAACCCTTCCTTGCTTCCGATGGAGGCAGGGTCGGGGGCGGCAAGATCCTCAATATCTTCCGCACCCTTGCCCATGCGCCCAAGGCGCTGACCGCCTTCCTCGGCTGGGGCAATTATATCCTGTCGAAGCGGAGCGCGCTTTCGCCCCGCGACCGCGAACTCGTCATCCTGCGCACCGGCTACAACTGCCGCTCGGGCTATGAGTGGACGCAGCACAAGCGCATCGGCCTCGACTGCGGCCTCAGCGAGGACGAGATCGCGCGCATCAAGGCCGGCCCCGACGCGGACGGCTGGAATAACCTCGACCGCGCGATGCTCCGCGCGACCGACGAACTGACGGCGAGCCATTTCGTGACCGACGCCAGCTGGGTCGCGCTCGCGCCGCTCGGCGACAAGGGACGCATGGATCTCGTGATGACCGTCGGCCAGTACACGCAAGTTTCGATGATATTGAACAGCTTCGGCATCCAGGTCGAGGACGGCAGGACCGTCGACCCCGACCTCAAGGCCTGAAACAAGGAGACAGACATGAGTGGTATCGGTGTGATCGCAACGCTGCGCGTCCAGTCCGGCAAGGAAGCCGAATTCGAAGGCGTCTTCGCCGAACTCGCCGCCGCGGTGAATGCGAACGAGGCGGGCAACAGCTATTACCGCCTGTTCCAGACGGGCGAGACGGGCGTCTACAAGGTGCTCGAATGCTATGACGACCAGGTGGCACTCGACGCGCACCGCGCCTCGGACCATTTCCGGTCGATCGGCGCACGCCTCGGCCCCTGCCTCGCTGGCGCGCCCGAAATCGAAACGCTCAGCGCAGCCTGAGCGGCCGGTTTCGACCGATACCCGCCGTAACTACCTTGCAGTAGTTATTTCAAAAGCGGACGTGGGCCACCCGCTGGCGGTAGAACCTTAGTCGATCGGTGAAGTCATTCACTGCTGCGTCCAAGCCCTTCATCTTGAAAGGCGGTCGCGATCCACAAGCGCGCTTGGCTTGACCGATCCAAAGACGGAATTTCGTGCGCAATCGCTTCTCAACGTCCTCTGGAGATGTCATGGATTCGGAAGCTTCAAAGCTATCCTCCCCTCTGCATTTCTCGATGTACATCGAAGCATTGATGGAGGTGCCTTCGTCCCAGCGAATCTCTAGGAGATTTGAGTCATCACCCTGAGTCAATATTACGGCAGCATCGCCGCCACTGACACCATCGATGTTGGATATGCTGACTACATGCCACGCTCCGTAGCTCTTGCCACTTGGGATAGATGCTGTTGCGACTGTGCTCGCGAACAAAAGAAATAGGAAATACACAAAGCGCATTTTTCGAGTCTGAGCCAGAAGGTGCTGTTTTGCAATCCACTCGAAGTCTCGATGACCGCTTATCGCGCACGGCTTGGAAAGCCGACTGCCCGCCTCCCACCCCAAACCAGCCCTTCGCGCCGCACGACGGCAGGCAACCTGCCTTCACGAAACAGGCAGGCACAACCAGCCACTGAAATAATATTGCGCCCGGCCCGGCACTGCGCGACAAGCCCCTCATTCGAATAGGAGAATGTGATGCGCTTTGCCGTTGCCCTAATGCTGCTCCCCGTCCTGCCCTTCGCTCCGGTGACCGCACCCGCCTTTGCACAGGCCGTGCCGCAAGCCGGGGCGCAGGACCAGGCTCTGCTCGACTTCCTCGATCAGGCGTTCGACGAGAGGCTCGCCCTCAGCCCCGAATCGCAGACCCAGCTCGGCCTCAAGACCAATTACGCCAAGCTCGACGATTACACCGACGCCGCATCGCTGCGCGAGCAGGAGCTGATGGAGCGCCAGCTCAAGGACATGCACGCGCGCTTCAAGCCCGACCAGCTCGGCGAGAGCGCGCGCGTCAGCTACCGTCTGTTCGAATATGAAGTCGAGCGCGGCCGCGAATCGCTCCGCTTCCGCAACCTGCGCTTCCCCGTCTCGACCAACGGCAGCCCCGCGGGCGCGATCCCCGTCCTCCTCATCAACAATCACAAGATCGACAGCGTCGCCGACGCCGAGGCGTACATCGCCCGCCTGCGCGACACCGACCGCGTGATGCGCGAAGTCGCGGCGACGATGCGCGAACAGGCAGCCGCGGGTATTGTCCCCAACAAGGTCAATTTCGCCCCCGCGCGCGCCGACGCGTTGAAAGTCATCACAGGCGCGCCCTTCGGCAGCGGCGCCGATTCGACGCTGATGGCGGACTTCCGCAAAAAGGTCGATGCGCTCGATGCCCCGGCCGCGACCAAGGCGAAGCTAATCGCCGATGCAAGCGCCGCGCTGACCGGTCCGTTCAAGCACGGCTATGACACGCTCATCGCCGCGATCGACGAAATCGAACCCAAATCGAAGGGCAATTTCGGCGCCTGGAACCTCCCCGACGGCGCGGCCTATTATGCCGACCGGCTGAAGAGCTCGACGACCACCAGCCTGACCGCCGACCAGATCCACGACCTCGGCCTCGCGCAGGTCGCGGCGATCCGCGGCGAGATGGAAGCAATCAAAAACGAGGTCGGTTTCAAAGGCACGCTCGAGCAATTTTTCGACCACATCCGCACCGACCCGCAGTTCAAATATCCGAACACCGAAGCCGGCCGCGAAACCTATCTCGCCGACGCGCGCGCGGTGATCGCATCGGTGATGACCGCTGCGCCGCGTTACTTCCGCGTGCTGCCCAAGGCGCCGCTCGAAGTGCGCGCGGTCGAAAAATGGCGCGAGGGAACGGCGTCCACCGCCTTCTACAACCCGCCCTCGGCCGACGGCACGCGCCCCGGCATCTATTACGTCAATCTCGTCGACATGAACCAGACGCAAAAGGTGCAGGTCGCCGGCATCGCCGCGCACGAAGGCGCGCCCGGCCATCATTTCCAGATCGCGCGCCAGCAGGAACTCACCGGCATCCCCAAATTCCGCAAGTTCGGCGGCTATGGCGCCTATATGGAGGGCTGGGGGCTCTATTCGGAACGGCTGGCGAACGAGATGGGCGTCTACAAGACCCCCTATGACCGCTTCGGCATGCTGTCGCTGCAAGTGTGGCGCGCGATCCGCTTGGTGCTCGACACCGGCATTCATTCGAAGCGCTGGACGCGCGAACAGGCTATCGCTTACTTCAAGGCGAACAGCTCGGTGTCGGACACCGACATCGCGCGCGAGGTCGACCGTTATTTCAACTGGCCGGGTCAGGCGACCAGCTACATGGTAGGCCAGCTCAAGATCGCCGAACTGCGCAAACGCGCCGAAAGCGAACTCGGCCCACGCTTCGACATCCGCGACTTCCACGAAGCGGTGCTCAGCGAAGGCGCGCTGCCGCTCGATATCCTCGAGGAGCAGGTGACGCGCTATATTGCGGCGAAGAAGAAGTGATGCGGCGACGCTGACGTCCGCATTGGGGTGGGAAGCAGACGCTCGTTCCCAAGCTTCGTCATCCCGGACTTGATCCGGGATCCCTTGCTGCGCCGTCGTCGTGGATCCCGGATCAAGTCCGGGATGACGATGAAGGGAAGGTCAGCTTGCGCTCGTCAGCCGCCGTGCGCGCGGATCCACTTTTCGACCACCGGCGCGATTTCGTCGCGCCATTTGCGGCCGTTGAAGATGCCGTAGTGGCCGACGCCCTTCGCCATCAGATATTTCTTCTTGTCCGCGGGTAGCGATTTCGCGATCGTCAGTGCGGCCTTGGTCTGCCCGATCCCCGAAATATCGTCGCGCTCGCCCTCGATCGCGAGGATCGCGATATCCTCGATCACGCCGACATCGACCGGCTGGCCGCGATGCAGCATCTCGCCCTTGGGCAACAGGTGGCGCTGGAACACGACATCGACCGTCTGCAGGTAGAATTCCGACGTCATGTCGCACACGGCGCGATATTCGTCATAGAATTCCTTGGTCTTGTCGGCGCCTTCACCGTCGCCGTCGACCAGATGTTTGAACATCTCCCAATGGCTCATCATATGATTGCCCAGGTTCATCGACATGAAGCCCGCAAGCTGCAGGAAGCCCGGATAGACGCGGCGCCCGGCACCCGGATAATAGGCGGGAACGGTCGCGATGACATTTTCCTGAAACCACGCGTGCGGCCGCGTCATCGCATGCTCGTTGACCGCGGTCGGCGCCTTGCGCGTGTCGATCGGGCCGCCCATCATCGTCAGCGTCTTCGGCCGGCACTTATTCTTGTTCGCCGCCATGATCGCCGCCGCCGCAAGGCTCGGCACCGAGGGCTGGCACACCGCGAGCACATGCGCGCCGGGGCCGATATGTTCGAGCCACGAGATCAGATAATCGACATAATCGTCGAGGTCGAACTTGCCGGCTTCGAGCGGTACGTTGCGCGCGTCGCGCCAGTCGGTGATCCACACATCATGCCCGGGCAGCATGCGCTCGACCGTGCCGCGCAGCAGCGTCGCATAATGTCCCGACATCGGCGCGACGATCAGCAGCTTGGGCGCATCCTTCGTGCCCTTATGCTTGAAATGCTTGAGCTGGCCGAACGGCTTGCGCGCCTCGACCACCTCGGTGACTCGGACGCTCTCGCCCTCGACTTCGGTCTCGTACAGCTCGAACCCCGGCTTGCCGCGCGGCGCCGACGCATGCGCGAACACTTCGAGCGCCGAGGCGAACATCGGGCTGCCGCTGAAATAGCCGAGCGGATTCGCCGGATGCTGCATCACTTGCGCGCCCGCCGTGGCGAGCGCACTCGCCCCCGCGAGCCAGTTCTTCTGCATGTCAAAGGCGTGATACAGCATATTCATTCGTTCCTTGCGTGACCCCGGCGGCGCTCTCCGGCGCCTGCTCATTGGTTAGCAGTCTAGGGGCTCAGTCTCATTGTGCAATGCATCAAAATCATTGCGAGGCGTGCCGAAGTCGAATAAATTGCGTCTCACGGCGCATGATGCGCCGATGGAGTGAATATGTCTGCGATTGCGGGCAACCGCTAACATCCCGGCGTAATCGGGATGTGCGCAGCGTGCGGACAAATGGTTCGCGCGCCTTTGTTGCTTGATAATCCCGGACAATATCATGAATATTTCGAAAGCGGAGCAGCGCATGCTCCACGTGCTGGCGCAGGGCGGCATGATCCGCCATCGGCGCGGCGAAAACGGCCATATCGTCGAAGCGTTGTGCTTCACCCGCGACGGTTTCGTCCTCGCGAACACCGGCCTGTCGCTGTTCAACCGGCTGCGGCGTCGCGGCTTCATCGGCTCGCTGAACGGCGCGCCGTACCGCATCACGCAGGCGGGGCTCCGTGCCGTGCGGGCGCAACTCGACAACCGGTAAGGTGAGATCGGGAGCGCGGTGCAAGTCGCCGCGCTCCCTTTGGCCGCGCTACCATATCCCCCCGCTTCAAAGCGCTTGAAGCCATGCGTCATTCTGCGGCGTTGAGCGGCATCGGCGGGGCTGCTAGGGCGGTCGTCCATGGCGACCACATCCGACAAATCCGA
>Ga0209050_1003026_pt1 | contig 13011 bp, 10 predicted proteins | sample Araplavi_mTSA_r2_FD_184276 | JGI IMG/M metagenome (GOLD analysis project Ga0209050, IMG submission 184276) | Arabidopsis root microbial communities from North Carolina, USA - plate scrape MF_Cvi_mTSA_r2 (SPAdes) (version 2) | ecosystem: Host-associated > Plants > Roots > Endosphere | place: USA...
GAAGGCTGCACGGTCGCCGAAACGGCGCAGAGACTGGATATGAACGAAACGGCGGTTCGCGTGGCGCTTCACCGCGGCCTTGCGGCAATCGCCCGCCGATTTGGACGAAACTGACATGGACACGAACGATCTCATCAAGGCTCTTGCAGCGGATACCCGGCGGCCCGGTTTGTCCATGAATACCGTGTGGCTGGGCGCCGCAAGCGGGGCACTCGTGCTCGCCGGGCTCGTCTTCTTCATGATGCTTGGGCCGCGGCCTGATATCGCCGCCGCAGCCGAGACGGTGCGTTTCCTGTTCAAGTTCGCGGTCACCGGTGCCCTCGCGGCGGCAGCCTTCGCAGCCATGCGCGTTGCGGCCTGGCCCGAAGCCGAGTTGCGCAAGCTGCTGCCCTATCTCTGCATAGCGCCGTTGCTGGTGCTCGTTGGTGTCGCGCTGGAACTTGTCGCTCTGCCGTCTGATATCTGGGCTGCGAAACTGATCGGCACCAACAGCCTGCTTTGCCTGACCTTCATTCCTCTGATCGGCTTGGCGCCGCTTGCGCTCTTCCTGCTGACGCTGCGCCACGGCGCGCCATCGCGCCCGGCACTTTCCGGCGCATTGGCGGGGCTTGCCGCCGGCGGCATCGCCGCCACCTTCTATGCGGCCCACTGCCCCGACGACTCGCCGCTCTTCGTCGCGACCTGGTACACGATCGCGGTCCTTGGCCTGACGCTACTTGGAGCCATTGGCGCGCGTTTGGCCGTCCGCTGGTAGCAGCGCCGGCCAGCCTCCGATCGGGCCGAAGCGGTGGCGCAAACAAAAAAGGCCGGCAAGGCCGACCTTTTCCCGTTCGCTGCGTCACACTGCCAGTACATCCGTGGTCAGCGTTTTCGCGCGAGCCGTGCCGGGAGCCTTCGGTTATCCCTCGGGCTCCACGGGCAATCCGTTGACGTCTATGTGTGGTGCCGCCGTAAGGGTTTCAAGCCCCCGTCTGGAAACCTGACAAGCTACGGGGCACGGCTAGCAGTGAATGCTGACACCATGTTCGCGCAGCAAGGCGACGAGACGCCCGTCCGGCAATTCATCGGTCACAAGCGCATCGATATCGGCACGCGAGGCAAGGCGCACCGGCGCGCGCCGGCCGAACTTGCTGCTGTCGACCGCCAGGATCACGCGCGCGGCTTGCTGCATGGCGGCCGAGACGGCGGCGACTTCGGCATGGTCGTCGTCGCCGACGTCGCCGTCCTGGTCTATGCCGCTGACGGAGATGATCGCGACGTCGAACTGCCGCGACCTTCGGCGTCAACTACACCGGGCAGATTGCGTCGGGCGTCTCCGACCACGGCGTCAACGCCAAGCTCAAGGTGAGCTTCTAAGGCTCACGCCGAGCATTGCAAGGGCTGACCTTGCTCGAGGATTGGAACGCCGCGCGGCAGGGCGCGGCGTTCTCGACGTTCGCGATCTGCGTCCAGCGACTGTTGCAAACCGGCCGCAGCCGCGACGATTGGCGCCATGGCAAGATTTCTGCACTTGGCGGTTGCGCCCGATTCGCCTATAGGTCGTCATCCGGCAACCAATCAGGGAGGTTTCAAAAGATGCCAGCTTTTTCTTTCTCCCTACGGGGCGGCGTACAGTTCTGAGCTGGACGCAGAAGGGCACCTTCGCCTTTCCGTCTTTTCCAGGTCGGAGTTCGTTTCGCTGACCATGGCCCTTCCTCCCCGGAGGACGCTGCCAAACCAATGATGCCGCATCGGAAGCTGGGTTCCTTTTTTCGGCATACTCCGTTTTAAATCAGTTTTGAGGCCGATGCACGGGCATCGGGCAATCGTTATGGCTTTTACTCGTTTCGATCTGCGCGGCGGTGCGTTCCGCAGCGTTCTTGGTTTTACTTGGGTCCATTGGAAGCGGCAGCCGCTGCGGATCAGCGTCATCCTTGGCATGGTTCTGCTGTCGACGCTCGCCGACGTCCTGACGCCGCTCTATTCCGGCCGGCTTGTCGACGCCATCGTCTCCGGTGGGGCAGCCGATCAGCTTGCCTGGAATGCGGCGATCGCGGCATTCTGGATGCTGATGGCGCTCTCGCTGGGCGCGATCATACTCAGGCACTTCACCTTCCTGGGCGTCACCGATCTGACGCTCAAAATGATGGCCGACATCGCGTCGGCAGCGTTCTACCGCATCCAGCGCTTTTCGACCGACTGGCACGCCAACAGCTTTGCCGGTTCGACGGTGCGCAAAGTGACGCGCGGCATGTGGGCACTCGACCTGTTGAACGACACGTTGCTGGTCGCGCTCTTCCCGTCCGTCGTGATGCTCGTCGGTTCGACGGTACTGATGTCGTTCTACTGGCCGATGATGGGCGTCATCATCGGCATCGGCTCGATCGTCTTCATCGTCGTGACGATCCTCCTGTCGCTTGGCTATGTCGCGCCGATGGCGAGCCTTGCCAACCGATGGGATACAAAACTCGGCGGTGCGCTGGCCGACGCGGTGAGCTGCAACATCGTCGTCAAGGGTTTCGGCGCCGAAGGCCGTGAGGACGCACGTCTTGCCAAGGTCCTTGCGAAGTGGCGGGACCGCACGCGCCGCACCTGGATACGTGGCACGACCAACGGCACGACGCAAGGGGCCATGCTGCTCATCCTGCGCGCGGCGGTGATCGGCTTTGCGCTGCTATTATGGTCGCGCGGGCAGGCAACGGCCGGTGACATCACCTTCGTGCTCACCTCGTTCTTCATCCTGCAGGGTTACCTGCGTGAAGTCGGGCAGCATATCCGCAACCTGCAGCGCTCGATCAACGACATGGAGGAGCTCGTCGACATCCATGGCCAGCCGCTCGGCATTGAGGACAAGGCGGACGCCAAGCCGATCCGGATCACCGATGGTCGCATCGAGTTTAGGGATGTCACGTTCCACTACGGTGCACACCGCAAGCCGCTCTATGATCGGTTCTCGGTGACGATCCGGGAGGGCGAGCGCGTCGGTCTTGTCGGGCATTCGGGCTCGGGCAAGACGACCTTCGTCAAGCTGATCCAGCGTCTGCACGACCTGAAATCCGGGCAGATCCGGATCGACGGTCAGGACATCGCTTCGGTGGCGCAGACGTCGCTGCGTCAGCAGATCGCGATCGTCCAGCAGGAGCCAATCCTGTTCCATCGCTCTCTGGCGGAGAATATCGCCTATGCGCGACCGGACGCCACGCAGAGCGAGATCGAGAAGGCGGCGAAGCTCGCGAGCGCCCACGACTTCATCACGTCCCTGCCGAAGGGCTACGGCACACTGGTGGGCGAACGCGGGGTAAAGCTCTCGGGCGGCGAGCGGCAGCGCATCGCCATCGCCCGTGCGTTCCTGGCGGACGCACCGATCCTGATCCTCGACGAGGCGACCTCGAGCCTCGACTCGGAATCGGAGGTGCTGATCCAGCAGGCGATGGAGCGGCTGATGCTCGGACGCACGACGCTGGTGATCGCCCACCGGCTGTCGACGGTGCGGGCGCTCGACCGGCTGCTGGTGTTCGATCATGGGCGGATCGCCGAAGAGGGCACGCATGACGCGCTGATCCGCCTCGACGGCGGCATCTACCGCGGTCTCTTCGAGCGCCAGGCGCTGGAACTGACCAAGGGTCTGGTGCTGAACGACCAGTAAGCCGCCCCTGTTGAAGGCGCCTTCAAGTCCTTTCGCCGCGCGCCTTTACCGGGTGCGGCGAAAGTCTATCGATCTATCGGCTGAGCCAGCGGTCGATGCCGCGGGCGGCGGCACGGCCGGTGGCGAAGCAGGCGGTCAGCAAATAGCCCCCGGTCGGCGCTTCCCAGTCGATCATCTCTCCCGCAACGAAGGTGCCGGGCAGTGCCTTCAGCATGTAGCTTTCGTCGATCGAATCCCACTGAACTCCGCCTGCCGAAGAGATAGCTTCGGCGATCGGCCGCGGGCGCAACAGCGGTATCGGCAGCGCCCTGATCAAGGCAGCGAGATCAGGTGGACCCATCCGGGCGGCTCCGGGCGCCAGTTCGCGCAACAGGGAGGCCTTCACGCCTTCGAGCCCGGCTCCCTTGCGCAGGCGGTTTGAGAAGCTGGTCTTGCTGTCGAGGCGGCCAAGGTCCTTTTCCAGTCTCGCAACGCTTCTTCCCGGCGTGAGATCGACCACCAGGTCGGCCTCTTCGCCGCGCGCCAGCCGATCTCTGAGGGCGGCCGCATGGGCGTAGACAAGGCTGCCTTCGATGCCGTTCCTCGAAACGACGAATTCACCAGGAACCGTCCCGGCCGCGGATGTGGCGGTGACACCCTTGAGGGCGGCACCCGAGAAGCGGTCGCGGAAGGTTTCGCTCCAGTTGACGTCGAAGCCGCTATTGGCGGGTTGGAAACTGGCGACGGCCACACCTTTCTCCTGCAGCCAAGGGAGCCAGCCGGCGTCCGATCCGAGGCGGGGATAGCTCGCGCCGCCGAGTGCGAGCAATGTCGCATCGGCACTCACAAGCTTTTTGCCATCAGGTGTGTCGAAGGCGAGCTCGTTGCCCTCAAAGCCTGTCCAACGATGTCGGGTCAGGGTCCGGACCCCACGACCTTCCAGCGATTTGAGCCAAGCGCGCAGCAACGGCGACGCCTTCATGACCTCCGGAAACACACGCCCCGACGAGCCGACGAAGGTTTCGGTTCCGAGATCTGCCGCCCATTGCCTTATCTCGTCGGGCGTGAAGGCATCGAGCGCCGCGCGCAGCCGCGGCGAGGCGTCACCGAAGCGTTCGGCAAAGACGGCGTAGGGTTCGGCATGGGTAATGTTCAGGCCGGATTTTCCGGCGAGCAGGAACTTGCGCGCGACCGTTGGCATGTTGTCGTAGACGGTGATCGCGTGGCCGCGCTCCGCCAACCCCTGCGCCGCCATCAGCCCGCTTGGCCCGCCGCCCACAATGGCGATGTTCTTTTGTCCCATGCGCTTGCCCGGTCACAGATTCCATGTCGCCGCACTCTTGGCCCGGCGGCGCGCGGCGCGCAACCCCGCGCGACGTGCGCTCAGCGGCGATTGGAAGCGTTGAGCTTCCGCTCGAGCCAGAGGCTGTAGCGCGAACCGGTGAAGCAGATTGCGAAATAGACCAGCGCCGCAAAGATATAGGCCTCGCTGTAGAAGCCGAGCCAGATCGGGTCGGTCGCCGAAGTCTTGGCGGCATTCAGGAGATCGTAGATGCCGATGACGGCGAGCAGCGAGGTGTTGAGCACGATGCCGATCGAGAGGTTGACGATTGCCGGGATGACGGCAATGAGCGCCTGCGGCAGCACGACCAGCCGCAGCATCTGGATCCGGCTGAGGCCAAGGGATAAGGCCGCCTCCTTCTGCCCGGAGGGGATCACCTGCAGGCCGGCGCGGATGACTTCGGCGAGATAAGCCGAGAAGAACAGGGTAACGCCGATCTGGGCGCGCAGCAGCTTGTCGATGGCAGCACCGCTTGGCAGCGCCATCGGCACGATCAGCATGGCGACATAGAGAACGGCGATCATCGGCACGCCGCGTAGCACCTCGATGAAGGCAATTGCCAGGCACCGCACGATGCCCATGTCCGATTGGCGGGCAAGCGCCAGCAGCAGCGCGATCGGGAAGGCGAAGGCGAGGCCGGCGATCGAGACGGTGAGCGTGATCGGCAATCCGCCCCAATGATTGGTCGACACCGGTTCCATGCCGGCTGTGCCCGCCATCAGCAGCCAGATCACGACAAGGGCCAGCAGCCAGACCGGTACCAGGCGGAAGCTCCAGAAGCGGGGAAGGGCAGAGACCGTGAGCAGCGCCGTGATGAGAGTGAGCACCAACGCCGGTCGCCATTGCAGCGGGGGCGGAAAGAAGGCGAAGAGCATGAATCGAAACTTGGCACCGACGAAGGCCCAGCAGGCGCCGGCCGTCTCTGTTGCGCAATCGGCCGACGTGCCGGACCACACGGCATCGACGACGGCCCAACGGAAAAAGGGAAGTGCGAGCCAGAGCATCGCCGCGAGCGTGGCAAGCGTGACGAGGCCATTGGCCCAGCCGCTGAAGAGGCCGTCGCGCCAACGGTGCCAGTCGGGCGCGACGGGCGGCGCAAGTTCGATCTGGCTCATCGCTTTCCTTCCTCGCGCAGAACCACGCGGCGGTTGTAGAGGTTCATGACGGCCGAAACCGCAAGGCTGATGGTCAGGTAGACGGCGGCGATGATAATGATCGCCTCCAGCGCCTGTCCTGTCGTATTCGCCGTCGTGTTGGCGACGCTGACGAGGTCCGGGTAGCCGATCGCGACCGCGAGGCTTGAATTCTTGGTCAGATCCAGGAAGCTGGAAATCATTAGCGGCGTAATCACCCGAAGCGCCTGCGGCAGCACGACGAGACGCAGGATCTGCCCGGGCTTCAATCCCAATGCCCGTGCCGCCTCCCATTGGCCCGATTTTACCGACTGGATGCCGCTGCGCACGATCTCGGAGATCGAGGCCGAAGCATTGACGACGAGGCCGATCAGCAGGGCTGCGAATTCCGGCGTCAGCGACAGGCCGCTACGAATGTTGAAACCGCCCTTGGCGGGGATTTCGACAGAGGCCGCGAAGCCTAGGGAGGTGAGGGTGAGGTAGCAGAGGGCAAGCGCCCCGAGCGCAGCACCGGCAGACTTCGGCAGATAGAAGGCTGAGCCTGCAAACAGGCGACGACACAGGACGAGCGCGGCGAGGACAGCCAGCACCACCACCGAAAGCCAGACCACCGCTGGCAAGCCTTTGACCGAGAGCGAGGGAAGATAGACGCCACGATTGCTGAGATAGATGCTGCCGAGGAAAGAATAGGCGCCGCGCGGCGGCGGCAGCGCGTGGATGATGGCGCTCCACAGGAAGAGTTGCAGCAACAACGGCGTGTTGCGCAAAAGCTCGACATAGGAGTGAACGAAGCTGGCCAGCAGCAGGTTGCCCGAGAGTCGCGCGATGCCGAGCGCAACGCCGAGCACGGTTGCAAGCAGGCAGCCGACGACCGCGACCTTGATCGTGTTGGCAATGCCGGCGCCAAGCGCGCGGGCATAGCTGTCGCCGGCGGAATAGGAGAGCAGACTCTCGCCGATCTCGAAGTTCGCCTGGTGAGAGAGGAAGGCGAAGCCCGGCGTCAGCCCCATGCGGTGCATGCTGTCGGCGGTGTTTTGGCCCAGAAAGACGAAAAGCAAGAGCACGACGACGAAAAGCAGGCCTTGCAGCAGTGGCAGCGGCCCGATCCAGGTGCGCAGCCGCGAGACAGGTCCGGGCCCCGAAGGGCCCGGTCGGCTATGGCGTGTCATGGGAAAAACCATGAAGCGGCTCAGCGGAACGGCGGCGAGTAGAGGAGGCCGCCCGCGGTCCAAGGCTGGTTGTAGCCGCGTTCGAAGTTGAGGGCCGTGCCCTTGCCGACGTTGCGCTCGAAGATTTCGCCGTAATTGCCGACGGTCTTGACGATGTTGTAGGCGAACTTCGGATCAAGGCCGATCGCTTCCCCAAGCGAGGGATCGACGCCGAGGAAGCGTTTGATCGCAGGGTCCTCGCTCTTCAGGAACGTATCGACATTGTCCTTGGTGATGCCGAATTCCTCGGCCTGGATCGTCGCATAGACGGTCCAGTTGACGATTTCGAGCCACTGGTCGTCACCGGCGCGAATTGCCGGCGCCAGCGGTTCCTTCGACAGACGCTCCGGCAGAAGCACGTAATCGTCGGGCTTCGAAAGCTGCGTGCGCTTGGCGGCAAGGTCGGTCGCGTCCTGGGTGAGCGCATCGACACGGCCGCTGTCGAGCGCCTTCAGGAACTCGCCGGTTTCTTCGATCGTGACCGGCGTGAAGGCCTTGCCCGTCTTGCGGAAGAAGTCGGCGATGTTGAGCTCGCCGGTCGTGCCGCTCTGGACGCCGATGGTCGCGCCGTCGAGTTCCTCGCCCTTGCTGACGCCAAGATCCTTGCGAACCAGCAGGCCCTGGCCATCGTAGAAAACGACAGGACCGAAATGGAAGCCAAGCTTGAAGGCGCGGCTGACGGTCTGGGTCACGCCCGAAAGCAGGATGTCGAACTCTCCGGACTGCAGCGCCGGCAGGCGCTGCTGCGGCGAGGAGTTGGTGAACTCGACCTTTTCGGCGTCGTTGAAGACGGTGATCGCGATGGCGCGGCCGAAATCGACGAAGAAGCCCTGCCAGCGGCCGCTGCTATCGGGCGAGAAGAAACCCGGCGTGGTACCGACGCCGACCTTGATCACGCCGCGCGCCTTGATCTTGTCGAGCGTTTCGCCGGCAAGCGCTGACGTGGCGATGAGGCCGGCCGCCAGCGCTGCCGTCGCGGCAAAGGCTTTTGTGAAAAGTTTTCGGTGAGTGAAATGTCGCTGCATGAAGGCCCCCAAGCCATAAAGGAATGTCACTGCGCATCCACGGCAGAAGCGCCCGATGCGTGCTGAAATAATTAAATCTATAGAAATTATATAATAGGTATTTTTGTGCGAAATTGACGCGCGGCCCGAAACAGATTTCGCCGCCTCGTTTTCGCCGGGAACATTTTTGACAAGCGGTTGGTCGGTTCGAAGCAAGGCGGCTCACGCAATGGCTGGATTGCCTTGGCCTTGAGCGATAGCGGCAAGCTGCGCACCGGAACTCCGGTTGCATCTGAAGGCTGCGCCTCTTGTTGACATCGGCGGAAGTTTCTAGGTTCCGCCTGTCGGATGGGTTATCTCCTTGGTGATGCAGCTCTTTGCGGAAAAATGGTGGAAACGGGTAGGATGGGGCGCGCCGACATCGGTCGCCCTGCATCTCATCGTCGTTTTTCTGCTGTTGTTCGATCTGCCGCTCGAACTGCCGAAACCTCCGAAAGAGCAGACCGTCAACGTTGAGCTCGTTCCTCCCCCTGAGGCGAAGGAGGAGAAAAAGGCCGAACAGAAGAAGGCAGGGCCGAAAAAGGGCGAAGAGAAGAAGGCCGAGCAACCGAAGCCGCAAGCCAAGCCCAAGCCCCAACCGAAGCCAGAGCCGAAGTCGAAGCCGGAACCCAGGCCGGCGCAGCAGTTACCGCAGTCCTTCGCCTCCGCCATGGCCAAGACCAAGCAGGACAACAAGGAGGCCGAGCTGCCGCCGGCTGCACGGGACACGGTAAAAAAGACCGAAACGTCCGAGCCGGCAAAGGCGGTGGACGACAAGGCAAAGCCAGCGGACGAGCCGCCAAAGGTGCCCCCGGCGGAGAAGAAGGAACCGGTGAAAGAGCCGAAACCCCTGTCGGCTCTGGCTGTGCCCGCAAAGTCATCCGAGAACGCCACACAGAAGGCGGATGAAAAAGCCGCCTCGACGGTGGCCGAGGCGAAGCCTGAGCCAAAAGAAACGCCTCAGGCCAAGCCGCAGGAGGTCAAGTCGGAACAGGAGACCGCAAAGGCAAAGCCGGCCGATGCTGCGGCAAAGGTCGAACTCAAGCCGGTTCCGAGCAAGATGACCGAAGCAAAAGAACTGTACTCGGCAAAGTCGATTGCTGACCCGCGGGTGAAACAGGCGCTGATCAACCTGCCGGTCAAGAGGCGCATCCTGCAACTGTGCAATCTCGAGGCGCTGGAGCAGATCCGCAGCCAACGACCGGATACCCCGCCGGAAGGGCTGGTGCCCTTCGGACCGAAAGGCGGCTTCATCTCGAAGAACCGGATGGACGCGAGCGGCGGAGCCTATCAGAGCAAAGCGAATTGGTACGACGTCGATTTCAAATGCGTCGTCAATGAAGAGGCGACAGAAGTGACCTCCTTCAGCATCGCCATTGGCGACGCGGTGCCGAAGACAAGCTGGAGGGAGCGTCGTCTTCCCGGGAACTGATACTCCAGAGCGGATCCGGATGTTGACTTTTCTTGCCTGCCGAACCCCTTAAGGCCCGGCAGGCGCAGGTGCGAGTTGCCACTCCCGCCCTGCTACTCCGCAGCCTGCAGCGTCCGTTCGCGATAGACGGAGACCAGCGACGTGCCGAGCATTGCTGCGACCGCGGCGAAAAGGAAGACGCCTGCGGGTCCCTGAAGTTCGACGAGAAGGCCGCCGAGGATCGCGCCTGTGGAAATGGCGATCTGGAACGTCGTGAGCGTTGCTGCTCCCGCACCTTCGGCCTCGTCGCCGGCGGCGCGGCTCAGGAACGATTGCACACTGACCGGCAGCGCGCCGAACGCGAAGCCCCAGGCGGCCGTGGCAACAATGGCGACGGCGGGCAGTACGCCGGCAAGCGCCAGCGTCAGAGTGGTGACAGCGACGCCGGCTGCGGCCGACATCATCGACAGCCGCGTGCTGCGCTCGGCCAGGAACCCGCCGGCAATATTGCCGAAGAATCCGCCGATACCGAAGGCGAGCAGGATCGCCGTGATCGCCTCGACACCGAACTGCGGCACCTGCTCAAGGAACGGGCGAACATAGGTGAAGCCGGCAAAGTGACCCGTGACGACCAAGAGGATCGTCGCAAGGCCGAGCCGGATCGCCGGACGCTTCAGTACGTTGAGGATCGTGTTGAGGCCGGTCGTCCCGACAGGCGGAAGGCGGGGAACCGTCAGCGCCTGCACGATGAAGGTGACGATGCCGACGCCGGCAGCGAGCAGGAAGGCATAACGCCAGCCGAGCGTCGCGCCGATCCAGGCGCCGACCGGGGCCGCGCAGACCGTCGCGATCGACACACCCGACATGATGATCGCCATCGCCCGCGGCATCAGCCGGGCGGGAACGAGCCGCATGGCGAGCGCCAGCGACAGCGCCCAGAAGCCGCCGAGTCCGATGCCGAGCAGCAAGCGCGCGACAAGCAGCATCGGTAGACTTGAGGCAAAACCAGCGATCAGGCTCGAAATCACCAGAAGGGCGGTCAGGGTCAGAAGGACGTTCCGCCGGTCGAAGCGCCCGGTGTAGACGACGATCGCCGGACCGGCGATGGCCGCGACGACGGCCGTGGTGGTGACCGACTGACCGGCCGCGCCGACGGTGACGCCGAGATCGGCGGACATCGGCGTCAGAAGACTTGCCGGCAGAAATTCCGCCGTGACCAAGCCAAAAACCCCAAGCGACAGGGACACGACGGCCGCCCACAAGGGCTTTTCTCGCTCATCCGCATGTCCCGTGGGCTTGGCGACAATACCATCCATGACTTTCATCTCCATTGCATGTGGCGATGAAAATATGCATGGCGTGTTGGAGTTTCTATGCTAGAAAATCCAAAACACTGTGCCGATTATCCAAAGATGGGATGAGAGATGAGCGATGCGCTAACCGAGATTCTGCGCGGCCTGAGGCTCGACGGAGTGGAATATGGGCGTTGCCAGCCCTGTGCGCCATGGGCAACCTCCTATCCCGCGCAGGAACCTGCGCGTTTTCATTTTCTCGCATCCGGTTCCGCCCATCTGCAAACGCCCGACGGCGCCTGGATGGAGCTGACGCCGGGCGATGCCGTGTTGCTGCCGCGGGGCGACGCGCATGTGCTTGCCAGCAAGCCGGGGCTGCCGGCGATCTCGATCCGCGATCTGCCGAAACGGCAGCTTTGCGACGGCATCGTCGATGTGCAATGTCCCAATTCGGACAGCCAGAACCTTCTGTTCTTCGCGGTCATGCAGTTCAACGTCGACCGACTGCATCCTCTCCTCCAGCTGATGCCGTCCGTCATGCGCACGAGCGATCTCGCGTCGAGCGAACCGTCGATCCCATCGCTGCTCGACACCATGACGCGCGAGGCGGCGATGCAGCGCGTAGGTTCCGGCGGCATCCTGGCGCGGCTTGCCGACGTGCTGACCGCAACGATCATCCGTGCTTGGGTAGAACATGGCTGCGGCACCGCGACCGGCTGGCTGGCCGCGGTCCGCCATCCGGAGGTCGGTCGCGTTCTTGCCGCCATCCATCTCGATCCGACCAAGGACTGGTCGGTGCCGGAACTGGCAAAGCTCATGGGCGCATCGCGCTCGGGTTTTGCCCAGCGCTTTGCCGATACGGTCGGCGAGACGCCCGCCCGTTATGTGGCGCGCATGCGCATGCACCAGGCGCATCAGTGGCTGCGCGAAGGAAAGCGCGTGGCCCATGTCGCCAACCGGCTCGGCTATGATTCCGAGGCCTCGTTCAGCCGCGCCTTCCGCAAGATCATGGGTGCGCCGCCAAGTCATTCCCGGAGCCTGACGTCGCCTCCGGATCATCTGGCGTCCTGACCTGCCGGGCTGCATTGTCTCAGAACTTGACGGCGCGATCGGCCCTTGCGCCATGATCCCGTCGATGTATCCGCCGGCGTTGCAGGCTACTCATGAAACTATTCCATTTTTGAGATGCCGTTTTGCCAACGATAAAGGTAGGGTGCCCCGCGACGAAACGTCTGTTTCGCGATCGGGTCGACGGGCAAGGAAATGACGGAAAAAATGGTAGATATCAAATGCTTGCGACTTCGGGACCTCGGCTTCCGGCCGGGCGTCTATGAACCCGGCCCGTTGAATGCCATTACCGATGTCGAGGGCGTCGCGGTCGGTCATGCCACCGTCGTCGAGGGGGATCGCATCCGCACCGGCGCGACCGCCATCCTGCCGCATGGCGGCAACCTGTTTCAGGACAAGGTGCCCGCAGCGCTTGCGGTGCTCAACGGCTTTGGCAAGTTCGCAGGATCCACCCAGGTCGAGGAGCTAGGTGAGCTGGAAACGCCCGTCGTTCTCACCAATACGCTCGCGACCGGCCGGGCCATCGAGGCAATCAACCGCTGGACCCTGGCGCAACCCGGCAACGAGAAGGTCGTGTCGCTGAACGCTGTCGTCGGCGAGACCAACGATTCCCGTCTCAACGACATTCGCGCCGGCCGCCCGACCATCGACGAGATCGGTGCAGCCCTCGCCGCCGCGAAGACTGGTGCCGTGGAGGAGGGGGCTGTCGGCGCCGGTGCCGGCACGGTGGCCTTTGGCCTCAAGGGTGGCATCGGGACCAGTTCGCGCCGCGTCAAGGCGGCCGGGGAAATCTTCACGCTCGGGGTGCTCGTTCAATCCAACTATGGCGGGCGGCTCACCGTCTGCGGTCGTGCCTATGATGCGCCGGCGGCACACGACCGGGATGGATCCATCGTCATCGTAATCGCCA
>Ga0209050_1003027_pt1 | contig 13006 bp, 9 predicted proteins | sample Araplavi_mTSA_r2_FD_184276 | JGI IMG/M metagenome (GOLD analysis project Ga0209050, IMG submission 184276) | Arabidopsis root microbial communities from North Carolina, USA - plate scrape MF_Cvi_mTSA_r2 (SPAdes) (version 2) | ecosystem: Host-associated > Plants > Roots > Endosphere | place: USA...
TTCTTGTTCTGTGCACGAATGTCGCGGCAAAGTTCCAGTCCGTTTTTCCCCGGCAGCATAATGTCAAGAATGATGAGATCGTATTCATGGGCTACGGCCATCTGCATCCCCTGGAGCCCGTCCAGTGCCACGCTCACTTCGTAGCCTTCCTCGCTGAGCCCCTTTTTTATGAAGGAAACCACGCTGCTCTCGTCTTCAATTAACAGGATTCGTTTCATGCGATGCCGGTTGATGGCGCTTAAAATAGTCAAATGCCAAAGAAACTACCTGTTTTTTTTTAACGACTGGTGTAAGGAGGTATTTTTCGCGCCGTCGGTGGCCGGAGATGAAATCCAGAAATTCTACAAAATCGATCCCTTCTTTGAGCACATAAACTGACCATGAGCGCACTAGGGGTAAATACTTAGGTGCCACCATCCATATGATCCGCAGATACCGCATGGCGTTGCTCTTGCTGAGCGTAAGCCTGGCCGCGAAGCCACTGTCAGCCCAGTCGATCGCAGACACGACAATCCATCAACGCACCAACTGGAAAAAAATAGCGGTAATGCCTTCCGTGATGATCGGTGCAGGACTGGTTTCCATGACCGACAATGAAGTATTCGACCGGTTTGAAATCGAGGAGGAGCGCAATGAACATCTGCCCAGGTTCCGTACGCATGTTGATGACTACCTCCAATATGCGCCCATCGTTGCAGTTTACGGATTGAATGCGCTGGGCGTCAAAGGTGAACACGACTTTGCCAATCGCACCGTGTTATTGATCAAGTCGGAGTTGATCATGGCCGCACTCGTATTGCCGCTAAAAAAGCTGACGGCCGTACCCAGGCCCGACACCGGTTCGCCCACGTCATTTCCTTCCGGCCACACGGCGCAAGCCTTCGCTGCTGCCACGTTCCTGCACAAAGAGTATGGGAAAGAGCATCCGCTCTATAGCATTCTTGGCTATACCACTGCCACGGGGATCGGTGTACTGAGGGTACTCAACAACCGGCACTGGATGTCAGACGTGTTGGCGGGAGCGGGCATTGGCATATTGTCCACCAACCTGGCCTATCTGACGCATCAATATAAATGGGGCAAACATCATAAACATCTTTCCGGCGCAACGATCGTTCCGTCTTACGGGCAGAAGGCAATGGGGTTGTATGTCTCCATACCCATCCATTAATCATGTGATCGCCATCCCGTCCGCGATTCGGAAAAACAGCAGCATGCTTATTCATATTTCAGCCAGACCGGCAAGATCGATCGCGGAGAAGACTTTATTCCGCAGTTGATTACGGACCGTGGTTTTTAGATAATTAGCCCACATCAGGATCTCTTTTTGAAGGTGGAGTATTCTTTATTAATTTCTTAGCCAATCAATCTAGAAAATTATTTCAACATGATGTTCTCCTGCTACAGCCCATCCCGCAGCAGGGAGGCCCAAACATGAAGACCCTTGCTCTTGTTCTTTTCTTGAGCCATCTTTTTTAGTTTTTTGCTCCTTAAACCATTCGCCCCTATTCTGTGTCTAAAGGTGGAGGTGCAATTTCCCCCCGCCTCCGTACGTTTTATTTCAGGAAAATGAATATGAAAAAGAACTTCTTTTTACTCGCCCTTGTCGCGGGGTTAGCCTGGGCTTGTGAGCCCACGCCCGACAACATGAAACTGTTGGACCAACTGGTCGTCCAAACGCACTACGACACCGAAGTGAACTTCACCGACTACGCCACCTATTCCATCTCCACCGACACGATCGGGTTTATCTCCAACGCCAACCCGAACGACACGATCCTGACCGAGCACGATACACCCGGCTATCCACGCCCGGTGCTGACACAAGTGGGAACGAATTTGAATAAGGTGGGCTATACCCGCGTGGAAAAGAACGCCAACCCCGACCTGGGTATCAATGTATATGTGGTGAACGACTACAACCTGTTTCAGCAAGTGGTCTATCCCAGCTATTACTACCCATCCTATTACGGCTATTACGGGTCGTATTATAACTATCCCTACATCAATACCTACGCGCAAAACACGGGTGCCCTGGTGGTAGAGATCGTAGACCTGAAGAACATCGGCGCCGACAAAAAGGTGAGGGTGCTCTGGACGGCCTACATGGGTGATGTGTACAGCACCATCGACCTCGTTCAGCAATCCCTCGACGCCATCGACCAGGCCTTCCATCAATCACCTTACATCGGCAGATAATATGAAAAAGATAGCGATCATCATCGCGTTGGCCTGTGGATGCGGGCTGGTGCAAGCGCAAGACAATTATTTCTTTGTCAACTGGGACATCAACACCCCCATGACCAACACAAACTGGATCGGTTCCACCTCCACGCGGGGCATCCGGGCCGGGTATAGGGCGATCATTGGACCGCAGCGCCGGTTTTCGGCGGGTTTGGATGTGGGTTGGGCAACCTTTAGCGAATACAAACCCACGCAAACTTTCCAGCAAGAAGCCGGGGCGATCACCACCGACTATTTCAACTACATCTACCAGTTGTCTTTTGCCGCCAGTGGCCAATATTATTTTCACAAGAGCGCCAACGAGCGCTTCTTCAGCTATGTGGGGATGGGATTGGGCGCAAACCAGAACAAGTACACGGTGTTCTATAATATTTATAAAGACCAGCACGCCGCCTGGGGCTTTTTGGCCCGCCCGGAAGCCGGCATTTTGTTGCGTATCAGCACGCGGAAGCGCATTGGGTTGATGGCGGCCGTCCATTATGATTATTCCACCAGCAAGAGCAACGACTACAACTACAGCAGTTTCTCGGCGGTGGGGGTTTCGGTAGGCATCATGTCCATGCAGTGGTAAGCGCTAAAGCACTGATTTACAGCGGCTAGAATTTTTTGCGGTGCGGATGTTCTCACCCGGAGGCTTCTGTTATCTTTGCAGCCATGTCGCAACAGATTCTGATCCTCGATTTCGGTTCCCAATACACCCAATTGATCGCCCGCCGGGTGAGAGAATTGAACGTGTATTGCGAGATCCACCCCTTCAACAAAGTCCCCAAACTCACCCCCGACGTCAAAGGCGTGATCCTTTCCGGAAGTCCCTGCTCGGTACGCGACAATGGCGCGCCCAGCGTCGACCTGTCGGCGTTCGAGAAAGTGCCCGTGCTGGGAGTGTGCTACGGAGCTCAACTGATCGCCCACCTCGGCGGCGGCAACGTGTTGCCATCGCAGATGCGGGAGTACGGCCGGGCCCGTCTTTCCACCGTGGACCATCACAACGATCTTTTGAAAGAAATGACCCTGGACACCCAGGTATGGATGTCGCACGCCGATACCATCGCCTCGGTGCCTTCAAATTTTGAGATCATTGCCACCACGCCGTCTGTCGCCGTGGCGGCCTTCAAGATAAAAGAAAAAGCCGTTTGGGGTATTCAATTTCACCCCGAGGTGACCCACACCACAGAAGGCAAGAACCTGCTGCGGAATTTCGTGGTCCACATCTGCGGCTGCGCCCAGGATTGGACGCCCGACCAGTTTGTGGAAAGCACCATCGCCGATCTGAAGGCCAAATTGGGCGACGACCAGGTAGTGATGGCGTTGTCGGGTGGAGTGGATTCCACGGTGGCGGCCACCCTCATCCACAAGGCCATCGGCAAAAACCTGCATTGCATTTTTGTAGATAACGGCCTGCTGCGGAAGAACGAGTTTCAGCAAGTGCTGGATTCCTACCAGCACATGGGCCTGAACATCAAAGGCGTGGATGCCCGCGAGAAATTCTACGCGGCGTTAAAAGACCTTACCGAGCCAGAGGCGAAGCGTAAAGCCATTGGCAGAACTTTTATTGAAGTGTTCGACGAAGAAGCCCATCTTATCCAGGACGTGAAGTGGCTGGGGCAAGGCACCATCTATCCCGATGTGATCGAGTCCGTGTCGGTGAACGGACCATCCCAGACCATCAAATCGCACCACAATGTGGGCGGTCTTCCGGAAAAGATGAAGCTGAAAATCGTGGAACCGCTGAACACCCTCTTCAAAGATGAGGTACGCATCGTAGGCAAGACGTTGGGTATAGACCCCACCATCCTGGGACGGCACCCGTTCCCCGGACCGGGCCTCGGCATCCGCATCCTGGGCGACATCACCGCCGACAAAGTGCGGATCCTCCAGGAAGTAGACAGCATCTTCATCGGCGGCCTCCGCGAAAGCGGCCTCTATGACAAGGTGTGGCAAGCCGGCGCCATGTTGCTTCCCGTCCAATCGGTAGGCGTTATGGGCGACGAACGCACCTACGAGCGCGTAGTAAGCCTCCGTGCCGTGACCAGCACCGACGGCATGACGGCCGACTGGGCGCACTTGCCCTACGAATTTTTAGCAAACGTGTCGAGCGACATCATCAATAAAGTGAAAGGCGTAAACCGCGTGGTCTACGACATCAGCTCCAAACCGCCGGCGACCATCGAGTGGGAATAACCATACCGCCCTTGTCGGTGTTTTTACCGTGCGCCGTGGTTGATGTTCTTCACCGCTCTTGTTGATGTTCTTCACCCACAAGTATCGTGGGGAGATTCATGAAGGGATCTACACAACTGCTCTTCACACCGATGTGATCGCCTTATTTTTTTAATGTAAATATTATGCTGAGAAAAGGAGTTTTATTTTTTGTACTGATAGCAGGCCTGCAAAGCATCGCCTTTGCGCAAGTGGATTTTACGAAGCAATATTTTAATGCCAAGACCCTGTTCCGCGAAGGCAAATGGAACCTGGCCATGGAAAGCTTCAAACCCCTGATGCCCTACAGCACCGGCAATCCCTTTTCCGAATACGCATCGTTCTTCTATGCCCTGGCGGCCTACAACCAAAATTATAAAGCCGTAGCCAAGTCCACACTCGTCCAGATCAAAACCCTGCATCCCACGTGGGACAAGATGGATGAAGTGAACTTCTGGTTGGGCAAGATCAATCTCGAAGACAAAGATTATTTCCAGGGACTGAAAATGTTTGCCGGACTGCAAGACAAAAAATTGCAGCAAGACGCAGAAGCCATCAAGGCCAAGAACATCAGCACCATCACCGATGTGGAAACCCTTCGCATGATGCTGGAGGAGTACCCCAAAGATCCCGTCGTGGGCACGGCCCTGGCCACAGCGCTGTCGAAAAACCCCGCGACGCCGGAGGACAAAGAATTGCTGGAATCGGTCATCAAAAAATTCAACCTCGACCGCGCCGGCTTTATTCCGGAAGCGCCGAAATCCTATTTTAAAGATACGTATACCGTCTCCGCGCTGTTGCCATTTATGGTCAATACGTTGGATGCCTCGCCGGTGAAGAAACGCAACCAAAGCGTGCTCGATCTCTATGAAGGCATGAAACTGGCGGTAGACACTTTGGCCAAACAAGGAGTAAAGATCAGTTTCCGCGCCTACGACACGGAACGCAACCTCGAGAAGATCAAAACGATCCTCAACACCGAAGAACTGAAAAGCACCGACCTCATCGCCGGTCCGTTCTTTATGGAAGAAAGCAAACTCATCACCGACTTCTCGCTGGCCAACCGCATCAACGTGTTCAATCCGGTACACAACAACAGCGAACTCATCGGCAATAATCCGTATGCATTTTTATACCAGCCTTCGCTGGAGATCCTGGGGCGGAAGTCGGGCGAATTCATGGCCGCTAATGTGAAGAAGAAAAACTGCCTGGTGTTCTATGGCACCAGCAAGCGGGATTCTGTGCTGGCCGCCAACTTCATGCAGGCCGCCAAGGAGAAAAACTTTAAGATCATGAAGGCACATCGCGTGTCGAAAGAAGGTTCGCAGATGATCTTCACCACGCTGGCCACGCCCACGGAGTATGACGAGTTTCACTACCCCAAGCAATTCACCCTGAAGAAAGACAGCGTGGGCAGCATCTACGTTGCCTCCGACGACGCGCTCATCTACGCCAAAGTGCTCAGCAGCATCGAAACACGCAAGGACGACATCACCGTGCTGGGATCGGAAACCTGGCTTGACCAAACGGCGGTGGACCTGGAGAAATTCCAGAATCTTTCGGTTGTCTTGGCCTCGCCAAACTTCGTGGACCAGAACAAACCCCTCGCAAAGACGTTTGTGCGAAAATATATCAAGACCCATGGCCGCGCGCCGTCAAACTACGCAGCCCTGGGCTATGCGTATATGCTCTTCGTGGGCAACGAGCTGAAGAAGAATGGCGTGTATTTCCAGGATGCTTTGACCAAAGAGGGCATCATTCCCGGCAACCTCACGGAAGGCTACAACTATCAGCAAGGCCGAAGCAACGAGCTGGTTCCGTTTGTCCGCTTTGAAGAAGGCGAGATGAAGGTGCTGGAGCGCCGGTGATCCGTCATGAAACCTTTCGATCTACTTTCCGACAACAACCTTCCATGACGTCGCCGTGCAACGGCGTGGAGCATAACCTATACCACTATGAAAGATTTTTCCAAGAGCAAATCCCTGTTTGAACGCGCCAAACATTTCATTCCCGGCGGAGTGAACTCACCGGTCAGAGCTTTTCGGGCCGTAGGCGGTAATCCCTTGTTCATGAAGCGCGCCAAGGGAGCCTTTCTGTATGACGAGGATGGAAACGAATTTATAGACCTCATCAATTCCTGGGGCCCCATGATCTTGGGACATGCCCATCCCGCAGTGGAGGAAGCGGTGAAAGAGGCGCTGGCCACGTCGCCGTCGTTCGGAGCGCCCACGGCAAGAGAAGTGGAGATGGCAGAACTGATCTGCTCGATCATACCCTCGGTAGAGAAAGTGCGCATGGTGAACTCGGGCACGGAAGCTACGATGTCGGCCATACGCGTGGCACGAGGGTTCACCGGTCGCGATAAGATCATCAAAATGGAAGGCTGTTACCACGGTCACGGCGACTCGTTCCTGATCGCCGCCGGCAGCGGTGCCATGACCTTCGGCACGCCCGATAGCCCGGGTGTTACCAAGGGCACAGCCAAGGACACGCTCATCGCGCCTTTCAACAACATGCGTGCGATGGAGAAGTTGGTGGAAGAAAACCATGGCGAAGTGGCGGCCATCATCCTGGAGCCCGTCGTGGGCAACATGGGTTGTGTGGCGCCCCAACCCGGCTACCTGCAAGGCTTGCGCGCCCTCTGCGACAAACACAAGATCCTCCTCATCTTCGACGAGGTGATGACCGGTTTCCGGCTTGCGCTGGGAGGCGCTCAGGAGTTATACAGCATCACCCCCGATCTCACCACACTCGGCAAGATCATCGGCGGAGGTTTGCCGGTGGGAGCGTATGGCGGAAGGAAAGAGATCATGGAAGCGGTGTCGCCGGCGGGACCGATCTACCAGGCGGGCACACTCTCGGGCAACCCCTTGGCCATGGCGGCAGGATTGGCCATGTTGAAAGAATTGAAAAACAACCCCTCGGTCTACCATCAGGTCAACACGGCCACCAGCGCGATCGTGGGAGGCATACGGCAACAACTTTTTAAGAAGGGATTGAACTACACCGTCAACCAGGTAGGCTCCATGTTCACGCTTTTTTTTACCGACCAGATCGTGATCGACTTCGATACTGCCAAGACCTCCGACACACTACAGTTTGCAAAATATTTTCAGTCCATGCTGCAGCAGGGCATCTACATGGCGCCGTCGCAATACGAGGCCATGTTTGTTTCGGCGGCCATCGACGATGAAGCCGTGGGCCGGGTATTGCAGGCGAGCGAGCGCGCGTTGAAAGGGCTGTGATGTTTTTGAACGTTCTGTCAATATTCCTACAACGGGCAAATGTCCGGTGTTCTTCGGGGCAAGCGAACCGTGCAGGTTTAGGTTGGTCAATTCGTTGAAATTGCGTGCTTTTCCTACATTTAAAACGTTTGATTTGTATTGCGCCAACTTTCAAATCTTTTCTTTTCCCCCTATAATTACCTAACTTTTCAACAAAAGCATTCCTCGTCTTTTAACGACCTAAAACTACGATCATTCTGTAGCGCCAATGAGAAATCGTGCCCTCAAGTACACCATCGGATTTGCCCTCACGGGCCTGATCATAACCCTCCTTATCGGTTATGTTCAACGCAAAACACTCGCCACCTACCAACAAAAGCTTCCCTTCATCACGCTGGGAGACAACATCGAGAACCGCGTCACCAAAGCACACCTGTCATTCGAAGAGCTGATGGCGGGCGACGAAGGCATCAACTTCGAACGCGACGTGGTGGGCCAATTGAAAGCCTCCGCGGCGATCTTGCAAGGTACCTACGACGGCAAGCAAACCGAGGTGGGCAACCTGGGCACAATCAACGAAGAAGAGACCAAGGCCTTACTGAAGGAATCCATCTTTGCGATAGAGAAAGTCATCGAGTCGGCACAAGATCGCTACACCCACCGGAAGACCGGCATCGCAGCCACCGACAGTACGGCGGCCGTTGCCGGAAGTCACGCCGGCGATGCAGCCGATCAGCAATTTGATGCTGCCTTTGAATCTTTCCTGACCACGCTCGACAAACTGGTTGACCACATTCAGCAAGGCGTATCCGAGGACACGTCTTCGCTGAGCATGCTCTCCTGGTTGTCCATCGCGTTGTTGTTGGTGGCCTTTGGAGCGCTGTGCTTGTTCCTGTACCGCCTGCAAAGCAGCGCCACGAAATTGGTGGTTGAGCATGAATCGCGTTCCGAGCAGCAGGGCCGCGCCGTGGCGTCCCTCTCGGGCTTCATCGAAGCCATCTCCGCGGGCAACTACACGGCCGACCTCAACCTGGACGAGGAAAGCAGCGGTTCGCTGGGCACCACCTTGCTCACCATGCGCGACAAACTCCGCGTGAACGCCGAAGAAGACCGCCGACGCAACTGGTCTACCTCCGGATTAGCACAAATCGGAGAAATCTTACGTGCCTCCACCGGCACCACCGAAGAACTGTTCGACAACATCATCAAGTTTGTTGTAAAATATACGAAGAGCAACCAGGGAGGCCTGTTTGTCCTCAATGAAGAAAGCGAGGGCGAGAAGTTCCTGGAACTGGTGGCCTGCTACGCTTTTGAACGCAAGAAATTCCTGAAGAAACAAGTAGGGGTAGGCGAAGGGCTGGTAGGCCAGAGCTTCCTCGAAGGCGAGCGCATCTACTTGCTGGAGGTGCCGTCGGAATACGTGACCATCACCTCCGGTTTAGGAGGGTCGACACCCAATGCCCTGTTGTTGGTGCCGCTCAAAGTGAACGAGAAGATCTTTGGTGTGATGGAACTCGCCACCTTTGGAAAATATGAACCCCACGAAATTGAACTGGTGGAGAAACTGACGGAAAGCATCGCCTCCACCATCTCCTCCGTACGCATCAGCGAAAGCACACGCCTCCTGCTTGAGCGCACGCAACAACAAGCCGAAGAAATGCGCGCCCAGGAAGAGGAGATGCGTCAGAACATGGAAGAGCTGGAAGCCACGCAGGAAGAAATGCGTCGCAAGGAAAAGCACATCCAAAACATGCTCGACGGCGAAAAGCGACGCAACGAGATCAGCCAGAAAAATCGCACGGTGCTGATGGAACTCACCAAGAACAAAGATATACAAGACGGTAACTGGAATGCTGCCCTCGAGAAGATCACCAGCATCATCAGCCGGCAGTTGGGAGTTTCGCGTACCAGCATCTGGACCTATCACTCCAAGGAAAACAAGATCCGCCAGGAGAAATTATACCAGCATAGCAAGGGCACATTCGAATCGGGATCGGAATTGCATGCGCGTGACTTCCCGAGCTATTTCGAGGCCGTTACCAGTGAAGAGATCATCATTGCCAACGATGCGCATACCCATACCGCTACCCGCGAATTCACGGACGTGTATCTGAGACCCCTGGGCATTCAATCGATGCTCGATGTGCCTTTCTTCAACGAAGGGAAGATCGCCGGTGTGATCTGCTGCGAACAACAGAACGAACAAAAGGAGTGGACCGAAGAGGATGTGGAGTTCCTGAAATCGTGTGCCGATCTGCTCACCGTAGCCTACAATACCGCCAAGATCAACCTCATGTTGGACAAGCTCGGCGACGACCAGGAAACCATGCAGGCCATCATCGACAACATTCCCCGCGCTGTGTTCTGGAAAGACAAAGACCTGCGCTTCCAGGGAGCCAACCGCATCTTTGCGCAGGTGGCCGGTCTCAAATCCTACAAGGACATGGTGGGCCGCACCGACTTCGACATGCCCTGGAAAGAACATGCCGAAGCCTACCGCGCCGACGACCTGGCCGTGATGAACAGCCGGGTGCCCCGCCTGGACCAGGAGGAACGCAACGTGAACAGCGCAGGCGAAGAATCGTGGGTGTTGACCAGTAAAGTACCCGTTACCAACAAGCACGGCGAAGTAGTGGCCGTATTGGGTATGTTCGAAGACATTACCGACCGCAAGCGTAAGGAAGCCGAAGTAATTGCGAAGTTGAAGGAGTTGGAAGAACTGAAGAAACGCCTGGAGAAAGGGGCAAACTAGGTCCGATGACAGCCTGGATGGGGACCTGGCGAAGCCCCAAACGAGGTAATTTTGCATCAAAGTATTACATCTGTCGGGCTAGCCGTATGTATAGGAGCTAATTTTTAGCCGGAGATTTACTATTTTTACCTATTATACCCAATTTACGAAGGTTATGAACCATCGCTTTTTAATCTTGATAGCTGTGTTTTTGACGGCTTCCGTCAATCTTTTTGCACAGGGCGAACGAAAGGATAAAACCGCCGTTACCTACGAAGAGCTATACGACGAACCCTATTCGGTCAACAAGCTGTTTGTGGGCATCCAACCCCTCTACGCCGAGATGTTCGTGACCAACGTCACCGCAGGCTTTGGCGCCGAAGCGGTCTACTATCACAAGGACAAAGCCGATTTCCGCGTAGCCTTCCGTAAAAGCTATAGCCAACAGTTCTTCGACATGGCCCGCGACTTTGCCGTGAAGAAAAGCGATGTAGACAACCGCGCCGAGGTATTCAACTACTATGAATTTGGGGGCACCTATCACATCAAGGATTTTGAGGAAAGCTCCAAAACCAAGATGTTCCTCTACAAAAACAGCTACAAAGGCAACAAATGGGCCGCACGCGTTCCCCTCAATGCCGAAGTACCCTGCAAAGTGCGCAAGATCTATGGCGCCCGACTGGGGGGTATCATTTGGGATAGCTCGGCCGATATCGGTCGCGCCCTCAAGGAGCAAAACCTGACCAACGCCGACCTCAAAAACTCCGAAGGTGTAGGCTTGCCCATGACCAAGTTTGTGAACGGCCGCAACGAATCGTTCGACGTGTTCAGCAACATTGCTTCTAAAGGATTGTACGTGGGTGGATCCATGACCTGGATCAAGAACGTGGCCGTCAACTTCGACAAATTCGAAGAAGGACTCGACGACCTGATCTTCACCGCCTACTTCGACGTGCTCGTATCCCCTTCCCTAAAAGTGGACAACATCGTCTACACCGATACCGACCCCAACAGCCCCAACGCCGGCACCCACACCTACGACGTCAGCCCCATAAAAACTAAAATGCTGGGCTTCCGCCTGGGCATGGACGGCCGGTTCAACCGCATGTTCAGCTGGTCCTATGGCGGCGAAGTTGGCTACCGCCCCAGCTTTGAAGGAAAGGGCTTCTACGCCATGCTAAAGATCAGCTTCCCGGTTTTTGGAACGAACCTGGATTACAAGGTAGAGTCGTTTGGGAAATAGCCTTGGTTGGTGGTCTTCACCAACAACACCGCTCTTGTTCGTGTTCTTCACCAACAAGTTTCGGCCGCCTCACAAGAAACTCATTACTTAACTTTTTTGGTCGGCAATCCCGTCGCCAAAGTCGCTCAGCATAAACGGTTTCCTGGAAAATTCTCCGCTGCAAAACCAGTGCAGGTCCAACGTTAATTTCCATTTGCCATGGAAAAAGGAAATACTGTTTACGCAAGGCCCATCCTGAATACGTCACGAACACTTGCCCGAATTGGAGACCTATGGTAGCTGTTGATCGGTTCAAAGATAGAACCATCTCCAGCTTATCGTTCTTAAACAACGCGAATCGTGTGACCATCTACGCCTTGTCATCATGCGAAATCATATGCATTTGATTTGGCAAATTCTTGGCGATCATTCCAGGGAAAATGTTCACGCGATTTTTTAAGATATACAAGCCAGCAAATTTTAAAAATTTTGAGGAATGAAAATTCACCGCTTCAAGGGAACTGCAGGTGGAAGCAAAGATCGAAGATGCCAGATTTGGCAAAGGAATTCGCTAGGGATTTCGCTTTGGTCGGAAGAGGTTATGTGGCAAAAGATTAATCATGTCCATTTGAATCCCGTCAAGGCGGGATGGTGTGGACATCCGAGGAGTATACGTATTCAAGCGCGGAATTTTATGATAGGGGAGAGAAGCGATGGGAGTTTCTTGTGCACATTGATGGGTGAGGGTCTGATTCGCCCGAATAAAATGGCGGGAAGGAAATTTGTTAGTGAAGAACACCAACAAAGACGAGGGAATTCAGGAGGGAACAAAGGGTGACGGTTTTTTTTGATGGGCCAGGCTGTTCAAGGTGCTTGTTGGTGGAGCACCAGCAAGCAGATTGTGGCATATTGGAAGCGAGTGCTCGGGGATGTGTGTTATTCTCGGGGAATATTACATGTGGTCGGTGAGGGGTGTGGTGGCGACCGGTTTTGTGGAGTGCTTGAAAGGCGGTTTGGAATAAACAAAATATCCCTAAACGAAGCCATTCGTGTGATTATTACACTCGTCTTTACTATTTTGCGCCCGTTTTAAACCTCGATCTTTAAACCAGTTTAGCGCATATGATCAAAGTAGGACAGGAGAAGCTGTCAGTGGCGGATTTCGAAAAGGTTCTCTATCAGGGAGAAGGTGTGGAATTGGACAGTGCTGCCGTAGAGAAAGTTGAACGTAATTTTACCTTTCTGAAGTCCTATTCCCAGCACAAGATCATCTACGGGATCAACACCGGTCTGGGGCCGATGGCACAATATAAGATCAGCGAAGACGATCAGCGTCAACTGCAGTTCAACCTCATCCGCAGCCACAGCTCCGGCGCGGGACAGCCC
>Ga0209050_1003029_pt1 | contig 12985 bp, 6 predicted proteins | sample Araplavi_mTSA_r2_FD_184276 | JGI IMG/M metagenome (GOLD analysis project Ga0209050, IMG submission 184276) | Arabidopsis root microbial communities from North Carolina, USA - plate scrape MF_Cvi_mTSA_r2 (SPAdes) (version 2) | ecosystem: Host-associated > Plants > Roots > Endosphere | place: USA...
GGTTGTGACAGAGGCTAACCGGGTCCTGGTAAGTATATTCTGTAACGTGTCTTACTTTATATCGCATACGCCAATTTTATACTTCCATTTTGAAATTGTCTTTTGTACCCTGGTATTGATAGGTAGAGTGACTAAAATACCAGGCCGTGAGCTTCACCGACAGCAATGATATTTTCGAACTGAGCACTTCACACACACGATCCAGCTCCAACCTGAATTCCAATTCTTTATCTACCGCCATCAGGGTCTCCACGTTGATGAGGCGAACCAGGCTATAACATTCGAACACGATGTTGGAGATCTCGCTGTCGTGGGCGCCTTTCTCTTTTTGCGGGAGTTGCTCCACGAATTTCAGCAGTTGTTCCAGCTGTGACAATATGGAAATGGGATTTTGTTTGTTCAGGAATAACAAATCGATGGCCGGCGCAATATCGAAATAGGTGCGATACACCGACCGGTAGTTAGACAGGTTCTGGTTGCTCACCAGCAGCGCTTCCAGGATCTGGAATTCAATGTGCTCTTCATACTGAAATGTGAGCAGCGCCCGGTATTGGGTGAGCTCCAGCGATATCTCCTCGATGAGTTGACCAATGCGATACATCAACCATCCTTCGCCGCGATACATGCTTTGACGGTTCATTTCCAAAAATGACAGCAGGCTTCCATTCAGTTGATCCAGCAAAGTAAACACATGGCGTATGCCCTGCGGCTCGAGCACCGCTAACTTGCGTTTGGTGTCTTCCATGTCGTCGATGATGCGCCAGTTATCGATGGACCAGCGGTCGCGCACAGCGTACATGGCTTTCAATAAATTGTTCACCGTAAACACGATGCTGCCCTGCTGGCTCTGGTCGCAGATTAGCTTGTGGATGTCATTGAGCCGGTCCTCCACCGTGACGCCCGCGTCTTCTTCCAGAAAGCCGGGGTAGGTGCCGGTGATGTGCGTGATGGTGTGCAGCAGCGCACTTTGCGCCTCAGACTCCTGACCGTTGCTGGCGTTCCCCCCTTGTCCCAGGTTGCGCAAGACGATGCGAATGAATCTCGATGTACGGACCACTCGCTGCGCATAACGTCCCACCCAAAAAAGATTTTCGGCCGCTCGGCTAGGCAACACGGCTTTTCGTTTGAGATCGGAATGATGCAGCAACGACAGGGTGTTGCTCTTCACCGAAGTTTCCACCCATGTATCCTTGGCGATGCCTCCATCCTGATTCGATACCAGGAAGCTTCCTTTCTCGGGCGAACAACGCGTGAGACCACCTGGCATGATATCGTATCCGCCATTGGCCGCCACCAGGAAGGTGCGCAGCACGGTGTAGCGTGGCTCCAACTTGCCTTTTGTGAAAACCGGTGATGTTGAAAAACCAACTTCTTCCTGGCCCACATATAAATACGGCTGCGCTTTCATGCGCCGGATCAAATCGTCTTTTTGTTGTTTGGAAAGCTGGCTGCCGATGACGGTTCCCGATCCGGTCGTGCGATCTATTTTTTTAATGACAAGTTTATCGATGTTGTCAATCACGAAGCCCATCTCCTTGGGTTGTCCGCACCACCAGGTGGCCACCATTTTGAAGACGGGATCTTCGTTCAGAAAATATTTGAACACGTTGTGCATGAAGGCCATCAATCCCGTGTTCTCCAGGATGCTGCTTCCCAACGGATTGGCTATGGACACATTGCCTTTGCGGATGGCTTCCAGCAGACCGGGGATGCCCAGGTGCGAATCTTCACGAAGTTCCAGCGGATCGCAATAGCTGTCGTCGACACGGCGGAGAATGATGTCTACTTTCTCAAGACCCTCCACCGTTTTTATCCACACAAATCCGTTCCTCACGACAAGGTCTTCGCCTTGCGCCAACGTGAAGCCCATGTACGATGCCAGGAAGGCATGCTCGAAATACGTTTCGTTGCGCGGGCCCGGCGTGAGCAGCACCACGCGGGGTTGCTCCTTGCCTTGCGGGGCGATGTCGAGGAAGGCTTGCATCATGTTGTTGAAGAAACCTCCCAACTTCGTCGTTTGGTGATTGCGGAAAAGCTCCGGGACCACGCGATTCAAAGCGCTGCGGTTCTCCAATGCATAGCCCATGCCCGAAGGGGCTTGTGTTCTGTCTTTCAATACCCACACTTTTCCATCGGGGCCACGCGACAGGTCGGCTGCGTAAAGGATCAATTGGTTGGCGCCGGGTAATTTTATTTTGTCGCAGGGGCGCAGAAATCCGGAGTGGGCATAGATCAGTTCCGGAGGAATGATCCGTTCCTTCAACAACTTGCGTTCGCCGTATAAATCTTCCAACACTTTGTTGAGCACATAGGCGCGTTGCTTCATGCCGCGCTCGGTGATGCGCCATTCGGCAGCCGAGATGAGCAGGGGCATCGTGTCGAGCAGCCAGGGGCGGTTCAGACCGTCGGTATCGCCGTAGACGTTGTAGGTGACACCATTTTCTTTGAGGAGCTTTAATAATTCCTGCTGGCGGCTTTTCAATTCCTGTGGATCGAGTTGCTCGATGTTGTGAAGCAATCTTTTCCAATGTTCTTTTACTTCCCCCTCAAATCCGAAGCACTCATCCAGCTGTGTGCGGTTTGCAAAGTAACCTCGCGTCCAGGTTTGCAGCGGGGTGTTGGGGTTTATGCTTTCCATTCGGTGAAGTGCGTCAGAATTGCCGTAAATCTAGTGTATGCGGATACTCGGGGCTTATTTTTATTGCAGGTGGGTCAAATTTCCTTGGAATCTCGTTCTTTTCCAAATATCGGCCCACGCCCGCCACGAACGTTTCGCGCGGTGTGACCGGCCCTTGCGTATGGCCGTCGCTCCAAAAACGACTGATCCTTCTTCCCTCCGCTTCAAAGGCATTGACGGGAAAAGTGTCGTAATTTCTTCCTCCGGGGTGGGCGACGTGATACGTACATCCCCCAATCGCGCGATTATTCCAGGTGTCGACGATATCGAATACCAAGGGCACATCTTTACCCAACGTGGGGTGCAAAGCCGATGGCGGGCTCCAAGCGCGATACCGCACGCCGGCGACGTACTCGCCTTTCACGGGTGTCTCCGACAACGGAACGGGTGTTCCGTTGCAAGTGATCATGTAGCGGTCCTTGTTGAAGTTCTTTACTTTGACTTCGATCCTTTCCACGGAAGAATCCACGAAACGCGCCGTGCCGCCGCTGACAGCTTCTTCGCCCAGTACATGCCAGGGCTCGATGCCCATACGCAATTGCAACTCCATGTCGAGCAATGTAATTTTTCCGTGGAGTGGAAAACGGAATTCAAAGAATGTATCCAGCCAGGCAAGGTCGAACGGATAGCCCGCTTCTGCGAGATCGCGTGTTACTTCCGCTAAATCTTGCTGCACATAGTGCGGCAGCATAAACGTATCGTACAACGCTGTGCCCCACCGAACGAGCTTGCGCTTGTAGGGCGTTTTCCAGAACCAGGCCACGAGGCTTCGCAGCAACAACAGCTGCACGATGCACATCTGTTTGTTTGGCGGCATGTCGAAGGCGCGAAACTCCAGGATACCGAGGCGGCCCGTGGAACTGTCGGGCGAATAAAGTTTGTCGATGCAGAATTCTGCGCGATGCGTGTTGCCGGTGATGTCGATCAATAAATTCCGGAAAATGCGGTCCACTAGCCAGAACGGAACCTCACCTTGCTCAGGGATCTGGCTGAAGGCGATCTCCAACTCATATAACATCTCTTGCCGTCCTTCGTCGACACGGGGCGCCTGGCTGGTGGGTCCGATGAATTGGGAGGAGAACAAATAGGATAATCCGGGATGATGTTGCCAATAGGTGATGAGACTTCGCAAGAGATCGGGCCTCCGCAGCAAAGGACTATCCGATGGTGTGATGCCGCCGATCGTAATGTGATTGCCGCCGCCCGTTCCGGTATGTTTTCCATCCAACATGAACTTCTCACTGCTCAGACGGCTAAGACGCGCTTCTTCAAAAAGAATATCGTAGTGATTGACCAACTCCTTCCAGGTTTTTGCCGGATGAATGTTTACCTCCAACACCCCGGGATCGGGCGAAAGCCCCAGCTTGGTCAGGCGGTTGTCGCGCGGGCATTCGTAGCCTTCGATCACTACTTTGAGGTTCAACTTTTCCGCCGCGGCTTCAATGGATGCCAGCAGATCCATGTAGTGTTCTGCATATTGCAGGGGTGGCATGAAGAAGTAAATCTTGCCGTCCCGCAGTTCGATACACAAAGCCGTCTTCACCGTGTAGCCATCGAAGGTGGTTTCGGGTTCTTTCGATACTTCTTTTTTTGCCAGCTTTTCCTTCAGGCCTTTGGGTTCTTCTTCATCCAAAACCGTGGTGGCAAAAAATTCTTTTGGTAATACGCCAGACTTTATTTCATAGAAGTAACGATGTTGAACCTGCTGGTGAAAATTTTCCAGGGCGGGCAAACTCTCGAACGTACTGCGCTCTACCGGGCGCTGGGTTCGCCTGGGACTGGTGTAGAGCAATGATTTGAGCGGCAAGCGCAAACCTATTGGAGAATTTCCCGGAATGAGCACGAGGTGATTGCTTCTGAACTCCCATTTGGAAGAAAGCCACTGATTATTCCAGTGATTCCATTCCAGGGGGATGACATATCCGGCCGGCGTCGCCATGCCGTTGACCAACAACTCCGCCAATTTTCTCCGTTCCAGCGGGTCGTCGAGGTTTGCTTTATAGGGATCGATGTTCACCGGCACCTTGCTTTCTTCCCATAGAAAAAAGAAAGCATCCTCTAAGGCCGGATGAACATGTTCGGCGGGAATATTTAAAAAGCGAGTAATTTCAACGGCAAGGTTATGCACGTCTTTTATCGTGAATGAAGAAGCATGGTCCTCCAAATCCAGCAAGGCGTCGTTCTTCCAAATCGGCTGACCGTCGTTTCTCCACAGCGCCGTGTATTGCCAGCGTGGCAACGGCTCGCCGGGGTACCACTTTCCCTGGCCGTAGTGCACCAGACCTCCTTTGCCGAAAGCGTTCTTCAATCGCCTGATCAGCTGCGCACCCAACGCTCTTTTATGAGGACCATCCGCAGCGGTGTTCCATTCTTTTGCTTCCATATCGTCAACAGAAACAAAGGTGGGCTCGCCCCCCATCGTAAGGCGCACATCGCCACGTTGCAGGTCTTCCTCTACTTTATTGCCCAACGCCATGATGGTGGCCCATTGCGCTTCGCTGTAGGGCTGTGTCACGCGCGGGTCTTCGTGGATACGGAAAACTTCATTTATGTAGGCGAACGTGACTTCACAAACATCGGTCATGCCGGTAACCGGTGCCGCGCTCACCGGGTCGGGCGTGCAACACAAGGGAATGTGTCCCTCTCCGGCAAATAGACCAGACGTTGGGTCGAGCCCGATCCAGCCTGCACCGGGGATGTATACTTCAGCCCAGGCATGCAGGTCCGTAAAATCATGTTCCGTACCGGAAGGTCCATCCAATGCTTTCGTGTCGGCCTTCAACTGAATGAGGTAGCCCGACACAAAACGGGCCGCCAGACCCAGCCGGCGGAAGGCTTGCACAAGCAGCCACGCCGAGTCGCGACAGGAGCCGCTTTTCAGCGTCAGCGTTTGCTCGCAGGTTTGCACACCGGGTTCGAAGCGGATCGTGTAGTTCACATACTGCTGTACCGCTTGGTTCAGGCTCACCAACACGTCGATGGTGCGCATCTTTCTTGCGGTCGGGTCTGCCCTTTCGAGCCACTGCGAAAAAACAGGGCCGGCCTCCGCGACCTCAAAGTATGGCAGCAATTCTTTTTTGAGCTGCGTGGTATAGGCGAACGGGAAGTGCTCCGCGTAACCTTCAATAAAAAAATCGAAGGGATTGATCACAATGATCTCGGCAATCACCTCCACTTCAAATTCCAGGACCGTGGTCTTTTCAGGGAACACCACGCGCGCGAGGAAGTTGCCAAACGGATCTTGTTGCCAGTTGATGAAATGATTTTCCGGTTTCACCTTCAGCGAATACGACAGGATGGGCGTGCGGCAATGGGCCGCGGGACGCAGGCGGAACGTATGCGGCGACAGGTTTACAGGGCGATCGTATTGATAGGAGGTCTGGTGCCGGATAGCAACTTTTATGGACATAAAAAATGAAGCGATTTATTGTTAATAATACTTCATTTTAAAACCAGATGCATGGTGTTGGAGGCGATAGTTTAGGCCTTCCCAACCGGTCTTCTTTTCAAACGATTGTGTTCAATAAAGTTTCCAACAGAGACGAGCTACGCTTCGATCGCCTCGGTCACGATCTTGAGGCCGGCTTCTTGCATGGCGCCAAAGCCGCCATAGACATTGATCAGGTCCGTGAAGCCATACGTCTTCATGAGCGAGATGGCGGTCATGGACCGATAGCCTCCACCGCAATGCACGATGTAAGGTTTGTGTTTATCCAGCGTCGTGGTGATGCCCGGGAAATCTCCGAGCGGCAGGAAGGCTGCACCTTGGAGGTGACTGATGTCCCATTCGCCGTGTTTGCGAACGTCGAGAACCTGGGCGCCTTGGCGCACTTCGTTCTCCACGGCATCGGCCGTGATGGAATGTACTTTGTCGAGCTCGCCTTTATAGGCACCGACGCCGCCTTCGAGGTAGCCCAACACCTTTTCGTAGCCTACACGCGCCAGGCGCAACACGGTTTCGCTCTCCTTTCCGGGTTCGGTGATCAACACCAGATCTTTGCGGATATCGATCAGCGTCCCCACCCACACGGCAAACTGGCCATTAAGGCCGATGTTGATGGCGCCGGGGATAAATCCTTTCTCAAAAATGTCGGCGGGGCGGGTGTCGAGCAGGATGGCGCCGGCGGCAACGGCTTTTTCAAGGGCTTCCTGTGAAAGCGGGGTGGTGTTGCCTGCGATGACGTCTTCGATGGGATCGTAGCCGCTTTTGTTGATGCGGGCGTCTTCGAAGAAATATTGGGGCGGCGGCAAGATGCCGTCGGTCACTTTCGAAATGAAGGCCTCGCGGGACATTTCCTGCAGGGCGTAGTTGAATTTCTTTTGCTCGCCGATGGTGGAGAACGTTTCCTTGCCAATGTTTTTTCCACAGGCCGACCCCGGTCCGTGTGCCGGGTATACCATGACACTGTCGGGTAAGGTCTTGATCTTCCGCGTAAGCGAATCATACATGAGGCTGGCCAATTCTTCCTGGGTCATGATGCCGTCCAGCAAATCGGGACGTCCCACATCACCAACAAACAGCGTATCGCCGCTGAACAGGGCATATTCCTTATCGTTTTTATCGATCAACAAATAGCATGACGACTCCGGCGTGTGCCCGGGCGTATGCAACACGCGGATCTTTACTTCGCCGAGGGGAAATTCTTCGCCGTCTTTGGCATTGTATATTTCATAGTCGGTTTCGGCACCCGGGCCGTAGACGATCGGGGCCTTTACTTTGCGCGACAGGTCGATGTGGCCCGACACAAAATCGGCGTGGAAATGGGTTTCGAAAACATATTTGATCTTGGCGCCTCTTCTTTCTGCCAGTTCCACGTAGGGTTCGGTTTCCCGCAGGGGATCGATAATGGCGGCTTCCCCGTTGGATTCGATGTAGTAGGCGGCTTCGGCCAGGCAGTTGGTGTAGAGCTGTTCGATGTACATGTCTTCGCGATAAAAAGTTGAATGGGCGATGTAAGTTTATCTACCCTAAATCAAGGCACAAAGTTCACGAAAATTCCCCTGATTTCACTTTCTGGTCCTAACTTTACCGTCAGATGAAGGGTGTGTATTGTTTTTTTTGGCTGGTGCTGACAACATTTTTCGCCGCCGCCGATGGGCTTAGTGTCTTCGAAGAGAACGGAAAAGTAGGCCTCCGCAACGAACAGGGCAAAGTCCTGATCCCTGCGCGCTATGAGGCCCTGGGCTGGAGCGATGGAAATTTCTCCACGCTGAACGCCGTTACCGGCTACAAACTCGATGGAAAATGGGGACTTATCTCCCTGGAAAATCACTTGGTGACCAAAGCGGATTTTGAAGACCTCTTCCCCGCCGACGCTTCCTTGGTCTACGCCCGTAAAAAATCTCCCATTTCGCTGCGCATCGTCACCGGTTGCCTCAGCGCGTCAACAGGCAAGGAGATCATCCCTTTTGAATACGACGGCATTGCCCTGTCGGGAATCCGCGCCGTGGTGTTTACCAAGGTGGGCAATCAATATCGCTATGGTTTGATCGACCTGGAGAACAAAACCATTATTCCCCAACAATATTATGCTGTCCGTTCCATTGGCAGCTTGCGTTATGCCGTGGAGAATTTCGAAAACAAAACGGCGCTGTTCACCGAAAGCGGAAAACAAGTGACCGGCTTCACCATCGACAGCCTTTCCATTTTCAAAAAGAATTATGCCGTGGTCTACCAAGGCATGCAGCAAGGACTCATCGACCGCGAAGGACAAGTGAAGCTGGAGCCGATGTATCGCGAGATTCGCCTCGAAGACGATGGCACGGTAAAGGCGCGGCAAACCGATGAATGGTTGTTCCTCGATGGTCAGAACAAATTGCAACAAAAGGTTCAGGCCGATTCGATCATCGCGTTGGGGAAAAATCTTTTGAAAGTGTGCACAGCAGGTCTCATTCAGCTGGAGGATTATGCGCTCAAGCCTTTCTTTGCCTCTAACTTTTCGTCCCTCGGCAAATTCACGCGGGGTAAAGCATTGTTCACAAAAGAAAAAAAATACGGCATCATCGGTCAGGATGGAAAAATTCTCATCGAGCCGAAATATGACAACCTGGTGGTCAATTATCCCTACTACATTTCAAACACCCGGCAGAACGGCAAAGACAATTGGATCGTACTGGATTCATTAGGAAAACCCATTCACACCAAGCCCTATGAACACATTCATCCTTTCAATGGACAATTATTCCCCGTGGTTATTCGCAATTATTGGGGAGCTCTCAACCCGTCGGGCAAGGAAGTGATCGCCTGTACATATGATTCCATCATACAACAACTGCATGAGAATCTCGTCGTGAAATTTCACGGTCAATACGGCATCATCAATCAGCGCGAAGAGTGGCTGGTGACGCCACGCCAAACCAGACTCCGCCTGGTTTCCGCCGATCGCTATGTCGAAACGGCTGGCAAGAACACGTATCTCAAATCGTTTGATAACAATGTGATCTATTTTTCCGAAAATCCCATGGAGATCAACGAACAGCGCATCATAGAGCGCTTGGCCTCCGGAACCTCGTGGGAGGTGGATTTGAATGGAGTGATCGTGAACCGCCAGGTGCAACCCGAAGGCGCCGTCGAGAAAGTGTATCCTGAATCCGAAGGACTGCGGGGCATCAAGAAAAATGGTCAGTATGGTTTTGTGGATCCCCAGGGAAGATTGCGCGTCGCCAATCGTTATGATGGCATCCAGGCCTTCAGCGAACAACTGGCGGCGGTGAAGATCCGCGGCAAGTGGGGATTCATCAGTCGCGAAGATCACATTGTCATTCAGCCTGTGTATGAAGAGGTGACGTCATTCCAGAAAGGATTTTCGCTGGTAAAACAAAAAGGATTGCAAGGCCTTATCGATATAAAAGGCATGGTCATTTTGCCTCCACGGTACGAGTCGGTCACTATCTTGCCTAATGGCAACCTGCTGATCCGTCAGGACAAGCTCATGGGTCTTGCCGACAAAACCGGGCGCGTGATCATCAATCCGAAATACCATTCGTTGCTGGACCTGAACAACAACTATGTGATCGTCGAGCGCGATGGCCTGTATGGCGTGATCACCCTCCAGGGGATTAGCACGGTGCCACTGATGTACGACTACATCCTCTACGATCCTTACAACAATTCCTTTATCGCCCGGAAAAAATCCGAATGGCGCGCGGTGTCATTATAATCTTCAAAAAATCAAACCGTACCGGACCTTTTCCGTTTTGTTTCCGTAGTTTGTAACATGGATCACTGCGAAACAAAATCGGTATGCGTCAACTGGTAGCCATCTTGTTTGCCGATATGGCGGGCTATACGGCCCTGATGCAGGAGAACGAACAGTTGGCGCGTCAAAAACGCGACCGGCTGAAAAGCGTTCTCGAAAGTGCCGTGCACGTTCACCACGGCAAGATCCTTCAATATTACGGCGACGGTTCCCTTAGCATTTTTTCCAGCGCCATCAACGCGGTGCAGTGTGCCGTAAAGATCCAGCAACAACTTCGCGAAGCACCCGTCGTGGACCTCCGCATCGGCATTCACACCGGCGATGTCACGGTCGAAGACGGCTCGATCTATGGCGACGGCGTGAACTTGGCCTCGCGCGTCGAATCGCTTGCCGTGCCCGGAAGCGTTTTTATCTCCGAAAAAGTAAACGACGAGATCCGTAACCAGGAGAACATCACCTCACACGAACTGGGTTATTTCGAATTGAAAAACGTGAAGCAGCCCGTGCGCGTCTTTGCTATCTCCAGTGGCGGCCTCCTCGTTCCCTCGCGCGACGAGATTCGCGGCAAAACAAAACAGCCCTCCAACCGCCTTGCCGTGTTGCCGTTCGTGAACATGAGCGCCGACCCCGAGAACGAATACTTCAGCGACGGCATCACCGAAGAACTCCTCAACGCGCTCACCAAAGTAGATGGCCTGCAAGTGACGTCGCGCACATCGGCCTATGCCTTCAAGGGCAAGAACGACGACATCCGCGACATCGCGATGAAGCTCAACGTCGACAAAGTGCTGGAAGGCAGCGTGCGCAAGGCCGGCAACCGGGTGCGCATCACCGCCCAATTGATCAACGCCGCCGACGGCTATCACCTCTGGAGCGAGAACTACGACCGTGACCTCACCGACATTTTCGAAGTGCAGGATGAGATCAGCGGCATCATTGCCAATAAGCTGCGCGAAAATCTCACCCGCGCGCAACGGGAGAGTTATGCCTCAAAGGCGCCTACACAAAACATAGCTGCCTACACAGCCTACTTGCAAGGCCTTCACTTCTTCAACAAGACCACCCCTGCGGATCTCCGCAAATCCATCGAGCGCTTTGAAGAAGCCCTGCAGTTGGAGCCGGGCTATGCGCAGGCGTATGCCATGATCGCCACCGCCTACAGCCAGCTTGGTGCCAGCGGACAATTAACGCCGCACAAGGCTTTCGCGCTGGTGCACGAATACGCCGGCAAAGCCATGCAGCTCGACAGTTCCATTGCCGAGATCTATATTGCCAAGGCAGGCGCCTACTTGTTTTATGAATGGAAATGGAAGGAAACCTACGAGGCCCTGCAAAAAGCCGTTCACCTCAATCCCAGCGCCGCCGCGGTCTATCCCCTGCTGGGTTATTATCACGTGTTGATGGGTGAAAAAACGCAGGCAGTCACGGCACTGGAGGGCGCGGTAAAGATCGACCCGTTGTCACCGACTATCAACCATGCGCTGGGAAACATGTATGTGTTTGCCGAGCGCTACGACGACGCCATTCGCCAGGCCGACAAATTACTGGACTTGAATACGCACATCCGCCAGAACCTGGAATTGAAGGCCTGGGCCACCGGCATGAAAGGCGATTGGGAAGAAGCCTGCCGGCTCTTTGAAGAAGTCTATCGTCTGACAAACCATCCATTGAAAGGTCTTATGGGACTCGGGTATGCATATGCAAAACTCGGCCAAACGGAAAAAGCGATGGAATGCATTCGTAAAATGGAACAACGCCAACGTGAAGAACCCGACGTGGTGCTGGACGCTGACTTCGTGGCCATCTGGTTTGCTATCGGCGACATGGATAAGGTTCTCTATTATATCCGCCAATGCGTGGAGAAACGTGCGGTGCCGGTGAATTTATTCTTACAATACCCGGTATTCAAAGGATTGGCGGGCGATCCGCGGTTCGAAGCGCTGAAATTAAAATAAGCGAACGCCGCGTTATTCCACTTCAATCTTTCGCTGACGAAGAACGTCGAGCACAATCACAAACGCTCCCACCATGATGGAAACATCGGCCAGGTTAAAAACGCCAGTCCGAAAAATAACAAAGTCGATGTGCAAAAAATCGGTTACCGATCCATAGACCAAGCGGTCGTAAATATTGCCCAACCCTCCACCGATAACAAAACAGGTGCCGATCGTGGTGATGCGGGACAGGTTTGGCTTTGTGAACACATAAAGAGCAGCCAGCACGAGCACGACCAGGGGAAGAACATTCAGCAAAACAATCCTCATAAAAACAGGCAAAGCACTACCAATACTTAAAAACGCTCCCTTGTTTTCTACTTTCATGAGCTTGATGTGATCATTCACAAGGCTCACGGTCTGATTTTTACTCAACGAATTCCTGGCAATCGCCTTCGACACCTGGTCGCATCCCACATTGGAGGCGAGCACAACCAAGATTAACAGGATATTAAAAATTCGTTTCGCCTTCATGATGCTTGCCCCTTTACGTGACCGACCTATGTCAATTTAAAGACTTTACATCGAAAAAAATAGTACCGTATCACTCAAAAAAAATTGCCGCACTCTAGGATGCGGCAATCTCTAAACAGGTATTGAAGTTCTTCTCCAACAGCCCGGTCAATATTTCAACGCCGTTGTTGACGTCCTGCCTTACGGCTGCTCTTTCTTCGGTGAACCCGTGGTTCCTTTTCCAGACCCGGAAATTGCCTGACGCATCTCTGTATCGGCCTGGACATTTTGCATTTTATAATAATCCATGATGCCCAGATTTCCATTGACAAACGCAGCGGCAATCGCTTTGGGAATTTCGGCTTCCGCTTCAATAACTTTCGCACGTGCTTCCTGCGCTTTTGCTTTCATTTCCTGGTCAAGGGCCACGGCCATGGCGCGACGCTCTTCAGCGCGCGCTTCCGCTACTTTCAAGTCGGCCGATGCCTGGTCAATTTGAAGTTTTGCGCCGATGTTGGCTCCCACATCCACGTCGGCAATATCAATAGAGAGAATTTCAAAGGCAGTTCCGGCGTCCAGCCCGCGCGATAGCACGAGTTTTGAAATCTTGTCCGGGCTTTCCAGCACGTCTTTGTGCGATTTGGCCGAACCGATGGACGATA
>Ga0209050_1003030_pt1 | contig 12977 bp, 15 predicted proteins | sample Araplavi_mTSA_r2_FD_184276 | JGI IMG/M metagenome (GOLD analysis project Ga0209050, IMG submission 184276) | Arabidopsis root microbial communities from North Carolina, USA - plate scrape MF_Cvi_mTSA_r2 (SPAdes) (version 2) | ecosystem: Host-associated > Plants > Roots > Endosphere | place: USA...
GGTACAACATGGCGCGCTACTACGGGCCTGGCGAGGGGCGCTACAAGCAGAGCGATCCGATTGGGTTGGCTGGAGGAATCAACACCTACAGCTACGTCGAAGGCAACCCGTTGCTGATGGTGGACCCAGACGGGCGAAACGGCGTTTGGGCGGTGTACCGGTCATGGCGATTCGGGACCATGATCGGCGAAGAGATTAATCCATTGGTTCAACCACTGATTGCCGATGCGCTGGACAGCTGGTTGTTGCCGGATCTCATGCTGAAGGTGCCGGCTTTGTCGCCAGCAGATGAAGCTCAAAAGGACATCGACAACAAAAATTATCACAATACCTGCGACAAGCAAACTCCGCCGCCAAATCTAACCCCGTGCGAGGAGGCACGCTGGCGCTATCGGCAAGCGATGAGTTGCCAAAGGAAGCGTGCCGAATGGGAAGAGCGATGGGGCCATGCTGGGAGCAAGGAGGCCCACGAACGAGCGTTGGCCAATGTAAAACTACGCCTGAAAAATGCGGCGGAAGCTATCGCAAATTTCTGCACCTGTCCTTGACCATGATGATGACCCTCAACGAGATCTTTAAGAAATGCGAGCAAACAGGGAGCTGGTACGGCGAAGAAATCACCTCCGTTCACCAAAGAAACTACATGTCGGACACTGTTCTGCATACCGTGTGCAGTTGGGGCGATCCTGACGCCGCCAAGCTGGTCTTGGCTGCAGGTGCAGACGTCAATGCGAAAGGTGATCAAGGGGCAACGCCGCTATTCAATGCGGTCATTGGAGAAAGCGCGGAGGTCGTGAAGTTGCTTCTGTCGGCGGGCGGGGATCCCAGCCTCAGGAATGACTATGGGAGATTGGTTGCCGACTACGCACGGAACGTTTCGGCCTCGACAGCGATTACAAAGTTGCTCGACACACCGGTAGTGACGGGAAGGAAGAAGAAGTAGCCGGGCGACGCGCAACAGCGAGGCATCAACCAGGGCAGGTACTACGTTTCAGGAGTGAAGCGAACTGCCAAAGCCTGGGGCTGCAAGGGGTCCCGATGGGGCAAAGGCGGAAAGGGACGTTGATGACGATTGATATCGGAGTAACTGGTTCGTCTACGCTGCGGCTGCTGGTGTATCAGGCCTTGAAGCACTACACCGAAGAGGCATTGCTACCCATGCTCGAAGATGGCTGCAGCATCGTGAGGACCGCGGTGGCTCGCGAGTTGCAATTGCGCGGAGGTGAGCCCACGTTTGCACGCGCGAGCATGCTGCTGCAATCGCCAAAGGCCGGGGACCGAGAGATCGCCGTATTTCTTCTCGGCCAACTGGGCACGCCTCACTTTCCTTTCCGACAGCAGGCCCGTCCCCTGGTGGAAGCTCGCCTGATCGAAGACCAGGTGGAAGCCATTCGCGAAGCTGCTGCCGCCACGCTTGGACATCAAGCCAGTACTGCTTCTGTTCCCATACTGTTGCGGGCGGCGACAGACCCGAGCGCAACGGTTCGCGCCGCGGTCGCCGCGAGTCTTGGGCAGTTCCGTGCGGAACCTCGGGTCGCCAAGGTGTTGGACGAGCTTGCCCAAGACTCCGATGAGGCAGTTCGCGACTGGGCGCTCCACAGCTTGTCCGAATAGGTGCTACCGATCGATTCGATCGAGACCATCCTGACGAGCCGCCACTTGGCAAATGTCGGCAGGTAGTTGCGTGCGTAGTCTGGCAAGCCCCCAAACCGCTTCACGAAGTACAACAAGTCGGGGGGCCAGGTGCTGCCGAGCACCGACGCCAACGGCTTCCGCACCGTCAACACCTGCGACGCGATGCAGCGCCTGCTGAGCAACATCGTGAATGGCCGACCCACCACCTACACCTGGGACACTGTCGGACAGCTCGCGATCTCCCTGCTGGCGGCTCGACAATTATATTGTTCGCAATCTAATTGCTCGATCGACGATACAGTCTCGCCCATGGTCGCCCCCCACCGCCCCCGTCGAACCGGCTCCGCCACGGTGCCGGCACCGGCCCTGCCGGCCCACGTCGACTGGCTGCAGCTCGACAACCAGGTCTGCTTCGCGCTGTATTCCACCTCGCTCGCGATGACCAAGCTGTACAAGCCGCTGCTGGCGCCGCTCGGCCTGACCTACCCGCAGTACCTGGCGTTCCTGGTGCTGTGGGAGCGCGACGGACTGACGGTGGGCGAGCTCGGCGAGCGGCTGTTCCTCGACTCCGGCACGCTGACGCCGCTGCTCAAGCGCATGGAAGCCGCCGGCTGGCTGCAACGCCAGCGCGCCGCCGACGACGAGCGCCGCGTGATCGTCAGCCTGACGCCCGAAGGCCGCGCACTGCGCCAGAAGGCGCGCAGCGTGCCGTCTCAGCTGGCCCAGGCCAGCGGCTGCAGCGTTGGCGAGCTGACCGACCTGACCCAACGCCTGCAGCAGCTGCGCCAGCAGCTGCTCGATGACGCGCCCGATGCGGCGCATGCGTGAACGCTGTATCCCGATCCACTTTCCCCACCCCCACCCAACCCTGAAGAGGAAGACGCCATGAAGCTCGAAAAGACCCTGTACACCGCCCACGCCACCTCCACCGGCGGCCGCGAAGGCACCTCGAAGTCGTCCGACGGCGTGCTCGACCTGCGCCTGACCACGCCGAAGGAACTGGGCGGCAACGGCGCCGTCGGCACCAACCCGGAACAGCTGTTCGCAGCCGGCTACTCGGCCTGCTTCATCGGCGCGATGAAGGTCGCCGCCGGCCAGCACAAGGTGGCGCTGCCGGCCGACACGTCGATCGCCGCGAGCGTCGGCATCGGCCCGATCCCGCAAGGCTTCGGCATCCAGGTCGCGATGACCATCACGGTGCCGGGCGTCGAGCGCTCGGTCGCGCAGAAGATCGTCGACACGGCGCACCAGATCTGCCCGTACTCGAACGCAACGCGCGGCAATGTGGAAGTGACGCTGACGCTGGCCTGAGCCTCGTCGCCCCGCGCCCTCCAGGAACGGCCCCTCGCGGGCCGTTTTTCGTGGGCGATTCAGGCGTAGGGCGTGCCGGCCATCGCGGCGTTCAGGCCGAGGGTTCCCTTGTCGACGAGGGCGAGGAAGAGCGCCGTCGCCTGCGCCGCATCCTGTGTTTCACGGAAGCTCCGGTGCGCCTGGATCAGCGCTGCGGTCCAGGTCGCCAGCAGCAGGCCCCCCGTCAGGTGCGCAGCGGGGTCCCCAGCTTCGCGCCCCACGCACTCGGCCAGCGCTTCGGTGACGACCTGCGCGATCTCGTCGCGGATCGCCCGTGCCCGGGCCTTCAGCGTGTCGCTGCCCTCGATGGTCGCGACGAAGCCCTGGCTGTCCACCGAAAACTCGACGTACGGGCTGCGCTCCTCGACCAGCCGGTGTGCCAGCCGGCGCAGTGCCTCGACCGGCGTGACGCCCGGATCGCGCTGCCGCAACGCGCCGCGCAATGCCTCGCGGACCTCTTCGTCGCGGTCGAAGAACATGTCTTCCTTGCGCGGGAAGTGGTTGAACACCGTCATCCGCCCGACGTCGGCAGCGGCGGCGATCTCGTCCACCGTCACCCGGTCGAAGCCGCGCTCCAGGAACAGGCGCGTCGCGGCATTGGAGATGCCCTGCCGCGTGGCCAGGCGCTTGCGGGATCGCAGGTCGGTCGGGATTGACATGGCTTCATTGTACTGAGTACATTGACTGTACTCAGTACACTTTTGGATGAAGTCCATGGACGAATCGGTGGATGTGGTGGTGGTCGGAGCGGGGCCGGTCGGGCTGCTGACGGCGATCGAGTTGCGCCTGGGCGGCGCGCGCGTGCTGGTGCTGGAGCGGCTGGCCGCTCCCAGCTCGGCGATCAAGGCGATGTCGGTCGGGCCGCTTGGCAGCGAAGCGCTGGCGCGCCGTGGCATGACCGCGGCCCTCGACGCGGCCGAGGCCCGCAGCGTCGCGGCGATGCAGGCATTCGCCGCACTGCCTGGCGCGGCGGCACGCGGACCCGGGTCGAAGTTCAGCGGTCATTTCGCCGGCCTGGCGCTGATCCGCAAGGACGCGCAGAAAGATCCGGCACGGCGTGCCCGGCCGGTCGACCAGCAGGGTGTCGAAGCGATGCTGGCCGAGCGCGCGGACGCACTCGGGATCGAGGTGCGCCGCGGGTGCGAGGTCACCGGCTTCGAGCAGCGGCCGGACGGCATCCGCGTGAGCTGGGCTTCTCCAGCCGGCACCGGCCAGCTGCACTGCGGCTGGCTCGTGGGATGCGACGGCGGGCGCAGCCGCATCCGCAAGATGGCCGGCTTCGCATTCCCCGGTACGGCACCGACCTCGACCTTCTACCAGGCTGTCGCCGAGATCGACCACCCCGACCGCCTGCTGCCGGTGGGCTGGCATCGCACCCCGGGCGGCGTGTTCTCGTACGGGCCGGCACCGGGCCGCCTGTTCATGCTCGACTTCAGCGGCCCGCCCGAAGACCGCGAAGCCCCCATCACGCGCGACGAGATCGAAGCGGTGTTGCGCCGCATCAGCGGCCAGGACGTGCGTGTCAACGCGCTCGACAGCGGCAGCCGCTGGGCCGACAACACGCGGCTGGCCGACACCTACCGCCGCGGTCGGGTGCTGCTGGCCGGCGATGCGGCGCATGTCCACTCGCCGTTCGGTGGCCAGGGGCTGAGCCTCGGGCTCGTCGATGCGGCGAACCTCGGTTGGAAGCTCGCGGCGGTGGTTCGCGGTGAGATGCCCGAGCGCCTGCTCGACACCTACACCGCCGAACGACGCCCCGCGGCCGAAGCGGTGCTGGCGAACACGCTGGCCCAGGTCGCGATCCTGCGGCCCGATCCGCAGGCGGGTGCGATGCGGGACCTGGTCGCCAAGCTGATGGACTTCGACAACGTCAACCGCGTGATCGGCGAGATGATGAACGGCCTGTCGACCCGCTACGAGCTCGGGTCGGCGCGCGACGAGGTCGGCCGCTTGATCGGCGATGCGTCGCTGGTCGCGCTGATGCAGGACGGCCGCGGCGTGCTGCTCGACGCGTCGCCCGCCCGCAAGGCGTCTCGACTCGTGGAAGCGCTGACGCAGCGGGTGCGCTGCGTCGCGGTCGACACCGGGCCGTCGATGCTGGTCCGCCCCGATGCCTGCGTGGCCTGGGCCGGCGACGGCAACGTCACCGACGGCCTGGACGACGCGCTGCGGCGCTGGTTCGGCCCGGCGCCAGAACGCGTGCGCTAGTCGGCCAGCAGCTGCAGCAGCAGCTCGATGCGCGCCTGGTACGGCGAGCGCTCGCCGCCGGCAGGCAGCACATCGTCCGGCTGCGCGAACACCGGGCCGCCGGCCGCGCGGCTGCAGCGCAGCACCCGCACGCCGGCCGAGCGGGCGCGCAGCAGCGCCGATTCCAGCGCGTGATGCACGGTGCCGTGGCCGGTGCCGGCGACCACGATGCCACGCGTGCCGCGCTCGACCAGCGCATCGACCAGCACGCCGTCGACACCCGCATGGCTCAGCACGATGTCGACCCGCGGCCACGCCGGCCCGTCGACCAGCCGGCCCACCAGCGCGGCGGCCAGCGCCTCGCCGGCCGGCCACGGGCGGAACAGGCGCAGCCGCCCTTCCTCGATGCGGCCGACCGGGCCGGCATCGCCCGAATCGAAGGCCTCGATCCGATAGGTGTGGACCTTGCGCACATCGGCCGCGCCATGCACCACGCCGCCGAGCACCGCCAGCACGCCGCGCGCGCCGGGATGCTGCGCGACGGTCACCGCATCGAGCAGGTTCTGCGGCCCGTCGGGCTGCAGCGAGGTGGCGGGCCGCATCGCCGCGGTCAGCACCACCGGCTTGGCCGGCGCGAGCACGCGCTGCAGCAGCCAGGCAGTCTCCTCCAGCGTGTCGGTGCCATGCGTGATGACGACGCCGGCCACCTCCGGCCGCGCCAGGTGGTGGGCCAGCCGGCGCAGCAGCGCGCGCCACACGTCCGCACCCATGTCCTTGCTGTCGACCTGGGCGACCTGCTCGGGCTCGAGCGGCACCGCGGCCAGCGCCGGCACCGCCTTCACCAGCTGCACGACGCCGAGCTGCGCCGCGGTGTAGCCGATGTTGTCGCCGGGCGCGGCCGAGGTGCCGGCGATGGTGCCGCCGGTGCCGAGCACGACGATGGTCTGGTCAGTTCTTTGCATTTTTCACGAAGCTGGATAAAAATACAGTCACTGGATGGATGTTCAGTCCGCGGCCGCCGTGCCGCGCGAATCCGCAACCCGAGGCCCCGCGATGAACGAAACCCCGAAGCTCACCGACCGCCAGCAGCAGATCCTCGACCTGGTGCAGAGCGCGATCGAGCGCACCGGCGCACCGCCGACCCGCGCCGAGATCGCGAACGAGCTCGGCTTCAAGTCGGCCAACGCCGCCGAGGAACACCTGCAGGCCTTGGCCCGCAAGGGCGTCATCGAACTGGTGGGGGGTACCTCGCGGGGCATCCGTCTGCAGTCTGACACATTGCGTGCACTGAACCAGAGCCGCGGCAAGCAGTTCAGCCTGCCGCTGCCCAGCCTGTCGCAGCTCACGCTGCCGCTGGTCGGGCGCGTCGCGGCCGGCAGCCCGATCCTCGCGCAGGAGCACATCGACCAGACCTACCTGATGGAAGCCAGCCTGTTCGCCCGCCGGCCCGACTTCCTGCTGAAGGTGCGCGGCATGAGCATGCGCGACGCCGGCATCATGGACGGCGACCTGCTCGCGGTGCAGAAGGCCAAGGACGCGAAGAACGGCCAGATCGTCGTCGCGCGGCTGGGCGACGAGGTCACCGTGAAGCGCTTCAAGCGCACCCGCACCAGCATCGAGCTGCTGCCGGAGAACCCCGATTTCGAGCCCATCGTCGTGCCGTTCGGCGACGTCGACTTCGAACTCGAGGGGCTGGCGGTCGGGTTGATCCGCAACAACATGCTGGTGTGACGGAGGCTGCCGTGGTGATCAAGGCTCCGAAGGCGGCCAGTGCCGCCGAATGCAAGTCGCTCGAACAACTGCCCAACATCGGCCCGGCGCTGGCCGCCGACCTGCGGCTGATCGGCATCGAGGCGCCGCAAGACCTGCGCGGCAAAGACGCCTTCGTGCTGTACCAGCGGCTGTGCGCGATCACCGGCGAGCGCCACGACCCCTGCGTGCTCGACACCTTCATGGCCGCCACCGACTTCATGGGCGGCGCGCCCGCCGCGCCGTGGTGGGCCTACACCGCGCAGCGCAAGGCGCTGTTCGGGCCGGTATGACCCACCCCCGAAGCGCGTTCGAAAACACCCCGCTCGATGCGCTGCTGCGCGAATCCGGCATTCACCACCACACGCGAGAGATCGTGGCGCTGCTGTCGCGCTGATCCTCAGGGCTGCGGCTGCAGCACCAACGTGTGCTCCGCCACGCCGCCCCACACCGGCACATCCTCGACGCGGGCCCAGCGTTCGACCCAGTTCCGGTACAGCGGCGAAAACACGATGCCCGACTGCCCGCTCGACTGCATGAAGCGCGAGCGGCCCTTGTCGCCGAGGTCGTACAGCGCACGCAGCGACGGGCCGTGCTCGTCCAGGTACAGCTCGCCGGTCGTCGCATCGGGCCGCAGCCCGACCCGCGACGCGTTGACCGTGTAGGTGTCGCCGCCCACCGGCGTGCGCAGCTCGAACCAGCGGGCCAGCGCCTTCACCTTGCTGAACGGCCGGTGCTCGGCCCGCGCCTGGTGCGCCCGGCCCCATTGCCAGGCCGAGACCTCGGCGCCTTGCGACTGCTTCAGCTCGTCGAGCGCCCGCGTGAACGCCGCATCCACCTGCTGCGCGCAGGTCTCGACCGCCGGCGTCGCCTTGTCGTCGCACCACCAGCCGTCCTGGCGCTCCAGCACGCCTTCCAGCGCCTCGCGGAAGCTGCGGCTGCCGAGCTGCCGCTCGTACAGCGCGGCGCCGAGTTCGTCGCTGAACACCGCCTGCGTCAGCTGCCGCACCCAGGCCGACAGGATCAGCGGCGCGGCGCGGTCGGCCGCCATCGTGCCGTCGAACGACGCCAGCTCGCGCTGCGCGGCCGCGGCCAGCGGGTGGGCCGACACCGCGCGCTTCAGCACCGGCAGCAGCTTCAGTGCCGCCAGCGACAACTGGTCGCGCTGGATCGCCCGCAAGCTGGCGATCGAATGCTTCGGCGTTGCGGCCAGCAGCTGCTCGATGCGCTGGTGGCGGTACGGCGGCGCCCACTCGCTGGTCAGGAAATGCGGGTAGTCCGGCCCGACGAGGCGCTGGTTCGCGGTCGCGATCCAGCCGCGGGCCGGGTCGACCTCGCGCGGCGTCTCGCCGGCCGGCACGCTGCCGACCCAGTCGTAGCGCGCGTCCCAGCCCGGCGCCGGCACCAGGCCCTTCAGGTCATTGGCCGGCCCGCGCACCGGCACGCGCCCGGCCGCCACCATCGCGATGCGGCCCTGCACGTCGGCCACCACCATGCTCTGCATCGGCGCGACGTACTCCGCCGATACCGCGATGAACTCGTCGACCGAGCGGGCCGCGTTGAAACCGATGCCGGCATCGACCGAATCGGCATCCGGGTCGAGCGCCGTCCAGCGCATCGCGAGTGCATAGGCGGGCGCGTTCGGCGCGCCGGTGAGGCCGTCGGTCGGGCCGCCGGCATCGGAGATCACCGGCCCGTGGCGGGTGCGGCGCACCGTCATCGTCACGTCGGCATGGCCCTTCACCTTGATCACCTCGGTGCTGCGCTCGAACGCCGCCCAGCCGTCGGGCGTCTGGTACTGGGTGGCGTCGTCGGGGCGGATGCGTTCCAGGTAGAGGTCCTGCACATCGGGCGCGGTGTTGGTGAATCCCCAGGCGATGCGGTCGTTCTGGCCCAGCACGACGATCGGCAGTCCCGGCATCGTCGCACCGGCCACCTGGAAGCCGGGCGCGTCGAGCCGCGCCAGGTACCACAGCGACGGCGCGCTGAGCTTCAGGTGCGGGTCGTTGGCGAGCAGCGGCAGCCCGCTGTCGGTGTGCGAGCCGGCGACCACCCAGTTGTTGGAGCCGACGCCTTCGACGCCGGACTCGGGCGCCGTCAGCAGCGCCTGGCGGCCGAGCGTGCCGTCCACCTTCAGCCCGCGGAACAGCGCCGCATAGTCGGCCGTCGGCAGCGGCTTCTCGCCGGGGTACGGCGGCAGCAGCTCGTTGATGCGCTCGACCGGCATCTTCAGCGACAAGCGCATCCGCAGCAGCTCGGTCGACCAGTTGCCGCCGAGGTCCCAGGCCATCATCGTCGCCCAGGCGAGGCTGTCGACCGGCGTCCAGCGCTGCGGCTGCAGCCCGAGCAGCACGAACTCCGGCGGCCGCGCCTTCAGCGAGCCCTCCAGGAAGGCATTGATGCCGGCGCTGTAGGCCTCGAGGGCATACCGCGTGGCCGGGCTGGCCCGTTCCCACTGCGCCTGCGCGGCCCGGTGCACGCCGAGCACGCGCAGGAAGCGGTCGGTGTCGAGGGCCGGCTCGCCGAAGGCCTCGGCCAGCTGGCCGGCCCCGATGCGGCGGTGCGTCTCGAGCTGCCACAGCCTATCCTGCGCATGGGCGAAGCCGAGGCCGAACATCGCATCCTCGCGCGACGCCGCGTGGATGGTCGGCACGCCCTGCGCGTCGCGCTCGATGCGCACCTCGGCGCGCAGGCCTTCGACGCGCTGCTCGCCGTCGACCTGGGGCAGCGTGCGCCGCGCATACGTCCACAGCAGCGCTGCCGCCAGCAGCAGCACGATGGCCACGCCCAGGGCGCCACGCTTCAGCCATTTCATCGGTCGTTCCCCCTCGTCAGTTCGCGCGCCGCGTCGCCGGTCCGATGAACGGCAGGCAGAAGCACCTCATTTCGTGCGATCTGCGTCAGCCGCCCTTGTACAGAATGCCCGGGCACCTACACCTGCGCCCGCGCCGGCCGAAAGCCATGCAGGTGAAGCCACAGGCCATCGACATGAAAACCGCACGCTCCTCGTTCGACCTCGACATCGCCAGCCACCAGAGCATCCCCGGGATGCCGCAGGAGCGATTGGCCCACGTCGCGGCGCGCCGCGTCTTCGTCGAGATGAAGCAGTGCTTCATGCAATCGGCCGCCGGGCTGCAGGGAGCGTCGGCGGCGCTGCTGAAGCGCCAGCTGCGCATCGCCGGCGACATCGGCGAACTGCTCGAACTGAGCGAGACGCTGCTCGCCGTGCTGCCGCCCGAGGGGCGCAAGGCGGTGCGCCGCCAGCTCGATGCCGCGTTCCCGATGGCCGGCCGCGACACGGAGTTCGTGCCCCTCTGACCGGCCGCCGACCTCAGGGCTGCAACGGCCCCAGGTAGTCGCTTTTCCCCAGCTCGACGCCGTTGTGGCGCAGCAGCGCGTAGATCATGTTCGTGTGGAAGTAGAAGTTGGGCAGCACGAAGGTGCGCAGGTAGACCTCGCCCTTCAGCGTCAACGGACCGTCGCGGCGCGGGATCGTCACGTCCCTGTCGTCGCTGCCGACGATCTTCTCGGCAGGGATCGATTCGAGGAAGGCCACCGTCTTCGCGATGCGCTCGCGCAGCTCGGGCAGCGTCGTCTCCACGTCGTCGAACTTCGGCGACTCGATGCCGGCCAGCCGGGCCGCGCCGAACTTCGCCGCATCGCTGGTCATCTGCACCTGCCGCGTGAACGGCAGCATGTCGGGCGACAGGCGCGTGCCGAGCAGCACGCCGATGTCGAACTTCTTCGCCTGCGCATGGGCTTCGGCCTTGTCCAGCCACTTGCCGATGTGGCCGAGGGTTCGCAGGAAGATCGGCACGCTGGCCGAGTACATGGTAAGGGACATCGCGGTCTCCGGATGAGGGCAGGAAAAGGGGTGTGGGGGCGGATGCTAGCCTTCCTGGCCGCATCCTGCCGGCGTGGGGTGGCGACGCCCCGCCGAGCATGCACAATCGACGCCGTGAACATCATCATCCTCGACGACTACCAAGATGCGGTCCGCAAGCTCAAGTGCGCCCAGCGCCTGGAGCAACTGAATGCCAAGGTGTTCACCAACACCGTCAAGGGCATCGGCCAGCTGGCGGTGCGCCTGCGCGACGCCGAAGTGCTGGTGCTGATCCGCGAACGCACCCAGTTCCCGCGCCAGCTGCTCGAGAAGCTGCCGAAGCTGAAGCTGATCTCGCAGACCGGCCGCGTCGGCTCGCACATCGACCTCGAGACCTGCACGCGGCTGGGCATCGCGGTGGCCGAAGGCGTCGGCTCGCCGGTCGCGCCGGCCGAGCTGACCTGGGCGCTGATCATGGCGGCGATGCGCCGGCTGCCGCAGTACATCGGCAACCTGAAGCACGGCGCGTGGCAGCAGTCGGGCCTCAAATCGGCGTCGATGCCGCCGAACTTCGGGCTCGGCATGGTGCTGAAGGACAAGACGCTCGGCCTGTGGGGCTACGGCAAGATCGGGCAGATGGTGGCCGGCTACGGCCGCGCCTTCGGCATGAATGTCGTCGTCTGGGGCAGCGAAGGCTCGCGCGAGCGGGCGCGGGCCGACGGCCACCAGGCGGCCGTTTCGCGCGAGGCCTTCTTCGAGACCTGCGACGTGCTGTCGCTGCACCTGCGGCTGGTCGACGAGACCCGCGGCATCGTCAGCACCGACGACCTGGCCCGCATGAAGCCGACCGCGCTGCTGGTCAACACCTCGCGCGCCGAGCTGGTTGAGGAAGGTGCTCTGGTGTCGGCGCTGAACCGCGGCCGCCCCGGCATGGCGGCGGTCGACGTGTTCGAGAGCGAACCGATCCTGCAAGGCCACCCGCTGCTGCGGCTTGAGAACGCGGTCTGCACGCCGCACATCGGCTACGTGGAGCAGGACAGCTACGAGCTGTACTTCAGCGCCGCCTTCGACAACGTCGTCAACTTCATCAACGGCACACCGACCCGGCTGGTGAACCCCGAAGCGATGCGGGTCATCCGTTGAGCCCGCCCGCCGCCGACGGCGATCTCCCGCTGCGCCAGCCCGGCTCGCTCGGCGAGCTGTTCCGCGTCTTCAACCGCCTCGCGCTGCAAGGCTTCGGCGGCGTGCTGGCGGTTGCGCAGCGCGAACTGGTGGAGCGCGAGCGCTGGCTCGGCCGCGACGAGTTCGTCGAGATCCTGTCGGTCGCCCAGGTGCTGCCGGGGCCGAACATCGTGAACCTGTCGCTGATGATCGGCGACCGCTTCTTCGGGCTGCGCGGCGCGTTCACCGCGCTGGCCGGCATGCTGCTCGCGCCGCTCGCCATCGTGCTGCTGCTGGCCGCGCTGTATGCACGGGCCGCGCAGCACCCCATGGTCAGCGGCGCGTTGCGCGGCATGGGCGCGGTGTCGGCCGGGCTGATCATCGCGACCGGGCTGAAGCTCGCGACCAGCCTGAAGCGCAACGAGATGGGCCTGCCGCTCAGCCTGGCGACCGGCGCCTGCACCTTCGTGATGGTCGCGCTGATGCGCTGGCCGCTGGTCTGGGTGCTGGCGGGGCTGGGCTCGCTGGGCATCGCGGCCGCGTGGTGGAGGCTGCGCAAATGAACGAACTCGGCATGCATGGCCTGAGCGCCGGCGACCTGTTCGCGCTGTTCAGCCATTTCCTGATGCTGAGCCTGCTGGCCGTCGGCGGCGCGATCACCACCGCGCCCGACATGCACCGTTACGTGGTCGGCGAACGGCACTGGCTGAGCGACGACCTGTTCACCGCGTCGGTCGCACTGGCGCAGGCGGCACCGGGACCGAACGTGCTGTTCGTTGCGGTGCTCGGCTTCAATGCGGCCGGCCTCGCGGGCGCTGCGGCCACGCTGCTGGGCATCATGCTGCCGTCGACCACGCTCGCGCTGTGGGCGACACGCTGGAGCCATTCGCGCCGCGACACGCTGGGCGTGCGGGCGTTCAAGACCGGCCTCGCGCCGCTGACGCTCGGCCTGCTGCTGGCCACCGGCTGGATCCTCGCGGACCCGGTGCGCGACCGGCCCGCGGCGATCGTGCTGATCGCCGTCACGGTCGCGGTGATGCTGAAGACGCGCTTGAGTCCGCTGTGGCTGGTG
>Ga0209050_1003034_pt1 | contig 12955 bp, 15 predicted proteins | sample Araplavi_mTSA_r2_FD_184276 | JGI IMG/M metagenome (GOLD analysis project Ga0209050, IMG submission 184276) | Arabidopsis root microbial communities from North Carolina, USA - plate scrape MF_Cvi_mTSA_r2 (SPAdes) (version 2) | ecosystem: Host-associated > Plants > Roots > Endosphere | place: USA...
CCGCGAACGCAGCGGACGTAGGACATGGGCGGGCCTGATCGGAGGTCCTTCGTTGTCGCAGCCCCGCGCCCTGATTGCAACTCGCGCGGCTCTGTTTGCTCGTCGACGGCAGGTGGACGTCGACCGGACTGGTCGGAAGCGACGGTGCTAATGAGGGAGAACGCTGACTTGTTGGAGGCACTCCTCAGAGGGGGCAAAGAGGTTGACGACGCCTTCTTGTGGGCTGCTAATGTCCGCTTTCGACCCGAAGCGGACATGGATGGAGGCTACATGCAGGAGTTCGATGGTTATCCGGTCCGCTTGGGCCTGTCCGGGCTTGGCTGGGAACTCGAGGACTGCGAGGCGGCGGCAGCCCGCCATGCGGCGACGTTCCAGACACCCTCGCGCGTAGCGCTGTCGAGTATGAGAGTCGGCGATCTTGCAAGGCTGCATTTCGTCATCACCGCGCCAGACGTCGTAGCCGATCCAAAGAACCCGCGCGCGGAGCGGATGTGGGTCGAGGTGTGCAGGCTGCACGACGACGGAACGGTCTGGGGCCATTTGACCAACGAGCCGATGTTCATCGATTCCCTCGATCCGGGCGATGTAATCGAGTTTGAACACCGCCACGTCGCGCAGCTTGAGGATGGGGCCTCACCAGACTAGACAGATGCACGCGTGATGCAGTTCGTAAGCATCCTCTCGTTTTGTTGGCGATGTGATCTCATGGATGGCCCCCTCCGGCCGATGGCGGACATTGACCGCCTCGCGGACGGCCGGCGATGCTAATGTCGCCTCGGGCGCACAACGGACGTGCGTCGATTGGCGAGGGGGCCATGCATGGAACACACGAATGCCGCGTCACTCGCCGACCAGAGTTCATTCTGGTTCCTGGGCGCCGACAATCGACGTCTTCGATTGAATGGGCGACTCACGCGTACGTTCCTTCGTGGAGACGAGATCTCCGCCCAGTTCGCTTCGGGCAACAAGTATCTCATCGTCACCCACTATGACTACTTCGACTACACGGACCATTGGTTCCACGTCGTCGATCGCGACGGAAATGTCCTCGATGTGTTCTCCACACCTGCCTACTTTGGCTTCGTGGAGAATGTTCTCGTCGAGGGCAGCGATCGCGTTAGTCTTGGGTTCTTCGGGACGAATGACCGTTGGATCTTCACCATCCATGACGTTGGCTACTGGTCGTTTCACGCCTCGGACCTCATCAGGAGGGCGAATCGATTCCTCGTGGGCAAACGCTACATCTCGGCCCAGCGAGTGCGGGGCGCGAAATGGCATCTTCCCCGCGCGGATGCTCCGCTCGAATGACTTGGCACTGACGTAGACCGGCAGGGTTCACGGGAAAATACATGCGGCACATTCAGATCACCGATCTTCCGTCCATCTTTCGACGCCGTAAATCCGTCGAGCAGTTCCTCGGGCGCAGTCCCGCCGATCCGGACTGCATTCGCTGCATCGAGCTGCGTCCCGTGGACGGGCGCGTGGAGGTCTGGGTGTACGACCTCGAGGATGTGGGCAGTGAAGGATATTCAGACCTGTGGAGCTTTCCAGACCTCAAGCCCGAAGGTCCGAAGAGTCCGGTGGCCACGTTCGACGAGCCGGCCAGTGCCGTCGCGTACGCCAGCACGTCGCTGGCCGCCGATACGGCACGCTGGGTCAATCAGAGCGTTTCCCACTCGGAGTACGTGGATTACGTACGGGCGGGTAGGCCGCTTCGGTGGCCGGCCGGGTAGCCGACGCGTTCATTCCGGAAGATCACGGAGATTGCTCGATGCCCCATGCAGGCCGCGTCACAGTCGCGCACTTTGCACTCGCTCTCGCATTGCTGGTTGGCTGCGACAGGGCAGCGCAGAAGCAGGCCTCCGGCATCGATCCCAACGTTACGTCACCTCTCGCGTCAGCGCCGCAAGCTGGCGCACCCGACGCGACACGGTGCCTTGAGCCAGGCGGGTGGCATTGTGGCTGCGAGAAGGTCGCGCGACCGCCTCCGCCACCCTACATGCCTTGGGAGACACCGTCGAAGGCCGGCATCGAGGAGGCCCGACGAATGCTCAGTCGATGGCAGGCAGAGGAGGGCCCGCGCGACCCCTGGGTACGTTCGTTGCTCATCGATGGCGCGACGCTTGCGCACCCCATCGCCTGGAATAGCGTGCATGAGAACGAAAACTGTCAATCCGTACGCGATGAAATGTGGTCACGGTTCTGTGCGTGGGCACCGGGCATCGACCCGTCGGCGCCACACGAGAAGCGCATCGTTGTGATCCTGGCCGTGAAGGGGCAGCCCTACGTTCACGTCACCCGGCGCGAGGATGCAGAGCCAGAGGAGTGCAAACTGCTGTTCCGGCCGCCTGATCGCCACGTGATGCCCGCTTCTGGCTGATAACGGACATTAGGCCGGAGCAGTGGTGCCACGTCGCGTTCGGCTCGGAAAGGTTGCGCACCGAGGAAGCTTGCATGGATTGCACCGTCGCAAATCGTAATGCTGGATGTATGAAGAAGTACGTGGCAGCGGCACTCCTTGCCTGCGTGGCGCCGGCAAACGCCGGCTGGAAGGGTTGGGTCGCACCAGCGACTCCGCACGAGCCGGAGCGCGCGTCGATTTCCTACCTCATCGATCCGGGCGAAGGATCGCGGGATTTTGGCGACGCGCTCGAGGATCTCGTCCTGCGCGGCAAGGTCCATCGCCTGCAGTTCGTTTCTCTGCAAAAAAGGCTCCGGGAACCATCCTTCCAGGATGAATTGATGATCGCCTTGAAGCGCTCCGCACCCCGTCAGCTTGCCAGAGCGATGCGCTCAGGGGGTGGCGTGCAAGAGCGTGGGATGTACGAACTCAGGCGATCATTCGCAGCGGCTGTACGGATGACGCCGACTGTTCGGAAAATCGACTCTGACCTTGCGCGCTATGGTCTGAATGTTTCGGGCATCGAGTTGGAGAAGCTTGAGATCTGGGAAAAGGATGGCAAGCGGATCTTCATGTGCATCATCCTCCTGGTCGATGTTGGCTGCACGAGGCCTCAGGCTTGAGCAGGCGCGGACGGCTGGTGATGGTGTCCGCTCCTGGCCGATAGCGGACACCGAGCCCTCACCTTCACCGTCGTTCCCCTTCGTTGCACGATCGCGCGCGTAGTGGAAGGATGGCGGCTAGCCAAGAACGGCAGCGAGGGGGAAGGGATGAAGCACGTGCTGGGGGTGGCATTGCTGGTGGCGTTCTCCACGGTAGCGGTAGCTGGCGTCGACAACATCAAGCCGTCGCGGACTTTGAAGCCTGAAGAGGGCATCCTCGTGACGTCCGTGAAATGCGGGTATCCCGTGAACTTCCTGCAGATCTACAAATCGGGTACCGCGTCCACCGGCTTCTGGGGACCGGCCAAGTTCGATACCGTCGTGACATGCCAGAAAGGGGTGAAAACCCTTCGCATGAAGGCCGGACGCTACTACATCGGGTGGCTGGCCACAGGCGGTGACGGCACGTCAATTCCTGAGGCCGATGCGGTCAAGTTCACCATCGAAGCAGGCAAGTTGAACTACATAGGCGATATCTATGCGGGCAACGTGCCGCCGTTCGACATGGATGCGGAGACCCTCATCCATACTACGGGTCGTTTCATCAGCATCATCGACCGCGAGAGCGAGGCGAAGTCACAACTGGCTGCCGACCACGGCTGGCTACTCGATCGCCATGCATTCATGCGTTCGATGGCGGAGGAGCCCGGTGCGAGTCCGCCGAAGGAGTCGCAGGAGGCCGATGCCAGCGCTGCAGGGGGCCGGCCTTGAGTGACTGTCTGCCCATGATTGCTTACCCCTGACCAGTTGAGCGATGGTGTTCAATATCCGCTTCCCGCCGTTTGTGGACGCTCGGCCGGGCGCGCGCTCATCGGCGATGGTGATGTCCGCTTTCGACCCGAAGCGGACATCGAGTGGCCTGTCCGCCTAACCAGATCAGCGCGGTGCACTAATCGATGAACGAGCTCTCATACAAGCTCCTTGTTCGAGCGGGATCGACAGGCAACGTACACAGGACTGCGAGAACATCCGTCGATCTCCATATCGATGGAGACTCTCTTCTCCGCATCCTCGTCAGTGAGGATGGGGGGCACAATGATTTCATGGGCGCTATCGTGCATGGCTATCCCGAATCCCAAGCGGAAGTCGGCAGGCAGTTAACGCTACTAACCGCTCCTTCGACGGATTCGCAAAGAGTCCTCCTATACATATGCCCCGAGTGCGGTGACATCGGCTGCGGTGCTTATAGCGCCAAGGTTAGTCGAGAGAGGGACACGTATTCGTGGAATGACTTCGCCTACGAGAACGGCTACGAAGAACCGCGTCCGCTGGAAGCGGTTGGCCCATTCGCGTTCGAAGCCAACCAGTATGAGGAGGCAATCAAGTCGGCTTGCGCGTCCGGGTAGCTCAGTCGAGCGCTGACGGTTCCGTTCAATCCGACGTGCTCGCCACGGTCCGCTTCGGGCCGATAGCGACATGAGGGCAGGGCGGAGGCAGGATCGGATGCTAATGTCCGCTTTCGACCCGAAGCGGACATTCGGACGCACAGGCAGGAAGCTTGGAGATCGCATGTATTTCGCACTTAGCGCCGATGATCTGATGCTTTATGTGTTTCCCACCATAACCGCTTTGACGGACTACTGTGAAGGCTGCGACGTCGAATCGGGTGGTTGGCTGTTTTGGGACCAAAGCGGCGCTCCGCTCCAACCTCGCTTCACGGAGCCGGTTCATCGGTCCGGGCGTGTCGCTTGAAGCCGGCGCGGGGGAGCGCTTGGTGGCAACACTGCACAGGGTCACAGCCTTGGAATCGGATGCGTCCTTTCGGTCTGTGGAAGACGTACGGAAGTACCTCGGCGGCTGATGTCCGCTTCTGGCCGAATGTTCGCTTCCGACCGAAGCGGAAATCCGGTCCAGCAATTTGGTCTAAGGAGGGATCACCATGCGTCGACCTTTACTCGCAGTTGCGCTGCTGCTTTCCGCGCACTCCGCTTATGCAGATTCCGCAAGTAGGGAAGGTGCCGCAGTCGAGGGCACGATGACTAACGAGAAGCTCAGACGGGACACGATGACCGGGCTCTGGCAGCAGGTCTCGGCTCTGGGCTGCACGCGCATCGATTCCGTCCAGCCATATGTCATAGCAATGCCCCAGGGCGTGCCTGGCTCGCGCGTGTGGCGCGAGCGCTGGGTCGTCACCTGCGGCTCGACGCGGCATCCAGTCGACATCCGCTTCAACGAGTCTGGCCTCAATGCCGCTGACTACTCGGTCACGGCAGCCCGCTGACGGCTCATTCGAGCCGAAGCCGCTTCGCGAAGCGGCTTGATCCATGCGTTCGTGAATTTCTGCTTCTGGCCGATAGCGGGCGCTTGATCAAGACGGCCGGCAGCCGGGCTGCTAATGTCCGCTTTCGACCCTAAGCGGACATCCGGGTTAGAGGAACCATGAAGATCGGCGAGCTCACATCGTTCGGCCACAATGTCGCTGATTCTCTGGCCAGTGGCGTTTGCTTCATGGTGGGGATGTACGGCGTGGACATCCACGCAGAAGCGGCCGCATCGCCCGAAGGCCACATCGTTGTGGACTTTAAAGCGGGTTCAACCTCTGGAAGCGAAGTGTCGGCGGATCTGAGGCACGCCGTTGAAAGCTACTCCGAACGACTTCCTGAGCTTGCCGCTCGGCACGGGCTCGACACTGCGGAAATCGAGGTCCTGATGGCAAGATTCGGTACCGACCCCGTTCTCGGCCGTCATTTCACAGTAACGGTTGAGGCTTCGGATGGAAGACGCTCCGTTGATCGGTATGTAGGCAGTCCGGGTAAGCGTCTTGGTAGGCCTCGCAGAGGCACACGCGTGCTCCATCCGGCAACGTCCGCTTCTGGCCGTTAGCGGCCGCTCGCCGTTGCGCTCTATGACGCGTCCAGTTGGCTATCACGCTATGTTCAGCCTGCCAGTTCTGCCTACTTCAGGTACCGGATATGCACGCGATGGATGGTTCCCTCGAACGGGAACGGTGCCCGGTCGAAGTAGTCCAGCGAGACAGGCGAGCCCAGCGCCTTGCCGATGTCGAGGCAGTCGTTGGCGGTGAACGCGAGCGGGGCGCTCATCGGAACGCGTCCTTGCGCCACGACCGCGTCGTTGGCGCGGATGGTGATGGAAAGCGGTCCGGCTGGCCGCAATTCCTCGTACGTGGTCTCCACTTCGATCTTCACTTTGCCGGTGGGCAATTTCGTGGATGAGCGGATCTTCGTGCGATGGATGATGAAGAGGTTGTACTCGTAAACGATCTGCCCTTCATCGAGCCAGCAGGTGAGACCGCCGCCCGCGCCGCCGAGCTTGTACAGCACGCCACTGGCATTGGCCGGCACATCCGCCTCGATGGTGACGACACTGGGCTTGTTGCCGAGCGCCGGCGCCGTGAACTCCGGCATGCGCTCCACCGGCGAAAGGAAGTCCCACTCGTGCTGCGGCGAGCACAGGCGCAATTCGGGATGCATGGCCGGAACCCACAAGCCGCCGCCGACGGGATAGACCTGGTTCCGGGCCGCTTCGATGGCGAACAGTTCCTTCATCTGCGCGAGCTTCTCGGGCATCGACGCGGCAAGGTCGTTCGCCTGCGACCAATCGCTTTCGAGATCGTAGAGTTCCCATCGGTCGATGTCGGGCGTCCAGGTCGCCAGTCCCGGCGGAGCGCCAGGCGTCCAAGGCTCGCGCGGCCCGAACGCCGACGCCATCCAGCCGTCGTGGTAGATCGCCCGGCTTCCCATGATTTCGAAGTACTGCGTGTGGAGTCGGCCTTGCGCCGCCGGGTCGTTGAGCGAGTAGGCGAAACTGACGCCATCGATCTTGTCCTGCTGGAAACCATTGACAATCAGTGGCGGCGTAACGCCCACGATTTCGTAAATGGTCGGAACGACATCGTTGACATGATGGAACTGTGTCCGTGGCGTTGCATCGGGTTTGATCCTGCTCGGCCAGCGGATCGCCATCGGATTGCGCGTGCCGCCAAGGTGCGATGCGAGCAGCTTCATGCCCTTGTACGGCGTGCTGCCCGCCCAGGCCCAGCCGGCGTGGTACTGGTTTTCGCATTTGGATGAGCCCAGCGCATTGAGCCCGCCCATCTCGTCGAGTGCGGCGATGTGTTCGGAAATCGTGCTGGGAATCTGGTTCTGGGCCAGCAGTTCGCTGATCGTGCCGAGCTGGCCTTCGCCGGACGATCCGTTGTCGCCCCAGATGTAGAACACCAGCGTGTTCTCGCCATAGCCCAGCCTGTCCACTTCATCGAGCACGCGCCCGATTTGGTGATCGACATGCTCGGCGTATCCGGCGGCCACTTCCATGAGTCGCCGCTGATAGGGCTTCTCATGTTCGGGGATGTCGCCCCAGCTCTGTAGCGATGCAGGGCGGTCTGTCAGCTCGGTGTCGGTTGGGATCCATCCGCATTCCTTCGCGCGCTTCCACACGCGCTCGCGGTAGGCGTCCCAACCGTCATCGAACTTGCCCTTGTAGCGATCCGCCCATTCCTTGTGGACGTGGTGCGGGCCATGGATCGCGCCGCTTGCCCAGTACATCAGGAACGGCTTGTCGGGCTGGAACGAACGATGCTTGTTCAGCCAGTCGATCGCGTCATCGGCAAGGTCTTCGCTGAGGTGGTAACCCTCTTCGGCGGTCTTCGGCGGACGGACGTACGTGGTGTTCCGCACCAGGTTGGGCTCGTACTGCGATGCCTCCCCTGCGAGGAAACCATAGAAGTACTCGAATCCCAGTCCCGTCGGCCAATTGTGGAACGGGCCCGCGGGCGTGGTTTCCAGGGCCGGAGTGTTGTGCCATTTCCCGAAGGCCGAGGTGGAATAGCCGTAGTTCTTCAAAACTTCGGCCACCGTCGCGCATGACATGGGAATGATGCCGGAGTAGCCGTCCCAGTCGTTCGCCAGTTCTGCGATCTGCCCGTTGCCGATGTGATGATGGTTGCGACCGGTCAGCAGCGCGCCACGCGTGGGCGAGCACATGGCCGTGGTATGGAACCGGTTATAGGCCACGCCGGCCTTCATGATGCGGGCGAGGTTGGGCGTCGCGACTTCGCCGCCGAGCGGTGAAGGCAGGCCCGGGCCGGCGTCGTCCACGAGGATGATCAATATGTTCGGGGCGTCGTGGGGAAGGCGGGCCGTCGCGGGAATGGGCTTGTAGACCGATTCCTGCATCGTTCGTCCGGCGGTGCTGCCGGACGGCGCTGGAGGAAATGGCAGAATCGGTTGCGGCGGAAGCGAGTGAAACTTGTCACTGCTCATGTGAAGCTCCCTGGTCGCCACGGGCACCGCTAAACGCCCGGAAGGCGCAATGCTCGCTCAGCGCCGTAAGGCCCTTGTGAAGGCGTATATCGAATGCCCATGTGAGCAGTGGGAGCTCTCGTCTAATGTCCGCTATCTGGCCGATAGCAGTCGTCGCTGTTTCAGGGCGTTGACTGAGCACCTACTGCCCAAGCCAGCAGGGACGTTATGCTCTGGTGCGCGGGGTATCGGACGGATCCGGTAGAGGGTCTCGATGCATGCGCAAGCAGAAACGGTTCCGCACTACAGGGGAAAAGTGTGAAATACCTCTTCTGGTCGATCATGGCCATCGTTGCGATGTCCAACGCATTGGCGAGTCCGCCGCCGCCTCCGCCGCCGCCGGTTCCGCCGGGGTATCCACGAGACGTGCGCGATGCCGTGCCTGTCTCGCAGAACCCCGCGCCCATCTATCCGCCTGAGCTCGCCTGTTCGGGGCTCACCGCGACGACGACCGTCATCTTGCTGGTGAACTCAGCCGGCGTGGTGATCGACCAGTACGTGGAAGGAAGCAGCGGCAACCGCTTGCTCGACAAGAGCGCCCTGCTGGCCACAAAGCAGTGGAAATTCAAGCCGTCCACCGAGGATGGCGTGCCCGTGGCGCAGAGGGTGCGCATCCCGATCTCGTTCGACGCGCAGTTCGGGAAGCCAGCGTATTGCTCCGAGATGATCCTGACCCTGGCGCCGGCGCCCGGGCACAGGAAGTTTGCTTCGGGCAAGCCTGTCTTTGCGGAAGTGCGGTTCCAGCCGCCACGGCCGATGACCATCGTCGCCAGCTGGGCGAGGGAGGAGAACGGTGCTTTCGTCCCCGTCGGTGAAGAGACGCGGGCGGCGGAGCCGTCGCGAAACAACTATATATTCGTGTTCGATGCCGCCGACTCGAAGGGCCGCTATCGGGTCGACATCACCGCCGACGATGGCTTCTCCGCCGAGTCGGATTTCACCGTGAGATAGCGGCCCGCAATGACGGGCGATGGCCGTCTGCCGCGGGACGCTGCGTTTATCCGGGACAGCAGTGGCGGCAATGCGGTCACGATCCTCCAGCTTTCATGTCGTTGAACAGCGTGCACGGCGACCGGCCCCTTCCTGAGATTGCCATGACCACTTCGCGCCTCCTTGCTCCGGGCTTGACCGCCCTGTTCCTCGCCACCGGCCCGACCGCCGCGCACGCGGCTGAAGATGGGTGGAGTTGGGCCGTCGCTCCGTATCTTTGGATGCCGAGCATCAAGGCCGATCTGCGTGAGGATCTGCCGCCGGCCGAGGACCAGCGCGATTACGTCGACTGGATCGACAAGCTCGATTTCGCCTTTCTCGGTCACGTCGAAGGGCAGGGCGATCGCTTCGGCATGTTCGGCGACGTGGTCTATCTCTCGCTGGGCGACAGCCATTCGTACCCGCGCGTGCGAACCGAGGGCAACCTGGATGCGAGCATCGTCGAACTGGCCGCCGTGCTGCCGATGGGCGAGGAACGCTTCGAAGGTTTTGATCTGTTCGGCGGTGTTCGCTATTTCGACCTGAGCGTGGAATCCGAGTTCGACCCGGTCAACGAGCTGTTGCCCACGGTGTCGCGCAAGCGCGACGAGGGCTTCACCGATTTCATGTTCGGCGCGCGCTATACCGCGAAGCTGTCCGATCGCTGGGGCATCACCGTGCGTGGGGATGGCTCCACCGGCGACACCGACGGGAGCTGGAGCGTCGGTGGCAATGTGCAGTACCACATGCGCAACGGCTTCTGGGTATTCGGTTATCGCTACATGGAAGTGGACCTGCCGATGCGCGATTCCTCGCTCGACCTGAAGCTCTACGGTCCGCTGGTGGGCTACGCGTTCACGTTCTGATTCCGGCGCACTGCGGTGGAGGGAGTTCGATGTGCTGGCGCCATGGATCGATAGCGCCTTAATCGTCCATCGCCACCCGCGTATCCGGCGAGCCGCGTCCCGTTTCCGGATCCACGCCATGCACCGTCGTCGACGAAGCGTCCTGCAACGTCTCGAACACTTCGGCGGACACATGGAAGGCTTCGGCCTGCCTTTGAGGGTCCAGCGGGCGCGGCTGGCGGGTGGCGCGCTGGAGATTGGTCAGCAGGCGCCATCGCGCCGTGGCGAAAATGGTCAGCCACAACGTCAGCAGCCCGACGACCTTCAGGAACGGCTCCGCATCGCGCCACATCTCACCCGGCGCCCATGGCGGCGTGAATCCGATGCCGACGGCGCGCAGCAGCCAGTACACGCTCATCACCACCATGTCGTGGATGAAGTACAACAGCAGGCACCAGGCCAGCAGTGTCGCGATCGTGTCGCGCACGACGACCCACCAGGGCAGGTGGACGGTATCGATGAGCGGCGGCCATTTCATTCGCGGAATCCCCGATCCGGACTCGTCCAGACACCGCTGGTCTTGCGTCGCAGCAGTGCGAGTGGAAAACCGATGACGGCGGTGGCTGCCTGCAACACCCAGAACATCAGGGGATACCAGACGACCCAGAAGATCGTGCGCATGATGCCGTGTTCGTACTTCCGATCCAGCGCCGAAGCCGCCAGCGCCTGCAACAGGTAATGCACCGCCAGCAGCATGCCCGCCTGTCCCGGGAAGAAGCCGAATCCTTCCAGCCTGAGCAGATGCCCGATCTGCAAGCCGCCCACGGCCCAGGCCAGCAACATCACCAGCATCGCGTAAGACCAAACTATCGACACGAGCCAGTTCAACCAGATCGGCCACATGCGATAACCCGGGCTGCGGAACAGCGTGGTGAACGCGCGCAACGCCACGCCGCTCCCGCCTTCGCTCCAGCGCAGGCGCTGGCGCCACAGGCCGCGCAGGGTTTCCGGGGTCAGGATCCACGCCAGCGCCTTGGGTTCGAACGCCATGCGCCAGCCCACCATCTGCAATCGCCAGCTGATGTCCACATCGTCGGTGATCGTGTGCGGCGACCACCAGCCCGCGTCCTGCAATGCGCGCTTGCGGTAGGCGCAGATCGCGCCCGATGCGGTGAACAGCGATCCGTACACGTTCTGCGCGCGCTTGATCAGGCCGATGATGCTGGAGAACTCGCCGACCTGGAGCCGGCCGATGACGGTCGTACGATTGCGGATGCGCGGATTGCCGGTAAGGCCACCGATCAACGGATCGTTCTGGAAACGCCGCACGAACCAGGTCAAAGCGTGCGGATCCATGAGGGTGTCGCCGTCGATGCAGGCGATGATCTCGTGCCGCGCCGCGAGCGCGCCGAAGTTCATCGCGGTCGACTTGCCGCCGTTGCGCGCCATGCGCACCACGCGCAGGCGCGGGTAGCGCGTCGCAAGCTGTTCCAGCCGCTGCACGGTGTCGTCGCTGGAGCCGTCGTCGATGGCGACGATCTCGAAATCAGGATACGCCACGCGATCCAGCGCCATCATCGTCTCGTCCACCTGCCGAGATTCGTTGTAGCAGGGCACCAGGATCGAGACGGGCGGGTATTCGGCCAACGCCGGCGGCTGGTCGAACGGCGGTTCGTGCCGCTCGCGCAACCACTGGAACATCACGCCGCCGACGATCCAGTACCACGCCATGACGTACGGATAGCCGAAGCACAGCACCGCCAGCGCGAGTTCGAACGTGGAGGCGTTCATGGCGTGCGGACCGGGTTGAGCGGCAAACGGCGTGCGGAGACTGCGGGTGCGACGGCCTGCGCGCCATCGGGCGAAGCCAGGGCGTCGTCCGGCCCCCATGCGATCACGGTGCCGCCGTCGATCTGGTGCGCACGCGCCGCATGGGCCAGTTCGTCCGTCGAATGCGTGGTCGCATCCGGCATATGCAGGTACAGGCCGATGCGCCGCGCATTCGAGGGTGCGATGGCCTCATCGGTGCGCGATTCCAGTGCACGCGGCACGAGCGTGACTTCGGTCCACGCCGACGGGCGATCGAGCCGATGGCCTTCCGGCGCGAGCCAGAACGCCTGCAATCCGGGACGCGTGCGCTCGACGATGCGCAGGGCCTCCATCATCGTGGCGTCGGCCTGCGGCCAGCCGACGAATGTCGCCGAGGCGCGGCGCGCTGCGACCTGCCATGGCGTTTCGGCCGCGTCCGCCGCCGTGCCGTCCAGCGACGGCACGTCCTGCAGCGCCAGTCCTTCGAACGGAACATGGACGGCGAGGTCGCGATAGAGATCCAGTGCGCGCTGGCGATCGGCCACACGGCGCAACACCGCCACATGCGGCAGACGGACGATCACGTTGACCGCGGCGCGCGCGCGCATCTGCGCGGCGAAGCGTCCCAGTACGTCCACGCGCATGGGCACCTGCGAATTCGGGAACCATGTGGTCTGCAGACTTCCGTCATCGCCCACCGTTCCGGCATCGAGCATGACGTGCGTGGCGCCCAGCGCGACGAGGCGATCGATGGCGTGGCCGAGGTTCGCGTCGGTCTGCGCCGCGTTCGCGCCGACCAACTGCGCCGGATCGAACGCGACGACGCGCGTCGCCGAAGGCCAGGGATCGTCCAGGCTCAGGTTCGCGACCCAGGTGCCGAGATCGGGATCGGCCGTGGGCAGGAAGCGCGGTATCGCGTCCGCATTCGCCGCCGTCGCCGGGCCCGGCTCCAGCGTCATCGCGAAGGCGAAGCCCAGTTCCTTCGCGACCGCGAGCGAATCCTCGTTG
>Ga0209050_1003035_pt1 | contig 12954 bp, 9 predicted proteins | sample Araplavi_mTSA_r2_FD_184276 | JGI IMG/M metagenome (GOLD analysis project Ga0209050, IMG submission 184276) | Arabidopsis root microbial communities from North Carolina, USA - plate scrape MF_Cvi_mTSA_r2 (SPAdes) (version 2) | ecosystem: Host-associated > Plants > Roots > Endosphere | place: USA...
CAATGCTCACCCCGGTACTGGGGGTCTGCTGATAGGAACTGGCGCTGACCGAACTGTTGTAGGAAAACTGGCCGAAGATCTCGATCGCGGGCGTGATCTCGAAGCCGACCCGCTGGAACACGCTCAGGCGCTTGTCGAGCGGGACCAACGTATTGGTGCCGAGATGGCCGTCCAGCGTCGTCTGCCAGTCACCGCCGATCATCCACGGATTGCTGGCGCTGGTGGTGCCGTACGTGAGCTGCCCGGTCTGGCCCTCGCCCAGGAAATAGGTGCCGCGCAGCGGCCCGCTGGTGATGAGGCCGCCCGCGGTATAGCCCGAGGGCCCGATGCCGCTGCCGACCAGACGCTGCGGCTCGCCGTTGGTGGCGGTGTAGGCGGGGTTGTTGATCTGGAAATAGCCGCTGTCGTTCCAGCCGCGATGGATGCCTTCCTCGCGCTCCTGCTTGAAGTAGGAGACGTTGGTGAGCAGGTGCAGCCGGTCGTCCAGCAGCGAGAAGCCCGCCGTGCCCGTAAAGCGATAGTTGAAGGCATCGCCGTACGTCGAGATGCCGGTATCCGCACCCAGCTTGAAACCCTTGAACCCGGTATCGAGAATGAAATTGACGACGCCGCCCACCGCGTCCGAACCGTAAGCGGCGGAGGCGCCGCCGGTGATGACCTCGACCCGCTTCACCAGATCCTGCGGGATCGTGTTGATGTCCACGGTGCCGCCCACGGTCGAGGCCACCGAGCGCTGGCCGTCGACCAGCACCAGCGTGCGCCCGACGCCGAGGCCGCGAAGACCGATCGAGTTGATACCCGCGCCCGCATTGGAAAGGCCGCCCGAGGAGTTGCCCGAAGTGCCGCTCCCGGCGATGGCGGGAAGCTGGTTCACGAAGTCGGAGATGTTCGCCGGGGCCTGCGCGGCGATATCGGCCTCGCCCAGCACCGCCACGGGCGTCGGCGCGCTGTAGCCGTCGCCGACGATGCGCGAGCCGGTGACGACGATGTCCTTCAGCGGCTCTTCTTCGGCGGATGCCGCCTCTTGCGCCAGGACCGGCGCGGCAAGGAACAGCGGTAGCGCCGCGCCTGCCATGAGCAGGGTGCGAAGCGAACGCGCCGAATAGGTTTCCATCGTCCCCGGCGCTGTCGAGGTCTGGACTGCATTGCGCATTGCGAAAACTCCCTGTGACTGAACCCTCTTCGCCACAGACGCCCTCATCCCGATGGCTGGAGAAAAGGCACAGTCTCCCCGGCGCACGAATGCACCCACCGTCCTTGCGGTGCCGCTTGCTGCGGACTGGCGAGAAAACCCCTGACTCTCCGCTTCCGCATCCCTCTTGCGAGAAGCCCATCATCCGGCAGTGCCCGTCTTGTATCGGCCCCCTTCAAAGTATCGGTAGGTGCCGATCCGGACTTCCGCCTGACGAGGTCGATACTATCCGGAAGGGTGCGATTGATCCCACGAAAGTTGGGACATTTTTGACGGGACTGTGATGGATTTCATCATCAAGTCCGAATTTCACGCAAGATTGGTGCACACCGCCCCACATCGAGCGCACTTTATGAAACGTCGCCGCATCGTGATTCGCGAAATGCAGTGCAGCATTGCGCCAAGGGCTTCCAAGTCGTGCAGGACATCCCGCTTCCGCGCAGGAATTTCACGCCGTCGCCCAATGATACGCAGGATTCCGTCAACGACATGACGATCGTCCCCGATAAGTTCGGGGAAGCTGCGCCGGGTTTGCGCTAGGCTTTGCTGCATCGGCGAACGAGGGTTCATGGTCTCGCCGAGAGCTTGCCAAGGGGAACTATCTCGATGCCGTTCGTCGCCCGTATGAAGCCCGGTCTCGCCGCCGGTTGCGCCCTGATCGCCTGCACGACCGCCCTGCCCCTGCCTTCCGCATGGGCCGCGCCGGTCGCGGTGACATCTTCCACAGACGGCGCGCTGCTGCCGGTGCAGGTCGATGCGGCCAAGGGCAAGGTTCTGTTCACCCTGCCCGCCGCCGCTGCGGACGGGACCTCGGGCCGCTATCTCTTCACCCAGTCGATCAAGACCGGCCTCGGCTCCGCCGCGATCCGCATTGACCGGGGCATGCAGGGCGACACCAAGATACTCGCCTTCCGCCGCATGGGCGGCAAAGTCGCGGTCGTGTTCGAAAACCCGCGTTACCGCGCCACCGGCGATGCCGGCGTGCAACAGGGCGCCAAGGCCAGCTTCCCGTTCAGCACTGTCGCCATGCTCGATATCGTGGGCGAAACCAGTGGCAAGAACACCGAGAGCGTCACCGTCGACCTCACCCCCCTGCTGATGACCGACGCCATGGACCTGTCCGGCGCCATCGGCGAAAGCGCCAAGGGCTACAAGCTTTCCGAGAAACTGAGCGCGCTCGATCCCGCATCGGTGAAAGTCTTCCCGAAGAACGTCGAACTGGAAACGCTCCAGACCTTCACCGCCGACAGCGCGGGCCGCGAACTCGATACGCTCGCGCCCGACGGCCGCATGGTGAGCGTCACCGTCCATTCCTCGCTGGTCGCCCTGCCCGAACCCGGCTTCGTGCCGCGCAAGTTCGACATCCGCTCCGGCAGCCATGCCACGCAGGCCTACGACTTCGGCACGCCGCTCGGCTCGCCGATGCTGGTGGAGTATTCCAACCGCTTCCGTCTGGAGAAAGTCGATCCCTCCGCCCCGCGCTCGCCGGTCAAAAAGCCGATCGTCTTCTATATCGACAGCGCCGCACCCGATCCGATCCGCACCGCACTGGCCGACGGCGTGCGCTGGTGGGCCGATGCCTTCGATGCCGCGGGCTTCGTCGATGCCTTCAAGGTGGAGATCCTGCCGCCCGGCGTCGATCCGCAGGACGTGCGCTACAATGTCGTCAACTGGACCGACCGCCAGAACCGCAGCTGGTCCTACGGCGGAGGCGTGATCGATCCGCGTACCGGAGAGATCGTCAAGGGCGTGGTCGTGCTGGGCGCCCTGCGCGTGCGGCAGGACATCACCATCTTCGAGGGCCTCGTCGGCACCGCGCAGAACGACAGCGGCGGCCGCAACGACCCGGTCCGCGCCGCGCTCGCCCGCATCAGCCAGCTCGGTGCGCACGAGGTGGGTCATGCCATCGGCTTCGTGCACAATTTCAAGGCAAGTCTTCAGGACCGCGCCTCGGTGATGGACTATCCGGGACCGAAAATCGGCATCGTGGGCGGCAAGCTGGACCTAGGGGACGCCTATGCGAGCGGCATCGGCAAGTGGGACAAGTTCACCGTGGACTGGCTCTACGGCCAGCCCGCGCCCGGCGTCGATGGCGACACCGAAGCTGCTGCAAAGGCCGATGCGATCCACAAGGCGGGGCTGATCTTCGGCACCGATATCGACGGTCGCGCACCCGATCTCGCCGTGCCCGGCGTCAACATGTGGACCGAGGGACAGGACACCCCAGCCGACCTTGCTCATACGCTGGAGGTACGCCGCATCGCGCTTGCCGATTTCGGCCCCGGCGTCCTCCATTCCGGCGAGCCGCTATCCAACTTGCGCCGCAAGTTCGTGCCGATCTGGCTGTTCCACCGCTATTCGATCGACGCCACCGGTAAGCTGGTGGGCGGGGTGAACTACGAATATGCGGTGGTCGGCGACGGGCGCGCCGCCCCCTCTCCGGTCCCTGCCGCCCAGCAGTTGGAAGCGATCGACGCGCTCGTCGCCACGCTTTCGCCGCGCGAACTGACGGTGCCCGCTGCCCTCGCCATGGCCCTGTCGAGCGGCACCAGCGCCCGCCCCGACGTGGAAGCCGCACCGGAAGTGCTGCGCGGCGCCGGATCGGCGGTGTTCGACCCGCTCGTCGCCGCGCAAGTGGCCGCGCAGATGACACTCGACAGCCTGCTCGCCCCGGCGCGCCTCACCCGCCTGCACATCCAGCACGGCTACGATGCCGCCCAGCCCGGCGTCGCCACCCTGCTGACCAAACTTTCGCCGGTAATCGCCGCGCACGGCGATGCGGTGTCGCGCCGGATCGCGCAGACCACCCTGCTCGCCCTGGCCGCCGCCCGCCGCGATCCAGAGACCCCGGCCGACGTCGCCGCCCTGCTCGACGGCTATCTCAAGGACAGCGCCCGCACATTCGCCAAGGCCCGCGGCACCGGCGAGGATGCCCTGTGGCAGGTCTCGCTGGCGGCCCTGCTCGGCGATCCCGAGCGCCTCGAAGCCGAGATCGGCAAGCAGAGCCGCCCGCGCCCACCGATCCCCGCCGGAATGCCGATCGGCGGCGACACCGGCTGGTTTGACAACATTCTGTCCGAATAATTCCCCTTCTCACGCCCTTTTGTTTGAAATCGAGCGGATACCCGGCAATATGGTTTCGAAAATCAAAAAAGGGGGTCACAACAAGATGGACATGCAGTCCAGCAAACTGCACTGGCTCGATGCTGCGCGTGGAAGACCCGCGCAGCACGAATTGGACGATACCGATCTGCGCCTGATGCGCGCGCTCGTCTCGGACGGGCGTGCCTCGGACGTTTGTCTGGGCGAGAAGGTCCATCTGTCGAGCACGGCGGTCGCCCGCCGTCGCAAGATCCTCGAAGAATCCGGCTACATCACCCACTATTCGGCCAACCTCAACGTCCGCTCGCTGGGCTACGGGGCGCTGGTCATGGTCTCGATCGAACTCGTCTCGCAGGCCGAATCCGTACTCCAGGACTTCGAGAAGGCGGTGCTGGACAGCCCGTCGATGCAGTTCTGCGCCTTCGTCACCGGCGATACCGACTTCCTGATGATCCTCAACGTCCAGTCGCTCGAAGACTATGACATGATCTACCGCAAGGAGCTTTCGGTGTTGCCGCATGTCCGGCGCATTCGCAGCAGCTTCGTGCTGCGCGAAGTGGCCAGCCGCCAGATCGCGCCGGTCATTCTTCAGAAACCGCTGCAAGCCGCCAAATAGCGGCGCGCCATCCACAATCTCAAGTTCCCTGTCGGGGCCGGGCCGCAATGCGACCCGGCCCCGCTGCATATGGGGATACTTCGCCTTCGGGCTTGTTCAGGAAGAGCGATTCTCGGGCGTCCAAACGCCGATCCGCCACCCCTTCCGACAACGGTTCGTCGCAAGACGCTCTCGAATTACCCGCACTATGAACGGCACCGCCGGGGCCGTTCATGTGCCCGCAAGGTTAATCTGAACACCCAGGAAGTCCAAGGTGTCCCGATGCAGCAATCGCTGCCCATCTTACGAAGTTTAGAAAGCGAGCCAGAAGAGGTTCCAACCGCCGGATACATCATCTCATCGATGATGAAAACGAAAGATGGTCGGACGAAAAGCTGCTATTAAGCAGGCCGTACTGCTCGATTTTGGAGGAGTAGCGCTATGAATATCATTTCAAAGACCCCCAAAGCTCTTGTAATGCTTGCATTACTTTCCGGTGTCGCCTCGGTCGGCGTCTCGGCGCAGACCCAGGAAACGCCTGATGCGGACGTTTCGGCAAGCTATAACGCCCCCGCCGCCGAGGCGACCGAAGGCCCCGAGGTCAAGGGCATCATCTCGGCCCGCAGCGGCGACAAGGTGCAGGTGACCACCGCAGACGGCACCAACACCGTCGTCACCGTCAACGATGCCACCAAGATCCGCGCCAGCAAGGGCTTCCTGGGTCTCGGCAAGGGCAAGCTGGCGGCGACCTCGCTGCTCAATGGCCTGCCGGTAACGGTCAAGACCCTGCAGTCGGGCGGTGAACTGGTGGCGAGCCAGATCAACCTCCAGAACAGGGACCTGCGCACCGCGTCGATGATCCGCAGCGGCACCGCGCAGGGCTTCGCCGAACAGACCGCCGCCACCGAAGCTCTCCGCGGCCGCATGGCAGACATCGACAAGTACAACGTCAAGGGCACGACCAACGTGAACTTCGACACCGGCAAGGCCGTACTTTCGCCCGAAGCCAAGGCAGAGCTCTGCAACGCCGCAAACACCGCCGAGGGCATGGACAACGCTCTGCTGCTCGTCGTGGGTTACACCGACTCCACCGGCAGCGAGGACCTCAACCAGGAACTCAGCGAAAAGCGCGCCAGCCGCGTGGTGAACTACCTCCAGCAGGCCTGCCACTGGAAGCCCTATCGCATGCTGACCCCCACCGGCATGTCGGAAGCCGATCCGCTGGCGGACAACAGCACGCCGGAAGGCAAGGCGCAGAACCGCCGCGTCGCGGTGAACATCCTGGTCAGCAAGGGCCTGGATGGTCTCTAAGACACCCGGATAAGTCAGATGCGGGGGCGGCCTTGGCCGCCCCCGCTTTCGTTTGCGACCTATTCAACCCTGCGGCGTTGCGCGGTCGTCCAGCACGCGTTGCAGGAAGGCAAGGTCCAGCCAGCGCCCGAACTTCATGCCGACTTGCGGCAGCAGCCCGACCTGCTCGAAACCGAGCTTCTCATGCAGCGCGATCGACCCCTGGTTTCCGGCCTCGATCCCAGCGACCATCACATGCTTGCCGATGGCCCGCGCCCGTTCGATCAGTTCCCGCATCAGGACCTTGCCGATCCCCCGACCGCGCAGATCGGCGCGAACATAGACGGAATGCTCGACGGTATGGCGATAGCCGTCAAAGGCGCGCCAGTCTCCGAACGAGGCATAGCCGAGCACGGTCCCGTCCTCCTCGACCGCAACGAGCACCGGATAGCCCGCACGCTCGCGCTCCGCCAGCCAGGCGCGGCGATTGGCGATATCGACCGCCACTTCGTTCCAGATCGCGGTCGTGTTGAGCACCGCGTCGTTGTAGATCGCCGTCACGCTTTCCAGATCGCCGTCGCGCGCGTCCCGAACCTGCATTTCCTGTCTCCTTGCCCGCTTCCAGCGGCGTGCATGCGGCTACTATAGCGGCGCGCCCCGAAGGCAAGCGGCTGGAACCGTCCGGCCATCCGCCTGTTCCTCATCCAGCACTGCAGGGAGCCTTGCGATGACCATCACCCTTTCCGTCTTCGCCCAGTCACCCGATCGCGGGCGAGGCCTCGCACGGGACATGGGGGTCCGCTGGGCGCTGGAAGAAGCGGGGCTGCCCTACGAAGTACGCCTTGTCTCCTTCGCGGCCATGAAGGAACCCGCGCACCTTGACCGCCAGCCCTTCGGACAGATCCCGAGTTACGAGGAGAACGGCCTCGTGCTCTTCGAATCCGGCGCCATCGTGCTCCATGTCGCGGAACGTGCGCCCGCCCTGTTGCCAAGCGAACCGAACGCACGCGCACAAGCCATCGCCTGGATCTTCGCTGCGCTCAGCACGCTGGAGCCGCCGATCGTCGAGTTCACAATGGCCGCGCTCTTCGAGAGGGACCGGCCCTGGTACGAGGCGCGCCAAGCCATGCTCGAAACACGGCTCCGCACGCGCTTGGGGCAATTGGAGACCCGGCTCGGAGAGAACGACTGGCTGGGCAGCTCCTTCAGCGCCGGAGACCTCATGACGATCACCGTGCTGCGCCGTCTCGGCAGTACCGGCCTGCTCGCGGACTACCCCCGCCTCTCCGCCTACATCACACGCGGCGAGGCGCGTCCGGCTTTCCAGCGTGCTTTCGCCGCGCAGCTTGCCGTCTTCACCCGGTCGCAGGCCGCTTCCGGGTGAAGACGACAGGTCAGGCCACTTCGGCGGTTTGCTGACCGGCGCTTTCGAAGTAGCCCGGCACATCGTCCGCCTCGATCGGGCGGCTGTAGTAATAGCCCTGCAAATGCGTGCACCCGGCATTCTTGGTGGCGCCGATCAGATGGGCGTCGCTGATCCCCTCGGCCACGACTTCGGCGCCGACATGGCGCGCCATCGTGACCGCCGCCTCCAACACCGCAACCGAGGCAGGGTCCTGCCCCAGGTCCATGACAAGGCTGCGGTCCAGCTTCATGCGGTCGAACTTGAAGCTCTTGACCATCGACAGCGACGAATAGCCGGTGCCGAAATCGTCGAGCGCGATGCGGAAACCCATGTGACGCAGGAGGTTGAGCGTCAGCAGCGCACGGGTGTTGCGCTCGATCGACAGCGATTCCGTCACTTCCAGGAACAGGCGCGATGGCGCGATGCCATACTGCTTGCAGCAGTCGAGCAGGAAGGCGCTGAACCCGTCGTGCTGCAATTGCAGCGGCGAAAGGTTGATGCTCATGTGCAGGTCGGGCCACATGGCGAAATCCCGCAGCGCCCGCTGGATGATCCATTCGCCGAGGCGCACCATCAGCCCGCTGCGCTCGGCCGCCGGGATGAAGGTGGAAGGCGGCACTTCGCCCAGTTCCGGATGCTTCCAGCGCACCAAGGCCTCGACTTCGCGCGTATCGTCGCGCACCGCATGGATCGGCTGGTAGACCATGCGGAGTTGCTGTTTCTCGAAGGCCGTTTCGAGGTCCTTCTCCAGCGCCCGATCGACCGCACGTTCCTCCGCCATCGAGGCGACGAAAGCCGTCGCACAGTTGCGACCGCCTTTCTTCGAGGCATAGAGCGCCATATCGGCATTGCGCAGCGTGTCGTCGATATCGAGATCATCCGTGCCCAGGGTCTCGGCGAAGCCGAGCGAGACGGTGACCGCCACCGCATATTCGCCCAGACTGAAGGGTGCGCGCACTGTGTCTACCAGTCGGCTGGCCAGTTCGCCGCCTTCGCCGTCAGCCGAAACGGGCATGCAAAGCGCGAACTCGTCGCCACCGACCCGCGCGATGATGCCATCCCGGCCGAGCATAGAGCGCATGCGCTCCCCAATCAGGCGCACGAGTTCGTCCCCCGCCGCATGGCCGTAATCGTCGTTGACATGCTTGAAGCGGTCGATGTCGATCAGCATGAAGACGAAGCTCGCGCCAAGCCGCGAAGACAGCAATCTGGAGACGTCTTCCTGGAAGGCCCGCCGGTTGGGCAATCCGGTGGCGGCATCGCTGAAGGCCAGATTCTTCACGGCCTTCGCGTTCCTGCGGAAGGTTTCGAGCGGACCCGACAGCGCCTTCAACTCCTTCAGGCGGAACGTCCCGATTTCCAGGTCGAGGTCGCCTTCGGCCAGCCCTTGCAGATGGCCGTGCATACGGCGGATCGCAGGCAGGATGTTGCGCAGAATGTCGAAAAGGACCAGCAGCACCACCAGGATCGTCACGGCTCCGGTCACGAAGACCAGCATCTGCCAGCGCGCGATCGAGGCGATCAGCCGCTTCTGCTCGGCCTCCCGGTCGGCCCGCGCCCGCGCGACGATCTCGTCGGCGAAAGCGGCCATTGCTGCATTGCGCTTCTCGATCCGCTCGACCAGCGCCTTTCCAGTCACGCCTCCGGCCTGGACTTCGAGGATCGCCGTCACATGGCGATCGAGATCGGCGAAGGGATTGGCCCGCTCGGGAAGATCGTAGAGCGCCACGCCGCTGGCGCGCAGCTTGCCCAGTTTCTCGTCGATAGCGATGGCGGCATCGGTAAGTTCGTCGCTCGTGCTCGTCCGGTTGCTGGCTACCAGCCCGCGATTGGTCGCCATCCGCAGTTTTCCAACCGCTTCGGCAAACTGGTCCGCGTTTTCCGCGATCGCCGATGTCCTGATCAGCGCGTTGCTCTGTTCCCGCAGGCCGAACGCCTCGCGCTGGGTAACGACCTGAAGAAGCACGCCGAGCACGGCGATCAGGCAGAGCGCTCCGACCAGCCGCGTTTCGAGAGACGCGAAGAAGCGCCCCCATCCGGAATTCGTATCTGACATCTTGCACCCGATTTTTCGCAGCCGGGTTTGTCCCCCTCCCGGCTTTCGACGCCCGAGCGCTAGGATGGATTCTCTAATAATTTCTAATCTTTTTAATTATTTATTATCAATTTTAGTCATCATAACGTCACAATGTGCGGTTCGCCCGCGCTTGTCGAAAAATCGCCGGACCACCGCCGGGACCGGCCCTTTTCCCTCTATAATATAGCCATAAAACGATTTCATTCCGGGCGGTTGCAAGCCGCACAGGAGATTAGAGTGACTGTAAAGACCGTCGAGGAACGGCTGGATTTCCTCGAGTTCGACGCCGCGCAGCGCCGTGTCCTCACCGCCGCGCAGCCCCTGCTCCGCAAGTGCATTCCCCCTGCCCTCGACCGCTTCTACGCCAAAGTCCGCAAGACCCCGACGATGGTCCGCATGTTCAGCGGCGAGGCACACATTAACTCCGCGAAGGGCGCGCAAGTCGGTCACTGGATGGGCATCGCCACCGGCCGCTTCGATGCCGAATACTACGCCGCCGTCACCCGCATCGGCAAAGTCCACGCCCGTATCGGACTGGAGCCGCGCTGGTACATCGGCGGCTATGCACTGATCCTCGAAGAGATCATGGCCGGCGTCGAGCGCGCCACCAGCCCCTGGCGCCTGTTCAACCGCGGCGTAAATCCGGGCAAGCTCTACCGTGCGCTGATGAAGGCCGCCATGCTCGATATGGACCTCTCCATCTCGATCTATTTCGAGGAAGCCGAGGCCGAGCGTAACCAGGCGATCTCCGCACTCGACCGCGCGATGTCGCGTCTCGCCGCCGGAGACCTCATCCACGATATCGACGATCTTCCGGCCGGGTTCCTCTCACTCAAGAACTCGTACAATCGCAGCCTCTCCAACTTGCGGCAGACCATCGGCTCGGTGGTGAAGGCCTCGGACGCAATCTACGGCGAATCCGGCGCCATCGCCCGCGCCTCCGAGGATCTGGCCCAGCGCACCGAGAGCAGCGCGGCCAACCTCGAAGAGACCGCCGCCACCCTGCTCCGCGTCGAGGAACGCGTGAAAGCCACTGCCAGCGGCGCGCAGGAAACGCTGGGCATCGCCGGTGAAGCGCTGAGCGCCGTCACCCAGGGCCGCGATGTCGCGGGGGATGCCGTGAAGGCCATGCACGTCGTCCACGAAAGCGCGCGCGGGATCGATGCGGTGATCGAAGGCGTCGACAAGATCGCCTTCCAGACCCGCGTGCTCGCCATGAACGCCGCCGTGGAAGCCGGGCGCGCGGGAAGCGCCGGGCGCGGCTTCGCGGTCGTCGCCGATCTCGTGAGTTCGCTGGCCATGCGCGCCGAGGAAGAAGCCCGCAAGGCCCGCGACGGCCTGTCCGCCACCCGCTCGGAGATCGACCAGGCAGTCGCCACCGTCTCGCGCGTCGATCGCTCGCTGGAGACGATCGCCGGGGAAGTCGACCGGGTGCACTCGCTCGTCGAGACGATGGCCCGCGACAACGACGCGCAGGCCACCGCAATTTCCGAAGTCAGCTCCACCGTCGGCATGCTGGAGCGCACGACCCAGCAGAACGCCGCGATGGTCGAGCAGACCTCGGCCGCCGCCCGTACCCTGATCTCGGACGCCACCCTGCTGGCCGATCAGGCCGGTCGCTTCCAGATCGACGAGCAGCGCGCGCCCGGAAAGCTGGTAGCCTAAGCCGTCACACCATTGCGCGGGAGCGATACTTGTTCGCCCCGCGCATTCCTGCCGCGCCGAATCCCGCCGACTTGCGCTAGCCCTTGGCGCAAATACGAATCGCGGGAGAAGCCTTCGCCATGAAAATCGACACCACGCTGGCCGCCGTCGTCACCGGCGGCGCTTCGGGCCTCGGCCGGGCAAGCGCCAAGGCCCTGGCCGACGCGGGCGTGAAAGTCGCGGTCTTCGACATCAGCGAGGACGCGGGCGAGGCTTTCGCCGACGAGATCGGCGGGGTGTTCTGCAAGGTGAACATCCTTGACGAGGACAGCGTCGAAGCCGGTTTCGCCAAGGCCCGCGCCGCCCATGGGCAGGAGCGCGTGGTCGTCCACTGCGCCGTGGTGGCCGGCGGCGGCAAGACCGTCTCGTTCGACAAGACCACGGGCGGCTTCAAGCGCATGGCCACCGAGCAGATCGCCCGCACGGCGGAAGGGGTGTTCACCGCCTCCTACCGCGTCGCCTCGATCGCGGCCCTCGGCATGGCCGGTGCCGATCCGCTGAACGAGGACGGCGAGCGCGGCTGCATTATCTTCACGTCCTCCGCCGCCTCGCAGGACGGCCAGATCGGACAGGTCGCCTATGGCGGCGGCAAGGGCGCAGTGAATGCCATGGTCCTGCCCATGGCCCGCGATCTCATGGACCTCGGCATCCGCGTCAATGCCATCCTCCCCGGCACTTTCGCGACGCCGCCGATGCTGCGGGTGAAGGAAATGAACGAGGCGGTCTACGAAGGCCTGGGCCGCGCCGTGCCGTTCCCCAAGCGCCTCGGCAATCCGGAGGAGTTCGCCTCGCTGGTGCTCGAACTGACCCGCAACACCTACTTCAACGGCCAATGTATCCGCCTCGACGGCGGCATCCGAATGCCGCCGAAATGAGGCGACTCCGCCCTTGAGATTTGCGCCCCCTGCCTCCAGAGCGCTCTGCATCCGGAGGCACAAAGGCAATGCAGAACGTCATCGATTTCGTAATGGAGCTGGACCGGCTCAAGGCCGTCACCCGCAAAGTGAAACCGATCGGCCTCGACCGCTACGAGAACGCCGCCGAGCATAGCTGGCAGATCGCCCTCTTCGCGGTAGCGCTAGCGCCTTATGCCTCGGGCACACCGGATATCGGCCGGGTCATGGCGATGCTGCTGGTTCACGACATCGGCGAGATCGAGACCGGCGACGTCATGGTTTTCGTCGAGGAAGGCCTGTCCGACCGCAAGCAGGCCGAACGCGCGGCCATCGACCGGATCTTCGGCATGCTCCCCGAAACCGAGGCGAACTACCTGCGCGGCCTCTGGATCGAATTCGAGGAAGAACGCACCGTCGAAGCCCGCTTCGCCCATGCCATCGACCGCGCCATGCCCGCACTGCTGAACTTGCGCAACGCGGGCCAGAGCTGGCGCGAGAACGGCATCAGCCACGAGCGGGTGGTGAAACGCCTCCAGCCCCAGATCAGCCTCGGCGCTCCCGCCTTGTGGGACTATCTCGAAAGGGAACTGGCAACGGCACAGGCGAAAGGCTACTTCGGCGCCTGACCCAAAGCCCCGATTTTCCCCTCGCTCCCCCCGCCTGCCGCCTTGACAGTCCCCTGCGCAAAGGCCC
>Ga0209050_1003037_pt1 | contig 12948 bp, 10 predicted proteins | sample Araplavi_mTSA_r2_FD_184276 | JGI IMG/M metagenome (GOLD analysis project Ga0209050, IMG submission 184276) | Arabidopsis root microbial communities from North Carolina, USA - plate scrape MF_Cvi_mTSA_r2 (SPAdes) (version 2) | ecosystem: Host-associated > Plants > Roots > Endosphere | place: USA...
TGGGAGCGAGCTTGCTCGCGAAGGCGGTGTATCAGGCGACATGGATGTTAAATGTGCCGGCCCCTTCGCGAGCAAGCCCGCTCCCACGGGTTACTGGACGTTTTCGGGATTTGCGTCTGACTGCAATTCCCTGTGGGAGCGAGCCTGCTCGCGAAGGCGGTGTATCAGGCGACATGGATGTTAAATGTGCCGGCCTCTTCGCGAGCAGGCTCGCTCCCACAGGTTCTGTGTGGTGTCAGGTTCTTCGGGCGAGGGCGCCCATGGCCATGAACAGCGCGGCAATGGCCCTGGCTTCGTGGAGGTCGCCGCGGGCCACCAGTTCGGGGATCTGTGCCAGGGGGACTCGCAGGCATTCAAGGGGTTCGGGTTCGTCGCCTTCGAGTTGGCAGGGGCTCAGTTGTTCGGCCAGTACCACGCGGTAGCGATGGCACAAATGCCCCGGTGCCAGGGTCAGCTCGCCCAGTTCGGTGAGGCGTGCGGCGCGCAGGCCGACTTCTTCGCTCAACTCGCGCTGCGCCGCCTGCAAATAGTCTTCATCGGGCTCGGCGCCGCCCTTGGGCAGGCCGAGTATGGTTTTTTCCACACCGACCGCGTATTCGCGCACCAGCAGCACATGCTCCGGATCAGGCATCGCCACCAGCATCACCGAGCGATAACCGGTGCCGCGCAGGCGTTCGTAGACTCGCTGCTGGCCGTTGCTGAATTGCAGGTGCAGGGCTTCGATCTGAAAGTGGCCGCTTTGCGCCAGCAGTTCAGTCTTGAGGATGGTTGGGCAGTTGCGCATGGGGCAGTCCCCTGTTTGGGATGAGGACACTGTGCGCTGTACAACGGGGGCCGCCATCGTCCGAGCGGACGAGGGCGGCAATGAGGGTCAGCCGAGGGTCAGCCGAGGGTCGCCACGCTGCGCAGGATCAGGCGCACCAGCATGGTCTGGCGGGTCACGCCGGTCTTGGAGAAGGTCGAGCGCAGGTGGGCCCGCGAGGTGTTGCGGCTGATGCCCAGTTCTTCCGAGGCTTCGTCGAGGGTCAGACCGTTGGCCAGCAGCATCGCCAGCTGGGTTTCCGCCGGGGTGAAGTCGAACAGCGCGCGCACGATTTCCTGCGGCGCGGTGGACTGTTGTTCCGGGTCGCTGATGAAAATCACCACGGTTGGGCACTGTTTGCCTTCGCTCCAGTCGGTCAAAGGCACCGAGCGCACGATGATCCCCAGGTCCGCTTTGCCGGACGGCCGCTGCACGCGCAGGGCTTCGACCACCGACGGGTTGCTGCTCTTTTGCGACAGCAGCGACTGCTTGACCAGGCGGCGGAACTCCTGGGTGTCCCGGGCCGTGCCCACCTGCAGGCCATCGTTGACCAGTTTGATGCCGTCCTTTTCCTGGATCAGCCGGTCGGCCACCTGGTTGGTCTGCAGCACCTTGCCGGACTCGTCGAGGATGATCGTGCCGACCGCCATCTGGTTCACCGCGCCGGCGTACAGGTTGCGCTCGGCTTCGATGCGGTTGAGCTGCATGTGGATCTTGATCGAGCGCTCCAGATGCGGAATGAAATGCGTGAGCATGACCTTTTCTTCGTTGCCGAAAGGCTTGTCGTCCCGTCCACGGCTGATGCGAATGCGGCACTGGGCGCCGTCGACGGTGTTGATGTCGGCACCGAGGATGTGGAACACGTCCACCGGTTCAAGGAAGTTCTTGTAGAACTCGGAGTTCTGCCAGTCGTCGTTGGAGACGAACTCGGCGAGGGTCACGACCTGGCGGTTGGGCAGGTCGACAAAGGGGTCGAGGCTGAAAAAGTGTTTGTTGTACGACGCGGTCGCCTCGGTCGAAGTGCCGGTGGTGTTGACCATCAAGCCGTCCACGTGGGCGCTGGGCGGACGCAGGATGAAGGTCACGTACTTGCTGTTCAGATGCACATTGAGCTGATTGAGGAACGTCGCCCAGGGAATGTTTTCCAGCGGACCCTGATAGAGGTTGCCGATCAAATCACTGAACGTATCGAGGCTGAGGCTCTGCTGCATAGGGAAAAACCGTTTTTATTATTAGCGTTGGCGGTGGCCGAGAATAAGCGCCGGTATCGACTCCTTGCAACGCTCGGGCTCAGGGCCTGACAGGCGGCTGCCGATCAGGCCCGGGGCGGGCGAAAAGCCGCTGATATCAGACCCGTTCGCTGGCGCGCACGACATACTTCTTGTGTTCGGCAACGTCAGCCGACAGCGCCTGGACGTCGGTGTAGAACTGCTCGTACCAACGGCGCAACTGATAGACCGGGCCGTCGCCGTCGCACAGCAGCGGGTTGTCGACGCGGGTCTTGCTGTGCCAGATGGCCACGTCTTCGTAGAAGGCTGCCTGGGCCTGTGCCACGTAGGCCTTGGCCATCGCCTGGTTCTGCTCTTCGCTGAGCCCCGGGATTTTTTTCACCAGCACGCCGTAGCGCAGGGTGAAGCTGTCCAGATCGATTGGCACGTGGCAGTTGAGCAGGATCGAATGGATCGGCTGGCCATTCATGGCGCCGTTCATTTCGGTGATCTGATAGGCCGGGCCGAAGTAGGTGGCTTCGGTGGTCAACACGCTGTCGCCGGACAGGCGTTCGCTGCGGGCGCGCATGATCTGGGTGGCCAGGTGGCCTTCGAAAATGTTGATGAATTCATCGACCGGCGCGCCGTGCACGGTACCGAAGTGCGCCATGTCGGCGATGTTGTCGATCAGTTCGCGGCAGTTGGTGCCAATCTGCAACTCGGCGACTTCCCACTCGGCCCATTCGTCGCTGTAGCAGGCGTCGATGCGCGGAATGCGTTGTTCCGGCAGCGGCGGGTTGCCTTCGGGGTCATTCCAGACGAACAGCAGCCGGTTTTCTTCCATGATCGGCCAGCTCTTGATTTTGGCCCGTGGCGGGATGCGCTTGGTATAGGGGATGTCGTCGCACACGCCATCGGCGCCCCAGCGCCAGGCGTGGAACGGGCAGCGGATCGAGTTGCCCTCAACGCAACCGGTGCTCAGGTCGGCGCCCATGTGCGGGCAGTAGCCATCAAGAATATGCAGTTCGCCGTCTTCACCCTGGAACGCCACCAAGCGGGTGCCGAACACCTCCAGGCGATGGGCCTTGCCATCGCGGTATTGCGCGGCCAGGCCCAGGCAATGCCAGCCACGGGCGTAGCGGTCTTCCAGCAGTTTGGCTTCGATGCGGTGCAGGGTACTCATCTTATTATTCTCCCAAGGGATCACGGGGTTGGCGCATGTAAGGGATTCTGCCGCCCCTGTAAAAGCGGGCATCGTCTGAATGGACGATGGCTGCTTTAAGTAGGCCCGCTCTACTGGCGTCATTGGACCCATGGCAGGAGTTGGCGATGAGTAATGAACAAGGGCCGGTGGCGGTGATTACCGGGGCCGCCAGTGGTATTGGCCGGGGCTTGGCCGAGCACGCGGCGACGCTGGGCATGCGCCTGGTGCTGGCGGATCGGGATGCGGCGGGCCTGCAAGCCCTGTGCGACGAATTGAAGGCCGATGGTGCGCAGGCGATTGCCTGCGTCACCGATGTCGGTGAGGTGAAGCAGGTCGAGCGCTTGCGTGACCGGGCTGTCGAGCACTTTGGCGGGGTCGACCTGCTGTTCAACAATGCCGGCGTCATGCAGACCGGCTTCAGCTGGGAAATCACCGAGGCGCAATGGCAGCGCATGCTCGACGTCAACCTGGGCGGCGTGATCAACGGCATTCGCAGTTTCGTGCCGCTGTTGCTCAGCCAGGGCCGGGCAGCCCATGTGATCAACACTGCGTCCCTTGCCGGGCTGGTCAGCAGCCCGCTGATGGCACCGTACAACGTGACCAAGCAGGCGGTGGTCGCGCTCTCGGAAACCCTGCATTACGAACTCGCCATGCTCGGTGCGCCGGTGTCGGTTTCAGTGCTGTGCCCGGGGCCGGTGACCAGTGAAATCATGGCGTCGAACCAGCTGGTGGACAGCGCCGGATCCGACTTCAGTCAACTGCTCGACAGCACCATTCGCCAGGGCATGACCCCGGCGGAGCTGGCCGCGCTAGTGTTCGCCGCCGTCGCGCAAAAACGCTTCTGGATCCTGCCCCACAAGGGTTTCAAGCCGGCCCTTGAGCGCCGGGTACAAAGCATCCTGGGCGAGACCAATCCGCAATTTCAAATGACCGACGTAGAGGACGATGCCCATGCCGCTCGATAAGCAGATCGCCGGGGTTCTCCAGCAATTTCGCGACCTCCCGGAGCCCGATTTCAGCCAGATCGATGCCGCCCAGTACCGGCAGTTCTCCGATAACCTGCTGCCCACCATCCCCGGCGATCCGATGAGCGAGGTGCGCGATCTGAAAGTGGCCGGCGCGAACGGTGATCTGGATGCACGGCTGTACCGGCCATCGCAAGCGTCCGACCTGCCGTTGCTGGTGTATTTCCATGGCGGCGGATTTGTCATGGGCAATCTCGATACCCACGATAATCTTTGCCGTTCGCTGGCGCGCCAGACCGAGGCGGTGGTGGTGTCGGTTGCCTATCGTTTGGCGCCTGAACACAAATTTCCGGCCGCACCGCACGATTGTCATGCGGCGACCTGCTGGCTGGTGGCGCATGCAGCCGAGCTTGGCTTCGATGGCAGCCGACTGGCTGTGGCCGGTGACAGTGCGGGTGGCAATCTGGCACTGGCGGTCAGCCAACTGGCGGCGCAAGGCAAGGGACCGAAGATCAGCTATCAGTGCCTGTTCTACCCAGTCACCGATGCGGGATGCGACAGTCAGTCCTTCGAGGCATTCGCCGAAAGTTATCTGCTTTCCGCCAAGGCGATGCGCTGGTTCTGGCAGCAATACCTGCAAGAGGATGGACAAGCGGACGATCCATTGGCCTCGCCATTGCGAGCCGAAAGCCTGGCAGGCTTGCCGCCGACCACCTTGTTCACCGCCGGGTTCGATCCGCTGCGGGACGAGGGCGAAGCGTTGGCCGAGTGCCTGCGCGAAGCCGGTGTGGCGGTGCGCATGCAGCGATACGAAGGCATGATCCACGGTTTTATCAGCATGGCGCCGTTTGTTGAAGCCGCAGCACAAGCGTTGACAGACGCTTGCGCCGATTTGCGTGGAGCACTCCAATGAGCAGCCAGGCTTTCAACACGGTGCCGCAACTGATCGAGGCTATTGGTGCCGGTCAGATGGTGGTGATCACCGACGATGAGCACAACGGCGAAGGCTCGCTGCTGATGGCCGCCGATCAGGCCGGGGCCGAGGCCGTCACCTTCATGGCGGTGCAGGCACGCGGGCTGATTTGCCTGGCCCTGACCGAGCAACGCTGCCGCGCGTTGGGCCTGGACCTGATGGTGCCCAACTCCCGGGCGCAACATGGCGTGGGGTTTACCCGCTCGATCGAAGCCGCCACCGGGGTGTCCACCGGCATCTCGGCGGCAGACCGGGCGCGGTCGATCCAAGTGGCGGTCGACCCGGCCAGCGTACCGGCGGACCTGGTGCAACCGGGGCATATCTTCCCGGTGCAGGCCTTGCCCGGTGGCGTGATGCAGCGGGCTGGGCATGTCGAGGCCGCTTGCGACCTCACACGACTGGCGGGGCGGCAACCGGCGGCAACCCTGGTGGGCATTCTCAACGAGGACGGCGAACTGGCCCGGGGCGCCGAGTTACATGAATTTGCCCAGCGTCATGGCTTGCGGATCGGCACCATTGCCGACCTGATTCACTACCGCATCCTGCATGAGGGCACGATCGAGCGCGGCGACGAATACCCGTTGCATACCCGCCACGGCGAGTTCCAGGTGACGACCTATCAGGATACCTACCAGGGCGCGTTGCACCTGGCACTGGTCAAGGGCCGGATCGACAGCACGCAACCGGTGCTGGTGCGGGTGCAAAGCATCGAGACGTTGCGCGACGTTCTGGGCTGTGAAAGCGAAGGCGGGACACAGCAGTGGACCCTCGAACGCTCGCTGGCGAGCATCGCCGCCGCCGGTAACGGCGTTCTGGTGTTGCTGGCACAAAAGGAAACCGCCGACGGCGTGCTCGAACAACTGCGCCAGCGCAGTGGCGCCAAGCCGCGCACACCGCTGTTTCCGCAACGGACCCTGGGCATCGGCGCCCAGATCCTGCGCGACCAGAACGTGCGCAAAATGCGATTGATGAGCTCGCCGGTGCCCTACAAGGCCGTGTCCGGGTTTGATCTGGAAGTGACCGAGTTCGTGCCGTTTCAACCCGTAGGCTAAAGCAAACACAAAACCTGTGGGAGCGAGCTTTTGTGGCGAGGGGGCTTGCCCCCGTTGGGGCGCGCAGCGGCCCTGGAATCAGCGTTCGCGTTTTTTCAGTGAGAACGCATTCGCCGATTTTACGACTGCTTCGCAGCCGAACGGGGGCAAGCCCCCTCGCCACAGGTCAGTGTGTTCCCACGGATTCAACTTAAGGCTTGATCCCGCGCAACATCATCTTCGCCTGATCCTGCACCGCCGCCGGTGCCGTCATGTTGCCGTCGATCACGGTGATCACCGCATGGCCTTGCCACAGTTGGTACGCATCGGCCTTTTGCTGGGCTTCGGTCGGTGACAGCGGGGCGGCCAGGTTGACGTGGACCACGCCGTCGGCGCCACGTTGTGAGGTGAAGTTCACCCGGTCCCAGTTGCCGATCGGGGCAAAGCTCACGCCCTTGACCTCATCGGGTTTCAGCGGCGGGTAGTTGAGGTTCAGGCCGCTGACGCCCGGCAGGCCCAGCACGTTCAAGTCACACTGATGTTTGCTCCTGGCACAGGCCTGTCTGGCTTCTGTACCGGCCAGGCTCGCCTGCTCGATCACCTTCACGGCAAAGCGCGCCGTGTCGTCCATCGCATCGACGGTCTTGCGGTACCCGGCCTGCTGGTCACGGATGATCAGATCCATGTCGATGGCCGTGGACACCGCCACTGCCGGCACCCCTTTGAACATCGCCCGTACCGCCGCGTTGAGGGTGCCGGACATCTGCGTCAGCGGGCCGACGTTTTCGCCAAAGTTGCTGCCCGACACCACCAGGTCCGGCGGCGAATCCTTGAGGATCACCTCGAGTCCGACGTTGACCGCATCCACCGGCGTGCCAATGGCGGAAGTCTTGCCGGCAGCTGGGGTGTAGCCCTCCGGTGGTCCGACGCAATACCGGCCCGGCGCCAGTTCGGTCACCGCCAGGGCCTGGCCGGGTACGACCACACTGGCGGCACTGATGCCGCTGCTGTCGTTCAACGGGCCGACCAGGGTGACTTTATGCCCGGCAGCGGTCAGGGCGCGGTACATCGCATCGATGCCGGGTGCGCGGCAGCCATCGTCGTTGGTCAACAGGATGTTCAGGGCGTTGGCCTGCATCGACAGGCCAACGCTGGCCATGGCGATGACGCCGGTGAGGAGTTTGTTCATGGGGACTCTTCCGTGGGAGGCGCGGATTTTACAAAGCACATCGCCCCGACCGAAGAAATCGGTCGGGGCGCGGTGAGTTTAGCGGGTGCCGAGTTTGCGCAGGTTGCCAGGGGTGAATTCGTCTTCGGTGAAGGCGGTGGCGTTGAGTTTGGCCGGTTTCTGATCGACCAGCATGCGGTCAACCAGGTAGGAGCCGGCGATCAGGTCGTGGTAGATGCCGAGGCGAGCGTGGTAGCGCTGCATCTCGTAGGCGTAGATCGAGGTCTGCATGTTGGTGCGCCACAACTGGCCACGGCTGTCGTAGTTGTCGGCCATGGTGGCCGACCAGGTGTCTTCGTCGAGGTACAGCACGCGCTTGGCATACACGTGGCGGGCGCCTTCCTTGAGGTTGGCCTGCAACACCCAGACGCGGTGTTTCTCGTAGCGCATGTACTGCGGATCGACGTGACCGGTGGTGTCCAGGATCTGGTCGGCCGTTACGCTCGGGTCGTCGATCTTGTAGTTGTGGTACGGGATGTAGATCTCTTTCTTGCCGACGATGGTCCAGTTGTAGCGGTCCGGCGCACCGTTGAACAAACGGTCTTCGTCGTACACGCGAAAACCACCGGCGCCGGTCGGCGAGTCGTAGCCCACGGTCGGCGCGCGACGTACCCGGCGTTGGCCCGGGCTGTACTGCCAGGCCTGGCGCGGTGAAGCGGTCGGGTTGATGAACTCGTGGCCGACCACGATCTCGCCTTTCTTGCGCACCGGTTCCAGGGTGGTGATCAGGAAGTGGGTGAACACACCGTTGGCGGTATCCAGCGCTTTGTCCGGACTCGACCAGATCGAGAAGATCTTGTAGTCGACCTCTTCCAGTACCTTTTCCTTGTTGGAGTACACCACCGCCTGGCCGTAGACGGCCTCTTCAGTGCTGGCGCGCCCCTGCAAGGTATGGTTGAACATCAACTCGCTGCCGTTCTTCGGGATCGGGAACGGCGAGGCACCCCAGGCGTTTTTCGTGTCGTTGTTGTCATTGTCGAGTTCGGCAGTGACGGCGTTTTTCTTGACCTGGTCTTCCAGGCGCTGATCGAGGCGGAAGTCGCGGTGGCTCGGGTACACCGGGATCTTGAACGTGTCAGGGTAACGCTTGAGCAACGCTTTCTGGCCATCGGTCAGGTTGTCGGCGTACTTGTCCATGTTCTTAGAATCGATCACGAACAACGGTTTTTCCGCGGCGTACGGGTCCGGGTACGGCGTGCCCGGGCCGGCGTATTTGAGGCCGGGTGGCAGGCCGCGCCATTTGCCGGTCCAGGCCGGGATGCTGCCGTCGGCGTTGCCGGCTTTTTCGGCACCCATCGGGGTCAGGTCCTGGCCCAGGCGGGCGGCTTCTTCGGGGTTGACCTTGGCGTAGGCCAGGCCACTGCCGAGCAGGCCGACGGTCAGTGCCGTGCTCAATAATGTTTGGGTGAATCTGGACATGCTGTGCTCCTCCGACAGGGGAATCAGAACCGGTACTTGAAGTTGAGCGCGACGTTGTCGCGGTCGGCCAACGGGCTGTTGTTGGCGTTGCCGAGGTAGGCGTTGTAGCGGGCCTCGACGGTAAAGTTGCCCAGGTAGCGCCACGAACTGCCGATGCTGGCGCGGTTATCGTTCTGGCCGGCGTTGATCGAGCCGACCATCGAACTGTCGCCGTGGGCGGCGGCGCTGAAGGTGACAGGCACCGACATGTCCCATCCGCTGAACACGTCGTTGTAGTCAAAGTTCGCCTGCACCGTGTAGCCCCAGGCATCGCGGTCATAGACCAGGCTGTCGGTTCCCGGCAGCGCGAAGCCCGGTGCCAGGGTCACCGGTTGCGACTTGTCGTTGCTGACCACGGTGTTGTAGACCACCTCGCCGGTCAGGGTGGTGTTGTCGGCGAAGGAGGTCGGGCCGAGCACGTAGATCATCGACGTTTGCGCCTGCACGGTCTTGCCACGCACGGGGCTGGAGAAACCGTTGTCGACCATCACTGGCGTGCCATCGCGGTAGCTGACTTCACCGGCCCAGCTGACGTCGCCCAGCACGGTGGCGAAGCTCGCGCCGAACAGGTCGATGTTGTCGAAGTAGCGCACCTGGTAGCGGCCCAGCGTTGTCGCGAAGTCCAGCGACGGGGTCTTGTCGTGATAGCGCGAGTAGTAGATGCCGAACTCGGTGTTGTTCAACGACTCGGCGGCGTAGGTGAAGGCCAGGCCGTACTGGCCGCTGTCGCTCGGCTTGTCGTCCTTGAGGCGGGTGACGAAACCGGAGGCGTCGTTGAAGCCGCCCTCATCGATGAAGTCGGTGGTGGAGAAGTAGCTGCCCACGCCGAACAGCTCGGTCTTTTCCCACTTGTATTGGTAGTACGCCTGGACACCCAGGCTTTCGGTCAGGGCGAACTGGGTGAACAGTTGGCCGACCGGCAGCAGGATTTCCTTGACCTCGACGCCTGGGGTGGTCGCCTTGGTCGCGTCGACCGGGCTCTGCGCTGCGGAAATGCCCGGGTAGAACAGACTCTCACCCCAGCTGACGACCTGGTTGCCCAGGCGCGCGTTGAGGGCGTGGCCGCTGACGTCCCAGGTGCCGTAGGCGTAGTAGTCGAGCATGCGCAGTTCATTGCGGTGCTGGTCGATGGTGTCCTGGGAGAAACGGTCGGGCTGGCTGCAATGGCCACCGGCGAAGCAGTTCGAGGTGCCGGTGGTGTTGTCGTTGCCCTGATCGTAGACGTTGTCGTAAAAACCGGTCGCCCGGACGAACACGCCATAGTTGTCTTGCCATTTGATGTTGGCTTCGGTGAGAAAGCCGCTGCGGTTGTTGATCAGGCTGCCTTTGTCGAAGGCGTTGTCGCCGTCGTTGGCGTTGGCATCGGCAGTCAGTTTGTGATCGCGAGACTCGGCCCGCCAGGCGAGGCTGTACGTCAGTGTGGTGTCCCAGTCGATGCTCAAGTCTTCGCTCGGCTGAAAGCTCATGGCGTTAACGTGAGCGCTTAATCCGCCAGCCAGCAACAGCAATGCCAGCTGTACGCGAGGGTGCTGTGTTGGTGGGGCGATTATTGTTTTTATCATGTCGTCCTCATGGCCCAGGTCAGACCTGCCCGACCTGCATTTCAGGGGGGTGATTGGTGCTGTGGGCGACTATGGAGTCACGACTTGCGCGCAACATCGTCCAAGCGGACTAAGCGATTTGTACTGGGCTGTCGCAGTCCCAGCCTTAGTCCCATCGGACGATGAACACCCGGCGCGTGCGGCGAACAATCCCGAGACCGACTACACCGGGCGAAGATCCGGCGGTGGCGGTTTCTGCCTGATGGGCGCTGAACAAGGGTGATCGCATGAACGCTGCCGGGATCAAATGGGACGAGTGTTGTGATGTGTTGGTGATTGGCTCGGGAGCCGGGGGCATGACCGCTGCGCTGCGTGCCCACGACCTGGGCTTGAATGCGCTGCTGATCGAGAAGAGCGGCGAGTACGGCGGCACCTCGGCGGTGTCCGGCGGTGGCATCTGGATCCCCAACAACCACCGGATCAATGCGCTCGGCGGCAGTGATTCGGCAGCCGAAGCGATTGCCTACATCCGCGCTGTGACCCATGGCGAGATCGACGACGGGCGCATCGAGGCCTATGTCGAACATGGCCGGGAGATGGTCGAGTACCTGGAAAAACACACCCGGGTGCGCTTCGAAGCGCAACCTCGCTACGCCGATTACTACCCGGAAGTCGCGGGCGGCAAACCGGGCTATCGCTCGATGGATCCGCAACCCTTCGATGCCGCCGAACTCGGCGAAGAATTCCTGCGCATGCGCGCACCGTCCCCCGGCACCTTGATGATGGGACGCATGGCGATGACCATGAAGGAGGCGCAAGTGCTGCTGTGCCGTGGCCCCGGCTGGTTGCGCCTGACCCTGCGGGTAATGTGGCGCTACTGGCGTGACCGCGAGGGTCGGCGCTTGTCCCGCCGTGACCGCTACCTGACCCTGGGCAATGCCTTGATTGGTGCCTTGCGCTCTTCGTTGCAGGATCGCGGCAAATCCCTGTGGCTCAACTGTGCGCTCGAAGAACTGCTGTTGGTCGGCGACCGGGTCGGCGGCGCGCGGGTCAATCGCAACGGTCAGTTGCTCAACGTCAAGGCGCGCTACGGGGTGATCGTTGCTGCCGGTGGTTTCGAGCGCAACCAGGCGATGCGTGAGCAGTACCTGCCGCAGCCGTCCCGGGCCAACTGGAGTGCCACGCCACCGAACAATACCGGCGACGGCATTCGCGCCGGCCAGGCCATCGGCGCGCGGACCGCGTTGATGGAGCACAGCTGGTGGGCGCCGACCACTTACGTCAAGGGCGAAGAGAAGCAGCGTGCGTTGTTCGTCGAACGAACCCTGCCGGGGTGCGTGATGGTCAACGCCGCGGGCGAACGTTTCGTCAATGAAGCCGCGCCCTATACCGATATCGTTTATGCGATGTACGCCAACAACCGCGAAGGCGCCGCGAGCGTGCCGTGCTGGATGGTGTTCGACGCCGAGTTCCGCCGCAAATATCCCTGCGGTGCCTTGCTGCCGGGCTATGCCCAGCGCGACTGGCAATTGCCCGAGCATCTGCGCGACTACTTCCACAAGGCGTCGAGCCTGGAAGAGCTGGCGACGAAAATCGGCGTCGACGCCGGCGGGCTGCTGCGCACCGTGCAGCGCTTCAACGGCATGGCCGTGCAGGGCGTCGACGAGGATTTCCACAAGGGCGACTCACTGTTCGACCGCTACTACGGCGACCCGAACGTGCAACCCAATCCGTGCCTGGCACCGTTGCTCAAGGGACCGTTCTACGCCGTGCGCATCGACGCCGGCGACATCGGCACCAAGGGGGGGCTGCTGACCGACGTGCACGCCCGTGTGTTGCACGAAGACGGGCAACCGATCAACGGCCTGTACGCCATCGGCAACAGCGCCGCCTCGATGATGGGCCGCACTTATCCAGGTGCCGGCTCGACCATCGGCCCGGCCATGACCTTCGGCTACCTGGCCGCCAATCACATCAAGCGTCAGAGCGAAACCGCTTCGGCGAAAACCTTGTTCGGGAGCGTTGAATGAATCAGCCACGTCAACAGATCGCCGTAGTAACCGGTGCCAGTCGCGGAGTGGGGCAGGGTATTGCCCTGGCCCTCGGGGCGGCCGGCACGACCGTGTACATCACTGGCCGCGCTCCGGCGCAGGGTGGATCGAATCTGTACGGGCATGCCTTGCGCGGCTCGCTGGAGGACACCGCCGCCGCGATCACCGCCGCCGGTGGGCGCGGTATCGCGGTGGTCTGTGACCACGCCGATGATGCGCAGGTCCGGGCGCTGTTCGAGAAGGTAGAGCAGGAATGCGGGCACTTGGATTTGCTGGTGAACAACGCCGCGTTCATCCATGACCAGTTGATCGAACCGGGGCCGTTCTGGGCCAAACCGCTGGAGCTGGTACGGATTCTCGACGTCGGCCTGCGCTCGGCCTACATCGCCAGCTACTACGCCGCGCCGCTGTTGCTCAAAAGTACCCAAGGACTGATTTGCTTCACGTCGTCGTTCGGGGCCGGGTGCTACATGCACGGCCCGGCGTA
>Ga0209050_1003038_pt1 | contig 12940 bp, 9 predicted proteins | sample Araplavi_mTSA_r2_FD_184276 | JGI IMG/M metagenome (GOLD analysis project Ga0209050, IMG submission 184276) | Arabidopsis root microbial communities from North Carolina, USA - plate scrape MF_Cvi_mTSA_r2 (SPAdes) (version 2) | ecosystem: Host-associated > Plants > Roots > Endosphere | place: USA...
AAAGCTAATGAACGAACTGCTGGACGACGAAACCAAGAAGCTGTTTGAAGAACTTCAAAAACTTTTGCAGGAAAACAAAGATGTGTCGCAGATCCAGAAGATCCTGGACAAGCTGAACCAGAATACCAACAACCTGGAGAAAGAGCTGGAGCGGACGTTGGAATTGTTCAAGCAACTGCAATACGAATTCAAGCTCGACCAGGCCGCCCAGGATCTGAAGAAATCCGTGGAAGAGCAAAAGGCCTTGCTGGAGAAAACCGAGGCACTTGAAAAAAATACCGAAGCCAAAGCCAACAAAGATCAAAAGTCCGATAACAAAAAGGACAAAAATAAAGAGGCCAAAAACCAGGACTCCAAGAATCAGGACAATAAAAACCAGGACGGAAAAGATCAGGACGGCAAGGACAAGGACAGTAAAAACCAAGACAGCAAGAACCAAGATCAAAAGAACGACGGCGAGAAAAGCGATAAGAATAACGACGACGGCCAAAACAGCGAAAGCCAGGAGCTGGCCAAAGAACAGGACAAGCTGAAACAGGATTTCCAGAAAACAGCCGAGCAAATAGAGGAGCTAAAGAAACTGGGTAACGAACTGCAAAAGGACGACGACCTGCCGTCCGAAAAATCGTCGGAGGAAGTAGAGCAAGACCAGGAAGAAAGCAAAGACCAACTCGAGCAGGACAGCCCTTCGAAGTCGAAGAGCTCACAGCAAAAAGCCGTTCAAAAAATGCAGAAGATGCAACAGCAGATGGAAGGCGCGCAAGAGGGGATGGCCATAGAAATGGACATGCAAAACCTGGAGGCCCTCCGGCAGATCATCCACGGCTTGGTAAAACTTTCGTTCGATGAAGAGGGTTTGATGAAAGGATTTAGCGAGCTGAATCAGAACGACCCCAACTTCAACACCATTGCACAAAAGCAATTGAAGCTCAAGGATGATGCTAAAGTGTTGGAAGACAGTTTGTTAGCTCTTGGAAAGCGCGATCCCTATATGAATTCCATTGTCACGAAAGAAGTCGGGGACCTGAACGAGCATCTCGATAAAGTGATTGAAGCCAACCGTGAGCGTCGCCGGCCACAGGCCGCCAGCGAAATGCAGATGACGATGACGTCCATCAACAACCTGGCGCTTATGCTCGATGATCATTTCGACATGATGACCCAAATGATGCAAAACGCAAAGCCGTCGATGGGCAAGTCGAAAAAGAAAGGACAGAAACAGAGCCTCAGTCAGATGCAGCAACAATTGAATCAGAAAATTCAAGAGCTGAAGGGAAGCGGGAAGCAGGGCCGGCAGCTCTCGGAGGAGTTAGCTGAAATGGCAGCTGAGCAAGAGCGCATCCGCAAGGCGCTCCAGGAAATGCAAGAAAAGATGAAGGACGGAAAAATGCCGGGTGGCGATCTGCAGGGCAAGATGGAGCAATCGGAAATGGACCTGGTGAACAAGCAGCTCTCGGAGCAGTTGATCAAGCGCCAACAGGAAATCGTGACGCGATTGCTGGAGACCGAGAAGTCGGCACGCGAACAAGACATGGACGAAGAGCGCAAGGGCGAAACGGCCAAGGACTACGAAAAAGAAATACCCAAGGCCTTTGAAGATTATTTGCGTCTAAAGGAAAAAGAAGTAGAATTGCTTAAAACAGTGCCACCTAAGCTTTACCCTTATTATAAGAAAGAAGTGAGTGAGTATTTTAAAAGAGTGGGTGAGCAATAAACCCTAATACCAAACAAATAGTTAAGAGAAACGTACAAAACTCAGCATGAACACGATTAACATCCAGGTTCCGTCTATCGGAGAGAACATTAGAATGATTGAGAGTTTTATTGACAATGCGAAGGAGAAATTTCACCTGGACGACGATATGTACGGCAACATTATGATCGCTGTGACCGAAGCCGTGAACAACGCCATCAAGCATGGCAACGCCAACGACAAATCGAAAAACGTATTCCTGAGCCTCTTCCTTGACGACAGCATGTTGAAATTTATCATAAAGGACGAGGGCACTGGTTTTGACTACGCAAATCTTCCCGATCCCACAGCGCCCGAAAATCTGGAGAAACTGGGTGGCCGCGGCATCTTCCTTATGAAGCACCTTTCCGATGAAGTGAACTTCAAGGAAAATGGCCGCATCGTTGAGCTAAGCTTTTACATGAACTCCTAAATGTCGTCCATCCGTTTCTTTGAGGAGGACGTCACATTCCAAATCCCGCATCCGCGGAAGACATCGACCTGGATCAAGTCTGCAATAGCAAAAGAGAAGAGAACGCTCGGTGAGCTGAATTTTATCTTTTGCTCAGACGAGCATCTTCGCGAAATCAATATCGAATACCTCAATCACCACACCTTTACCGACATTGTGACCTTCGACACCAGTGAGGAAAAAGGTCAGATCTCGGGTGACATCTTTATCAGTATAGACCGGGTAAAGGAAAACGCTCAAAAGTTCAAAACCACGTTTGATCACGAGCTCCACCGAGTCCTCATTCATGGCGTACTCCACTTGGTTGGCTATTCCGACAAGGGTGCTGAGAAGAAGGCCATCATGCGCAAAAAAGAGGATGCTTATCTATCTTTGCGGAAGTAAGTTCCACGTGGAACCTAAGCTTACCCTTATTGCTTGTAAAGTATGGTTCCACGTGGAACAAATTGTGGAATTGTTGATGAATTTTGTGGGTAAGTATCGGGTTCCACGTGAAACCTTTTTAAAAACGCGCATATGTTTCAAGAATACGATGTAATAGTGGTGGGGGCGGGCCATGCGGGTTGCGAGGCAGCGGCCGCTGCGGCAACAATGGGGTCAAAGACCCTGCTGGTGACGATGAATATGAACACGATCGCCCAAATGTCGTGCAACCCCGCTATGGGTGGCGTGGCTAAAGGTCAAATCGTAAGAGAAATAGACGCTTTGGGGGGGTTGTCCGGAATTATATCGGATAAGTCCATGATCCAGTTCAGAATGCTGAATCGTTCCAAGGGTCCAGCCATGTGGAGTCCCAGAACGCAGAATGATCGCATGAGATTCTCCGAAGAATGGAGACTGGCCCTGGAGCGGACTCCCAATCTGGATTTCTGGCAAGAAATGGTCAAAGAGATCCTCGTAGAAAACGGAAGGGCAGTGGGAGTGAAGACTGCCTTGGGACTCGATATCCGGGCAAAGGCTGTTGTCCTCACGAATGGCACCTTCCTAAACGGAAAGATCCACATTGGAGAAAAGAACTTCGGCGGGGGCCGCACGGCCGAGAAATCTGCCACGGGATTGACCGAACAACTCATTACGCTTGGATTCGAAGCCGGAAGGATGAAAACAGGCACTCCTCCCCGTGTAGACGGTAGGAGCCTCGACTATTCTAAAATGGAAGAACAACCCGGAGACCTAGAGCCTGGAAAGTTCTCCTATTCCGATACGCAGCCCCTTCAAAAACAGATCTCCTGTTGGATCACCTATACGAATGATACGGTCCATAAAGAATTGCAAAAAGGGTTCGAGAAATCGCCCATGTTCCAGGGACGGATCAAAGGCCTTGGACCCCGATACTGCCCCTCGATAGAAGATAAAATCAACCGGTTTGCAGAAAGAGACCGGCACCAGATATTTGTGGAGCCTGAGGGTTGGAACACCGTAGAGATCTATGTGAACGGCTTTTCCACCTCTTTGCCCGAAGACGTCCAGCACAAAGCTCTCACCAGCATCCCCGGTTTCGAGAAGGCCAAAATGTTCCGGCCTGGATATGCCATCGAGTATGACTTTTTCCCTCCGACACAGTTAAATCTCAGTCTGGAAACCCAATTGATTCAAAATCTATATTTCGCAGGTCAAATCAACGGCACCACGGGATATGAGGAGGCTGCCTGCCAGGGACTGATGGCGGGAATCAATGCTCACCAAAAGGTTCATGGAAAAGACCCCTTCATCTTGAAGCGGTCCGATGCCTATATCGGCGTACTGATAGACGACCTCGTGAGTAAGGGCACGCAAGAACCTTATCGCATGTTCACCTCCCGGGCAGAGTATCGCATTCTCCTCCGGCAGGACAATGCCGACATCCGCTTAACAGAGCTTGGACATGCCATCGGACTGGCCAGCGACGAAAGAAATGAAAGAGTCCTTGCCAAGAAACGGGACGTGGCTGCCCTTACAACGGAGCTCAACAAAACAAAACTGGAACCTGAAATGATAAATGAAGGGCTTGAAGGCCTTCAAACATCGGCCATCCGCGAAAAGGTCGCCGCGAGCCACTTACTCAAACGCCCACAAATCGGTATCCCCTCGCTGAAAAGCATAAATGCCGATCTTGAAAGGTTGCTGAATAAGTACTCCATCGAAGTCCAGGAACAAGCGGAAATCAACATCAAATACGACAGTTATATCGAGCGGGAGGAGCAGCTTGTTCAAAAGCTCGGAAACCTGGAGAACTTTAAGATCAGAACCGACTTCGACTATGATCGTGTGAAAGCTCTTTCATCTGAAGCCCGGGAGAAATTAAAGCGAATAAAACCCGAAACCGTAGGACAAGCCTCGCGCATTAGCGGCGTGTCGCCCGCCGACGTTTCCGTACTTACAATCTATATGGGTAAATGAAAGAATTGAAGAGTTGCCCCGTCTGCCAAAGTACCACGTTCCAGAAGTTCATTACTGCTAAAGATTATACCGTTTCACGGGAAACATTTGATTTGGTGAAATGTGACAGCTGTGGACTTGTGTTCACCAATCCCATCCCCGATCCAGCCCGGCTGGGTGACTATTATCTTTCCGATGACTACATCTCCCATTCACAAAAGGCAACCGGCCTGATCGACAAGATCTATGTCGTGGCCAGAAGCTTCACATTAAAATGGAAACTGGCTCTTATTCAGAAATATGCCGGAACCCAACCCAAAACCATTCTGGACTACGGCTGCGGCACCGGCGATTTCTTGAATGCCTGTAAAGAAAAAAGCTGGTCCATAGCCGGCGTCGAGCCCTCGGATAAAGCCCGTGCTTTGGCTGCTGGTCAAACGCATGAACAAATTGCAGAGTCATTGAAGGAGGTTGAAAGAAAAGAATTCAACACTATAACCTTATGGCACGTGCTTGAGCACATCGAAGACCTTAACCATACGCTTCAACAATTAAAAGACAAACTGGCTATAACCGGCACGCTACTAATAGCTGTTCCCAATCACGCCGCCTGGGACGGAACGCACTATGGACCATACTGGGCTGGCTATGATGTTCCCCGACATCTCTGGCATTTCACGCAAGACACCATGAAAATCCTGTTGACAAACAACAATCTTAAACTCGTCGACATCGTGCCCATGAAACTTGACGCTTACTACATTAGTTTGCTTAGCGAAAAGTATAAGGCCAACGGTAAGGCTGGAGTGCCTGGCATGATAATCGCAGCCGCAAAAGGACTTCGGTCGAACCTGAACGCCCGCAAAAACAAAAACTATTCGAGCCTTATCTATATTGTGAGAAAATGAATCTCCGAAAACAACTTCATTGGCTGCTCTATCCATTGTTCTTTCTGGCTTGCGCCCGACAAACCACCCCCACCGGCGGACCTAAAGACAGCCTGGCTCCCGTGATGACGAATAGCCTTCCCAAACACGGGCAGACCAAGTTTAAAGGAAAAAGTGTAGAACTTACATTTAATGAGGCCATCCAGGTAAACAACCCAAAGGAGCAGATCATCATCATTCCATCTGTAGGCAAAGAGTTCGAGGCGACCGCCAAAAAAAACACGGTTGTATTAACCTTCAAGGAACCTACAAAAGATAGCACTACCTACTCCATCAATTTTCGCGAGAGCGTTCAAGATCTCACCGAGAAGAATCCCGCCAAAAATCTCAAGCTCGCTTTCAGCACCGGTGACTACATAGACTCCTTGTCAATCGAGGGCTACATCTTTGATCCGCTCAAAGGCAAGGAAAGCAAGGACGCCACCGTTGCCTTGTTTCAATCGGACACCTTCAACATCTTCAAACACAAACCCATCTATTTGACCAAGACAAATGAAAAGGGTGAGTACATCATCGAGAACCTTAAGCCCGGCGATTATTATCTGTACGCCATCGAAGACAAGAACAAAAACCTCGTAGTAGACAGCAAATCAGAGACTTACGGCTTCATCGCTAAAAAGATAACACTCACCGAAGACATCAAAAAGGAGGATATCCCGGTTATAAAATTGGACACTCGGCCGTTAAAGCTCACAAATTCAAGGCCATACAACACCTATTTCAATATCAAAACGTCCAAGAACCTCGACCATTACCACCTCACTCCCACAGAAGGCGAAATACTGCTTTCTGGCTTTGCAGAGGATCAAAGCAATATTCGTGTCTACAATACCATTGAAGACAAAGACAGCCTTGCTGTCAGGTTCAATGCCTACGACAGCGTGAACAATGCTATTGATACCACGATCTATATCAAATTCAGCAAACGCGACGTAAAGAAAGATCCTTTCAAAGCAACGAGCTCCCAGTTCAAAGTGACCGGCACAAAGGGCCTTTTGAAAGGAACCATCACCTTCAACAAACCCGTTGCGGCCATAAATTTTGACAGCATTTATTATCAGATCGACTCCGCTAAAGTTGTTCCCATAGTCGCCCAGGATATTCAGATTGATAGCGCACATAACACCCTGATCATCGAGAAGTCTTTTGACAAAACCCTTATTCCAAAAAAAGCGGACCCTTCAACCGAGCCACCCAAAAAGAAGGAAGTTCCCCCTCCGCCCAAACCGGCCACCGCCGCTGCTCCCACTCAAGGTCAAAAGAAATCCACTACGCCGCCCAAGCCTGTCCAGAACCAATTCATTACCGCAAAGGCCACATTCATAAGTGTTGAACTTGATAGTTCTGCAGCGACCCGTGAAACGCTAAAACCATCTGTCTTCGAAGAAACCGGGATCATCTTCGTGGAAGTAAAAACGGCCGAAAAGAACTTTGTCATCCAACTTCTCAACAAAGACTTCAAGCCCGTCGCATCGAGAACAAACACAACAAAAACCTCATTTGAAGACCTTGACCCGGGTGATTATATGATCCGATTGATCATCGACAAGAACGGTGATGGAAAATGGAGCCCTGGCAATTTCGATCTGCACCAGGAACCCGAACCAATAGTGTTCTATAAAAACGAAAAGAACACGCCAACCGTAAATTTAAAGGCAAACTGGGAGCTTGGGCCATTGTTAATAAGCTATTGACAACTTGTGAATAGCGGAAGCCAAGTCGGGGTTAAAATCGATAAATATCCCAATCGGCGCAAAGAGAAAATCTGCCTGTGCATAAGCTAACAGTTACCCACACACGTTTACATACCAAGTGATCCACACACCATCTATACACACCCTAAAACATTGTTGACAACCTCCTAAACCACTGATAAAGAAAAGATTAATATATATTTGAATTCTACATAACTTCCACATCCCGAAACGTGCAAAGGTTATACACAATTGAACATGCCTAATAGTATTTATACATATATAAATTATATAAAAACAATAAGGAACCCCCTTATCGGGATAACTTTTTTCCTGTTCTTTTCTGCGTTTCCCGTTTGCGCACAGAATCAGGATGACATTCAGTTGGCTAATGAATATTTATTAAAAGGCGACAAGAAAAAGGCGCTGGAGCTTTATCGCGATCTGGCCAAGAATGATTTGAACACGCCGTTTATTTATAACAATTATTTGAACGTGTTGCTGGACCTGGGCAACTTTGATGAGGCCCAAAGTTTTCTAAAAAAAATCTCGAAGCGCGACCCGCTCAACATCCAGTACCGGCTCGACGTCGGACTCACCTATGTGAAGGCGGGAGACATGGCACGGGCGGATAAATATTTCCGGGAGCTGATCTCGGAAAGCAAGACCAACGTGCAGCGCATAAAAATGATGTCGGATTATTTTATGTCGCACTCGCTCAATGACTACGGAATACTTTCCCTTACAGAAAGTCGCGAATCGCTCGGCAACCCGTCGCTATTTTGTCTGGAGCTGGCGATGCTGTACCGCATAAAAGGAAACCAGGACAAGATGGTGCAGGAATACCTGAACTATGTCACTCAAAATTCCGGCAACATTCAATATGTAAAAAATGTGATGCAGGCCCTGCTCACCAAACCGGAAGAGCTCGAAAGCCTGGAAAGATTGCTCTATGACAAAGTGCAACAATATCCCGACGTGGAAGTGTATGCCGACTTGCTGATCTGGGTGACGATGCAACAGAAAAATTTTTACGCGTCCTTCATCCAGGCCCGGGCCTACGACAAACGCTACAAACGCGACGGCGAAAAATGTATGGAAGTCGCCCGCGTGGCCCTGGACAATGAAGATTATGACACCGCTTTGAAAATTTATCGCTACCTGATCCGGGAATATCAAGGCTCTCAAAATTATTTATTGGCGCGCCTCGGACTGATCCGCACCCGTGAAGCCCGTGTGAAAAACACCTATCCTGTGAAAATGGATTCGGTAAAGATCCTGATCGCGGATTACAAAAGTTTTATAAAACAATATCCCGACAACGTGAATTCGCTGGAGGCTTCCAAGAGCGAAGCCATGTTGTTCGCGAGCTACCTGGATCAGAAGGATTCGGCCGTTCATATCCTGGACAAGTTGATTGCCAATCCGAAAGCGACACTCTATTTGAAATCCAAGGCCAAGCTGGACCTGGGTGATATTTATATGCTGAAGGGCGAACCGTGGGAATCTTCCCTGCTCTATTCGCAAGTGGAAAAAACTCAAAAAGAAAATCCCGTCGGTTATGAGGCAAAACTGAAGAACGCAAAATTGTCGTACTACAAAGGCGACTTCCGGTTGGCCCAAGAGCATCTTGATATTTTGAAACAGGCCACCACCCGCGAAATCGCAAACGATGCGCTGGATCTGAGTATGCGTATAAAGGAAAATGTGGCCATCGATTCAACCGGGGAAGCCTTGAAACAATATGCGTCGGTGGAGTTGCTGCTGTACCAAAATAAAACCGAGGAGGCGTTGAAAAAAATAGAATTCCTCAAACAAGGCACCTCGGGCGCGGGCGTTTCTTTTTCGAACCAGACCATTCTCGACGATGTCTATTTCCTGGAGGCCAACATCCGGATGCAGCGGGGTGAGTTTGAGAAGTCAATCGAGCTCCTTCAAAAAATCATTAGCGACTACGGCGACGACATCCTGGCGGACGATGCTTATTTTCTGCAAGGGGAGATCTATGAGCGTCAATTAAAAAATAAGGATAAGGCCATGGAGATCTACCGCGACTTTCTGTCGAAATACCCCGGAAGCGTTTTTGCCGCGGAGGCCCGCAAGAGATTCCGCCAGCTCCGAGGCGATTTTAATGGCCAGGAGCAGCCTGCTCAATTCTAAAAAAAATTTTAAAGCCCGGTCGTTACATCGGGCTTTTTTTAATTGAGGCTGCCGATCGCTTTTTTCAATGGGGTGTGGGTTGGATTCGGAAAATTTTAAAAGCAAAGTCACTTACCCGGGTAGCGCGCTAATTTTTATATCTTCGGAAGAATTATGGTAAAGCGTGTCTTCTTGGTTATTCTGGCATTGATCGCCGTTTTGGTCGCTATTCTCGTATTCAATGCCGTAACCTTCAAATCCAAACAACTACCCATCACCGCCCTGCCGGCTCCAGCAGTTCCGCCCGCAGCGTTGGAACATCTGCAGGAGGCCATTCGCTTTAAAACCATTTCGTTCAATGATTCAACATGGTTGGACACGACCCAATTCTTTGGATTTCATCGATTTTTGGAAAAGACCTATCCCGCGGTGCACGCCACCCTGGTTCGTGAAAAAATAAAAAAATATAGCCTGCTCTACTTTTGGAAGGGAAAGGACCCTTCCCTGAAGCCCATTGTGCTGATGGCCCACCAGGATGTGGTTCCCATCGAAGAAGCTTCAAAAAGCAACTGGACCGTCGAACCCTTTTCCGGTGACGTGAAAGACGGCTTTATCTGGGGCCGGGGCTCGGCCGACAACAAGATCAATGTGATCGGAATTTTTGAAACGATCGAAAAACTTCTAAAAGAAAACTACCGACCGCAACGAAGCTTCTATTTTGCCCTGGGCCATGACGAAGAGCGCGGCGGAACGGGAGCTGTGGCCATTGCCGCAGCCTTGAAGCAACGCGGCGTTTCTGCCGAAATGGTGCTGGACGAAGGAGGCATTGTTACACGCGAAAAAGTGCCGGGCATGACCAAACCCGTTGCCCTGATCGGCACGGCCGAAAAGGGATATTTAACGCTATTGCTTTCCGTGGATAAAAATGGAGGACACTCCTCCATGCCCGAACAAGAAACGGCGCTCGACATCCTTACCAAAGCCGTGGTGAACATACGACAGCATCCTTTTCCGGCCAATTTTGCACCGGCAACGATCGGCTTTATGGATCACGTAGGCCCCGAAATGCCGTATCCCGAAAAAATAGTATTTGCCAACACCTGGCTTTTTAAAAGCGTGGTCATCGGAATTTATGAAAAAAGTCCGGGAGGAAACGCCGTGGTGCGGACCACCGCCGTGCCCACCATCTTCAACGCCGGCATGAAAGACAACGTGGTGCCCACCCGAGCGACCGCCACCATAAACTTCCGGTTGCTGCAAGGCGACGGATCGGAAAAAGTGATCGCCGAAATAAAAAAGATCATTCAAGACGACCGTGTGTCGATTGCCATATCAAAAGAATTTTCAGCCGAGCCTTCGGCCACTTCACCGGAAGACGGCTTTGGCTATAAACGCGTTGATGAAACCGTTAAAAGAACCTTTGCCGAAACGGTCACCACGCCCTTCCTCATGATCGGCGGAACAGACTCGCGGCATTTCGGAGATATATCGACGAACATCATCAAGTTCAGCCCCATGACCGATCCGATTGGCTTTCACGGGATCGATGAGCGCGTAAGTTTAGAAAGCTACCAGCACACCCTTTGGTTCTTTGAACAATTGATCCGTCAATAAAAAAATCAGATCGCGATAACTTCGTCGCCGGTCTTGATCAATCCTCCCTGAATTACTTTTGCCGTGATGCCGCCGTGACCCCGCATGGCGTTGTATCCGCCCGTTCCTAAATTTTCCTCCATCCGTGAACAGGGATGACATTCTCCGGAATATTGAAACACGGCTTCTCCGATGGAAAATTGTTTTCCTTTCAGTGCCAATAGATTGATGCCCTCGACCACGATGTTTCTTCGCGTCAACTCCGGTTCCACGGAAGAGCGACCCAGGAAAGATGCCATGTCTCTGAGATGTTCACCTTGAATGAAGGTGACTTGACGGTTTCCCGAATTTTTGTAGCGATCGCCCTCCAGTCCGCGTGCTTCCACAGCAACCACCTGGTCGAGCACTTTGACAGGTTCGCGACGCTGCGGTCGCACACTGATGTAGACCACGCGGCCCGGTTTGGCAAAACCGTTTTGGAGTTCTTTCAATTCCATCACCAGCATTCTTTTCGGATTTAACAGCAGTGGTCGAGGGAAGTTTCAGTGAATTTAAATGCGCACGGGTTAAATGTTCCACCAGTAGGTGAGCTTCACCACAAGCGCCCGGGTTTTCACGACAAAATTTTCGGGAAAATAATTATCCGTGTAAACGATAAAAAGATCCGATGCAGGTTTGTAGCGCCACTGCAACCGGGTATTGAGGTTCACATTTTTTAACTGTTGGTTGTACTGTGCATAGGCCGTAAAAAAAAGCTTGTTGGTCATGGTCACATCCAACTTTGGACCCACTAACCAGAACTTTGTGTTGCCCCAAGGTTCCGGCAACCTGAGATCATTGTAATTGAAGGTTACCAAGAGGCTCATGTAGGGCTGCAACCGGTAACCTACCTCGCCGCCGATGTTAAAACGGGTGCCGTTGGCGTAATACCCACCATAGCGTGTGGAAAGTGCGTAGGTGAAAATGCTTTGTGGCATCGACGTGAAGTCTGCGCCAACCGAATTCCACCAATGCTGCGTGCCGACGCTAAGCGAATCCATTCCCGAATTTGTCGGATCAAAAGGTTGGAGCAGCTGTACATAGTCGTGCATGCCGTAGACGTTGAGTACACTTTGTTTGCGGAATGTGATGCCGTACGAAAGGATGCTCTCGTTGTCCGTTTGTTTAAAGGAAGGATTGTAGAAGTAGGTCGACGTGATTTTTGGTCCGTGACTAAGAATCAATTTTCCTTTTGGAAAAAACAGATACTGCGCGATGGGGTTTATTTTAATATAGTTGCGGCGAGGAACATAGCCCACTTCCGGATTATAATTTTCGCCCACCACTTCGTGCTGCCAGCTCAACAACAAACGGCGCTTCCAATACTGCAGGTTGGCGGCGTGTGTAAAATCCTTGTCCGACTTATCGGGACTAAAGGATTTCAACATCAGGACTTTTCCCGTCCATACGTTGTTGGACGATGCAAGATTATACTCCAACCCGATATTGCGATTGTATTTGGAATAGACCGGCACCGACGGGTCGTCGGGTGGTTCGTAGTTGAGTGACTGTTTGTTGATGAAGATAACACCGATGTTGGAGCGCGAGAAAACACGTCGTTGTAACGCCATGACGGCAAAATTTTGCCGGGGCAGCGATTGGCTTTCCACATCGGCGGTTTGCATGTCCATGGCCCCCACCCGCCAGTTCTTGTTTATTTTGCCGCTGAAGCGGGCGCCGTATTGAATGGGCACGTTCAATCCGATGCGTCGCGAAAAAAACGGACGAATGTTGGCGTATCCGAAATTGGCAAACAGGTCGCCGTTTTCCAGAAAGAATTGCCGGCGCTCCGGAAAGAAGAGTTCGTAGCGATCCAGGTTCGTCACCTGCCGGTCGACGTCCACCTGGGAAAAATCGGGATTCACCGTGAGGTCGAGGTTCAGCGAGGAGGTGACGGCAACTTTTGCGTCCATCCCGATTTCTTTTTTGTAGGCAGTGGCCGTGCCTTCGCTAAAATTTTTGCTGC
>Ga0209050_1003040_pt1 | contig 12935 bp, 9 predicted proteins | sample Araplavi_mTSA_r2_FD_184276 | JGI IMG/M metagenome (GOLD analysis project Ga0209050, IMG submission 184276) | Arabidopsis root microbial communities from North Carolina, USA - plate scrape MF_Cvi_mTSA_r2 (SPAdes) (version 2) | ecosystem: Host-associated > Plants > Roots > Endosphere | place: USA...
CGGGCTTCGTTGAATGGCTGACGCAACACGGCGCCAGCACCTTCGACGCAATCGCCGTGACACTGGAAACGATGATCCACGGCGTGACGTTTGCGCTGACCTGGTTCAACCCGCTGGTACTGATCGGCCTGATCGCGCTACTGGCACACTTCATTCAACGCAAATGGGGCCTGACCGCGTTTGTCGTTGCCTCCTTTCTGCTGATCCTCAATCTGGGGTACTGGCAGGAAACCATGGAAACCCTCGCCCAGGTGTTGTTCGCCACCCTGGTCTGCGTGCTCATTGGCGTGCCCCTGGGCATCGTCGCCGCGCATAAGCCGATGTTCTATACTGTAATGCGTCCGGTACTCGATCTGATGCAGACCGTACCGACCTTCGTGTACCTCATTCCTACCCTGACCCTCTTCGGTCTGGGTGTGGTCCCGGGCCTGATTTCGACGGTGGTGTTCGCGATTGCCGCGCCCATCCGCCTGACCTACCTGGGTATCCGCGATGTTCCGGAAGAACTGATGGACGCCGGCAAGGCTTTTGGCTGCTCCCGGCGACAGCTGCTCTCGCGAATCGAACTGCCCCACGCCATGCCAAGCATCGCGGCAGGCATCACCCAGTGCATCATGCTGTCTCTTTCGATGGTAGTGATCGCGGCACTGGTGGGCGCCGATGGTTTGGGCAAACCGGTGGTCAACGCACTGAACACTGCTGATATCGCCCTGGGCTTCGAAGCAGGCCTGGCGATCGTACTGCTGGCGATCATGCTCGACCGTATCTGCAAACAACCCGACGCCAAAGTAGGGGGTGACGCATGAGCATTATTCGCTTCGATAACGTTGACGTTATCTTCTCCAAAGACCCACGCGAGGCGCTCAAGCTGCTGGATCAGGGCATGACCCGCAACGAGATCCTGAAAAAGACCGGGCAGATCGTCGGTGTTGAAAAAGCCAGCCTGGATATCGAAAAAGGTGAGATCTGCGTACTGATGGGTCTGTCAGGTTCCGGCAAGTCCAGCCTGCTGCGCTGCATCAACGGCCTGAACACCGTCAGCCGTGGCAAGTTGTTCGTCGAGCACGAAGGCAAGCAGATCGACATCGCCTCCTGCACCCCGGCCGAACTGAAAATGATGCGCACCAAACGCATCGCGATGGTGTTCCAGAAGTTCGCCCTGATGCCTTGGCTGACCGTTCGCGAGAACATCAGCTTTGGCCTGGAAATGCAGGGTCGGCCCGAGAAAGAACGACGCAAACTGGTGGACGACAAGCTTGAGCTGGTGGGCCTGACCCAGTGGCGCAACAAGAAACCCAACGAGCTGTCCGGTGGTATGCAACAACGTGTGGGCCTGGCCCGCGCCCTGGCGATGGACGCGGACATCCTGCTGATGGACGAACCGTTCTCGGCACTCGACCCGCTGATCCGCCAGGGTCTGCAGGACGAACTGCTGGAGCTGCAACGCAAGCTGAGCAAGACCATCGTGTTCGTAAGCCACGACCTCGACGAAGCCCTGAAACTGGGCTCCCGTATCGCGATCATGAAAGACGGCCGGATCATCCAGTACAGCAAACCGGAAGAAATCGTCCTCAACCCTGCGGACGATTACGTGCGGACCTTCGTGGCCCACACCAACCCGCTGAACGTACTGTGCGGCCGCAGCCTGATGCGCACCCTGGACAACTGCAAGCGCATCAACGGTTCGGTGTGCCTGGATCCAGGCGGTGATTCGTGGCTGGACCTGGCCGAAGGCAACACCATCAAGGGCGCTCGCCAGAACGGCTCTGCGCTGGACTTGCAGAACTGGATACCGGGTCAGGCCGTTGAAGGCCTGGGTCGTCGACCAACCCTTGTGGACTCGAACATCGGCATGCGCGATGCGCTGCAGATTCGTTATCAGACCGGCAACAAGCTGGTACTGCATGACAACAACAAGGTGGTGGGGATTCTTGGCGACAGCGAGCTGTATCACGCACTGCTCGGCAAGAACCTGGGGTAAGGCAACAGACACAAAAACGCCGCGAGAGAATCGCGGCGTTTTTGTTTATGGGGTATCGGGTAATGCAGCGTTGATGCTGATGACCCCTTCGCGGGTGAGCCCGCTCCCATATGTACGGTGAACAACCTGTGGGAGCGAGCTTGCTCGCGATGAGGGCTTAACATTCAACATGAGTGTTGACTGTCCCTCCGCTATCGCGAGCAAGCTCGCTCCCACAGGGATTGCGGTGCATTCCGTACACCGCAGACCCAAGCTTTAGCTGTAAACCCGGCCAAGCAGCTGCCGATGGCTTTCAAACTGATCGAGCACGTCACGGGTGATCTGATCCTGGGTGAAACCCATCAAGTCGTAGTCCTGGCTACCGTTATGCAGGTAAACCTCGGCGCGATAGAAACGCTGACGCGCCTCATCGGACTGTGCCGATTCAGTCGGCGTGGCCAGGTAACCGTCCAGGCTGACTTCGTAGACAAAGGGGTTGCCCTCTTCCATCTCGACGCGCACGCCCATGCAACGCTTGGACTTGCCCAGCAGCGTCTGAACCTTCAGGCCCTGAGCACGCATTTGCGCCGTCGCATCTTCCAGCGCCGGGCTCACTTGCTTGTCCATGAAGCGCTGCACCACCGACTGGCTTGGCTGCAGGTCCAGCTGGGTCAAACGCTCGCTGAAACCACGACGACCGCGCGCAGCCAGTTCCGCTTGCTCCTGTTCGATCTGCACGTCCTGGCGCATGGCCTTGTGCAAGCCGAACATGAAGAACACCAGCACCACCGAGAACGGCAGACCAGCCAGTACCACCATGGTCTGCATGGCTTCAAAGTTGCCGGCGAACAGCAGGCCAATGGTCACCAGGGTGATCACCGCCGACCAGAAGATCCGCAGCCAGTGCGGAGCGTCTTCATCGACGGTACCGCCCTTGCACGACAGGTTGGCCATCATCACCGCGCCGGAATCCGCCGGGGTCAGGAACAGCACGAAACCGACAAAGATCGATACGCCGATCACCACCTTCGACGCCGGGTAATGCTCAAGCAACTGGTAGATCGCCATGGACGGCTGTTCCAGCGCCGTTTTTCCAAGCTCCACCGCCCCATGGTTCATCACCAGGTCCAGGGCCGAGTTACCGAAGATCGACAGCCACGCCAGGGTGAAGCCCAGCGGAATCAGCAGTACGCCGGCCACCAGTTCACGCACCGTGCGGCCACGGGAAATACGTGCGATAAACATGCCCACGAATGGTGCCCAGGAAATCCACCAGGCCCAGTAGAACAGGGTCCACAGGCCCAACCAGCGGTCGGATTTCTCGGCGTCGCCTTCATACACATAGAGGTCGAAGGTCTTCAGCACCACGCCGTTCAGGTAGTCGCCGACGTTCTGCACGAAGCCGTTGAGCAGGTGCAGGGTCGGGCCGAACAGCAGGACGAAAATCAGCAAGCCGCTGAACAATACGATGTTCAGGTTGGACAGACGACGGATGCCGTTTTCCACGCCCGACACAGCGGCGATGGTCGCCACGGTGCTCATCACGATGATCACGATCAGCAGGTTGGTGTTGCTGTGCTCCATGCCGAACAGGTTTTCAAGGCCCGATGACACCTGCAGCGAACCAATCCCCAGGTTGGTCACCAGACCCAGCAGGGTCACGAACATGCCGAAGCCGTCCACCGCATGACCGGCCGCACCCTTGACCCAGCGCTCACCCACCAGCGGATACAGCGCCGAACGCAACGCCAGCGGCTGGTTATGGCGGTAGGCAAAGTACGCCACCGCCAAACCGACCAGCGCGTAAATCGCCCAGCCGTGCAGGCCCCAATGCAGGAACGTCAGTTGTACTGCCTGACGTGCCGCGAGGTTGCTGCCGGCCACGCCTTCCGGCGGGTTGAAGTAGTGGTCCAGCGGTTCGGACGCGCCGAAATACAACAACGAGATGCCGATACCCGAAGAGAACAGCATCCCCGCCCAGGCGCCGTAGCTGAAGTCCGGGGTGTCATCCTTGCTGCCCAGCTTGAGTTTGCCGTAGGACGAAAACGCCAGGCCGACGACGAAAATCAGATAGGCGGCAATCACCACCATGTAGTACCAGCCGAAGCTGCGGGACAACCAGGCTTGCGCCGTACCCAGCATTCTGCCGGCCTCTTGCGGGGCGATGATCAGAATGGCGGTCAACAACAGAATCAACGCGGTAGAGGTGTAGAACACCCAACCGTTGACCGACACCTTCTGCGGTGGGGTCTTTATTAGCGAGGCAGAACTCATGGCACAGATGCTCCGGGCAGTGCGAGAGAAGAACGCAAGGCAAACGAGTTACCCGACCAATCGGTTAGTGGGCAGCCGACCAGCGGGTGATATAAAGACAGCCCGAAAAAAGCCCGAAACCCCTTGAGCGCCACAGCGCGTAGGTTTCGAGCAGATTCGGAAGTCATTTTTTCCGCCGCTACATGTAGGAAAAATCTGAAGGCAGCGACGATTTGTCGCAGATCTTATTCTTTGTTGATTGAACGTTCAATCAAAACAAAATAGACTGGCCCTCAAGCCGGTAGTCGTTTGACGTCTGCCGGAAGGCCTAAGGAGATGTGCAAGATGCCCAAGGTCGGTATGCAACCCATCCGCCGCCAACAGTTGATCGAAGCCACATTGCTGGCGGTCGACCAGGTCGGAATGGGGGACGCCAGCATTGCGCTGATCGCCCGTTTGGCCGGTGTCTCGAATGGCATCATCAGTCATTACTTTCAGGACAAGAACGGCCTGATCGCTGCCACGGCGCAGTACCTGATGAGTGTCCTCAGCGAGAACGTCACCGCGCGCCGTCAGGCGCTGACAGATGCAAGCCCGCGGGCGCATCTGCAGGTGATCATCGAAGGCAACTTCGACGCCAGCCAGGTCAATGGCCCGGCAATGAAAACCTGGCTGGCCTTCTGGGCCACCAGCATGCACCACCCGTCTTTGCACAGGTTGCAGCGGATCAACGATCACCGTCTGTATTCCAACCTGTGCTGCCAGTTCCGTCGCGTACTGCCGCTCGACGATGCGCGCAGTGCAGCCCGTGGCCTGGCAGCCCTCATTGACGGTTTGTGGTTGCGCGGCGCGCTGTCGGGAGATGCTTTCGACACCGGGCAGGCGCACCAGATCGCTTACGAATACATGGATTTCCAACTGGCCAAGCAGGTGAGTTAGAGCACACAGAACGCTCAACCACCGGACCGCGCCAATCACTGATGCACTTGCGAGGACTTTATGGCCCGTTTCGAATTGCAAAAACTCTACATCGATGGCGCTTACTCTGACGCCAGCAGCGACGCCACTTTCGAAGCCATCAACCCGGCTAACGGTGAAGTCCTCGCAAAAGTACAACGTGCCACCTTCGATGACGTCGAGCGCGCCGTCGTCAGTGCCGAAAAGGGCCAGAAAATCTGGGCTGCCATGACCGCCATGGAGCGTTCGCGCATCCTGCGTCGCGCCGTGGAAATCCTGCGTGAGCGCAACGACGAACTGGCCGCCCTGGAAACCCTGGACACCGGCAAGTCGTACTCCGAAACCCGCTACGTCGACATCGTCACCGGCGCCGATGTGCTGGAGTACTACGCAGGCCTGGTTCCGGCCATCGAAGGCGAGCAGATTCCGCTACGCACCACCTCGTTCGTCTACACCCGTCGCGAGCCGTTGGGCGTCGTGGCCGGTATCGGCGCGTGGAACTACCCGATCCAGATCGCCCTGTGGAAATCCGCGCCAGCCCTGGCGGCCGGTAACGCGATGATCTTCAAGCCAAGCGAAGTCACCTCGCTGACCACCCTGAAACTGGCCGAGATCTACACCGAAGCCGGCGTGCCAAACGGCGTGTTCAACGTCCTGACCGGCAGCGGCCGTGAAGTCGGCACCTGGCTGACCGAGCACCCGCGCATCGAGAAAGTCTCGTTCACCGGCGGCACCGACACCGGCAAGAAAGTCATGGCCAGCGCTTCGAGCTCTTCGCTCAAGGAAGTGACCATGGAACTGGGCGGCAAGTCGCCGCTGATCATCTGTGACGACGCCGACCTCGATCGCGCTGCCGACACCGCGATGATGGCCAACTTCTACAGCTCCGGTCAGGTGTGCACCAACGGCACACGCGTGTTCGTACCGGCCCACCTGAAAGCCGCTTTCGAAGCCAAGATCGTTGAGCGCGTTGCGCGCATCCGCGTCGGTAACCCTGAGGACGAAAACACCAACTTCGGCCCACTGGTCAGCTTCGCCCACATGGAAAACGTGCTGGGCTACATCGCCAAGGGCAAGGAAGAAGGTGCCCGCGTACTGTGCGGCGGCGAGCGCCTGACCGACGGCGAATTCGCCAAAGGCGCCTTCGTGGCCCCGACCGTGTTCACCGACTGCACCGACGACATGACCATCGTTCGTGAAGAAATCTTTGGCCCGGTGATGGCGATCCTCACCTACGAAACCGAAGAAGAAGTGATCCGTCGCGCCAACGACACCGAATTCGGCCTGGCCGCCGGTATCGTCACCCGCGACCTGAACCGCGCACACCGCGTGATTCACCAACTGGAAGCCGGTATCTGCTGGATCAACGCCTGGGGCGAGTCCGACGCGAAGATGCCGGTTGGCGGCTACAAGCAGTCGGGTGTCGGCCGTGAGAACGGCATCAGCTCCCTGAACAACTTCACCCGCATCAAATCGGTACAGGTCGAGCTGGGCGATTACGTCTCGGTGTTCTAAGACCCGAGTCCTGTATTGCCTGCGAGGGCCTCTTCGCGGGCAAGCCCGCTCCCACAAGGGACCCGCGGCGCACACAGACCCTGTGTACACCAGAGATTAAATGTGGGAGCGGGCTTGCTCGCGAATCGAGTGCGCAGCACTCGCCGAGGCCCGACCTGACCACCATCAAAGAGGGTGCATTCAATGTCCCAAGAATTCGACTACATCATCATCGGTGCCGGCTCGGCCGGTAACACCCTGGCGACCCGTCTGACCGAAGACGCCGGCGTCACCGTCCTGCTGCTGGAAGCCGGCGGTCCGGACTACCGTTTCGACTTCCGCACGCAAATGCCGGCCGCCCTGGCGTTCCCGCTGCAAGGCCGTCGCTACAACTGGGCCTACGAAACCGATCCTGAGCCACACATGGACGGTCGTCGCATGGAGTGCGGTCGCGGCAAGGGCCTGGGCGGTTCCTCGCTGATCAACGGCATGTGCTACATCCGCGGCAACGCCATGGACTACGACGGCTGGGCGAAACTGCCAGGCCTGGAAGACTGGTCGTACCTGGACTGCCTGCCCTATTTCCGCAAGGCGGAAACCCGCGACATCGGCCCGAACGACTACCACGGTGGCGAAGGCCCGGTCAGCGTGACCACGCCGAAAGCCGGCAACAACCCGCTGTTCCACGCCATGGTTGAAGCCGGCGTGCAGGCCGGTTACCCGCGCACCGAAGACTTGAACGGCTACCAGCAGGAAGGCTTCGGCCCGATGGATCGCACCGTGACACCGAAAGGTCGTCGTGCCTCCACCGCCCGTGGTTACCTGGACGTCGCCAAGAAGCGTTCGACCCTGACCATCGTCACCCACGCCCTGACCGACAAGATCCTGTTCGAAGGCAAGCGTGCGGTCGGCGTGCGTTACCTGGTGGGCGCGGCTGAAGAGCGCGTTGAAGTCAAAGCACGCAAGGAAGTGCTGCTGTGCTCCGGCGCCATCGCTTCGCCGCAGATCCTGCAACGCTCCGGCGTCGGCCCGGCCGAGCTGCTGAACAAGCTCGACATTCCGGTGGTCCACGACCTGCCGGGCGTCGGTGAAAACCTGCAGGACCACCTTGAGCTGTACCTGCAATACGCTTGCACCCAGCCAGTCTCGCTGTACCCGTCGCTGCTGTTGCACAACCAGCCGGCCATCGGTGCCGAGTGGCTGTTCAACGGCACCGGCATCGGCGCCAGCAACCAATTCGAAGCCGGCGGTTTCATCCGCACCCGTCCGGAATTCGAATGGCCGAACATCCAGTACCACTTCCTGCCGGTGGCGATTAACTACAACGGCAGCAACGGCGTGAAAGAGCACGGCTTCCAGGCGCACATGGGCTCCATGCGTTCGCCAAGCCGTGGGCGCATCCAGGCCAAGTCCAAGGACCCACGCCAGCACCCGAGCATCCTGTTCAACTACATGGCCACCGAGCAGGACTGGCAGGAATTCCGCGACGGCATCCGCCTGACCCGTGAAATCATGCAACAGCCGGCGCTGGACGCCTTCCGTGGTCGCGAGATCAGTCCGGGCATCGAGGTGCAAACCGACGAGCAACTGGACAAGTTCATCCGCGAACACGCCGAAACCGCCTTCCACCCGTCCTGCTCGTGCAAGATGGGCACCGACGACATGGCCGTGGTCGATGGCGAAGGTCGCGTGCATGGCATGCAAGGCCTGCGCGTGGTCGATGCCTCGATCATGCCGATCATCACCACCGGCAACCTCAACGCCCCCACGATCATGATGGCCGAGAAAATCGCCGACAAGATCCGTGGCCGCAAGCCATTGCCGCGCAGCACAGCCACTTACTACGTGGCCGGTGAAGCGCCGGTGAAGGGCAAGCCAGTGCGGGAAGTGAGCCAGACTGCTCTGTAACAACTCTCGCACTTGCTTCACACAAAACCGTCAGCCCTTCGGGGTTGGCGGTTTTTTTCGGCTAACACAAGCTGCTTAAAACAAACAACAATCTTCACACAAAGTAACTAAAATCAATTATAAAACCCACAACAAAACTCGTTACACATGTATTCACACGAGCTTAAAAACCTCCATTACTATCCGCGCCCCGTTTCAGCCGGACGCGAGCAGTTTCAATGGAGATCAAGGACATGCCAGACATCGACCTATCCAAGGATCCAAGTTACTTTCGAGACAGAACATCCAAAGAAAAAACAATAACTCTGGACTTCAGCTATTTGGCTGGCGTTGTTGAGTCCTGGTGGAAAAAAAACATCCACCACGATACGCACGTCTTGAAAACACAATTGGTTAACCTTTTTCTAACTTACCTGCGTACTGAAGACACCTACTATTTTGACAAAGTAGGACTGGCAAATGGATGCGCGGCCGTCTGCATCAAAAATGTATTCAGCCTTGACTCGCCAAAACTCGCTTTAACGGTGCACGAGGCCTTGGCCGACCTGTTTTATCTCACTGATATTAAATACGAATACGAAGAACACAAAGCATTGTATCTAAAACCCTTCGCGGAAAAATATCGGGAATGGGGCAACGGTCACGGAGATATCACACCGCACTCCGATGACTTGTATGAGAACCTGAATGTTGATTTTCTGGCCCTGACCGTTTGCCGTGATGTCACAAAAACCCCCACCGCCTATTATTTCCCAAGCGATCTACTTTGCGATTTAAACGATGAGGAGATACGCGAATTATTGACGATGCAAGCAACGTTCATTTCCGGCAAAAACGTCAGTGGCTTAAAAAAACGGGTTCGTCACGTAGTTGAGTTTTCCGAACGCTACGGTTTTCTTTTTTCGCTGGATTTCCGCATTGATTCGGAGAACGGTGAGCGGATGCGCGCAAAAAATGGCGGCCAGCACGTCCTGGACAAAATCCGGACCGGCCTGCCAAACGCAAAACATCATGTTTCAACAGCTGAAACCGGTACGTTCCTGATTGTAGCCAACCACAAAATTCTGCATGCCCGGCCGATGCTGAATATCGACACAAACGAGGCTCGCGAACAAGCGCACAACTCGACATTCAACACAACGCCCCGATTACTGTTCCGAAGCAAGGGCCCTAGAAAGCAATACTTCCCGTTGGATGAAAGCAGCTATACGCGGGTGACCCATTGATGATGACTGCCGGTACATCCACTCGATCTTCGGTCGCCAATGTTTTTATTGAAGGTGCACGCGATGCAATCACGTTTGGCGTCGCATTCATTTTTCTGTACTTATCCATCGGTATCTTAAGCGCGACGCAATCATTATCATTAAGCCAAGCGCTTGCAACGACCCTGTTAATATTTTCCACTCCGCTGCAGTTTCTGCTAATTCAAAGCTATAACGACGGATGGATATTGCTCCCTATCATCGTGGCACTCAACGCTCGCTTCGTACTACTTTCCGCAACACTTGCCCCCTATATAAGAAGCACTTCCACTACAAAAACCATGGCCTCCTTGATTCTGATCACGCCATCGATATTCACAGGGTGTGTCACTCGATTCAAACACAAAACCGACCACCCCTTCACTTACATGATCGGCCTTGGTCTTCCAATATTTGGTGTATCGATAATCTGCACCTACATCGGCTTCATCGCCGGCGCGAAATTCACCTCACCGGCCATCTACGCAGCGATGACACTTCTATTACCCTTACAATTTACCGCTTTGGCCGGCAAGCATTGGCCTCACTATTCGGAAGTGTCGAGTTATTGGCTTGGCTTTGTCGGCGCACCATTACTGGTCTATCTATTCAAGGATTACAGCTTGCTCTGCACGCCTTTTATAATCGGCGGCTTGATCGTGCTGATTGAAAACAATTACAAGAAACGAGGTGGTGTAGCTCCATGACAATCTGGTTTCTTATCGCATTTTCCGCCATTACCGCCTTTGCATTTCGTGCCCTTCCCTTTGCATTCAAAAACAGCACCGCACTTACGCAAACCCAGGGTTCCTTTTATCGGTTTATTAGCTACAGCGCGCAAGCAATGTTGGGCGTCATCATTTACGACACTGCATTCAACAAAAAGGATGCTCTGACACTGATACAGCAATTTGAAACGCTGGATGCACTGAAGCTATTCTTGCTGATCGGCACCTTCATTGCGGTCGCCAAAACAAGAAAGATCCTGCCTGCTTTTTTTGCAAGCCTATTCATTTATGTTGCGGCTTTCATTTATTTGAACGGCTGAACGCAGTACTTTACCTGACCAAGAAGTTGTTCGCGAGCAAGCTGCAATGGCTGTTCGCGAACTCAATCATCAGCCAACTCGTCACTCGTCCTCTGCACTTTGCAATCCGTTCCTCCACCGCTTCACCCTTGATCCTCCCCCCTCGCAGGCCTAATCTAGCGCCACGCAATCGTTTCACCCCTTCCCCTCGCAGCACCGCGCCATCGCCACTCCATACCCAGGAGGTTCACGAATGTTCGACTTCTACCCCCAGCTCAAGCAGCGCTTCGCTGCCTTGCGCACGGGTGCTGAATTCTTTTCCCTGCGTTATGTGCGCGAATCCGGGCAGTACCTGTCGGTGCGCAAGAACGTCGCCGAACCGCCGAGCCTGAGCCGTGACGAAGGGGCGATGCTGACCGTGCGGGTCAATGGCGTCGAGGTCTATGCGGCGACCAACGATCTGTCGCAACAAGGCCTGCAGGCCGCCCTCGAGCGCGCCGAACGCCAGGCCCGTCGACTCAAGCCCCACGCCTTGCTGGACCTGCGTGAACAGGCTGTTTCCAGCGACCGTGCCGATTACTTTTCGCCGAACCTCGACCAGCCCTTCCCGTCCCTGAGCGACTGCTACCAACTGCTCGGCGCCGAGTCGGCCGCCGTGCCCAGGGACGAGCGGCTGGTGAACTGGCAGGTCAGCCTCGGCATCACTCACGTCGAGCAGATTTACCTCAACAGCGCCGGTGCCGAACTGCGCCAGGCGCAACGCTTTGTGTACCCTGGCCTGGACGTCACGGCCTACGACGGCAACGACAGCCAGACCCGCAGCCTGGGTCGCGAGAACTTCGGCCAGCAAGGCGCGGCAGACGTCATCAGCCGCTGCGGCCTGATCGGTGCCGGTGCCCAGGTGGCTGATCAGGCGCTGCAACTGCTGCTGGCGCCAAACACACCGCAAGGCAAGCGCGACCTGCTGCTGATGCCCGACCAGATGATGCTGCAAATCCACGAATCCATCGGCCACCCGCTGGAGCTGGACCGCATTCTGGGTGACGAGCGCAATTACGCCGGCACCAGTTTCGTCAAAGCCGAAGATTTCGGCCGACTGCAATACGGCTCCGGCCTGCTCAACGTGACCTTCGACCCGGACATCCCCGAAGAACTCGCCAGCTATGGCCATGACGACGACGGCACGCCCGCCAGCAAACAGTTCCTGATCCGCGAAGGCCTGTTGCTGCGCCCGCTGGGCGGTGCGTTGTCGCAATTCCGGGCCGGCATGGACGGCGTCGCCAACAGCCGCGCCTGCGGCTGGAATCGCCCGCCGATCGATCGCATGGCCAACCTCAACATCGAGCCGGGCGATCAGTCCATCGAGCAGTTGATCGGCGGTATCGAACACGGCGTGCTGATGTCGACCAACCGTTCCTGGTCGATCGACGATGCCCGCAATAAATTCCAGTTCGGCTGCGAATGGGGCCAACTGATCGAAAACGGCGAACTCAAGGGAGTGGTAAAGAATCCCAATTACAGGGGCATCTCCGCGCAGTTCTGGAAAAGCCTCAGCGCCGTCGGCGATGCCAGTACCTTCAAGGTCCTCGGCACACCGAATTGCGGCAAGGGCGAGCCGAACCAGGTGATCCGCGTCGGCCACGCATCACCGGCCTGCGTGTTCAGCAACATTGATGTATTCGGAGGAGACGCCTGATGCATCCGTCAATCAGCCAGTCCGTATCGTTCAAGGCGCTGGTCAACAGCCTGCGTGCAGCGCTTCACGAGCCCGAACAGTTCACCCTCAGCTACGCCGCCGAATCTTCGGCCTTCATACGTTTCAACCACGCCAAGGTGCGTCAGGCCGGTCAGGTGCAGCAGGCGAGCATCGGCCTGAAACTGATCAACGAAGGCCGTCATGCCGACCTGCAAATCACGTTGGCCGGCGATCCTCAGGTTGATCTGCAACGTCTGAACGAAGGCCTGCAACAGCTGCGCGACACCTTGCCGCTGCTACCTCCGGACCCGTATCTGCTGCTCAACCACAATGGCTGGCAGAGCAACAACGTGCAGGCCCAACCGCTGCCGGACACCGAACAGGTGGTCGCGCAAA
>Ga0209050_1003043_pt1 | contig 12933 bp, 13 predicted proteins | sample Araplavi_mTSA_r2_FD_184276 | JGI IMG/M metagenome (GOLD analysis project Ga0209050, IMG submission 184276) | Arabidopsis root microbial communities from North Carolina, USA - plate scrape MF_Cvi_mTSA_r2 (SPAdes) (version 2) | ecosystem: Host-associated > Plants > Roots > Endosphere | place: USA...
GCAGAATCTGCTCGTTGCCGACCTGCACCAGCATCAGGCGGTCGCGAGGCCCCAGCGCGCGGGAGCCGACAATCTCGATCACCTGCCCCTTGCCGGCCGGCCCGGCCTGCTGGACCCGACGCAGCAACCAGGCGAGGAGGAAGATCAGCCCGAGCACCAGCAGCAGGCCGAACACCAGTTGCGTCAGCTGGCCAGCCACCCCGCTGCTCGCCGCCGGCGCGGCAGCCGTGGTCGCCGTTGCAACCGGTTCGGCCGCCAGCACGCTGATAGGCATGGCCAGCGCGCCCGCCAGCACAGCTCCGAGAAACTTTTTCACTCAGCGCAGCTTCTTGATGCGTTCGCTTGGGCTGATCACGTCCGTCAGGCGGATGCCGAACTTCTCGTTGACCACCACCACTTCGCCGTGGGCGATGAGCGTGCCGTTGACCAGCACGTCCAGCGGCTCGCCAGCCAGGCGATCAAGCTCGATCACCGACCCCTGGTTCAGTTGCAGCAGGTTGCGGATGTTGATTTCGGTGCTGCCCACTTCCATGGAAATCGACACCGGGATATCGAGGATCACGTCCAGGTTCGGGCCTTCGAGGCTGACCGGATCGTTGTTTTTCGGCACGCTGCCGAACTCTTCCATTGGCAGACGGTTGGACGCGGAATTGCCGGAATCGGCGGCAAGCAATGCGTCGATGTCGGCCTGCCCGGCATCACCGGTTTCTTCCAGGGCCGCGGCCCACTCATCGGCCAGGGCCTGGTCGTCTTGCGTGTTCATGATGTCAGTGTCCTCGGCGAGCAAAAGTTCAGAATTCGGTTAGTCGCGAATGGGTAGGAGCGCCGGTCAACGGCGCTCGATCGGCTCGATCACTTGCAACGCCAGGTTGCCCTTGTGCGAGCCCATCTTGACCTTGAAGGCCGGTACGCCGTTGGCGCGCATGATCATTTCTTCGGGCATGTCGACCGGGATCACATCCCCCGGCTGCATGTGCAGGATGTCGCGCAGGCGTAACTGACGACGGGCCACCGTCGCACCGATCGGCACGTCGACGTCCAGCACGTCCTGGCGCAGGGCGTTGACCCAGCGCTCGTCCTGGTCGTCGAGGTCCGACTGGAAGCCGGCGTCGAGCATCTCGCGCACCGGCTCGATCATCGAGTACGGCATGGTCACGTGCAGGTCGCCGCCACCGCCATCGAGTTCGATGTGGAAGGTCGACACCACAATGGCTTCGCTCGGGCCGACGATGTTGGCCATGGCCGGGTTCACTTCGGAGTTGATGTACTCGAAGTTGACTTCCATGATCGCCTGCCAGGCTTCCTTCAGATCGACGAACGCCTGCTCCAGCACCATGCGCACCACACGCAGTTCGGTCGGGGTGAATTCACGCCCTTCGATCTTGGCGTGCCGGCCATCGCCACCGAAGAAGTTGTCCACCAGCTTGAACACCAGCTTGGCGTCGAGGATGAACAGCGCGGTGCCACGCAGAGGTTTGATCTTGACCAGGTTGAGGCTGGTCGGCACGTACAGCGAGTGCACGTATTCGCCGAACTTCATCACCTGCACGCCACCCACCGCTACGTCCGCCGAACGACGCAGCATGTTGAACATGCTGATGCGGGTATAACGAGCGAAACGCTCGTTGATCATTTCCAGGGTCGGCATGCGTCCACGGACGATGCGATCCTGACTGGTCAGGTCGTAGCTTTTGACGGCGCCGGGTTCGCCAGCGTTTTCGGTCTGTACCAGACCATCGTCGACGCCATGCAGCAGCGCGTCGATCTCATCCTGGGACAGCAGGTCCTGCACGGCCATGTCGTGTTCCTACTGCAGTACGAAATTAGTGAAAAGCAACTGTTCGATCACCACTTTGCCAAGCTCTTTCTGCGCCACTTCCTGGACGCTGGCGGTGGCCTTCTGCCGCAGCATTTCCTGACCGACCGGCGACGCGAGGGTCGCAAAGTCCTGCCCGGAGAACAGCATGACCAGGTTATTGCGGATCACCGGCATGTGGACCTTGAGCGCCTCCAGATCCGCCTGATTGCGCGCGAGCATGGTGATGCTCACCTGCATGTAGCGCTGGCGGCCGTTCTGGTTGAAGTTGGCCACGAAAGCCGGCGCCATCGACTCGAAAACAGCCGGCTGTTTGCCGACGGGAGCGGTTTGCGCTACGTCGGCGGCAGGCTTGCTCTGAGCGCTGTGCATGAAATACCAGGTCGCGCCCACGGACACACCGATCGCCAGCAGCAGGGCCACCACGACCAGGATGATCAACTTGAGTTTGCCTTTGGTTGCGGGGTCTTTTACTGCTGCGTCGCTCTTCGCCATGCCAATAATCCGTCACTATTCGGGGTTTCACAGTCGCACGGCAAGGGAAGAGCAAGTGTTATGCCAGAAGTGTCGGGAGAGATGGGCGGACCGGCTTCGGTCGGAAGATCACCACAAAGCCACTGTGGGAGCGAGCTTGCTCGCGATGGCGGCGTGACAGTCGATGAAAACTTGACTGCCAGGCCCTCATCGCGAGCAAGCTCGCTCCCACAGGGTTAGGTGTTGTGTTCGTCAGGCGTAGTAATCGACCGCGCTGGAGCCGATCACGCTGGTGGTATTGGCAGCCACTTCAGCGACGCCCGGCGTCAGGTCATCATCCATGGAATCGATACGACCGCCGCTGGCGCTGGCCCGCCCGGCCTGGCTTTGCCGGGCTTGGTCCTGCCCTTGTTGTGAACCACGGGACTGGTCCGAAACGTTGACATCGACCTGCCCCATGCCCTGCTGCGCAAACATGTCGCGCAAGCGATGGACCTGGCTGTCCAGCGCCTCACGGACGCCCGGATGCGCACTCATGAACGTGACCTGGGTCTGCTGATCGGGAACCATGTTCACCCGAATGTCCAGACGCCCCAGTTCCGCGGGTTGCAACTGGATGTCCGCGGCCTTGAGGTTGGCGCTGGACAGGTACATGACCCGGTTCACCACCTCTTCGGTCCAGCCGCTCTGGTGCATGGCGATTGGCTGGTTCACCGGCAAGGCATTGGCGGTCTTCGGTGTGGCCGCCTGGGTCAGCGCGGCCAGACGGTTGGCGAAATCGTCGACACGGGTGTCGCTGCCAGCAGACTTGAGATCCTTCAGACCGTCATCGATCAACCCACTGAAAGCCTTGTCGTCACCGTTGCCGGTACTGTCCTTGTCAGCCTGAACCTCCAGCATGGTCGCCATGCCGGCGGCAAAGTTTTGCGCCGACGCCTGCTCGCCATCAGCTTGTGTCGGTGCCGCCTTTGGCTGCGCCTGACTGGAAGCCGACACGTGACCGCTCTGCTCCATCGCCAGGCGTAACGCCGGCAGAGCGTCGAGTGGATCGGCCTCGGGATCGAAATCGCCGTCAGCGCTGGTCGGCGCCGAAACGCTCGTAGCCGCGATCGCCGCAGCAACCGGTGCTTCAACCGTTGGCTGCACCGCATCGGCTACCGCGGGCGTTGCTGGCGCTGACACCACTGGCGGCATGGCTTGCTGCAATGCAGGATCCAGCGACGGATCGACCGGCGCGGCATCGACGACCTGAGCCGGGTCGGCCTCTGATGCATCATCGCCGGCGGCCTTGTCGTCAGCCTGCACCGACTTGTCGGCAGGCAAGGATTTGCCGCCATCGGCAACCACCGGCTCCGCGGCGGCAGACTTGTCGTCGCCAGCGCCTTTCTTTGCGCTGACACCGGCGACCTTGTCACGATCAGGGATCGGAGCATCCGCCAACGCGTTGGACTTGTTTTGGGCCTGATTGGCGTAGACATGGGCGAAGCTTGCAGCCTTGTCCCCGGGCTCTGCGGCCACTGCCGGGGAATTGGCGGAGGCAGCCTGAGTCTTGGCCTGCCTGGAGGCCTGAAGCAGAATATTGGGGGTAACGGGCATGAAACGGTCTCCGCTGCACAGGGCTCGTAAGTACAGTTGGGTTAGATAACTGCAAAGGTCGAGCCAGTTTCACTCGATAGAGACCAAAAGCAGCGCTTGCTCAGATTTTCGCCGGGCAACGCTGTCGCTCAGCTTCGTACAGAGGGCGGATACCGGCGAACTCACGGTCGATTTTGCCGACCAGTTCCAGAACAGCCGCACATGGCAAACTGGCGGCCTGCTGCTCAAGCTGGCGGCAGAGCTCGGTCAGCCTGAGGGCGCCCATATTACTGCTGCTACCCTTGAAGCTATGGGCGGTTTCAACCAGCAGTGCGGCACTGTCAGCCGCTCTCAAGGCTTTCAGGCGCTCTTCAGAGTCCGCAAGAAAGATATCCAGCAGCTCCGGATAACCCTCTTCCATCACTTCGCGCAATGCACTCAGTACGTTGCGATCCACATGTGTGTCGTCGTCCACTTGCTCACTCCTTGATCAAGAATGCGCGGATTATGCCAGAGCCTCCCAGATAAACTCCACGCGTGCACTTCGACCATTGTCGGTCCAGCGGGCGTTCCGCCCCAATTGGCGGATCAAACTGATCCCGCGTCCCGACAGGCGGATGGCGTCCAATGGCCTTTCCATCACCCGCTCGACATCGAACCCCTCGCCGCTGTCTTCGACCTGAATCGTCAGGCAACCGCCATCGTCTGTCGGTGCCACCTGCAAATGTACCCGCACGTAGCCTTCCTGCAGCCCGCCGAGCCGGGCATTGCGCTCTTGATAATATCGCGCAAAACCCGAGGCATTGCGCTTGAGGCTCGAATCCAGCCCCAGCACGCCGTGCTCCAGCGCGTTGGAATAGAGCTCCGCCAATACACTGTAGAGCGCACCGCTCTGAGCCCGCAGACCATGAACCTCAAGCAGCAACTGCAGCAGATAGGGCAAGGGATTGAATCGCTTGAGCGTGGCGGCGCGGAACTCGAAGCTTACCGACCAGTCCAGCGGGCACGACTGGCCGCTGTCGGAGTAAACCAACGTCGGCGGCGTGATCTGTTCCGGCTCCAGCAGGCTGATTTCGACCATGCTGACATCGTCGCGCGCCTCACCACCGAAATCGCGCAGCGCCTGCTCGATCTCTTCGAACAGCGCATCCGGCTGACGATTGGCGGCGAACACCTGCTGCAATCGCTGCACGCCAAACAACTGTTCATTGGCGTCGCAGGTGTCGATCACCCCATCGGACAAGAGGAACACCCGATCCCCGCGCGCCATGGGAAACACTTCGGTGCGCTCATTGAAGGATTCCGGGCTCAGCACCCCCAAAGGCAAGTGCCGAGCCGGCAGAGGCGTACGCTCGCCACTGGCAATGCGATGCAGGTAACCGTCGGGCATTCCACCGTTCCAGACCTCCACCGAACGACGCTGAAAACTCAGGCACAGCATCGTGGCGCAGCAGAACATGTCCACCGGCAGGATGCGCTTTAGCTTGGCATTCATTTCGCGCAGGGTTTCCGCCAGGCCATAGCCCTTGGCGGTCATCCCGTAAAAGACTTCGGCCAGGGGCATGGCGCCCACAGCCGCCGGCAGACCGTGGCCGGTGAAGTCACCCAACATTACGTGCATGTCGCCGGCCGGGGTGAACGCGGCCAGCAACAGGTCGCCATTGAACAGCGCATAGGGCGATTGCAGATAACGGATATTCGGCGCGGCGTTCAGGCAGCCGGCGTGCGCCACCTTGTCGAAAACCGCCTTGGCCACGCGCTGCTCGTTGAGCAGGTAGTCGTGGTGCCTGGCGATCTGGTCACGCTGCTGCAGAACGGTGTCCTGCAAGCGCCGCAAGCGATCCATCGCCTTGATCTTGGCCGCGAGAATCACCTGGTTATAAGGCTTCGCCAGAAAGTCGTCGCCGCCGACCTCCAGACAACGGGCCAGCGCCTCGCTTTCGGACAAGGACGTGAGGAAGATGATCGGCACCAGGGTTTCCCCGGCCAGGGCCTTGATCTGCCGGGCCGCCTCGAAGCCGTCCATGACCGGCATCATCGCATCCATCAACACCAGGTGCGGCTGTTGCTCGCGAAACGCGTCGACCGCTTCGGCCCCGTTGGCCGCCGTCAGCACTTGGTGCCCCTGGCGGCGCAGGATGCTCGCCAACAGCAGGCGATCGGCGGCGCTGTCCTCGGCAATCAGGATCGTCAGCGGCTCCAGTGGCTGCATGGCAATCAACTGATGTCGAACAGTTTGTCGAAGTTGGAGATGGCGAGGATTTTGCGCACGTCGGTACTGCTGTTGACCACGCGGATGTCGGAATCATCGCCACCGGCGTGATCGCGCAGCAAAAGCAGCATGCCCAAGGCCGAGCTGTCGAGGTAAGTGGCGTCTTTCAGGTCGACCACAACCGCCGATAGCTGTTTATCTTCGTAGGACTGACGAAATTCCTGATGCTTGGCGAAATCGAAACGACCCTTGACCGATATCGTCAGCTTTTGCCCATCGGGTGAGACTTCTGTAACAACTGGCATGTCATGGCTTCCTTGTCATTTGTAAACCTGCTTGTACAAGGTTTAGCAGTTGGTAGAGGTTGGGGCAAGGCTGGAAGCGGCGCGAATCCTGTGGGAGCGTGGCTTGCCCGCGATGAACGATAACGCGGTCCACCCGATTCAATACTGATCCTGCCGTGGCAAGCGCTGGGACAGTTCATCGAGCAATTTCTGTTCGCGCCGGTCTTCGAGCGCCCGCGCCTCATCGGCATAGCGCTGAACCAGCTTGCGCAGGCCTTCGACCCGGGCAAATGCCTGCTGCCAGGTTTCCCGGGCCTTGTTCAGGTTGTTTTGATGCCAGGCCAGGCTTTGCCGCTGCTGGTCGATGGCCGTGCCCAGTTGCGCCAGGAAGCCCTGATAACCCAGCAACCATTGGCCCGAGACGCCGCCGCTGCCGCGTACGATCCATTGTTCCTGATAGTCGAGACGGAAGGCTTCGAGGTCGGCGAGCTTGCTTTGCGCCAGGCGCACCTGCCCTTGAAAGTGCCCCAGGCGCTGGACCGCGGTTTTCTCGGCCTTTTCGGCCATTTCCACCACCGGCGCCAGCCTGCCTGCCCGACTCTGGGCCATGACCGCTTACCCGCCCGCCGCGGGCGCGAAGATCGAGGCCAGATACGCTTCGCTTTCACCCAGGCTGATGCTGTCGTTGAGGCCCTGACGCAGGTATTTGACCAATTGCGGTTGCAGGGAAATCGCCAGGTCGGTCTCGCGATCGCCACCGGCGACATAGGCGCCGACGCTGATCAGGTCACGACTCTGCTGATAACGCGACCACAATTGCTTGAAGTATTGCGCACGGGTCATGTGCTCCGGCGACACCACCGCCGGCATGACCCGGCTGATGGACGCTTCGATATCGATGGCCGGGTAATGTCCTTCCTCGGCCAGGCGCCGGGAGAGCACGATGTGTCCGTCGAGTACACCCCGTGCCGAGTCGGCAATCGGGTCCTGCTGGTCGTCGCCTTCGGACAGCACGGTGTAGAACGCGGTGATCGAACCGCCGCCCTTCTCTGCGTTGCCGGCCCGCTCCACCAGTTTCGGCAGTTTGGCGAACACCGAGGGCGGATAGCCCTTGGTCGCCGGTGGCTCGCCGATGGCCAGGGCGATTTCCCGCTGGGCCTGGGCAAAACGGGTCAGGGAATCCATCAGCAACAGGACGTTCTTGCCCTTGTCGCGGAAATATTCGGCGATGCGCGTGCAATACATGGCGGCGCGCAGTCGCATCAGCGGCGCATCGTCCGCCGGGGACGCCACCACCACTGAACGCTTGAGTCCTTCTTCACCGAGGATGTGCTCGATGAATTCCTTGACCTCACGGCCCCGCTCACCGATCAGGCCGACGACGATAATGTCGGCCTCGGTAAAGCGCGTCATCATCCCCAGCAACACCGATTTACCGACACCGGTACCGGCAAACAGGCCGAGCCGCTGGCCGCGGCCGACCGTCAACATGCCGTTGATGCAACGGATGCCTACGTCAAGCGGCTCGCTGATCGGCTCGCGCTTGAGCGGGTTGATGGTCGGGCCGTCCATCGGCACCCAGTCTTCGGCCTTCATCCCGCCCTTGCCGTCCAGTGCGCGACCGGCACCGTCGAGCACCCTTCCAAGCATGCTCATGCCCATGGGCAGGCGACCGGTATCGGCCAGGGGCACCACTCGGGCACCGGGTGCGATGCCGGCGACACTGCCGACCGGCATCAGAAAGACTTTGCTGCCAGAGAAGCCCATGACCTCGGCTTCCACCTGCACCGGGTGATAGCTGTCGTCATTGATGACCATGCAGCGGCTGCCCATGGCGGCACGCAGGCCTTCGGCTTCGAGGGTCAGGCCGACCATGCGCAGCAGGCGGCCTTCGAGGATCGGTGCGCCCTCCAGTCCCGTGGCCTCGGCGTAGCTGCCCAGGCGCTTGGCGAAGCTGGTACGTTCAAGGCGCATCGGGGACATCCGGAGCCGGAGCGACCGCAGGCTTGCTGCCGACCGGCAGTTCCAGACTCAGGTCAGGCGCAGCCGGGTGCAAGGCCTGCTCGTGCAACTGATCGAACAGCTTGTCCATCACCCGCGCGACGCGGGTTTCCACCGTGGCGTCGATGCGACTGTGTTCTGTCTCGACCCGGCAACCGCCCGGCAACAATGACTCGTCTTCGACGATGCGCCAGGTTTCTTCATGGCGTTCGCGCAGGGCTTTGACCTGTTCGAAATCCTGCGGGTTGATGTACAGCCGCACATTGCCCACGCCCAGCGGCAAGAGCTTCAGCGCCTCGCGCATGACGTGTTCGATCTGCGTCGAGTCGATGGCCAGTTCGCGCTGGATCACCTGTCGGGTGATGTGCTGCACGAGGTCGACCAGGGACTTTTCGATCTGAGTGTCCTGTTCGGCGATGGGCTGGAACAGATGGGACATCAATTGCTCCAGCGCCGCGATCTTGGCAGTCAGGGCCACTTCGGCTTCCTGACGGACCTTGAGCGTGGTGCTGTGGAAACCTTCTTTCTCACCCACCGCGAAACCTTCGTTGTAGGCTTCCTGGCGAATGCTTTCGAGCTCTTCGAGGGTCAGTGGCTGGACTTCCTCCAGCGGCACTTCCTCCATTTCCGGCGGCTCGGGCTCAGGCTCCGGCTCGGGCTCGGGTGCAGGCGGGTCGAAACTGGGCAACGCCCAGGTATCGAAGCCACTGACATCCCTGGCCCGGATCAGGTCAGTGGGGGCATCATCATTCTTGACCATGGTGTTAGATCATTTCCTCGCCGCCCTTGCCGCCGAGAACGATTTCTCCGGCTTCGGCCATACGGCGGGCGATGGTGAGGATTTCCTTCTGCGCGGTTTCCACGTCGCTGACACGCACCGGGCCCTTGGCTTCCAGGTCGTCGCGCAACAGTTCGGCGGCACGCTTGGACATGTTCTTGAAGATCTTCTCCTTGACGCTTTCGTCCGACCCCTTGAGGGCCAGCACCAGCACGTCGGAGGACACCTCGCGGAGCAGTGCCTGGATGCCGCGGTCATCGACATCGGCCAGGTTGTTGAACACGAACATGAGGTCTTCGATTTGACCGGACAGGTCTTCGTCGACTTCGCGGATCGAATCCATGAGCTGGCCTTCGATCGAGCTGTCGAGGAAGTTCATGATGTCCGCCGCCCGCTTGATGCCACCCAGGGTCGTGCGCGAGGCATTCGAGTTGCCGGAGAACTGCTTCTCGAGAATCTGGTTGAGTTCCTTCAGGGCCGCCGGTTGCACGGTGTTCAGCGAGGACACGCGCAGGATGATGTCCAGCCGCACCTTGTGGTCGAAGTTGCCGAGCACTTCACCGGCCTGGTCCGGATCGAGGTAGGCCACCACGATCGCCTGGATCTGCGGGTGCTCATAACGGATCACGTCAGCGACGGCGCGCGGCTCCATCCACTTCAGGCTGTCGAGGCCGCTGGTGTTGCCACCGAGCAGGATGCGGTCGATCAGGCCGTTGGCCTTGTCTTCGCCCAGGGCCTGGGTGAGCATTTTGCGCACATAGTCGTCGGAGCCGACGCCCAGGCTGGTCTGGTCGCCGACGATATCGATGAATTCGCTCATCACCTGCTCGACCTGCTCGCGGTGCACATTACCCATCTGGGCCATGGCCACACCCACGCGCTGAACCTCTTTGGGCCCCATGTGGCGCAGCACCTGGGCCGCGTCGGTGGAACCCAGGGACAGCAACAGGATTGCGGCTTTGTCGACCTTGGACAGTTTGGCGGCAACGGCTCGGTTATCACTCATCTGCGTTAATCCACTCTTTCACGACCTGGGCCACCCGACCCGGGTCTTCTGCCACCAGACTCTTGATTGCGTTCAACTGAGCGTCATAGCCTTCGCTCGGGCTCGGTAGCAGAATGCTTTGCGGACCGCCAAGGCTGATGCGGTCGTTGGCCAACTCGCCATCCAGGCCACCCATGCCGCCCAACTCAATATCACTGCCGATACCGGTCAGTTGCTTGCCGGTACCGCCACCGGTGATGTTGTTGAGCACCGGACGCAACACACCGAACACCAGCACCAGAATGAACAGCACACCCAGCACTTGCTTGACGATGTCCCAGAACCACGGCTGGGAGTAGAACGGAATATCGGCAATCACTTCACCGCGCTCGGCGGAGAACGGCATGTTGATCACACTGACGCTGTCACCCCGGCTGGCATCGAAGCCGACCGCGTCCTGAACCAGGCGAGTGAAGCGCGCCAATTCATCGGCGGTCCACGGCGCACGGGTGGTTTCCCCGTTGGCCGGGTTGATCTTGACCTGATCATCGACCACCACCGACACCGACAGGCGATTCAACCGGCCCTGCTGCTGTTTGGTGTGACTGATGGAACGGTCGAGTTCGAAGTTCCTGGTCGATTGCTGACGCTTGTCCGCCGGGTACGGAGCAAGCATCGGCTGACCGGTGGCCGGGTCCATGATTTGCTGGCCATTGGCATCAACCAGTGGCTGGCCCGGTTGCACCATGCCAGCTGCACCCGCTGTGCCGCCCGTGGTCTGCGGCGCGGAGGCCGGCGATGGCGGCTGGTTGCTCAAGGCACCCGGCACGCCTTGCGGACCATTGCTGGCGGTACGCTGCTCGTTGACCGACTGCTCGCTGCGCAACGCCGGTTGATCCGGATTGAACTGCTCGGAAGTCGACTCGACCGCACTGAAGTCCACATCGGCGGACACTTCGGCTTTGTAGCGATCGTTGCCCAGCACCGGTTGCAGGATGTTGTGCACGCGCTGGGTGAGCATGCTTTCCATGCGACGGCTGTAGTCGAACTGCTTGCCGGCCATGGTCAGCTCGGAGTTCTCCGCCTGATCCGAGAGCAGGTTGCCCTTCTGGTCGACGACGGTGATCTGCGACTTGCTGAGCTCGGGAACGCTGGTCGCCACCAGGTTGATGATCGCCACGACCTGGCCTGGCTCGAGGGAGCGACCGGAATAGAGTTCAACCAGAACCGAAGCACTCGGCTTGCGCTCGTCGCGCACGAACACCGAACTCTTCGGGATCGCCAGGTGCACGCGGGCCCCCTTGACGTTGTTCAGGCTGGAAATGGTGCGGGCCAGCTCGCCTTCGAGGCCGCGACGATAGCGGGTCGCTTCCATGAACTGGCTGGTGCCGAGCCCCTGTTCCTTGTCGAGGATTTCAAAACCGATGTTGCCGTCGCTGGGAGTGACACCAGCGCCCGCGAGCTTGAGTCGCGCACGGGACAGGTCATCGGCCTTGACCAGCAAGGCACCGGAATTGGGTTCGACGGTATACGGAATATCGGCGGAGGCCAGGGTATCCATGACCTGCTTGGCGTCCATGCCGGCAAGGCTGCCGTACAGAGGCCGGTAGTCCGGCTGTTGAGACCACAACACCACGGCAAAACCAATCGCCACGCTCGCCGCCAGCCCGACCAACAGGCCCACCTGACGCAACATGGTCATCTCGGAGAGGTTTTCCAGGAAGGACAACCCGAACAGCGGCGGTTTGCCGTCTGTTGGAGTGGCCTTGGCCGGAACATTATCGGCGACTGCTTCTGCCATGACTCAATCTCGTCCTTTAAACCGGCATCTGCATGATGTCTTGGTAGGCCTGTACCAGCTTGTTGCGCACCTGGGTCAACGCCTGGAATGACACACTGGCCTTCTGCGAGGAAATCATCACGTCTGTCAGGTCGACGCCGCTTTTGCCGATTTCGAAGGCGCTGGCCAACTGAGTGGAAGCCTGCTGGGTGTCGTTCACTTTATTGACGGCCTGGCCGAGCATGTCGGAAAAGCTGCTGCCCGACACTTCAGGGACGGCAGTCGCTTTCGGCGCAGACATGGCATCCATTTGCATGGCGCGCATATCCAGCATCAACCGATTGAATTCAATACCTTGGCTCATGGTCTCTCTCTTTGACGACCCGCAATTTTTTGACACTCACTCGGCGGGTCATGAGGTGTTAGCAACAAGGGTGCCAGCTCCGTGGCCACGCTGAACAAAACGCCTTCATCAGCTCGCAATCTTCTGTAGGAGCGAGCTCGCGATGGACCCAAGAACGACGTGTTTATCCTGAAACCCCGCGTTATCGTTAACGACCATCGCGAGCAGGCTCGCTCCTACAGGGCTCAGGCGCAGGCTAGCGGTCAAGTGGCGAACAGATAGGCTTCCACATCCATGCCGGCATCGCGCATCTGCGCCAGCTTGTAGCGCAGGGTTCGCGGGCTGATCCCCAGGCGCTCGGCCGCTTCTTTGCGCCGACCGCGCTCGGCGCGCAGGGTATCGATGATCATCTGGAACTCACGGCGACGCAGGTCATCACCCAGCGCACCGGCCGGCTCGGATTCGGCCTCCACAGGCCGCGCCGGAACCGACACAGGCAACGGAGCGCAGGCCACCGGCCCGGCCAGGCAGAAGTCCTGCGGCTGGATCACACCGCCCTGTTGCAGAATCAGCGCGCGCTGAATCGCGTTGTCCAGTTCACGCACGTTACCAGGCCACGGATAACCGATCAGGCACGCCTGAGCCTCGGGCGACAGCCTGGCAGCCGAATGCTTCATCTTTTGAC
>Ga0209050_1003045_pt1 | contig 12931 bp, 11 predicted proteins | sample Araplavi_mTSA_r2_FD_184276 | JGI IMG/M metagenome (GOLD analysis project Ga0209050, IMG submission 184276) | Arabidopsis root microbial communities from North Carolina, USA - plate scrape MF_Cvi_mTSA_r2 (SPAdes) (version 2) | ecosystem: Host-associated > Plants > Roots > Endosphere | place: USA...
GCGCGAACACTTCCGGCAGCAGCCGCCGTAGGTGCTTCACCTGGAAGGGCAGCAATTGGCCATCGTAACGTTTCGGGTCCGGATTCACGCCGATCAGCGGCTGCCCATCGAGGTACTTCAACGTATTCGCGACCAGCCCATCCTGGCCGAGCGTCACGACGACGTCTTCCGGCCCGAAGACGAAGTTCGGCAGCATGACCCGCTGTACGAGCTGCACCCGACCGAGTTCCGAAAGGATGATCTGCGCCGCCCGGATCGCCTCCTCGTAGGTCGTGTCCTCCCGCTCGTAGTCGGAAAAATCCGCCCCCAGCCGGCTGACGTAAAACTTCGCCTGCGACTTCGTGGCAAAACGCGCCCGCAAGTTCGCGAGCCGTGTCGCGCGCACGACGAGAACAATTTTGTTCTCGGTCAGGCGATTCATTGCCCAGCCTGATCTTTTCCGCGCAGCAGTTCGCGCAGGAGATCCGGCGAGATGTTGAGTTCGCCGATTTTGTCGGCCTTGCCCGCGATTTCCTGGAAGGCCACGGCGATGAGTTGCTCGGGCTTCATCCCGTTGTTCGCCAGCGCCTGCAAAATCCGTGGGTCCGCACTGCCCAGCGCCTGCATTGTCGCGGAGACGCCGTAAGCCCGCGCGTCTGCTTCGGTCTTCGCATTCTCGCCGGCCAGGGCCACGAGGCCCTTGCGTTTCTCTTCCAGCGCGATGCCCGCTTCGAGCGCGGCGGCCTCCAGCAGGTGTTTCTTTTCCTGCACCGCTCGCTCCGCATCCATCTGGGTTTCGCGGATCTGCCGTTTTTTGTTTTCCACCGCGATCTCGGTGTTGAGTTCGTTTTCCTTGATCGAGCGTTCCTGCTCCACCGCGGCATTGCGGCGCAGATAGATCGCTTCGTCGGCCTTGAGCAAAAGCTGCTCCCGCGTCTCCGCTTCGAGGGCTCGCGCTGTTTCCGGCGTCGGTTTGATCGCGAGGATGGAAAGCCCGATCACTTCGATGCCGAGCGCGGCGATCTCCGGTGACGTCGCCAGGTTCTGGCGCACGGTTTTCACTAGCGAATCCGCGGCCCGCATTGCATCGCGCAACGTGAGTTTTTCGAGCTCCCCACGCGCCAGCACGTGCACCAGATTCACGACTCGCTGGGGCAGTTTTTCCGGATCGTCGGAGAGATAACTCTGCCCATTCGCCGCGAGCATGAAATTCATCAGCCCCGCGATCTTTTTCGGGTCCACCACCCGATAGGTGACCTGCCCCTGGAGCGTGATCGTCTGATGATCTGCCGTCGTCTCTTCAAAGATGAACGGCTCATCCGCACTCCCCACCGGGATCGCCACGAGCGACGTCGTCGGCGCGTAGTAAAAAAACGAAAGCCCCGAGCCCTCCCGCACGACTGCTCCATTGCGATATTGCAGCAGGTAAGTCGTCGGAGGCGTTTTGATGAAGCGGAGGCCGAACATGTGGGTGGATGGGTTGAGTGACCGGCGATGGAACGCCGTCCATCATGACCACACCCGGTAGCCAAAGGAAGAGAGAACCCGCTCTCAAATGGCCCCGGGACGCGTGTCCCGATGGCCCACGAGCGCCACGAGGCGGCTCTGGGAAGAGCCGCCTCCATTGGCGTTCTGGTATGGCGGCTACTTCTTCCCGAAGAGACTCCAGCCCGTGCCTTTCTCCGTCTTGCTCTGCTGGACCTTCAGCTGGCCGAGCAGGCCTTGCAGGCCGAGATAGATCTTGTGCCACTGCGCTTCGACCTGTTGCACGGCGTCCGGCATGTCGCTGAGGAAACGCAGTGAGGGCGCGTTCGAGAAAAGCTGGGTCACTTCCTGTTTGCTCGGGCCGCTCTTGCCATCGGTGGAGGCCATGATCGCTTCGAGGCCCTGGGCGATGATGCTCTTCACCTCGAGGAATTGATTCTCGTCGTCGCGGCTGAATTTCCGGTCGCGGGCGAGATTCAGGTAGTGGTTAAACTGCTTCCAGCATTCGATGTAATTTTCGAGCGAGAGGATGAAGTCGTCGATGCTCTTGTAGTGCATGGCGGGTGGCGTAAAAGTGCGGGCGAGATTGAGGGTGGCAGGGTTCAGGAAGATCAGCGCGCCGCCTTTGAGTTCGCGGGCGGTGATCGTGATACCGCTAAAGTGGATGAGCAAGTCGTTCAGCGGCAGGTTCGATTCCTGGGCGCGCCGGAAGGCCGCCATGACGGCGTGGCCGATCTGGTGGACGACTTTGAGCGGGAATTCGCTCGGCAGCGTCGAGCCGACGATTTCACCACCACTGTGGATGGAGAAAGCGCCGTTCGGCAGCCGTTCGGGCCGCAGCGGTTTGAGCGAGCGGGAGAAAGGTTTTAGGACACCCATTTGGCCTCGATCTGTTTCATGGTCTCACGAATGTGGGGTAGCACGGCGGAGCGGGTAAAGCCCACGCCGAGACACTCTTCATCGCCGATCAGCACGGCGAGATGGCGTTGCGGTCCGAGCGCCTCGATTTCTTCGAGCTGCCCGGCTTCCAGGACGTCGGCGAGTTCCCGGAGGTCCGCCGCCGTCGAGTGGATGAAGGCGGAGATTTGATCCGGATTCTCGCTGCCCCATTGGTCGAAATTTTTCGGATTCGCCGTTTCCACCGCCACCGCGAATTGCACCCCCTTGTGGCGGGCAAATGCAGCGAGGCCGGTCGCTTCCGGATCCGCGAGGCTGGAGGGCACCGCGCTCTCATCGAGCAATTGCGCGGTTTCCATCAGCAGACTCTCGTAGTTGGTAAAGATCGTCCGCGGTCGCGGAATATCGTGCGGTAGAATCTCGAAGTTGCCCGACTTCCAGCGCAGCATTTCCAGCAGCGCCTCCTTGCCGGTCAGCTCGCCGGTGCTCGCATCGATGATATCGCCGCGCTGCACCCAGATGCGGCCATCGGCGGTCGCCGTGGTGATTTTGAGAATGGCGGAGCTCTGGGTGAGACACTCGAGCTGGATCAGGTCGATCAGCGTTTTGCTCTGCACGCCGCGGAACCCGCCGTCATCGGTGCGCTCCAGGAGCGATTCGATCGAATCGACAAAATTGATGATCTCTTTTCCCGTTTTCGGTTTTTCGAGATAGAGATCGATGCCCATCGCATAAGCGCGGGCGCGGAATTGTTCGTCGTCCGAACCGGTGATGACCACCACGCGGAGCGAGGGGAATTTGCGGCGGACGATGGCCAGCACCTGGAAACCGTCCATGTGCGGCATGCGCAGATCGAGGAGCAGGACATTAAAGGGCTGGCTCTCGATCAGGGCGATGGCTTGAGCGCCGGAATCGGTGGTGACGATTTCGGGCTGGCTGGGAAGACGGGCGAGGATCTCCTGGTAGATTTCCAGGATATCGGTCTCGTCGTCGAGAATGAGGATACGTTGCTTGGCAGCCATGGTGGGGCGTTGAGGAAAATCAGGCGCGACGCGGGGAGCGGACAATCATCGAGGGACAAATAGACAGGGGTCGCATGGGTTCGAGACCAAAAGCATGAGGCAGACCACGTGTACCAGCCCGCTTTGCAATTTTCTCGGAAGTGCGAGAAAACCATTACGTAGACCTGTGTGGCATTAGTACTGCTCTTCGCACTCTGCGCATCCCAAATCCAATTCCGGTCCGATGTTCCGTTTCCTCAAGACCCTTTTTCGCAAATCGCCACCCGCCACAGCGGGCACGGCCGCTTCTCCCGTCGCCGTCTCCACGCCTTCGGCCTCGGTCGCTGGCGGTCATCGGCCCTCGGAAGTGAATATCGCGGTCCCAAGAGTAGAGACCGCCCAGCTTTCCCTCGCCGCGATCATGGCGAAGTTTCCCGACGATCTCCGCAAGCTCGTGCTGAAGATGCCCGGGCAGGACGTCATGATCGTCATGCCGCTTCCGACCATTCAGAAGGCGCTTCCTACTGGCTCGGTGAAGATGTCGCTGGCCAGCGTGGTGCGCCAGGCGCCACCCGGCACGTTTGCGACGATCAATCCGCAGGACAAGCGCCTCGTCGAAGTGCCGCTCGCGGAAATCTTCAAGCGCATCAGCCCCGCTCTGCTCAAGAAGCGCCCCGATCAACGCACCAGCGAGCTGGCCGAGGAAGGGTTCGACATTTTCGGCGACGACGAAAACCCGCACGCCCTCGCCCCCCGCGTCGATGGCTCCGCGGATAAATCCCCGCCCCCGAGCGCGCCGGTGCTGGGTGGACCCGCGCCCCGGGTTCTCAAAGTTCCGCCGGGAGTCGTCACGGCTCCTCCGCCATCGGTCGCAGCTCCCGCACCTGCTCCGGTGCCGAGAGCGGTACCCGCCCCCGCGCCGGTTGCGGCGCCGCGCCCCATGCCGGCCATGCCGGCAGCTGCTTCGGCCACTCCGCGGCGCACCGTCGCCCCGCCGCCGGACGATGTCCCTTCTGTTTTTGCCCGCCAGATGCCCAAAGCCAAGGAAGCACCGGCGCCCGCAGCGCCTGCTCCTCAGCCCAAGCCGGCTGCTCCCGTCGGCGATGGTTCGCCGCTCGTGATCAGCCTCAAAGAAATTCTCAGTGGCTGGCCTGAACCGATCAAGAGTGAGGCAACGGCCCTGAACGGCACCACTGTTGCCCTGCCCTCGTCCGATGTTTCCAGCGGCCTGGCCCGCGGCAAGGTGGCCTTCGCTTGGGGTCAGCTTCGTTCCTGGATGATTCCTCCGGTGGAAACGCCCAGCCAGGCTCCGGACTCGACTGAACTTCTCCTGCCGCTGCGCGTCATCGCGCCGGCCTTCATGAAGCACACCAAGGGGGGCGGCATGGCCCGCAAGGCTGCCGAGGTGGGCGACATTCCCGAGCTTTTCGCCGGTGGCCGTGCCCCGGCCCCGCGCCCCGAACCACCCGCCGCCCGCGCGCCCGAACCGGAGCCAGAACCCGAACCGGTCGCGCCTGCTCCTGAGCCCGAACCCGAGCCAGTCGTCGAGCCCGCCGCGGAAGAAGCTCCCGAGCCGGTTACGGCTGAGGCGCCTCTTGCTGCCCCGGAAATTGAAGAGCCGGCCGCCGCTGAGGAGCCGGAAGCTGCAGCTCCGGAAGAACCGGCGGTCGAAGAATCGACCCCCGAGGCGGAAGCCGAGCCTGAATCCGGTCCCGAAGCCGAAGCGGCTCCGGTCGTCGAAGAAGAAGCTCCTGCCGTCGAAGAGGAAGCCGAGGCTGAGGCACCCGCTCCGGAAGCGGAGACCGAGCCCGAAGCCGCCGTCGCGGCTGAAACGGAAGCCGAGGTCGAAGCCGAAGCGGAGGCCGAAATCGAACCCGCGCCCGCCGTTGCCGCTGAGGCCACCTCGAGCGGTGCCGAACCTCAGACTCTGGGCGAACTTTTTGGCGAACCCGACAAGACCACCTGGTCGCCGACCGAAGTCGTCCGCCGCCTCAGCGAATTGCCCTCCGTGGCCGGTGCGATTGTTGGCCTTCAGGAAGGCCTCGTCATCGCCCATCGCATGCCCGAACCTTTCAAAGGCGAGATTTTCGCCGCGTTTCTGCCGCAGATTTTCGCGCGGTTGAATCAGTACGCCGGCGAAATGAAACTCGGCGGCGTCGAAGAACTCACCATTCAAACCCCAAGCGGTCCCTGCCACCTCTTCCGTCGTGGCCAGGTTTACTTCGCGGCGCTCGGTCGCCCGGGAACCACCGTTCCTTTGCACGCTTTGCGCCTCTGCGCTGACGCCGTGGCAAGCTAATCGCTTTAAGCCTTACCCGAATACCAGAACGCCCTATGGCCATCATCAATCAGGCGACCAAAGAACTGCAGGTCAAGATCGTCTACTACGGACCTGCGAAGTCCGGCAAGACGACCAACCTCGAGCAGATTCATTCCAATGTGCAGGTGCCCAATCCGGATTCGAAGGGCAAAATGACTTCGCTGGCCACCAGCAGCGACCGGACGCTGTTCTTCGACTTCTTCCCCCTCGAGGCCGTGGCCATCAAGGGTTTCAAGACGAAGTTCGCTCTCTTTACCGTTCCCGGCCAGGTCATCTACAACGCCACCCGGCAGATCGTGCTGCGCGGCGTGGACGGCATCGTGTTCGTCGCGGATTCGCAGTACGAAAAGATGGAGGAGAACATCGAAACCTTCCACCACCTCCAGGAGAACCTGAAGGCGCTCAATCTCAACCTCGACGAAATCCCATACGTCATGCAATATAACAAGCGTGACCTTCCCGATGTAGCACCGGTAGAGTACCTGGAATTCCTGCTTAATAACCGCGAGGTCCAGGTGCCCCATTTCGAAGCCGCCGCATCCAACTGCGAAGGCGTGTTTGAAACCCTGAACATGATCACTCGAATGCTTTTGCACAAGTTCCTCAACGACGGAGTCCGCGCGCGTTAATTTTACTCCTCCCCAACCACTATCCATGAGCGCCTTTCCCGCACTCAACCAAGTAGACATCGACACAGTCGACCGCATCCTTCGCGAGTTGCTCCAAAAGAGCGAAGCGAATGTGGCTCTTCTCGTGGAAAAAGCCGGTTACCTCATTCACCAATGCGGCAACCCTGAGCACCTCGACACCACCACCTTTGCCACGCTGGGGTCCAACGCCTACAACGCCGTGCAATTCATGGCGAACCTCGTGAATGAATCCAACTTCACGAGCATGTATCAGCAGGGCGAAAACTTCAGCACCTTGATGGTCAACGTCGACGAAAACAGCTTGCTGGTCATCGTCTTCCCGACCCACCTCACCGTGGGCTCGATGAAGTATTACGCCGGCCCCGCTGTTCGCTCGATCAACGACCAGATCAAGGCAGCCACGGCTCGCGGCGACGTTGTTGATTTCAGCGACGTGGACGCCCGCGACGTTCAGGCGCTCTTCCACAAGGGAGAGTAAGTTCGGAAGCTTCCGCGCCTTGCGCGAAGCTGAGGAATGAAGTCCCTGATTCGGAGTGTGGACTGCCGGAAACGGCACCGAATCCTGTACCCTGCACCAAATATTAAATTATAAACGGCCGGCGGTAGCGACCTCGCTCACCGCCGGTTTTCGTTTTCCCCTCCCGCGTCAAAAAATGATGAAGTCGCTGACGGGGTTTGTTAGGGCGGTTGGAGAAACCCGTAGCACGAAGCTGCAACTGGAGAGCATCGCGTCGCGATGCCGGGCGGGCGGCGATCTTGCGAACCGGCCGGACGCAGGGAGCGTCCAGAGGTTAATGAACGCCTCCCACTCGCCCGATTGGCGGCAGCCTTAAGGCGCCAGCTTCTCCATCGCTTCCGGCCGTTGCGACACGCGGACGTAGTCCACTTCGAGGAAGTTCGGAAACACCGTCGACCCATCCGGCTCACCGGACGGCCCGAAGCGCGAACTCACCCCATTGTTGAGCAGCAGGTACATCGGTTTTTCCGGCACTTGAGAACCCCACACCTCGAGCTTCGCTTCCCCATCGAGGAACCAGACGGCATGCCCTTGTTCCCAGAGCAGCGCATATGTGTGCCACTCCGTCTCCACCGCGGGGAGCGTGAAGAGCGCGTCGTCCCAATGCACTTCGCGCGCTGTCCCGCTGGCCAGGCCGAAACGCACGTGCCGCGGCGTGGCGTAGTATTCCACGATGTCGAATTCCGGCGGCCACGAATGATCCGACGGCATAAGCCAGATCGTGGGCCAGATGCCTTTGCCCGCAGGCATCTTCGCCCGCACCTCCACGTAGCCGTAGGTGAAGGCAAAGTGGTCGTGGGTGGAAATGAGACCCTGCGTGTAGTCGAAGGTCCCAACGGGATCCGTGCCCTCGATCGGAACAGCGTCCGCGCGCAAGCGCAGGGTGCCATCCGCGAGGATCACGTCTTCATCGGTCGAGTACGAGAGGTAGCTCGAGTTGTGATGGCGTGAGCCATTTCGGCCGATGAAGGCCATGGTGGTGTTCCAAACCGAGCGGTTGAGGCTCGGACCATCGAATTCTTCCGCGAAGACCATCCGGTATCCATCCTTCGCGAGAGAGGCCGATCCCACTGTCATCGCCAGGGCCAGGACTGCGCGGGCGACTGACTTCAAGGAGAAGGTCAGCATCGTTTTATCTAAGGGGATAATACCACAATTAAGCTTATCGCACGCCACAAAATCGAAAGATTTCCTAATTCGCCCTCTTCGCCCCCAAGAAAATCGCCGCCGCCTGACTAAAGAGGCGTAGCCAAAACCGGCGCGCCTGTTCTAGCTTGCCCGCCCTTTCTCTCCGTAAACACCAAACACCCATCTGATGAACCCTCCGTCCAAAATCGTCCCTGTGACCCTGTCTCGTCGCAGCTTTATCAAAAGCACCGGCGTGGTCGCGGCCGCCGCGGCTCTCCCGGTCGAACGTTACGCGTTCGGCGCTTCGAATAACGATACCCTCAAGCTCGCCCTCATCGGTTGCGGTGGCCGTGGTTCCGGTGCGGCGAATCAGGCGTTGAATACCTCCAACCTCGGCCCCGTGAAACTCGTTGCCGCCGGCGACATTCACGAGGACCGCATGAAGAGCTCGCTCGCGAATCTCCAGAAGACGCACGCTGACAAAGTCGACGTGCCGCAGGAGCGCCAGTTCCTTGGGTTCGATGCGTACAAAAAAGCGATCGCCGAAGCCGACGTCGTCATCCTCAGCACGCCTCCGGGCTTCCGCCCCGTGCACTTCGAGGAAGCCGTGCGCCAGGGCAAACACATCTTCATGGAAAAGCCCGTGGCCAGCGACGCGGAAGGCGTCCGCCGCGTGCTCGCCGCTGCGGCCGATGCGAAGAAGAAAAACCTCAAGATCGGCGTCGGCCTCCAGCGCCATCACCAGCAGGGCTACATCGAAACCGTGCAGCGTTTGCACGACGGCGCGATCGGCGACATCACCTCCGCCCGTTGCTACTGGAACGGCCAGCGTCCGTGGCAGAAAAAGCGCGCCGACCTCAACAAGCAGTACGGCAAGGAACTCTCCGAACTCGAGTACCAGCTGCGCAACTGGTACTACTTCACCTGGATCGGCGGCGATCACATCGTCGAGCAGCACATCCACAACATCGACGTGATCAACTGGGTGAAAAAAGGTCACCCCGTCAAAGCCCGCGCCATGGGCGGCCGCGAAATCAACAACGGCGGTGCCGATGACGGCGAGATCTACGATCACTTCGCGGTCGAGTTCGAATACGAAGACGGCTCCATCTGCTACAGCTACTGCCGCCACCAGCCCCGCTGCTGGAACAGCGTCAGCGAACACGTGGTCGGCACCAAGGGCCGCGCCGATGTCAGCGGCTACAAGATCTACGGCGACAATCAGTGGCGCTTCACCCAGACCGGCGGCGCCAAGGATCCCTACCAGCAGGAGCACGACGATCTCTTCACCGCCATCCGCGAAAACAAGGAGTACAGCGAGATCGAACAGGGTGCCTCCAGCACCATGACCGCGATCCTCGGCCGGATGGCTGCCTACTCGGGCAACGAGCTCGAATACGACGCCGCGCTCAAGAGCGACAAAAACCTTCTCCCGCTCGCCTTCTACGAAGGCAAGGCCGACGCCTGGACCTCCATCGAAGCCCCGGTCAAACTCGGTGCCGATGGTCTCTACCCGCGCGCCGTCCCTGGCCAGACCAAGGTGATCTAATTTCGCCGCGGCGGATTCGTCTGCCGCTCGACGCTTCTTCCACGCCCCGCCTCGCTTCACCGCGAGCGCGGGGCGTTTTGCTTTTTCGCGGAGCATCGGCTTTGCTGCGCGACCTACTCCGTTTTGCTCCCGATATGACTGGTATCTGTGCGATCTGCGGCCGCGAAGAAACCCTCACGCGCCATCACCTCATCCCGCGCATGCAGCACCGCAAAAAGCGGAACAAACGCGAGTTCACTCGGGCCGAAGTGAAAGTCACCGTCGGCATCTGCCGCCCCTGCCATTCGCAAATCCACGTGGTGCTCACCGAGAAGGAACTCGAGCGCGACTACCGCACCGCCGAAGCCCTCCTCGCCCATCCCGAGATCGCCAAATTCGCCGCATGGATGTCCACCAAACCCTCTGGCTTCAAACCGCAAATCGACCCCCAGCGCCGCTAGCTTTGTTCGTGGATAATCACTCCTCGACGGATGTGAAGACACGTATTATCGGGAAGTAGAAGTGACCATGCGGGCTGGCCTTCGGCGGTCATGAAAGTATGCACCCAACGTGACCCAGAGAGGTGAACTGAAATCTCGGGAAGTCTGCCGACCAAGGCTATTTCATCAATCGTACGGCCGACGAGGGTCTGAATCCCATGTTCAATTTTCCGGCGCCCGCTCCAGGCGCCAAAGTCGATGCTGCGCGCTTTTTCGACCCGCCAGCTCCACTCGATCATCACGGTGCCAATACCCTTTGGTTGGCGCAGGCGTGGCCCTGGGGGGCGAAGAGGGCCTAGCTCCAGAAGGATCGCAGTGCCGACACCCTTCCATGCATGGCTGACCGGCAACCCGATCATCGGCCCCACCAATTGCGCGAACCTCTTTTCGGAAACCGCCGAACCAATGGGTTCCACTTCGTGGCGAATATGCTCAGACTGGCTCATCTCGCAAAGCTTCCACCGAAACCACCAGGTCCGCCCGAAAATTTGGATTCCCCTTATCCGGATACCCGCGCGGATTCGCCACCACCCGGGTCCGCCCGATCCTGTAGTCCTGGCTGTGGTGAATATGCCCATGGATCCAAAGCCGCGGTTGGTATTTCGCGATCAGCTCCTCCAGCCGTGACGCATACGCACAGCTGACCGGTTCCTCCCGCCGATCCTCCGGCAGCGACTGAATCGATGGCGCATGGTGCGTCACGATCACCGATTTCGCCGGATCGTGCTGGGCGAAAAAATCCTTCAGCGCATTGATTGAAAGCAAGTGCAGGTAACGCGAATCCGCCGGGCTGAACCGCCGGTAACCGAGCGCCGAATTTCGAATCCGCCGGTAGTCGTTCATCTGCCCGCCCGCCTCCATCGCCCCCGTGCGCCAGTCGCCCAGGAGTTCGAGGTCGGTCCACAGGGTGCACCCGAAGAAATGAAAGCCCCCCAGCGTCACGGAGTGGTTCTCGAGAAAGTGGATGTTCGACCCCTCCGTCGCGGCGCGGAGTTCCTCCGCCAGCTTCGGCGACTTCTCGCCGTAGAATTCGTGATTCCCGCAAATGTAGATCACCGGCTGCGTGGGAAATCGCTGCCGAATCCACGCCAGTCCGTTCGCCTTGGTGTTCACGTCGCCCGCCAGGATCACCACATCGCACTCCACCGAGGCCACGTCGATCTCCCCAAATTCCTGATGTAAATCGCTGAGCACCTGCAAACGCATCGGTCCGGTCTTTCCCGTACCCGCCCCGCTCGGTCTTGTCCACGACCCAAAAGAACCTACCCAAGCTTCCGGCTGCTTTACGGTTGAACATATGCGTAAATGCGCATTTATACACACTTAGCCCACTGCCATGCCGATCCAAGGACCTAACCCGCGCCTATTGTCCCGTTCCTGCTCCGTCCGCCCTCTGGCGCTCGCTCTCTTCCTCGGCGCCGCTGGAGCTTTGTCGGCTGCCACCATCGCGATTCCAAACAGCTCCTTCGAACAGGAAGTGGTACCTCCCGGCAGCCCGGTCAGCATCAATTTCCCGCCGTGGACCGCGAACCCCAACCCCGGCTTCCTCCCCCCTGAAGACTGGGCCGTCCTCACCGGTGTTTTCCCGAATACGGATGCTTCCCAGTACAACACGATCACGAATATCAGCGGAAACCAGGCTGTCTACGTGACCGCCATCGGCGGAGCCGGTTTTTATCAGGACCTCTCTTCCCCGGACGCCGTCTTCGCGGTCGGCCAGGCCTATCAATTCACGCTGGCGATTCGCGCGGGCGAGTTCCGCCAGAACGGCCAGCCCGTCCGCTACCTGTCCACCGGCGACACATTGCACCTCGTGTTCTACTACCGCGACGGGAGCAACAACATCGTTCCGATCAAGACCTCGAACATCGTTTTCGACTCGGCCACCATGCCGTACTCCAACTTCCTGACGGACTACTCGGTGACCACCGACGAGGTGAACGCCGGCGATCTCTGGGCGGGTAAGGCGATCGGCCTCATGGTCATCGTTGATATGGCTACGTTTAATGGGACCGGCGGTTATTGGGACATGGACAATGCCCGCCTGGCTTCCGTGCCGGAACCGTCCGCGGCTGGTCTGCTGCTGGTGGGCCTTGCTTCGGCGGGTCTGCTTCGCCGCCGCAGTGCGAAGCCCGTCTTCGCCTAATCGCGGGCGAGTTTGAACATGCCTCCGCGCGTGATGCCGTCTCCGTCTCCACGGAACGCTTTTACGCTCGTGGAACTGCTCGTGGTCATGGCCGTTGTAGCGATCCTCGCCGTCATGGTCACGTCGGCTGCACAGGCCGTGCAGGTTGCCGGCAAACGCAGCGCTTGCCTTTCCAATCTCCGCCAGATCGGTGCCGGTATCGGCCTCTACGCCGCCGACAACGACGGCTCCATGCCCTACGGCCCGATCGCCGGGGGGATGCTGCTGCTCCCCACCAATCTGTATCCCTCCACGGGCGCGCCCACGAGTCTCATCTCTTTGCGCGATGGCCGCCCGGTCGCTCTCGGCCTCACCCTGAAATATCTCGTGAACCCCAAGGCTCTCTTTTGCCCGGGGGCCGACCAACCCCTGAGCGCCGACGCCGAGCTCGCCAAAGTCGGAAAAAAGCAGGCGCAGTGCAGCTACTACTACCGGCATGCCGGCAATACCCTGCTGGCGGATCTCCCCAAAACCCCGCTTCCGCCTGTTCCGAAATTGGGCGGCTTGGGCGACAATCGCGACGGCTATCCCATTCGCGCCATCGTCATGGACACCGTCTTCTACGCCGGCAAAGGCCTCGCACCCTTCAGCATCACCACGCGCACTCATCACGGCGGGAAGTTTGCCAATGTCCTCTACGCCGACGGCCATGCCAAATCGCTCGACAACGACGACCGCCGCTTCAACGTCGACCTGCGTAAATCTTCCAATCTCTACGATGCGTTCAGCGTCATCCTGAAG
>Ga0209050_1003049_pt1 | contig 12919 bp, 13 predicted proteins | sample Araplavi_mTSA_r2_FD_184276 | JGI IMG/M metagenome (GOLD analysis project Ga0209050, IMG submission 184276) | Arabidopsis root microbial communities from North Carolina, USA - plate scrape MF_Cvi_mTSA_r2 (SPAdes) (version 2) | ecosystem: Host-associated > Plants > Roots > Endosphere | place: USA...
ACACCTACCCGAGTGGCGCCCCGGCCGAATTCAGCGACTGCTACGCCCCCACCTGGGGTCAGTTCAAGGCGCGCACCCGCCCCACGCCCGGCAACCACGAATACACCAGCGGCAAAGCCACCGGCTACTTCGACTATTTCGGCGAGCTGGCCGGCCCGCCCGGCCGTGGATATTACAGTTTCGACAAGGGCGGCTGGCACTTCATCTCCCTGAACAGCGACCTGAAACCTGCCGACCACCAGCGCCAGCTGCTGTGGCTCAAAGACGACCTGGCCGCCAGCAAGGTGCGCTGCACCCTCGCCTACTGGCACGCGCCCATGTATAGTTCTGGCGGACACACCCCGACGAAGAAGATGCAGGATGTCTGGCGCGCACTGCACGCGGCCGGCGTCGAACTGGTGCTGTCCGGGCATGACCACGACTACGAGCGCCTGGCGCCGATGGATGCCGACGCGCAACCCGATGCCGCGCGCGGCGTGCGCCAGTTCGTGGTCGGCACCGGCGGCGCCATGCTGACGCCCTTCCTCTGGCTGAACGACCAGAGCGAGGCGCGCTCCAACTGGCGCACCGGCGTGCTGAAGTTGGTTTTGAAGGAAAACAGCTACGAATGGGAGTTCCTGCCGGTCCCACCGAAGACGGCGCCGGAGCACCCGCAGCAGGAGGCCCGTGACAGCGGCACGGCCAACTGCCACTGATAACAGGAGCATCAATGCAAAACACGGTTCACTTCGTCCTGCAGGGCAAGGGCGGCATCGGCAAGACGTATGTATCGACCATCCTCGCACAATGGCTGAAGAGCAAGAGCGAGACCCCGCTGCGCTGCTACGACACCGACCAGGAAAACACCACCTTCTCGCGCTACAAGGCGCTGGACGTGAAGCACGTGCCGGTGATGACCGAATCGCGCACCATCGACCCCAAGCGCTTCGACGCGCTGATGATCGACATCCTGGAGCAAGACGGCAACTGCGTGGTCGACAACGGCGCCAACACCTTTTCGCCGCTGATGGCCTACCTGATTGAAAACGACTGCTTCAACCTGCTGGAAGAATCCGGACGCAAGGTGTACATCCACACCATCGTGGGCGGCGGCGACACCCTGCACGACACCGCGATGGGCTTCGTGACCACCGCCAAATCGACCCAGGTGCCGCTGGTGCTGTGGGAGAACGAGCATTTCGGATTGCTGCAATCGGCGTCCGGCAAATCCTTCCTCGAATCGCAGACCTACTCCGACAACTCGCAGCGCGTACGCGGCCGCATCGTGCTGAGCGCACGCAATGCCGACACCTTCGGCGCCGACGTCAAGAAGATGAACACTGGCCGCCTGACGGTGGACGAAGTGAAGGCCAGCGACAAATTCAACGTGATGGAAAAGCAGCGCATCAAGGTCGTATTCCGCGACCTGTTCGAACAACTCGACCTGGTGAACTGGTAAATGGCCCTCGACCCGCAGAAACTCCGCCTGCACGTATTTGAAAAGACCGGCATCAAGGTAGATGTCGACGACCCGATCTTTGCCCTGGTGGCCTTGAACGAAGCGGTGCTGGAAGAAGCGGTCGAGCGCCACCTGGCACGGCTGGACGGCGCGCACGCCCCAGCGGCAACGCCCGGCGCCGCTTACGTCCCGCCCCCAGGCGCCCGCCCCATCCCCACCTCCCACGAACCCTTCTCGCGCCGCGAACTGCGCCTGCTGGCCGCGGCCGCCGGGGTAGCAGTCCTGACCGCTGCCCTGGTGCTGATCGGCCAAGCCATTTTCAGCAAGCCGGCCGGCATCCCGCCCGCCAAGCTCGAGCGTGCCCTGCAAACCCTCGACGCCAAAACCCGCACCGCCATCGAAGCAGAACTGGCGAAACCTTGAAGACGGGCCGGCGGGCCGCGCACTTAAGGCAACCGGGCACGCAGCTGCGGGGTCGAGATGTCCGCTATATGCCGGAAGGCCGTTTCGGCCTGTGCAATGCAATGCGAGGGAACGCCGAATGATTCAAAGTGGATCTTCCACTCGCGTACTTCACGCCAGATTTGTGCAATCAGTTCCAGGGCTGCAGCCTCGTTCAAGCCGAACTTTTCGCGCCACCCGATGGCGTTGTCCAAGTTTGCGCTCCGCCCTTGTGGACCAACACCAAGGAAGAGCGTCCGGTCGGAGGCGACGCTGGGCCTGGGCATGACGTCATACAGGGGGCTGAGCCGCCAGCCCTTAAGGCGCGGGTCCCATAAAAAAGCGTGATTGCGCAGGTGATCGTCATCGTTGGTGACAAAGATGTTGTAGATCATGCGCATGAACAGTTCCTTCTTGTTGTCACGTACGACGTCGACGTGACAGTATCTTTGCATGGCTTCGGCCAGCTCACCGTAACTCTTGCCGCGCGCTTCGGTCTCGTCGCAAGCCAATAGCGTCAGGCCACTGGCAAACGCCAGCCGCTTTTCGATGAGCGCCCTGCCTGGCACCGTCGGTTCGAACAGCGTGCCGGGTTCTTGCAACTCGCCGGGCGTGCCCCAATAGCGGTCGAACCGGCGAATCAGCATGACGCGACGTTCACCCACGGCGAGAGTTTTTACATCCGGCACTGTCATGCCGCACAACTTGGCCAGCCGCAGCGTTGCCGCTTCGATTTCCGGTACATCGAGGCGTTCCCCCCGGCTCGAGAACTTGGCCAGCCACAGGACTCCCTGTTCATCGCGGACCGACGCCTTCGGCCGGGCTCCGCCCAGCGCGGATCCGCCGTCAAAAATGGCCTCCAGGTGTGTCGGGACGGGCAAGCCCGCCTCGATGCGCTCGGCCGCCTCCATCAGGTACTGCAAGTCTGCCAGAGGCACGTGGCCGTCCTTGGACGGGCTATCAATACGCTCGCGCACGTCCAGCGCGCCAACCCTCTCACTGCCAGCTTCCAGCAGGTATGTCGCCTCGGGCAGGCTATTGGCGGGAACTTTGAGTTTGGCCTCGATGACGCGGCGCCCCCAGGCATCCGGCGCTGCATCCCGGATGCCGCCGAAAAAGGACAGTTTGTTCTCGGGCAGTATCTTTCTGGCGCGGATAGCTTCCTTGTCTTTCAACGCCAGGCTAACCGGGTCGATCTCCAACGCTCCCGGCCTGTCGATATAGCGGGTGCCGTAAGCAAACTCGGAAGCATTCAATTGTGGGCCGTCCTCTGTCAGAGTCAGCAAACCAGCCGGCACGAATACCCCATCCAATGAAGCAAAAACCGCGAGTTCCCGCCTGGTGGCCATTCGATCTCCTAAAAGTCGAGTTTAGTGAGTTCTTCCTTGCTGAGTCCACGCGTGCGTTTGCGCTGTTCGCCAGCCTCCAAGGCAGCCAGTGCCGGGTCTTCAGCCTGGAGCAGTTCGAGCAGGCTCGTAGCAGGTGCAATCGCATCGATGTAGCGCAACACCTGGCCGATGGCCAGCCCGGCGTCGCCTTTTTCCAAGCGATAGGCTGTATTCCGAGACAGTCCCGCTCGCACTGCGGCTTCTGCTTGCGTCATATGCCGGGCAATTCGCAATCGGGCCAATCGTTGGCCGAGGAGGCTCATCTCCGCAACTCGGCTGGCAGGCAACACATGGTTTTGAGTGACTTTCATGTTCGTAAAAACAGACATTAGCGGGTTAATGCTCGATTTAACGAGCATAGAAGAGTATAGCAGGGGCTTTCCCGCGCCTCAAGCGATGCATCTAAATTCGAGCATTAAGTCGATAAAGTTCGATTTAACGAGCATAACCAACTTCGTCCTTCTTATGCTAACATGTGAATACCTATTCATTTGTTTGCTATGGCTATCTATTCTGACAATGATGCTTCCGTCGCGGAGCTGGCGGACCTGTTCCATTTGCTGGGGGACCCGACCCGGCTGCGTATCGTGCTGGCTTGCCTGGAGCAGCCGATCGCCGTCAGCGATATCGCAGGCTCGCTGCAACTGAGCTCTTCGCTGGTCAGCCACCATTTGCGCCTGCTGCGCGCCGCGCGTATCGTGAAGTCTGAGCGCCAGGGCAAGCAAGTCTTCTATTCCACCGCCGATGCCCATATCAGCGGCGTCCTGCGCGATATGCTGGAACATATCGCCGAACCTTCCAACGGTAACGAACAATGAGCGCCCATCACCACCACGGCCATGGCCACGACCACGGCCATCACCACCACCATCACGGCGAAGTCGGCCACGGCCGCGCCTTCGCTATCGCGATCACGCTCAACGCGGTGTTCGTCGCCATCGAGTTCTTCTACGGTTTCCTGGCCAATTCCACCGCGCTGATGGCCGATGCCGGCCATAACCTGTCGGATGTCCTGAGCCTGATCCTGGCCTGGGGCGCGGCGATCCTGGCCAAGCGCGAGCCGTCCGGCCGCTATACCTATGGCCTGCGCAGCAGTTCCATCCTGGCGGCGCTGTTCAACGGCATGCTGCTGATGGCGGCTACCGGCGCTATCGCCTGGGGCGCTTTCCAGCGCTTGATGGAGCCGACGCCGGTGGCGGGGCTGACCGTGTCCGTGGTGGCCGGCATCGGCATTGCCGTCAACGGCATCTCGGCCTGGCTGTTCATGAAGGGCAGCAAGGATGACCTGAACATCCGCGGCGCCTACCTGCACCTGGCGGCAGATGCTGCCATCTCGCTGGGCGTGCTGATCGCCGGCCTGGTGGTGATGTACACCGGCTGGGCGTGGATCGACCCTGCCGTGTCGCTGGTGATCGTGGTGCTGATCATGAAGAGCACCTGGTCGCTGCTGCGCGAAGCGCTGGACATGACGCTGGGCGCGGTGCCCGGCAATGTGGATGCCGGCGAAGTGGAGAAATTCCTGCTTGCCAGCCCTGGCGTCACCGGTGTGCATGACCTGCATATCTGGTCGATGAGCACCACCGATGTGGCGCTGACTTGCCATCTCGTCATGCCGGGCGGTTATCCTGGCGATACGGCCATCGATGACATTGCGCGCAAGTTGAAGGAGCAATTCGGCATCCACCACACCACCCTGCAGACCGAGCAGGGCACCACGCAGCACGAGTGCTGCCTGCAAGGCCAGGCCCACGCGCTCGAGGACAAGCACGATCACGACCTCGATCACGACCACCACCATGGCCATGCCCATTAAACCAAGAAGTCATACACAGGCCCTTCACAGCGTCTAAACCTTGGGACGATAAAATTACCTGTCGGCATCGTTAGCATGCCGACATGCTTATAAATCAAGCACTTACCGGACTCCGTCCAGCGGGCATACAGCTTGCTGTTGACCCAGGACCCCGCCAGACGCGCGGGGGCCTATACAACGGAGACCGGAATGCAAAAGAAGCGCCCCCTCACCCTCTACATCCTGTTTGCGATGCTGCTTGGCATCGCCGTCGGCTACGCCTGTCACACGGTATTCCCTGACAAGAAACTCACGGCCGACATTTCAGCCCACATCTCGCTGGTGACCGACATCTTCCTGCGCCTGATCAAGATGATCATTGCGCTGCTGGTGTTCTCCACCCTGACCGTCGGCATCGCCAACCTGAGCGACGGCAAAGCCGCCGGCCGCATCGGCGCCAAGGCCTTTGCCTGGTTCATCGTCGCCTCCCTGGTCTCGCTGGCACTGGGCATGCTGCTGTCGAACGTACTGCAGCTCGGGACCAACCTGGGCCTGCCGCTGCCCGCCATCGACGCCAGCACCGGCCTGAAAACCTCGGCCTTCACGCTGAAGGACTTCATCACCCATGTGGTGCCGAAGTCGCCGATCGAGGCCATGGCCAATAACGAGATCCTGCAAGTGCTGGTGTTCTCGATCTTCTTCGGCTCCGCGCTGGGCGCGCTGGGCGAATCCGGCAAGCGTTTGCTGGATGTGGTCGACGAGCTGGCGCAAGTCATGCTGCGCATCACCGGCACCATCATGGGCCTGGCCCCGCTGGCAGTGTTTGCCGCCATGGCTTCGGTGGTCACCACCAACGGCCTCGGCATCCTGGCGACCTTCGCCAAGTTCATGGGCGGTTTCTACTTCGGCCTGTTCTGCCTGTGGGTCCTGCTGATCGGCGCCGGCTTCGCCGTGCTGGGTCCGCGCGTGCTGCGCCTGGTGGGCCTGATCCGTGAACCGTTCCTGCTGGCCTTTTCCACCGCCAGCTCGGAAGCCGCCTATCCGAAACTGCTGGTCGCACTGGACAAGTTCGGCGTGCAGCGCCGCATCTCCAGCTTCGTGCTGCCAATGGGTTATTCCTTCAACCTGGACGGCTCGATGATGTACTGCACCTTCGCCGTGCTGTTCATCGCCCAGGCCTATGGCATCGACCTGTCGCTGGGCACCCAGATCACCATGCTGCTGCTGTTGATGCTGACCTCGAAAGGCATGGCCGGCGTGCCGCGCGCTTCGCTGGTGGTGATCGCCGCCACGCTGACCCAGTTCCACATTCCGGAAGCCGGCCTGCTGTTGCTGATGGGCGTGGACCAGTTCCTCGACATGGGCCGCTCAGCCACCAATGCAGTCGGCAACGCCATCGCCACCGCTGTCGTCGCGAAGTGGGAAGGCGCGCTTGGCGAAGAAGAACAAGCGGACGAACACAGCTACATTCGCGCCGCATAAGAACAACAACCTCAGGAGAACCCCAATGAAATACACCGCCACCACCCTGCTGGCCCTGGCTTGCTGCAGCGCGCATGCGCAATCTTCCGTCAAGATCTATGGCGTGGCCGATGCCGGCATCGTGCTCGAACGCGGCGGCGCCGCCGGCAATACCACCAATGTGAGCAGCGGCGTTGCCTCCGGCTCGCGCATTGGCTTCAAGGGCACGGAAGACCTGGGCAATGGCCTGGCGGCCAGCTTTGTGATCGAGAGCGGCTTCGCGATGGATACCGGCGCCTCCGGCCAGGGCGGCTTGACCTTCGGCCGCCAGTCCTTCGTTTCCCTCAGCAGCCCGCTCGGCACCATCAGCGCCGGCCGTCAATACTCGCCGTACTACAAGGCCCTGCGCGACATCGCCGATCCCTTCGCCGACGGCCTGGCAGGCCAGGCAGCCAACCTGATGGTACCGAACCGGCGCATGGACAATTCCCTGCGCTACGCTTCGCCCAAGCTGGCAGGCTTCTCGACCGAGCTGGTTTACGGAGCGGGCGAAGTGGCCGGCGACAACACCCGCAAACGCGCGCTGAGCGGCGCATTGAATTACGACGAAGGCCCGCTGGCATTGTCGGTCTCGCACTTCCGCCGCGAAAGCGTCACCCCCGGCCTGCATGCGTACAACACCCTGCTGGCTGCGCGCTACAAGCTGGGCGATTACCAGCTGCACGCAGGCTATGCCTTCAACCGCGGCATGGGCACGGTGGGCGGCGGCGGCAGCAGCACGCTGTCGAACGGCACCAGCAGCCCAACCGGCACCGTGACCAGCGCGACCAGCGTCATCACCGCCGGCACCATCGGCATTCCCGGCGCTTCCAGCCGCGACCTGGTGCTGGGCCTGTGCGCCACCTTCGGCCCGCACAGCTTTGCCGGCTCGGTGGTGCAGCACATGGATCGCAGCCCAGCCAACCAGGACGCTCGCCAATATGGCGTGGCCTACCTGTACGGCCTGTCCAAGCGCACCGACCTGTATGCCGCCTACGGCCGAATCAATGGCCACAACGGCGCCCCTTTCACCGTCGGCAACGCGACCGACGACGGCAAGGGCCAACGCGCTTTTAACCTGGGGTTGCGCCATCAACTGTAACTGAGGTTTGCTATAGTTGGCTGTAATGCCAGTCCAGCCCGACATCACCGCAACGCACCAGGCGCAACCGCGTCCGACGCAACACGTCCGTACCTTGCTGGGCCTGGTGCTGCTGGCTGGCCTGGCCCTGCCCTACCTGGCTTACTGGTGGGCCGACAGCGCGACCACCGAGCGCCTGCGCGAGGCGGGCGCGCAAAGGCTGGAGGTGTACGCCACCAGCCTGGAAAACCTGCTCGACAAGTACGACCTGATTCCGCGCATGCTGGAGCTGGACAAGGACGTGGTCCAGCTGCTGGAGCATCCCGGCGACGAGGATGCGCGCAACAGCGTCAACGAGTACCTGGAAGGCCTGAACAAGAAGGCCGAGTCCAGCAATATCTACATCGTCAACCTGCAAGGCCGCACCCAGGCCGCCAGCAACTGGCGCCAGAAGGACAGCTTCATCGGCGACGACGTCAACTTCCGGCCCTATATCCGCAACGCGCTGCGCGGCCGCCCCGGCGGGTTTTACGGCGTCGGCACCACCAGCCTGGAGCCGGGCTACTTCTATGCCCACGGCATCTACAAGGATGGCCGCATGCTGGGCGTGGCGGCCATCAAGGTCAGCATCGAAAGCCAGCAGCGCAGCTGGACCCAGGGCAGCGACAAGGTTGCCCTGGTCGACCCGAACGGCGTGATCTTCCTCAGCTCGAACCCGGAGTGGAAATTCAAGGCCCTGAAGCCGCTGTCGGGAAACGTGCGCGCAGAACTGGAACAGACGCGCCAGTATTTCGCCCAGGCGCTACCGGCCTTGACGTTGAAGCATGACGAAGCGCTGGCCAATGGCGACCGCCTGCTGGTGATCCGCGACAGCAATGCGCCCGGCGCGGCATCGACGCCGCTGATGCTGGCGCAAACCCGCTCCCTGTCCCCGCGCGACTGGACTTTCATCTACATGTCCGACCTGAACGCGGCACGCGGCAACGCCAGCATCGCTTTCCTGTTCGCCCTGCTGGCCTATGGCTTCCTGATACTGCTGTTCCTGTACTGGCGCCAGCGCCTGCGCGCCAAGGAGGAGCTGGAGCGCATGGTGGCAGAGCGCACCGCCAGCCTGGCGCGCATGACGCAGGACCTGAGCAAGGAAGTCGACGTGCGGCGCCAGGCCGAACAGCAACTGCAGATCACGCAGAACGAGCTGTTCCAGGCCGGCAAGCTGGCGGTGCTGGGGCAAATGTCGGCCAGCATCACGCACGAACTGAACCAGCCGTTGACGGCGTTGCGCACCATGTCGGACAACGCCGTGCTGCTGTTCGAGCGCGGCCGCATGGACGACGTGCGCAACAACCTGAAGACCATTTCGCAGGTGGTGGCGCGCATGGGCACCATCACCGGCAAGCTGAAAGGTTTCGCCCGCAAATCGAATGCGGAACTGGGGCCGGTATCGATCCACACCTCGATATCCAATGCCCTGGTGCTGGTGGAGCGCCGCATCCAGCTCGACAAGGTCACCTTCCAGCTGCGCATCGACAAGGCCGATATCTACGCGCTGTGCGACAGCAACCGGCTGGAGCAGGTGCTGCTCAACCTGATGACCAATGCACTCGATTCGATGGCCGGCTGCGAGGTGCGCGAACTGGTGCTGGAGGTAAGCAGCAAGCCGGGCCGGGTCCTGATCCGCGTGGCCGACAGCGGTCCCGGCCTCAGCGACGAGGCGCGCGAGCGGCTGTTCGAACCGTTCTACACCTCCAAGCCGCAAGGCGAAGGCCTGGGACTCGGACTGGCCATTTCAGAACAAATCATCCGCGATTTCGGCGGAAGCTTAAGAGCGGAACAGGCCAGCGCCGGCGCCTGCTTCGTGATTGAATTAAAAGAGGCGCAGGAGACATGATGGACAATATACAAGTGCTGCTGGTCGAAGACGACCCGACCGTGCGCGCCGGCAGTGCACAGGCACTGGAACTCGCCGATTTCACGGTGAGCAGCTTCGAGAGTGCCGAGCCGGCAGCCCAGCTGCTGCAAGCGAACAGCCCGGTGGTGCTGGTCAGCGACGTGCGCCTGCCAGGCATGAGCGGCCTGGAACTACTGGAAGTGGCGCGCGCCATCGATCCCGACCTGCCGGTGATCCTGGTCACCGGCCACGGCGATATTTCGATGGCAGTGCAAGCCATGCACGACGGCGCCTACGACTTCCTGGAAAAGCCCTACTCTTCGGAACAACTGGCCGACGTGGTGCGCCGCGCCGCCGACAAGCGCCGCCTGCAGCTGGAGGTGCGCGCGCTGCGCCAGAAGCTCGAGCACAGTGAAGGCATCGAGGCCTGCCTGCTCGGCAACACGCCCGCGATGCAAGCCCTGCGCCAGGTGATCCTCGACGTGGCGGGACAGCCGGCCGACGTGCTGATCTACGGCGAAACCGGCACCGGCAAGGAACTGGTGGCGCGCTGCCTGCATCAGTTCAGCCAACGGGGCAAGCATCACTATGTGCCGGTCAACTGCGGCGCCATCCCGGAGACCATTTTTGAGAGCGAGTTGTTCGGCCACGAACAAGGCGCCTTCACCGGTGCGGCCAAGCGCCAGATCGGCAAGATCGAACACGCGGACCATGGCTCGCTTTTCCTGGATGAGATCGAAAGCCTGCCGCTGGCCATGCAGGTCAAGCTGTTGCGCGTGCTGCAGGAGCGCTCGATCCAGCGCCTGGGCTCGAACCATCCGGTGCCGCTGGACGTGCGCGTGATTGCCGCGTCCAAAGAAGACTTGAAAGACTTTTCCGACCAGGGCAAGTTCCGCAGCGACCTGTATTACCGCCTGAACCTGATCGTGCTGCACATCCCTCCGCTGCGCGAACGCCGCGAAGACATTCCGCTGCTGTTCGAGCACTTCATGCTGGATGCGGCAGCGCGCTACAAGCGCCCTTGCCCGGTGGTGCCTGCCGCGCAGATGCAGCAGTTGATGGCGCAGGACTGGCCCGGCAATGTGCGCGAACTGCGCAATGCGGCCGACCGCTTCGTGCTGGGCCTGTCAACCACGGCGGAGAACGCGGCGCCCGCCTCGCTGGCCGACCAGGTCGGTGCTTTCGAACGCATGCTGATCGAGCAAGCGCTGCGCGCGGCCGGCGGCAACGTTGCATCCGCCTGCACCGCGCTGAGTCTGCCGAAGCAGACCATGTACCACAAGATGCAGAAGTACGGCCTGGCGGCGGAAGACTATCGCTGAATTACTTGACGTCCATCAGCTCGACGTCGAAGATCAGGGCCGAGTTGGCAGGGATGCCCGGCATGGCGCGGGAACCGTAAGCCATTTCCGACGGGATGATCAGGGTGCGCTTGCCGCCCACTTTCATGCCGACGATGCCTTGGTCCCAGCCCTTGATCACTTTGCCGGTGCCCAGCTTGAAGTCCAGCGGTTCGCCGCGTGGAATCGAGCTGTCGAACTGGCGGCCGCGCTGGTTCTTTGCCAGCGGACGGTACAGCCAGCCGGTGTAGTGCATGAAGACGGTGTTGCCGACATTGGCTTCGGCACCCTTGCCGACCTTGTGGTCGGTGACGATCAGTTGCTCGGCGGCCGGGCCTGGCTGTGCCGAACCAGGCACGACCGGGCCTTGCTGGGCCGACGCCGCGGCATCTGCTTGTTGCGCCACTGGCGCAGCTTGCTGCGCCTGGGCAGGTTCTTGGGTAGGCTGCTGTGCCTGCGCCAGGCTGGCGGCGCACAGGAATGCGAACAGGATCGAAGTGCGTTTCATGTATATTCGTTAAGTGGTTTTAAAGCGGCTGCCATGATAACAAAACAAGCTGTGCACAAACTGTTTTTTGCACTCTGGCCGGACGAGGGAGTGCGCCAGGATTTGGTGCGCCTGCAACAGCCCGTGCGCGGCAGGCTGATTCCGCCGGAAAAATTGCATCTGACCATGGCGTTTCTTGGGCAGCAGCCGGCGGAGGCCTTGCCTGTCTTGCTCGACATCCTGCATGCAACGCATGTGCCGCCGATGCAGTTGACCGTTGATTGTTATGGATACTTCAAGCGGCCGCATATTGCCTGGGCGGGGATGAATGCGCCGCCGCCGGGCCTGCTGGCGGTGCAGGGGGACTTGATGGCACGGCTGAAGGCGGCGGGTTTCAGTGCTGCCACGCACGGGGAATTCAAGCCGCATGTCACGCTGGCGCGTGAGGCGAAGGAAGCGCCTTGGGGGTTCAGCGGAGTGCCGGTGGTGTGGGATGTTCGGGGGCTTGCGCTGGTGGAATCGATGCCGGACGGGCGTTACGTGCCGCTCGCGAAAACCCGGTAAACCTGGGTCAGACCCAAGGGTCAGACCCTGTCCGTGCAGCCTGCAATGGCTGGGTCAGACCCTTGGGTCTGACCCCGATTCACCGGGTTCAACCTGCTCAGCCAGCTTCCGCAGCAAATGCCCCGCCGCCACCATGCCAAACGTCGCGGTCACCACCATCGCCGAGCCAAAGCCCGCGCAATTGATGCCGGTCACACCCGGCTTCGCCGCCTTCTCATCGCCATCGACGGTGCAGGCTTCCCCGGATTCCGGGAACTTCAGCGGCTCCATCGAAAACACAGCATCCACGCCCAGTTTGTTCTTCGAATTGGGCGGATAGTTGTACTGGCTGCGCAAGCGCCGCCGCACCTTCTTCAGCAGCGGCTCCTGCTCCGTCTTGGACAAATCGCGCACCTCTATGCGCGTCGGATCAGTCTGACCGCCCGCGCTGCCAATCACAATCAGCGGAATCTGCTTGCTGCGGCAATAGTGAATCAACGCCGTCTTCGACTGTGCCGAATCGATGGCATCCACCACATAATCAAAATGATGCGCCCCCACCATCTCATCCAGGTTATCCGGCGAAATGAAATCCTCCACCTGCACCACTTCGCAGAATGGATTGATCTGGGCAATGCGCTCCGCCAGCGCGGAAATCTTGGCCATGCCGATGGTGCCGGTCAGCGCCTGGATCTGGCGGTTGATATTCGACTCGGCCACATTGTCGAGGTCAATCAGGGTCAGCTTGCCGATCGCCGAGCGCGCCAACGCTTCCACAATCCACGACCCGACACCGCCCACGCCAATCACGCAGACATGTGCCCCACGGAAACGTGCGAGGGCTTTTTCACCGTAAAGGCGGGCAATGCCGCCAAAACGGCGGTCAAAATCAACATCTTCCAGAACTGGATCAACTATTTGCGGGGAATTCATCCCGTCATTTTACCGGAGCCGGGCTACAATGTTTTCTCTTGCCAAGTTCATCAGACCCGCACCATGAGCAATTCCTTGATCGATACCG
>Ga0209050_1003052_pt1 | contig 12907 bp, 8 predicted proteins | sample Araplavi_mTSA_r2_FD_184276 | JGI IMG/M metagenome (GOLD analysis project Ga0209050, IMG submission 184276) | Arabidopsis root microbial communities from North Carolina, USA - plate scrape MF_Cvi_mTSA_r2 (SPAdes) (version 2) | ecosystem: Host-associated > Plants > Roots > Endosphere | place: USA...
AGGCGGCGGTGAGGCTGTTCGTGTTCGCGAGGACTTCGTCGAGCGTGCCCTCGGCGACGATCTCCCCGCCGTGGAGGCCCGCGCCGGGGCCCATGTCGACGACATAATCGGCGTGGCGGATCGCATCCTCGTCATGCTCGACGACGATCACGGTGTTGCCGAGATCGCGGAGGCGCTTGAGCGTCGCGAGCAGCCGGTCGTTGTCGCGCTGATGCAGGCCGATGCTCGGTTCGTCGAGGACGTAGAGCACGCCCGACAGACCGCTGCCGATCTGCGAGGCGAGGCGGATGCGCTGGCTCTCGCCGCCGCTGAGCGTGCCGCTGGTGCGGTTGAGGTTGAGGTAATCGAGCCCGACATTGTTGAGGAAGCCAAGCCGCTCGTTGATCTCTTTCAGGATCGCCTTGGCGATCTGCTTCTGCGTGTCGTTCAGCTTCGCGTCGAGCGTGCTGAACCAGCCAAGCGCATCGGCAACCGAGCGCTGCGCCGACATGCTGATGTCCTCGCCCGCGATCTTCACCGCGAGGGGTTCGGGGCGGAGGCGCGCGCCGTGGCACGTCTCGCACGGATGCGGCGCCTGATATTTGTTCAGTTCCTCGCGCATCCACGCGCTCTCGGTCTGGAGCAGGCGGCGGTTGAGGTTGCCGATCACGCCCTCGAACGCCTTGTGTGTCGTGTAACTGCGTTTGCCATCCTTGAAGGTCAGCTCGACGGGCTTGCCGCCGCTGCCGTAGAGGATGATGAGCTGCACCTCGCCGGGCAGGTCCTGCCAAGGTGTCGTGAGGTCGAAACCATAGGCTTTGCCGAGGCTTTCGAGCACCTGCATATAATAAGGCGAGGGCGGGTTCGATTTCGCCCAGGGCACGATCGCGCCCTTTTTCAGCGACAGTGCATGGTTGGGGACGACGAGGTCGGGATCGAACTCCTGCCGCTCGCCGAGGCCGTCGCATGCGGGGCACGCGCCCTGCGGGGCATTGAAGCTGAACAGCCGCGGTTCGATCTCGGCGATCGTGAAGCCCGAGACGGGGCAGGCGAATTTCTCGGAGAAGATCAGCCGGTTCGCGGGGATGCCTGCGCCTTTCATCGCGCCGCCGGTATCCTCTTCCTCGCGGCCCGGAACCGGGCCGTCGGCGAGGTCGACATAGGCGAGGCCTTCGGCAAGCTTCAGCGCGGTTTCGAAGCTGTCGGCAAGCCGCGTGCCGAGGCCTTCGCGCACCGCGATGCGGTCGACGACGACTTCGATGTCATGCTTGTATTTCTTGTCGAGCGTCGGCGCTTCGCCGATCTCGTAGAATTCGCCGTCGATGCGGACACGCGTGAAGCCGTCCTTCTGCCACTGCGCGAGTTCTTTCTTATACTCGCCCTTGCGCCCGCGCACGACGGGGGCGAGCAGATAGGCACGGGTGCCTTCGGGCAGTTCCATCACGCGGTCGACCATGTCGGTGACCGTCTGCGCGCTGATCGGCTCGCCGGTCGTCGGCGAATAGGGAATGCCGACGCGCGCCCAGAGCAGGCGCATATAGTCGTAGATTTCGGTGACCGTCGCGACGGTTGAGCGCGGGTTGCGGCTCGTGGTCTTCTGCTCGATGCTGATCGCCGGCGACAGGCCGTCGATATGCTCGACATCGGGCTTTTGCATCATCTCGAGAAACTGGCGCGCATAGGCCGAGAGGCTCTCGACATAGCGCCGCTGCCCTTCGGCATAGATGGTGTCGAAGGCCAACGACGATTTGCCGCTGCCCGACAGGCCGGTGATGACGATCAGCGCATCGCGCGGCAGATCGACGTCGACGCCCTTGAGATTATGCTCGCGCGCGCCGCGCACTTTAATGTGGGTGAGACTCATGGGAGAGGTTTGTTCCAGATTTGTTCTGATGGCGCAAGGGCGCATTCGACCGGCCGACGCTGGCCCGTCGATAAGATAGGAACGGTCTGGTCCGGCTACAATGAGGCGGGGTTACGGCGCGCGCCCGCCCACGGCAATCCCTTGCAGCCGGGTCAGGATCGACTGATCGGCGGTCGGCATGGTTGTCGTAAAGAAGTCGAATATCCCGCCGAATTCGTTCGCATTCGGCCCAAAGAACTGGCCGGCGAAAGAATTGCCGTTGATGCCGCCGCTGAAAGTCGCGCCCGTGATCGTCCCGTTGACCGCGAAATTGCCAAAACTGCGATTGCTCTGGTCGCTCGTATTGACTCCATTGATTCCGAAGGTCGAGGCGAAGCTGGCGGTCGCGAAATCGGCGACCATGCGGCTGGTGCCCGACAGGCTGTAAAAGTCGAGCGTCCCGTTCGCGCCGGCGTTGCGAACTTCGACGCTGCCATGGCCCGCAAGGATTCCGTCGAAGGTCGCAGACCCGGTGCGCGGCATGTTGAGTGCTGGCGTGCCAACACCGTACACGGCAAAATAGTTGGTCCGGAACTGCGGCAAGCCATAAGCCATTGTCGCATAGCCGGTATAGGTGAGCGCGATTGTAGGATTGCTACCGCCCGGCAACGATGTCCTTGCGGTAAAGGGGGCTCCCTGGAACGTTCCGGCATAGGCTGTGAACGATGCGTCGCTTGCTCCCCCGTCGCGGTTCGAGGCGTTGAGCGGTAGCGGTGTCGACGGGGTCCCCGCGATGGGCGAACCCGCCATGGCGAGCACATAGCTATTGGTGGTGGGGTCGAAATTTACGCCAACGATGTGGCCCGCGTTCGCCGAATTCCCGAATATCGTGTACCGGCTCGCCAGGTCGGTCGGGCCCGGCAGCGACAGCAGCGGGACGACGCTCGACGGCAAAACCGCGGTCGAATCGCGGACGCCCAGGACCGTGCCGGCGCCAACGCCCGTGCCGCCGTCGCCGATCGAAAAGCTGCCGCCCAATTCTTGCGCTGCGGGGCCGAAGAAGCGGCCGGTCAGGGCGCCGCTATAATTGCCGATCCCCGTCAGGTTTATTGTCCCGTTAAAGCGGTTCGCCGAACTCGAGATTTGCGCCGACAAGTTGAAATTTCCGGTGGGCGTTGCCGTAGGACGTCCGGAAAGCGAAAAGTCCTCGCGATAATCGAGCGTGCCGATTCCTTGAATGTCCCCCGTACCGAAATTTGCTTCCAACGCACCGGCGCCGTTGAAATTCATCAGATTCGGATAGTCGGCGTCGGCGATCGTACCGCCGACGATAATCCGGAAATTTGCGGATCCCGTGCGTGGCAGCGACGCATCGGTCGTCGGCATACCATAGACGAAATTGCTGAGCCGATAGCGGCTGACGCCATTCGTCGAGCCGTCACGGAAGGCCCAGCCACCCGCGCGGGCGTAGGTGAGGTTGATCGATTGGCCGTTGGCGGGCATGACCGTCCGACCGCCGGGGCCAAAGGTTTCGGTGTTCGTTGCCGTCAAGATACGGAAATCGGACGGGAAGAAGGTTTGCGACCGATCCGACGCGATCAAGGCATAACTGCGCGATACCGAGTCATAGAAGATTACAGGCCCTTCGGACGAGCGGCTACCATTCGAGAAGGTGCCGGTGGTCACGTTCGATCCCGATGCGCCAGTCAAGGTCGTAGAGATCGTCGCTCCGTCCGCCGCGAACAACTGGCTGTTGTCGAGGACCGGTTGTGTGACGTTGCTGCTGTTGTCGTTGAACTGGGTATTGCCGATCGATCCGGTCCCACGCCGACCCATGATGGTGCCGACTGCGAGCAGGTTGGCGCTGGTGGCGCGGAAAGCTGCGCCGATCTCTTCGGCGCCCGGGCCGTAGAGCTTCCCGTTGATCGTGCCCTCGAAATGGCCGAAATCATCGAAGGAGAAGCTTCCCGAAAAGGCGTTTCCACTGCTCGATAGCCGGGCCTGTGAAGCGAAGGATCCTGTACCGGTGATGCCTTGGGTGATCCGGCCGGCCGTGGCGACGATGCCACTGGTGAAATCGACGATCGTGTTACCGCTTCCCGACATGGCGGCAACCGACCCGCCCTGCGTACGGGCGCCGATAAGATCGACAGTGAAAATCGCCTGGCCAGCCCGAGGCACGGCCGCGTTCGACGTGGGTACGCCATAGGCGACAGCGTTGATGGCGCCGTTTCCGGTTGCTCCTGTGACCGTCGTGCGCTGCCAAAAGGCACTGCCGACATAGGTATAGGTAATCGGTCCACTGTTTCCGGGGCGTGTGAGCGTCAGGGTATCGGTGGTCGATCCGTTCGTACGAACATAGACGACCGCGCCGGCGTTCGATTGACCCGCATCGATATGGGCGGGCAGGAAGGTGATCGATCCCGTTGCACTCGACAGCGTATAACCCTGGTTCGCGGCGTTGTAGCTGATCGTGACAGGGCCGTCGGTCACGGTTCCTGTTGAATCGCCGGCGGTAAAATTGGCCGTGCCGACCGTCGCATTATTCGCAAACGTCTCGCTGACCAGCGGTCCCAGCAGATTGGCATTGCTGGTCGGCGTGGGCGTCGGTGTAGGCGTAGGCGTCGGTGTAGGCGTCGGTGTTGGGGTCGGCGTAGGAGTTGGCGTCGGAGTAGGTGTGGGCGTCGGCGTGGGGGGTGGGGGCGTGCTGTTGACACCGCCTCCACCGCCGCCGCCGCATGCGGACAGCGCAAAAGCCAGAACCAGCGACGACGATGCGACCGCGAAGCGATTTTTCATTTGATCAGGCCCCCCTGTTCTCATTTTTCTCGGCATATCCGCTTTAAAAAGCGGTGGTTATGCCGAATTCTGCACTGATACGTGAATAGTCCCAAATCTCAACGGTCGATTTATTCTTCTCCCAGCCGACTTTGACGGTCGGTGCAAAGCTGCCGAGCTTGAGAAAGCGAAAATGGCCGCCGATCGATGCTTGCAGCCGGTCGTCGACCCGGCGGCGCGGATAAAGGAAGAGCCGCTGGTCGGCCTCGAGTCGGCTGTAACCCGCGCTCGCGGTCAGAGTGGTTTGCCCGATCTCGCGGAAGAGATAGGCGGTGAGACCGCCCGATGTCGTCGAATATCCGGGGTCGCGCGCGGCCTCGCGGTTGCCGCTGACCTGAAGGCCCCCGCCGAACTTTGCCGAAAAGGCCCGGTCATAGGATGCGGCGAGCAAGACGTTCGTCGCATCCTGCAGGCGATTGCGCCGGTTGTTGACGTCGGCGATGCGGCCGTCGAGGCGCAGCTGTGCCTTTTGGCCCATCGGATGCTGCCAGGTCGCGCCGGCACCGGCGGAGAAGCTGTACGGATCGAGGCCGTACCAGCGCCACGTCGCTTCGCCTGATATGTTGATCCGGTCCTTGCCCGATACATATTCCGGGCCCGCCTGGATCGAGAAGGCGATGTCGTCGAATTGTTCGGCGCGATAGAGGTTGGCATAGGTCGACGCGCGGACGAGCAATTGCGAGCGCTTGTCGATTCCGGTCCGGAAATAAGCCTGTCCGCGCAGCGCGATGCCCAGTCCCGACCGGGCCTTTGCATCTTCATCCAGAGTGAAGTCGCCGATGATCGTGCCGAGCGTGTCCGACCGGGTGGCGCGGTTGATATTGCTGTCGGGGGCGAAGGCGATCGCCACCGACCCGCCAAAGGGTCTTTGCGCGCTGAGCGCCGCGGCATAGAAACGGATCTGCTGCTCGACCTCGGGCGGTAAGCCAGCCGCCTGCGCCGAACGCAATTCGCGCTCCGCCGCGCCCAGATTGCCGAGCATCGCCTGCATGCGCGCGAGTTCGATGCGGACGCGCGCCGCGCCCGGCTTTTCGTCGAGGATCTCGCGAAACAGGACCGCGGCTTCGCGGGGCTTGCCCAGATTGTCGGCGAGCATCAACGCGAGCCGGAACCGCGCTTCGGTGCGAAGTTCGATGTCGGGGTTGGTGGCCAGGGCGCGGTAGGCGGTTTCAGCCGCGGCAAAATCGCCCGCCGCCTGGGCCTCGGCGGCGAATGCGAACAGCTGTTCGGCCGATAACTGGACCTGGCCGGGCGTCTCGACGCGATCCGATGGTTCCTGCGCCCCCGCAGCGGGCGCGCAATATGCTGTGGCTGCCGCTGCCGCCAACAAAAACGGCTTGATGATTTTTCCCCCAATGCGGCCAGTGCCGCTCGCCGTTTCATTACGATATAATTGTTGCTCGTCAATATCTTCGGAAAGATGCGGGGGGCTGAGGTTCTTCGGGTTCCAACTAATCTACCAACGCGGGTTTTCGGTCGACCAATGCACCGCAGACCGGTTGACCGGCCGAGCGGCGGGGAGGACAACAAGGCTATGCTCGCCATCCTTTCGGGTTGGCGCGGGGACCAAGGAGACGGGGAATGAAGACAGGATTTCTGGGCGCGGCCTCGCTGGCCATCGCCGCGGCTTTGGCAGCACCGGTACTTGCGCAGACTGTGCCGGCGGTATCGCTTGCCGCGGCGGCCGACGAAGCGGCGGGCGACGCCGAAGCAGGATCGCTGAAAGCGCTGTCATTCGGCAAATGGGGCGTCGATCTCGACGCGCGCGATCCGTCGGTGAAGCCCGGCGACGATTTCGACAAATATGCCAATGGCGGCTGGTTTGCGCGCACCGAGATTCCGTCGGATCAGGCCTCGGCCGGTGTCGATTACGATGTCTATAATCTGACCCAGCGCCAGCTACGCGCGGTCGTCGCCGGCGCGCCCGCGACAAGCCAGGTTGGCGGGCTCTATCAAAGCTTCATGGACGAGGCACGCGTCGAAGCGCTCGCCGCCAAGCCGTTGATGGCCGACATCGCTGCGGTCGCGGCGATCAAGGACAAGAGCGAAATGGCGCGCTTCATGGGCGGCACGCAGGGCACGTTCGGGTCGACCATCGTCAGCGGAGGGCCCTATGCCGACACCGCCGATCCGACCGTCAACGTGCTGTGGCTGGGGCAGGCGGGGATCGGCCTTCCCGAGCGCGACTATTATCTGAACGACAGCTTCAAGCCGCAGCGCGACGCGTACCGCGCCTATATCGCGCGGACGATGAAGATGGCAGGCAACGCTGACCCTGAAAAGGCAGCCGATGCGATCATGGCGTTCGAGACCGAGATCGCGAAGGTCAGCTGGGCGATCGCCGACCGCCGCGATATCGGCAAGATCAACAACCCGATGTCGGGGGAAGAGCTGGCGGCCTATGCGCCCGGGCTCGACTGGAGCGCCTGGTTTGCGGGTTCGGGCATCACGCCGCAAAAACGCATCATCGTCAACGAGAAGACCGCGGTGCGCGACATCGCGGCGCTCTATGCCAAGACGCCGCTCGACACGATCAAGCTGTGGCAGCAGTTCCATGTGGCCGACAATGCAGCGCCCTATCTGTCGAAGGCGTTTGTCGACAGCCGGTTCGAATATACCAAGGCGCTGAGTGGCGTGGGCGAACTCCGGCCACGCTGGAAACGCGGCCTGACGCTCGTGGACGGCAGCCTCGGCGAACTCGTCGGCGAAACCTATTCGAAACAATATTTCCCCGCGAGCGCGAAGGCGAAGATGGAGGTGCTCGTCACCAACCTGAAGCTCGCGATGGGCGACCGCATCCGGAACAATAGCTGGATGGCGCCCGCGACGAAGGAAGCCGCGCTGGCGAAGCTCGCCAAGATGGACGTCATGGTCGGCTATCCCGACAAATGGCGCGACTATTCGGGGCTCAAGATCGATTCTGCCGACCTCTACGGCAATGTGAAACGCAGCGCGGCGTTCGAATATGCCTATGCCCTGTCGGACCTGAACAAGCCGGTCGACCGCAAGAAATGGTCGATGAACCCGCAGGAAGTGAACGCCTATAACGGCGGGCTCGAGAACAAGATCGTGTTCCCGGCGGGCATCCTGCAGGCACCCTATTTCAGCGAGAGCGTCGACGATGCGGTCAATTATGGCGCGATCGGTGCCGTCATCGGCCACGAGATCACGCATGGCTTCGACGATCAGGGGCGCAAAATCGACGCCGAGGGCGCGGTGCGCGACTGGTGGACGCCCGAGGATGCGGCGCGCTTCGACGCGCAGGCCAAGGCGTTCGGGGCGCAATATGCAACCTATGAGGCGGCGCCCGGATCGTTCATCAATCCCGACCTTACGATGGGCGAAAATATCGCCGATCTGGCGGGGCTCGAGGTCGCGTACGACGCCTATCGCCGCTCGCTCGGCGGCAAGCCCGCGCCGGTGATCGACGGGCTGACCGGCGACCAGCGCTTCTTCCTCGCCTTCGCGCAGGCTTGGCGGACGAAGCAGCGCGAGGATGCGATCAAGCAGCAGGTCGCGAGCGATCCGCATAGCCCCGCGCGCTGGCGCATCATCGGGCCTGTGCGCAACGTCGATGCGTGGTACAAGGCGTTCAGCGTCGCCGCGGGCGCCAAATATTATCTGAAGCCCGAGGAACGCACCCGGATCTGGTAGTCCTGAGACCCCTTTCTCAGGATTGGGCGGGGGCGGCTTCGTGCCGTCCCCGTACCGCCATCACGGTCAGCGACAAAGCCGCGCCGATAATAACGAACAGCGCGGGAAAGCCGCCAAGCACCGACATCATGCGGATGCCGTCGATGCCGCCGCCCGCGACGAGCACGATCGCAACGAGACCGACGGTGATCCCCCAGACCGCCTGTACCCATAGCGGCGCCTCGGGTGCGTCGGGCGAGATGCCGCGCGTCGACAGCGCGCTCATCGCCGACACATTGGCGTCGGCGCCGGCGACATAAGACAGGAAGATCGCGAACAGCACGATAGCGGCAACGACCGGCCCGCCGCCGAGCGCGCTGAACAGCCGGAACAGCACCGGATCGGGGCCTTGTGCTGTGAGGACGGCGTAAAGGCTGGCGCCGCTCTGCTGATCGAACGCGATCGTCGCGCCGGCGATGGCGGTCATCCACACCGCGCCGAACAGCGACGGCAGAATGAGGTTGTAGAGGATGAAGGCGCGCACGCTGTATCCGACGGCGAGGCGGCCGAGGAATAGCGCGGTCACCGGCGCCCACGCAAACCAGTTCGCCCAGTTGAAGATCGTCCATTGCCGGTGCCACCCGGTGTCGACGTCGAGACCGAGGTTGCGGGGGAGGAAGGTCTGAAAATAATCGACTAGGCCGCGCAGCGACAGGCCAAGCATCTCGGCGGTCGGCCCAGCGATCAGGACAAAGGCGATGATCGCGAAGAACAGCCAGGTGTTGAGCACCGACAGGCCCGCGATGCCCTTTTGCAGGCCCGTCGCAGCCGAAATCAGGAAGCTGGCGACGATGGCGGCGGCGATGCCCCAGCGCAATGCCGCGCCGCCTTCAAAGCCGCCGATGCCCTCGACCCCTCCGGCGAGCGCGAGTAGGCCGGCGCCCAGCGACGCAGCCATGCCTGCAACCAGCGCATAGAGGCAGATGATGTCGATCCCCGTGCCGACCGGACCATGCGCTCGCCGACCGATCAGCGGCACAAACAGCGACGACAGGCTGAAGGGTTCGTGGCGGTTGTAATAGACGAGCGCGAAGGCGAGCCCCGCGACTGTGTAAATCGCATAGGGTGTCAGCGTCCAATGGAGGAACATCGTCGACATCGCGAAGGTCGCGGCGGCATCGCTACCCGGCTGCAATCCCAGCATCGCGGGCGGGTCGTTGAGGTGGAAGAGCGGTTCGGCGGCGCCCCAGAACAGGATTCCGGTGGCAATCGTCGTGCAGAGCGTCACCGCGAACCAGCGCCAGCGCGTCAGGATTGGCTTCGCATCCGGTCCGCCGATGATCCGCCCGCCGAGTGGCGAAACGGCAATGCCCGCCAGAAGGACAAGAAAGCCGATCCCCGCCCAGGCGAAGAGCGGCGAGAAATTGCTCAAAATCCAGTCGTTGATCGCCGTCTCCGCCGCGACGACCGCAGCACCCTGCCACAGGCTGAGGATGACCGCGGCGAGAAGCACTGCGAGCGGGGTGAAAAACACCGGGCGATTGAGGGGGTGCTTTTGTGATGCTGGCAAATGATCGGCCGATCGGACATGAAGAGGACGCCCTGCATGGCGGTTGCCTAGCTCGAGGTCAATTCAAGGCGGAACGGCCTCTCGGGCGAAGCGTTGGATCGGCAGACATTTGGATTTGAAGGAGAAGCTTCGATGACCAGAAATATGATGGCGGCCACCGCCGCGCTTGCGCTGCTCGCCTCGGGTCAGGCCGCAGCCTTCCAGACGCCGGCCGATGCGACAACGGCGGCGAAACCCGTCAAGGATGGCACCACCCCCGAAGAACGGGCGAACACGGCGCGGCTCAACGCCGAACAGGCGTCGCGCGCCAAGGCCGACAACACAACCTACGCGCAGGAAGTGTCTGCCGCGCAGCAACAGGTGGCGCATGACCAGACCGTGTTCACCGAGGAAACCGCGGCCTATGAGGCAGAGAAGGCGCGCGTCGCCGCTATGTCGGCCGAAGAACGGATGACGTGGGAAGCCAACGCTGCCGCGTGCAAGGCCGGCGACACCACCCGCTGCGCTGCGCCGACAAAGCCGCCGCGCTAAGGCGTCAATATTCGGCGGGGACGGGGGACGTCATGTCGAGGGCCGGGGATTCGTCCGCCGGCCCGTTCGCGCGCGGGTCTTCGCTCGTCGCCGCAGCGTGCGGATCAGGGTCGGGAAAGCGTCCGCCGTAGCGATAATCATCGCCCGCGTCTGTCAGCATGGGCGGATCGATGTCGACGGCTCCCAGTTCGCGGAATTCGTCGCTCATCCTGACGTCGCGTTCCGCACGAAGCCGCAGTGCGACGCCGTAGCTGTCGGCGCAGCCCGGGCAGGGAAGGATTCCGCCGTCGCCCTGCGCAACCATCGCGTCGGGGTTGGCGCTAAGGTTCGAATAGGACACCCGCCCGCCGGTTTCGCCGCCGAGCCGCGTCCCGGCGGCCATCTCGCCCAGCATTGCCCCGGCGGCCACGCCGGCCAGCGCCAGCACCGACCAGCGGAAGAGCCGCACCCCTTTTTGCCGACTCGCAGCGAAAGATAATTTCTTTCCCATCGGCCAATTTGGCCATGACCATTCGTCCGATGCAAGTCTCGCGTCATGATGTTGTCCGCCGGTCGGCCATTGGTCGACGGATCGACGCCCTTCGTCTGTCAATCGAGCGGCTGTCCGCCCCGATCGATCCAAAGGCGATTCTGATGACGTCTAGGGGATATCACCCCTTTGCGGGATATCGGAAGACGGTCTCCCCGGTCCGCCAGCCGGTATCCCGCATCCTTTTGAAGAGAGGACTCCCCCATGGCGAAATTTTCTTTCCTGCTAGCTGCGCCGGTGGCGCTGGCCGGCTTTTCAGTTCCAGCCGCGGCCGAAGACGAGGGCGAGCGGCATACCGCCGTCGTGCGATATGACGACCTGGACCTGTCGAGCGTCGACGGCCGCGAGCGGCTGAGCACCCGCGTCAAATTTGCCGTGCAGAAAGTGTGCGGTACCCGGGTGAACTACCGGCAGAGCCTTCGCGAACGCGCCACGGCCATTCGCTGCGAGGACAGCGCGATGGCCGACGCCGACGTGAAGCTGGCCGGCCTGTTCAACGGTGAAAGCGCCCGTCTTGCCGATCGCGGCAGGATTGTCGTCGCCGCCGCTCCCTGACCAAACCCGCCGTATGTTGATCCCAAAAAGGCGGTCATGCCCCGGCGGCATGGCCGCCTTTTCGTTCAGGCGTGCATGATCGCCTTGACGTCGTGGAGATAGGTGCGGCCGATGCGGTGCACGCCGCCTTCGCCCAGGTCGACGCTCCATGCGCCGTCACCATGATGCTTCAGTCCGACAATGCCTTCGCGGCGGATCATCTTTGACCGGTGGATGCGCATGAACTGGTCGGGGTTCATGCGGGCTTCCAGCGATTTGATCGTCTGGTGGATCAGCCAGCTGCGGCCGCCGACATGCAGGCGCATATAGTCGCGCTCGGCCTCGATCAGGTCGACCTGGCAGGCATCGATGCGCAGCATTTCGCCGCGGTTCTGGACCCAGAATTCGTTGATCCACTTGCTCTTTTGCGTCGGCGCGCGCTCGGTCGCGCGCCATTCGCGCACGCGTGACAGCGCGCGGGCGAGGCGATCGGGTGACACCGGCTTGAGGAGATAGTCGACTGCGGCGACGTCAAACGCCGCGACGGCATAACGATCGAAGGCGGTGACGAAGACGACCGCGGGCGGATTGTCCAAACCCTCGATCGCGGCGGCGACCTCCAGACCGTTGAGGTCGGGCATCGCGATGTCGCAGAGCACGAGGTCGGGCGCGAGCGCGTCGACCATGCGGAGCGCCGAAGCGCCGTCGCTGGCGGTGCCGACAAGCGAGACGCCGTCCTGCTGGCCGGTGAGGATTTGCAGTCGTTCGATCGCCAACGGTTCGTCGTCGACGATCAGAGTGCGCAGCGTCTGAATCATGTGTCAGCAGGCCTCCCGTGCCAGTGGCAGCCAAAGTGATACAACAAAGCCACCGCTATCCGAAGGCCCCCATTCGCAGCCGGCGGTGGGGCCATAGCGCGTCAGCAGGCGTTCGCGGACATTGCCCAGCCCAAGGCCGGTCCCCGAAGCAGGGGCGGGCGCCTTTGGGTCGATATCATTCTCGATCCGCAGCACCAGCAGCCCATATTCGGCGCTGGCGGTCAGGCGGACCGCGATCTTTCCCTTGCTCGGCGCGACGCCATATTTGATCGCATTTTCGATGATCGGTTGCAGGATCAGCACGGGAACGCAGGCGTTCTCCAGCTCCTTCGGCATCGTCACCTCCACCTGCAGGCGGTCGGGGAAGCGCGTCTGTTCGATATCGAGATAGAGCCGCTGGAGCGCGATTTCCTCGTCGAGGCTGACGAGCTGTTCGGGATCGACCGCGAGGCTCGAGCGGAGGAAAGACGACAGGTTCATGATCATCGTCTCGGCCTCGCTCTTCGATCCCTTGAGGACAAGCGTCGAGAGCGAATTGAGCGTGTTGAACAGGAAGTGCGGATTGACCTGGTAATGCAGCGCGCGGAGCTGGGCGGTCTGCGCCTCGATCCGGAAATGGTTCGCGCGCCGTT
>Ga0209050_1003058_pt1 | contig 12896 bp, 6 predicted proteins | sample Araplavi_mTSA_r2_FD_184276 | JGI IMG/M metagenome (GOLD analysis project Ga0209050, IMG submission 184276) | Arabidopsis root microbial communities from North Carolina, USA - plate scrape MF_Cvi_mTSA_r2 (SPAdes) (version 2) | ecosystem: Host-associated > Plants > Roots > Endosphere | place: USA...
TCGGCCGTGTCGAATCTTTTGTTGATTGTTCAAGATTTTTCCGCTTCTGCAAAATAGTATGAATGCACTGTTAGTCATTTGTGGTCTGGGTTTCGTATCGCTCCTCGCGGAGATCGCCAACTTTAAAAAGTTGCTGACGGCGCTGGTTGTACTGGCGTTGGTAGCGGCCATCGTATTGGGAATCCTCGATTGGGGCACACCCCGCGCGTACTACCACGACATGGTGGTCTTCGATAATTTTTCGCTGGCCTTTACAGCGTTGCTCTGTACGATCACCCTGGCGTGGTATGTGATGGCCCGCCGCTACTTTGAACATCAGTCGCACCAGTCGGATCGCTCTGCGCTCATGATCTTTGCGTTGGCAGGTGGCATCATTATGGTGTCGTTCAACAACATGGCGATGTTGTTTTTGGGTATCGAGATCTTGTCCATATCGCTTTATGTGTTGGCGGGAAGCAACAAGAGCAGCTTGTTCTCCAATGAGGCGGCGTTCAAGTATTTCCTGATGGGATCGTTTGCCACGGGCTTTCTGCTCATGGGGATTGCATTGGTTTATGGCGCGACCGGCTCCTTTGACATCACCAAGATATACGTCTTTGTGCACGACCACGGCGACACCATGCCGCGCTTTTTCCATGCCGGCCTCGTGATGATCCTGATCGGTCTCACGTTCAAGATCTCTGCCGTGCCGTTCCATTTCTGGGCTCCGGATGTGTATGAGGGATCACCTACACCGGTGACGGCCTTTATGTCGACGATGGTGAAAACGGCGGCGCTGGGTGCTTTTGTGAAAGTATTTCAGACGTGCTTTACTCCGGTGCAACCAGCGTTCCTGATCATCGTCCAGGGCATCATCATACTCACCCTTGTGGTGGCCAACGTGACGGCTGTGTATCAAGTGAGTGTGAAGCGCATCCTGGCCTATTCCAGCATCGGGCACGTGGGCTACATCCTGCTGGCGCTGATGGCTTCGGAAGGCAGTGCACTGGGTGTTTTGTTCTATTACATGGTAGCGTATTCCGCTGCGTCCATTGCGGCTTTCACCGTGTTGCAAGCGGTAGAGCTTTCGTCGGGCAGCACGGGCGTTGACAGCTTCAATGGCTTGTATTATAAAAATCCGTTCCTCGCAGTGGTCATGACCATTGCCATGCTGTCGCTGGCGGGTATACCCCCGTTGGCTGGATTCTTCGGCAAGTATCTCGTGTTTGCCAAGGCCCTGGAACATGGGTATGTCGCCCTGGTGATCTTAGGTGTTGTAACATCGCTTATCGGTATTTATTATTACTTCAAGGTGATCGTAGCGATGTATAAGAAGGAAACGAACACGCCGACACCCACCCAATATTCCCCTGTGCTCCTGGTGGTGTTAACGCTGGTGATATTGGCCCTGGGCCTGTTCCCCGATCGCGTGATCAGTCTTTTGATCCCGTAAGCACAAAATTTTTCTCTGATCTTTTTACGCTTTCCGTCGGGTTTCGATGGTTTGCACTGCCTTGGCGTAGGGTTGCGGACCGCGCACGCTTTGGAATATTTCCCTAAAAAATTTATATTCAATCGATTGAATTAAAAAAGCCTATGGGAAAAGTAAAAGACATTTTGCAAAACAAAGGACGGAACGTGTTTTCTGTTGACCCCGAAACGATGGTGTATAAAGCCATTGAACTGATGTGTGAAAAGAACATTGGTGGCCTCATGATCGTCGAAGGCGGAAGCCTCGTCGGCATATTTACGGAACGGGATTATGCGCGCAAGCTCATTCTGAAAGGAAAGTCCTCCAAGGACACGCCCATCAAAGAACTGATGACCCGCAAGCCCTTTACGGTGACCCCGGAAAACAGTATCGAAGATTGTATGAGCCTGATGACGGCCAAACACATTCGTCACTTGCCGGTTGAAGAAAACGGCGTGTTGATCGGCTTGATCTCTATCGGTGACGTGGTGAAGTTTGTGATCGAAGAACAGAAGAATATTATCGAACACCTGGAAGGCTATATCTCGCGTTAAGGATTGACTTTGCTTGGCATTGATCAACCCGGATCATCCGCACGAAAAAGGGCCACCTGATTTTTTCAGGTGGCCCTTTTTGTTGAGATCTAAAATGAATTAGAGACGGAAGGTAACGCCGATGTTGGCGTCGCTCATGTCGTCCCAACCCACTTCAAGGTAAGCACCAAACTTATCCGTGAAGAAATAGCGGCCGCCTACTTTCACCGGCACCGTGACATTGGTATCGTCAAAGCCGTCGTAGCCATTCGTGTCGCCGGAGGCCGAACGCGCCCGGAAACCCAGACCGGCACCAGCATACACATCCAGGTCTTTCACGGGGATGAGTTTGTTGAAGTGATAGTATCCCAGTACAGCCATATGAAAAGCAAAAATCTTCACCTTATCATTCGCGCCGTTCTTGTATGAGCCGCCAGAGATAGCCATTTGGCCGCCGATGCCGACCTCATCCATGATACCGTGTTCGTATTTTGCGTAAACCACGGGTGAACCGGAGCGACTCCAGCCTGCATAAGTATCCCGGACAGCTCTGTTAGGAGCACCCAAGCCGAAAGACAAGAGGGATGCCGATGCACTGTACGATCCACTGTTACGTGTTTTGTAAGGAGAATTATAGAAAGCCTTACCACTTTGTGCCTGGAGAGCACCTGCGGATAACATTCCAGCCAAAACCAAAAAGACTATTTTTTTCATGCGGTTGTAAAGTTTATTTAAGTTCAAATTCATGCAATTTTTGTACCCCAAAGGTATTTGTATAACGGAAATAAATCAAAAGCGGTTAGGGCTACCCAAAGCCATTTTCGGCATCCTGGCCGATATTCAGACCGCTTAGTCCTGCCCCACCCTGGGGAAAGAATCCCACGGCTACTTAACAACGGATAGGCCGGTAGGTTTTTAAGCTTCATCCAGGATCACCACCTTATTCATGACATCGCCCTGGCGGATGGTGTCGATCACGTCGAGACCTTCATAGACCTTGCCGAATACGGTGTGGTTACGGTCCAGGTGCTTGGTGGTGTCGCGGGTGTGGCAAATGAAGAATTGAGAGCCACCCGTGTTGCGGCCGGCGTGGGCCATGGAGATCACACCGCGGTCGTGGTATTGATTATCGCCAGTGAGTTCACAATCAATCTTATAGCCCGGACCGCCGTTGCCAATGCCGTTGGGGCAGCCGCCTTGGATCATAAAGTTGGGGATGACACGGTGGAAAATCAGGCCGTTGTAGAAGCCCTTTTCGGCAAGGCTGATGAAGTTTTGAACCGTTTTCGGGGCGTCTTTTTCGAAGAATTTCAGCTTCATGACACCCTTGTTTGTATGGATTTCTGCGACTTTCATTGGATTTGTATTTAGGCCGCAATTTAATAGGAGATATTCATTTTGATAGCCGAAATTTGAAAATGACAGCGGCGCCCGACCATGATAAAGTGTGTATCCCATAAGAAAGTGTACCTGACCCAGGCTTTGGCCGAAGAGGCCCTCATCGATGCCCGCACGCGCTTTCAATACCGGAAACATCAGGGGCCTGTAGCGGTTTATAGATGCGAAGACTGTGGTTACTATCACCTCACGTCCCAGGGCGACATGAACCCGCGCCTGGCCAGCGACCTGGCTGCGGGAAAGATCGACCGGCAAAAGGAGGCCAACCACTGGCTCGATAAGCTAAAGAAACGCTAACCCCGACGGCCATCTTATGAAACGCATACTCGAGATCCATACAGCGCCATATTATCCCATAGCCGACCTGGTGACCTACACCGTGATGCCATCGGGGCACCTGCTGAACATTGATCCGTTCCTGTTTTTGAACCACCACGGACACCAGGTCTATTCACCACACAACCCAGGCCTGCCCTTTGGCCCGCATCCACACCGCGGCATGGAGACCGTGACGATCATCCTGGAAGGCGACATCCTGCACCGCGATTCCACGGGCCACGAGAGCATCATTGAAGCAGGGGGCGTGCAGTGGATGACGGCCGGCAGGGGTTTGCTGCATGCAGAAGTTTCGTCGGAGGAATTTAAACGCAACGGTGGTCCGCTCGAGATCCTGCAACTCTGGACCAATCTGCCTGCGCGATTAAAAATGACCGAGCCCCACTATACCGGGTTGCAAAAAGATAAGATCCCTACCGTTGTGTTGGACGATGGCAAAGTGAGCGTGAATGTCATCGCCGGCGACTGGCAAAATATACCGGCGGCTTTTTCAACGTTGGTGCCGTTAACGTTGCGTACGGTTTTCTTTCAGCCGGGTGGGAGACTTTCGGTGGACGTAGCGCATGGAGAAAATGTTTTGTTGTATGTGATCAGGGGGGAAGTGCTGGTGAATGGAGCGTCGGCGCGGATCCATCAGCTGGTGGAGTTTGAGCGCGATGGGACCGGAGTGAGCCTGGAGGCGCAGACGGACAGCATCGTTTTATTTGGACACGCCATGCCCTTGAACGAGCCTGTGGTAGCGGAAGGACCTTTTGTTATGAATACCGCACAGGAGATCACCGAAGCTTATAAGGACTATCGGGACGGCAAGTTTGGTCACTGGGAATAATTTTTATCGCCCTCATCTCCGCTAAAGCTTCGGCAGGCAAAGTCAACCCAAAGTTTTTTTTTGTTCTATTTCGTTTTTTCGGAAAGGACCAATTCTTCTGGCAACGCTTCGCGGTGCCATTTTACTTTTACTTCGTGCTTCGCCTTGTCGTTCAGGAGGACAATTTTGTTGCCGGGTTGCTGAACACCGTCTAGTGTCACCGTTGCATCGTTGCCGTCCTGGATGAGTTCGATGTTGTAGTCGGTTTCTTCATACCGGTAGCGGATCGTGAACGAAGTCCATTCTTCGGGAACGCAAGGTGCGAACGAGAGGCTTTCGCCTTCGCGCTTCAAGCCCAGGAACGATTCGAGGATCAACTGATACATCCAGCCTGCCGAACCGGTATACCATGTCCACCCGCCGCGGCCGGTGTGGGGATAAACGCCATAGACGTCGGCGGCCATGACATAGGGTTCTACCTTGTAGGTGGCGACATCTTCTTCCGTTTTGCCATGTTGGATGGGATTGATCATGTTGAGCAATTCCCACGTGTGGGCACGGTCGCCGAGTTTGGCAAAGGCCATCACCATCCAGATCGCGGCGTGGGTATATTGGCCTCCGTTTTCGCGGACGCCGGGGACGTAGCCCTTGATATAGCCGGGATCCATCTCGCTCTTATCGAACGGGGGTTCCAGCAACTGGATGAGTTTTTTGTTTTTGTTGATGAGGTATTGATCCACTGAACGCATGGCGATCTGGGTGCGCTCCGGTTGGCCGGCGCCCGACAAGATGGACCAGCTTTGCGCGATGGAGTCGATCTTGCATTCGTCGTTTTGCGAGGAGCCCAGCGGTGTGCCATCGTCGAAATACGCGCGGCGGTACCATTGACCATCCCAGGCGTTCTTCTGCACGCTCTTGCGCAGCATCTCGGCATTTTGACGGCAGGTCTCCGCGAAGTCGTTGTCGCCTTGCGATTCGGCCAGCGGAATGAAACGGTTCAGCACATCGAAGAGGAAGAACGCGAGCCACACGCTTTCGCCCTTGCCGTGGATGCCCACCATGTTCATGCCGTCGTTCCAATCGCCCGAGCCGATGAAAGGCAGGCCATGTTTGCCGTAACGCAATCCGTGTTGGATGGCGCGCTTGCCGTGTTCATAGATCGACGCGCGGCGCTCGGATGTAATGGGTAGATCATAGTACGATTCCTCCTGTGCGTTGAGCTGTCTTCCTTCCAGGAAGGTGACTGAGTCGCGAAGGATCGAGACGTCGCCCGTGGTGGCTACGTAGCGGCTGGTGACATAGGGCAGCCACAGGAAGTCGTCTGAGCAGAGTGTGCGCACGCCGCGGCCCACCGGTGGATGCCACCAGTGTTGTGCGTCGCCTTCCAAGAACTGGCGTGATGCGGCCAGCAGGATCTGGTCGCGCGTGAGGTGGGGCTCGGCATGCAGCAGGGCCAGCACATCTTGCAATTGATCGCGGAAACCAAAGGCTCCACCCGATTGATAGAATCCGCTGCGTCCCCAGAGACGGCAGGACAAGACTTGATAGACGAGCCATCCATTGGTCAGGATGTTCAATGACGTGTCGGGTGTTTCGATTTGAACGGCGTTGAGGGTGTGGTCCCAGAATTCCTTCACTTTTTTCAGTTCGCTGGCGGCGCCGTCGTTAAGGCGGAAGCGCCGGATGAGGTGTTCCACTTCCATGCGGTCTTTGCCGGCGCCCATGCTGAAGATCACTTCGCGTGAAGCACCGGGTTCAAGATCGAACGGCACCTGCAGGGCGGTGCACGGATCGAGGCCGGCGCCGTATTTGCCGGAGAGTTTTGTGCGCCGCATAGCCTCGGGCTTTTTCAGGGAACCGTTGCGCCCGATAAATTCTGTGCGGTCGGCGGTGAAAGTATAGTGTGCTTCGTCGACGTCAAAGAAGGCTACGCGGTTGGGGAACTCGGTGTTGTAGGGATTCTTGATCAGCAGCGTTCCGGTGCGCGTCTCCAGTTCCGAAACCATGTGCATGGCCGTGCGTGGTCGCATGCTGCCCAGTACCCACTCCGCATAGCCGGTGGCCGAGAGCTTGCGTGTTCGGCCGGAGGTGTTGCGGACCTTGATGACGATAAATTTTATCGAGGCCTCTTGCGCCACATACGTGACGACTTCCGAAGCGATGCCATCATAGCTATGCTCGAACACCGTGTATCCAAATCCATGACGGGTGGTATACACGCCGCCGTCGCCCGCGGGTTGGGGCATGGGCGACCAGAAGGCGCCCGTGTCTTCGTCGCGCAGGTAATAGGCTTCGCCGCTGAGATCGCTCACGGGGTCATTGTGCCACGGGGTGAGACGGAAAGCATTGGCGTTCTCCGACCAGGTATAGGATGGACCATTCTCGGTGACCACCGTACCAAAGTTGGGGTTGCCAATGACATTGATCCACGGAAGGGGGGTGGTCTTGTTGGCGCTGGAGTGGATGATATACTCTTTGCCATCCGCCGAGAATCCACCGCGTCCATTGTAGAACTGCAGGTCGCTGCGCGCCGGTGACCGGTCGATGACGGGTGCCTGGTGCGCCACAAGCGAAGGCACGACGACGGGAATGATCTGTTTGGTGATGACCCGTTTGTTGATCTGCTCCTCGAGCGAGCCGCGGCTGTCGGAGAGAATGACGCGGGCCACGGCCTGTAACAGAATGCGATCTTCAGCCGACACCTGGTCGACGGGGCGCACGAAAATTCGTCCCGGTTTGTCGGCCGTGTTGGTGCCCACGCCGGCGGCGATGAGGCCCTGGATCTGATCCTGGAGCAACTGGCGATAGCCGCTGGGATCTTCGTTGAGAATAACAAGGTCGGCGGCCAATCCTTTGAGATGCCAATAGGCCTGGGCCTGGATGAGCTGTTTCACTAAGGTGATGTTGGCGCTGTCGGATACGTGAAGCAACACGATGGGCAAATCGCCGGAGATGGAATACGCCCACAAAGCCGACTGGCCCCGCTGATTTTTCAACAGCATGCTGGGGCTGGCGCGCAACGCGGGGTTGGTGTAGATGACCGAGCTGGCCAAACGTCCGTAGAGTTCGGCTTCTTCTTCGGAAGCGTTGATCTGGCGGAGCACGACCTGGCTATGCGTCCACGACAATTCAAAAGCGCGGTCGCGAAGGTGACGATCCTGGTAGCGGTCGATCAATCCCTGGCCGCCCTCGCGTGAGTCGGAGATACCCGTGATGATGTCGACCATGACGGTTTCTTCCGGTTCGAGGCTGAGGCGGTATTGAACGGACACGATCGGATCGAGCACCGATCCTTGGGAGCCCGACAACGGTTCGGGATTGTCCATGATCAGCGGGTGCACAACCGTCCTGCCACGGCCGATGAATTTATGCCGGTCGGTTTCATACGATGTCGTGTGCGACTGCGCGGTGTTCACCTTCATGAGGTGGAACATATATGGCGGCCGTTCATCTTTTGATCGCGGACGGCGCGTGCAGAGAATGGCGTGTTGATGTGAGAGGATTTCCGTCTGCACAAAGAGATTGCTAAAGGCCGGGTGCGAGGCGTCGGCAATGGGCAGGGCCAGCACCACTTCGGCATAGCTGGTGAGTTCCAGGCGCCGCTCGGTTTTGGAGCGGTTGGTGAGATGGATGCGGCGGATCTCGATGTCGTCTTCGGGCGACACGATGATCTCGGTATACGTTTCGATGTCTTCGTCGCGACGGCGGTATTCGATCCGTCCCTGGGAGAAGACCGCGGTGTAGGCTTCGGCTTCTTTCGTAGTGGGCTGGTGGGTATTGGACCAGAAGCTGTTGGTCTTGAGGTCGCGGATGTAGCAGAACGATCCCCACGCATCGGTGACGGTATCTTCGCGCCAGCGCGTGACGGCCGTTTCTCTCCAGCGGCTGTAACCACCACCGGCGTTGGTCATCATAACATGATAGCGGCCGTTCGACAGTAACTGCACTTCCGGCGTTGGCGTATGCGGTGTGTTGATGACGCGGATCTGCGAGTGCAACGTGATGGGTGTGATGTCTTCCATCTCGGTGGAAGCCGAGTAATAGCCCGTAGCTTTCGGCACTTGTTCCTGCAACAACAAAAGCGCCGTCTGGAACTCGGCGTCGGCTTCGAATCTTTTTTGCATGGGTTGATCCAGCAACAGGTAGGCCAGCGAGAGCAGGCTCATGCCCTGGTGGTGGGCCATGAAGGTTTGGATAACGACGCGCGATTGGCCACGTGGCAACCGGGCCGGCGTGTAGTCGATGGCTTCATAGAAACCGTATTTGCCTTCGTACCCTTCGTCCTGAAGCCGCCGCAAGTTGTTGTAGGCGGCGAGGGGGTCGATCATCAGGGCCATGACGGTGGCATAGGGAGCAATGACCAGGTCCAATCCCAACCCGCGTTTGAAACCCAACCCCGGCACTCCGAAGGCGCGGTATTGATAGGTGAGGCTGGCATCGACAATGTTGTAGCACGATTCGGAAATGCCCCAGGGCACATCTTGTTGTTTGCCGTATTCGATCTGCTTGGCGACCGTGCCTTTGCAGGTTTCGTCCAGCAACGTGTTGTCGTAGGTGGGCATGACCAGCAAGGGCATGAGGTATTCGAACATGGAGCCGCTCCAAGAGAGCAACACCGGTATGTTGTCGGCGGTGGTGAGCCGGCGGCCGAGTGCAAACCAGCTTTCCTGTGGCAGCTTGCCTTGGGCAATGGCGACGAACACGCTGAGCCGCGCTTCACTGGCCAGCAGGTCGTAGAAGCTTGCATCGCGGTGGTTTTCGTCGGTGTTGTAGCCGATGGCCAGCAAGTGCTGCGACTTGTCGTAGAGGAAGGCATATTCCATATCGGCAAAAGCATAGCATTGGCGGGCCAGGTCGTGGATGACGGCGATGCGTTCGCGGGCGTGTTGGCTGGCGGTGGTCAAGACTTTCTCACAGTCTTTGGCCCACTGCTGTTCGTCCACGTTGCCGTTGGCGCGCAGTTCGTCGAGGGCTTCCTTCCATTCTTTCGGACATCCGGCCACTTGCTTCAAGGTAGGGATCTTCTTTGGGTTGTCGGCACCGAATTTCTCCGGCATCGGACCGAGCGCCGTCCACGGGGCGAGCAGCGCAATTTCTCGTAAGACACCATCGACTTGTTGGTCGAAGGCCTCCCACCAGGTTTGCAAGTCGGGGTCCTCTTCTTTGAGCAACGTGGTGCGTATGGGTTGGAACTCCAGTCTCAGCGCTTCGAAATAGGCTTTTACGGCCGCCAGGTTTGATGTAGCGATCCGGTTCTGTTGTTTCCATTCGTCCAGGAGTTTTGCGAGCGCAGGGTTCCGCGTTTTGTCCAGCTTCACGATGACGCGAAGGGTGTCGCAGAGTCCGTACCAGACGTGATGCGAGAGGATAGGCTTCTGGGGCAGCTCCAGCAAACCCTGGCGAAGGGTAAGCAAATGGCCGGCAAAATTGCCGCTGTCGACGGTGGAGATGTAGCGCGGGTGGAGGACGCGCAACGTTTGCGTGTCGTACCAGTTATAGAAATGACCGAGGTAGCGGTCGAGCTTGTCAAGGGTTTGAAAGGTGTTGGTGACGCGTTCGAGTACGCTGCCCGCCGTGATGTAGCCAAAGTCTAAGGCGGTGAGGTTTGCCAGCAGCGCCATGCCGATGTTAGTAGGCGACGTGCGGTGCGCTACGACGGGAATGGGATATTGCTGGAGGTTATCCGGCGGCAGCCAATTGTCTTCGGCCGACACAAATTTCTCAAAGAACGACCAGGTCTTGCGGGCGAGTTCGCGCAGGTAAAGTTTTTCTTCTCCATTGATGGACGACCGTTTCGAGGGCACCGGCTTGCCCAGCCACGACACCAGCGCCGGCGACACAAACCACACCGCGATGAGCGGCGCGGCAATCCACAACGCTTCCGGTTTATAGTCCCACAAGAAAAACAGGATCGCTGCCGCCGCCAAAGGGGCGACCCACATCATGCGCAGCGCATCGATCAGGCCTTCTTTACTTTTCTGGACAAAGCCCGAAGGATTCCACTCCAGCAGTTTCCGTCCGCTGATATTGATCCTCCATAGCGTGCGCGCGATGGCATCGAGACTCATCCACGCCTCGTAGGGCAAACAAGCGAGCGTGAACAGCGCTTGCAGAATGTTTTTATAGGTGGCGAGCAAGGTGTTGTGCGCGTGTTGGGCAAACGTTATTTCTTCCGACTTGCGCAAGCTGCTCCAAATGGATTGCAGCACGGGAGGGAGCATGACGAGCATAAAGACGCTGATGGTCCAGAACCAGGCGTCGGGCATGATGGTCCACCCCATCAGCAACAACCCCACCAGGGCGATGGGCACGACACTGCGGCGAAGGTTGTCGAAGATCTTCCAGCGCGACAGCGCGGAGATGGAATTTTTTGTAAGCCCTTTTTTAGCCGCCGGCACAAACGGCAGAAACCAGTTGGCGATCTGCCAGTCGCCCCGGATCCACCGGTGGCGGCGCGTGGCGTCCATGCTGTAGCGCGACGGGTATTCTTCGTAGAACTGGACGTCGCTGGCAAACCCGCAACGGACATAAGAACCTTCCAGCAAATCGTGGCTGAGGATGCGGTTTTCCGGGAAGCGATTGCTCAGAACCTTCTCAAACGTGTCGACATTGTAAATGCCTTTGCCGATAAACGAACCCTCTTCAAACACATCCTGGTACACGTCGGACGTGACGCGGGTGTAAGGGTCGATGCCGGAGTCGTTTTCGTGCATGCGCGTGTAGCGTGACCGTGTCGCACCGTGGAGGCTGACGGCGATGCGCGGCTGGATGATGCCGTAGCCTTCGACCACGCGCCGCTTTTTCTCATTATAGACAGCGTGATTCAGCGGGTGGGCCATAAGACCGGCCAGCTTCCAGGCAGCGTCGCGCGGAAGTTGCGTGTCGGTGTCGAGGGTGATGACGTATTTTACTTCCGGGAGATTGCGCTCGTCGCCCACTACGCGTGCAAAGCGGTCGCGGCCCTGGCCCTTTAGCAACTGGTTGAGTTCACTGAGCTTGCCGCGTTTGCGCTCGTAGCCCATCCAGATCTTTTCTGTCGGGTTCCATTTCCGGGGACGGTGGAAGAGGAAGAATGCGTTGGGATTGGTGGCGGTATATTTCAGATTGAGGGCAATGATGCTTTTCTCTGCAAAGTCCAGCAGGACTTTGTCGTCGGGCATCACTTCTACGGGAGCGTCTTTGAAATCGGTGAGCAAGGCAAACATGAGGTTGGGATCGCGGTTGGCCAGGAAGCGAACTTCCAGTTCCTCGACCAATTTGGCCACCTGTCCCTGGTTGGCCAGCAGCGTAGGCACGACCACCAACGTAAGGTGTTCCGGCGGAATGCCCGTAGAAAAGTCCATGCGCGGCAATGGCTTTGGAAAGATCCATATAGTAGCCCACCAGTTGACCAGCGCCAACGCCAGGTGACTACTGCCCAGCACGGCCAGCACCGCCGTGACAATGAGCCACTCCCGGGGCAAACCATCCAGGGCCGCCTTGCAGACAAAGCCAAGGGCGACGAGACCCGTTAAGAGGATGGCCAGCAATACATAGAAACGATACGCATTTTTTACAAAGAAGCGCTCCAATGTCTGCGCCATATTCAATCTCACCTTCGAGACATTCTCTGTGAGGAAAGCGCCGGAGCCAACCAGGTAATAGCCCACATGGCCTTTTCGTTTGTCGTCGGGCTCCTTGGACGCGCTCCGTTTCGCGAGGTTGATCGCCGCGCGGGCCACTTCATATTCCGATAGTGTACTGCGCTTGGCAATTTTTTCTACGGCGTGCCGGTAATGGTCGCGGGTTAGAAAATCCATTTTGGGGTAGATGCCGCCATTGTCTTCGCGAAGCGTTTGTTCCACCACGCTCATGGTTTCCACAAATTCGCGCCAGTCCATTTTGGCGAGGAAGCGCAGGCTGTTGATGCTGTTGCTCATGGAGAGCTGATCGGCAGCCTGTGTCTGGTTTTCGGCCAGCACCATGAGGTTGATGTTCGTGGACTGCTCCGACAGATGTTGCTCCAGCCAGGTGAGCGGAAGGGCCAGATCGAGTCCTTTCCATTGGAGCTTGCGCGTGAATTCGGCGACGAACGCGCTCACCATGGGAGGGTTGGAGCGGGCCATGTCGGCGATGATGAGCACGAGATCTTTCGGATTCTCTTCGGCGGTTTGGATGACGCGGTCGCCCCATAGCGCAGCCAGGGCAGCGTCGTTGCGGTCCAGCGCGATCCGGGCAGCGACCCGGCTGAGATTTTCCAGCAAGGCCAGGCGCAGCATGATGGGGATGGCCCACAGTTCGCCGATGGTGAGAAAGGTCAGTTTCTGATAGGCGGCAATAAAGCTGCTGAGGCTGTGGATGTCCACGCGGCCGTCGCTGTGGGAGATGATCT
>Ga0209050_1003060_pt1 | contig 12888 bp, 7 predicted proteins | sample Araplavi_mTSA_r2_FD_184276 | JGI IMG/M metagenome (GOLD analysis project Ga0209050, IMG submission 184276) | Arabidopsis root microbial communities from North Carolina, USA - plate scrape MF_Cvi_mTSA_r2 (SPAdes) (version 2) | ecosystem: Host-associated > Plants > Roots > Endosphere | place: USA...
ACGTGGCCGACCTGTGCGCCAACATGGCCATCATCAACAAGGGCAAGCTGATGGTGGCCGGCGCCACCCAGCAACTGATCGATGACGTCAGCTGCAAGATCTGGGCGCGCTTCATCGACAAGAAGGAACTGTCCTATTTCCAGCAGCGCCATGCCGTGATCTCGACCCGCCTGATGTCCGGCCGCACCCTGATCCACGTTTACAACGACGATGATCCGGGCGACGGCTTCGAGGAAGCTTTGGGCGACCTTGAAGACCTGTACTTCGCGACCATCCTCGGCCGCCACGACGTCAGCAAAGCCTGCGACTGACCGGGCCCGCCATGTTCGCCATCGCCCTCTTTGAAGCGAAGCAGCGCCTGAAGCTGTTCTCGACCTGGGTCTATTTCGGCATGTTCCTGCTGCTGGCCGTACTGTGGATGGCCGCTGCCGGCGGCGTGTTCAAGGAAGCCATCGTCAGCTTCGGCGGCCGCGTGTTCATCAACGCGCCGCGCTCGATCATGCTGACTTCCTCCTTCCTCGGCTGCATGGGAGTGATCATCGTCGCCGCCATGATGGGGCGCTCGGTGCAGCAGGACTTCGAGTACGAGACCCACCACTTCTTCTTCTCCGCCCCGATCCGCAAATTCCAGTACATGCTGGGCCGCTTCCTCGGCGCCTGGCTGGTGCTGTGCGTGGTGTTTGCCTCGATTCCGCTGGGCGTGTGGCTTGGCACGCAGGTGCCGGGCATCGATCCGGAGCGGCTGGGCCCGTTCAACCTGCTGCATTACCTGCTGCCCTACGCGCTGTCGCTGCTGCCCAACCTGTTCATCTTCGGCGCCATCTTCTTCGTACTGGCGGCGCTGACGCGGCGCATGCTGCCCGTGTACGTGTCGAGCGTGGTCATGCTGGTCGGCTATATCGTGGCGCCAGGCCTGGCGCGCGACCTTGACTACAAGACGCTGGCGGCGCTGATCGATCCCTTCGGCACCACCGCCGTGATCCGCCTCACCGAATACTGGCCGATCGCCGAACGCAATGTGCGCCTGGTGCTGCCGGAAGGCGTGTTCCTGCTGAACCGCGTGATCTGGTCCTCCTTCGCCCTGGTGGCGCTGCTGCTTGGCTACTGGCGCTTCCACTTCATCAGCACGGTCGACAGCGGCGCCGCGGCGCGCACCGACAGCGACGTCCCCGTCAACTTGACACAAGCCGCCGCCTCCACCAACGAGAAGCCGGACTTCAAGGCCCGCAATCTTGGCCTGCTGCTGATGCGCTTCAGCTACCTGAACCTGCGCGAGACGACCAAGAATATTTACTTCTTCGTCATCGTGCTGGCCGGCGTGCTGACCATGTATGCCGGCTCGCTGGACATGGGCTCGATGTACGGCACCGGCACCTACCCCGTCACCTACCTGGTGCTGGAAATGGTGACCAATACCTTCTCGCTATTCATGCTGGTAGTGACCACCTTCTATGCCGGCGAGATGGTATGGCGCGAACGCGAGCACCGCATGTCGCAGATGCTGGATGCGCTGCCGGTGCCTAGCTGGCTGCCTATCCTGTCCAAGCTGTTCGGCCTGATCGGCGTGCAGGCGCTGCTGCTGTTCATCGTGATGCTGGTCGGCATGTCGATCCAGCTGTTCCGAGGCTACTTCAACCTGCAGCCCGGCCTGTACTTCGAATGGCTGTTCACCGTGCAGTTGCCCGCCTGCGCCCTGATCGCGGTGCTGGCGATTGCCACCCAGGTCCTGGTGAACCACAAATATGTGGCCTATTTCGTGATGATCGTCTATTACGTGGCCACGATCACCTTCGCCACCCTGGGCCTCGACCATCCGCTGCTGATGTACGGCGTGACGCCGGATCTGCCCTACTCCGACATGAACGGCTTCGGCCACTTCATGGCGCGCGAACGCTGGTTCGAGCTGTACTGGGCCGGCGCCGCCGTGATGCTGATGGTGCTGACCGTGGTGTTCTGGCCGCGCGGCACCAATGAGGAATGGCGCCAGCGCGCCAGCCTGGCCCGCCACGCCTTGACGCTGCCGGTGCTGGGCGCCTTCAGCCTTGGCCTGGCGCTGTTCCTGGGCGCAGGCGGCGTGTTGGCGTACAACCTGTGCGTCAACAACTTCAAGACCCCGTATGGACGCGACTCTCTGCGCGCCGACTACGAGCGCAAATACAAGCAGGTGCTGGAAGCGGCCCAGCCGCGCATCGTCGACGTGCGCCTCGGCCTGGACATGTATCCCGAGCAGCGCACGCTGAAGGTGAAGGGCTGGTACCAGCTCGAAAACAAGACCCGGCAGCCGATCAACACCATCTACGTACAGCAGGATACCGACGCCGACCTGCAGCCCTTGCAGTTCGGCCGCAAGGCATTCCGCGTATTGAACGATACAGAGCTGGGCTTCTACAGCTATCGCCTGGAACAGCCGCTGCAGCCGGGCGAGAAGATCACGCTGGACTTCGTCCTGAGCTACGAGCCGAAGGGCATCTTCAACCTCGGCAAGACCACGCCGGTGATGAACAACGGCACCTTCTTCAACAACACGGTGCTGCCGCACATCGGCTACCAGCGCCATGCCGAACTGACCGACCCGCGCGACCGCAAGAAGCATGGCCTGCCGGCGCAGGAACGCAAGCTGCCGCGCGATGATCCGAAGGGCCTGTCCAGCAACTACCTCGGCGCCGATGCCGACTGGGTCGGGTTTGAAGCGACGCTGGGCACCGCGGGCGACCAGACTGCCGTGGCGCCGGGCTCGCTGGTCAAGGAATGGCGCAAGAATGGCCGCCGCTACTTCCACTACAAGATGGAGCAGCCGATCCTGAACTTCTACGCCTTCCAGTCGGCCCGCTACGCGGTCAAGCACGACTGGTGGCAGGACGTGGGCATCGAGATCTATTACCAGCCGGGCCATGAATACAACCTGGACCGCATGGTCAAGGGCGTCAAGGATTCGCTCGATTACTACACGCGCAACTTCAGCCCCTACCAGCACAAGATCGTGCGCATCGTAGAGTTTCCGCGCTATGAGCGCTATGCGCAATCGTTCCCGAACACCATCCCGTATTCGGAAGCGGTAGGCTTTATCGCCCGCGTCGACGACAAGAATCCGAAGGACATCGACTACCCGACCTACGTCACTGCGCACGAAGTGGCGCACCAGTGGTGGGCGCACCAGCTTGTAGGTGGCAATACCCGCGGCGCCACGGTGCTGAGCGAAACCCTGGCTGAATACTCGGCACTGATGGTCATGAAGAAGAGCTTCGGCCCGCAACGCATGCGCCGCTTCCTGCGCTATGACCTGAACAAATACCTGTTCGGCCGCGCCACGGAAAACAAGAAGGAGCTGCCGCTGGCCGATAACGAAGACCAGGGCTATATCCACTACCACAAGGGCAGCCTGGCCATGTACCTGCTGGCCGACATCGTGGGCGAGGCCAAGGTCAATGAACTGCTGGCGGAACTGCTGCGCAAGTACTCTTACCACGGCGATCCGTATCCGAGCGTGACGGTGCTGGTGGACGGCCTGCGCCGCATCGTGCCGCCCGACCAGGCTTACCTTGTCGATGACCTGTTCAATTCCATCGTCCTGTTCGACAACCGCATGGTGGCCGCCACCGCCGAAAAGCGCGCGGATGGCAAGTACGACGTCACGCTGACCGTGCACGCCGCCAAGCTGCGCTCCGACGAGCTGGGAGCGGAGAAAGAGATTCCGGTGCATGACCTGATCGAAATCGGCGTTGACGACAAGGATGGCAATGCCCTGCTGCGCGAACGCAAATTTGTCGACCGCAACGAATCGGCCTTCAAGCTGGTGGTCGACGGACGCCCGGCCAAGGCAGGCATTGATCCGGACAATAAACTGATCGACCGCAAGCCTGACGACAATATGGGAAATGTGGAAATCACCTCGCGCTAAGGTGGCTTGACCGTTAGGCAGCGCACGTTACGCCCCGCCCATGCTTGCTAAGCTTTCTCCCAACTGAAAGCGAGGCAATCATGGGCATCCTGAGCAATATTTTCCACAAGATTTTCCCGTCGTCGCATCAAGAGGCCGCCCCATCACCGGCCTCTGGTGCGCCCTCAACCGCGCCGAGCGGACCCGCCGCAACGCCGGCGCCCATCCCGACCCAGCCGGCTCCCGCGCCAGCCGCCGCGCAGCCGGTCGATGTCGAAGCGATCCTTAATGGCAAAGCCGCCCAGGCCGGCCAGCCGCTGAACTGGCGCACCTCGATTGTCGACCTGCTTAAGCTGCTGGACATCGACTCCAGCCTGCAGGCCCGCAAGGAGCTGGCGCACGAACTGCACTACACCGGCGATACCGGCGACTCGGCAGCCATGAACATCTGGCTGCACAAGCAGGTCATGCGCAAGCTGGAGGAAAATGGCGGCAAGGTGCCCGCCGAACTGAAGGGGTAAAATGGCCGGATGAATTCCATCCGACGCGCGCTTGCCGGCGCCTTACTGGCAACCTGCACCCTGCTGCCGCCCCTCGTGCATGCGGCGGACAAGAGCTACGGCACCCACGGCATGGCCCTGTTCGGCGGGCAGGAGGGCTTGTACGCCTCCCACCTGCCGATGTTCCACGCCCCGCACGATTACCAGGTCGTCCTGCAAGTCCATATTGCCGACCCGGCCACCGACGCTGCCCTGCGCAAGCGCCTCGACGGCAACGATGCGCTGTGGACCATCGACCCGGAAAAGTTCGAACTGAGCACCCTGGCGCCGGACACCAGGACCCCGCGCAAGGAATTCAAGGCCGACCTGGTCCAGGGCCACTTCGAGCGCGGCGGCAGTACCCAGTACAAGGCTGCCACGGTAGTGATCGACAAGGTGTTGGTGTTCCGCCAGCTGGACGACGAGCCGCGCAACGCCGGCATGTCGCGCTACATGCAGATTGGCGGCGGCGCGCAGCGCTTCCTCGTCAAGGAAATCGACAGCCGCCCCGACTTCGACCATATCGTGTCATACCGCGCCGTCCCGGGCGCGTCGACCGCTTCGGTCCAGGTGCGCAAATGGGGCATGAAAGCTGCCGGCAATGACGCCCTGGCGATTGCGCTGAAGGCCAATTTGGCAGCCATCGGCGGCACCATCTACTTCGAAACCGACGACCTCAAATGAGCGTACCGCAGGCATACGAAGGGCTGTGGCGCCGCAAGGGCATCTGGCGCGCCAATGGCAGCAGCGACCTGGTGACGCCGGTCTGGTGGTTCCAGGCCGCCGACTTCCATATCGACCTGCGCATTCCGGTCGACCGCAAAGCCATGACCGGCTTCGCCGGCACCACGGTAGTCGAGGGCGAGCGCTGCGAATGGCACCCCGAAATCGCCTACCCTTTCGTCAGCCCCGAAGTGGACGCGGGCTTCATGCGCTTCGACAGCGAAGATGCGCTGCATGAGGCGGGCGTGGACGGCTCTTACAAGGAAGACTGGTGGCGCGAAGCCGGCGGCCCGGTGAATGCCGGCCGCACCATGCTGGAAGATGGCCGCGTCCTGTACGAAATCGCCTGCGGCGAATTCCTCGCGCGCGCAACCGGCAAGCCGCACAAGGCGGCCGACATCACAATCTGGCGCTGCACGCCTGCCGGCCTGTGGCGGGTGATCGCCTCGACCACGGCGGCGCGCGAAAACGTGACAGTCGAAACGCCTTAAAGGCTCAACAGGCTGCCGCTGCGGAACGGTTTGTTGCCGGCGATCTTGGCTACGTTCATGCCGCGGATAATGTAGCGGTGCGACAGCCGCGTGAACAGGACGCCGTCCACTTCCGCCATCAGGTGCGTGGTATCGCCGCTCACCGGGTCGATCAGGTCGGCGACCACGTCGCCGGCGCGCACGGTATCGCCGACTTCCTTCAGGTACACCAGCATGCCCGCATGCGGCGCGTCCAGGCGCTGCGTGCCTTCCAGCGGAGTCGGTGCGCAGCCCTGCTCCGGCACTTTGACATCGCCTGCATCGACGATACCGCGTACATGGAGGTAGCCGATGATGGCTTCCGCGTCGCGCGCCGCCAGCTCGTAGCTGACAGATACTTCGCCGCGCAGTTCGACCGTCGCCGCCATGCAGGCGGACGGAATCGGGTAGTCAGGCCCAAAGTGTCCGGCCAGGTCCCACCACAGGCGGCTGCAAGCTTCATCGAACGGTTCGCCGCCGGCGCCGGCGGTGTGCAGCACGGCGCAGGCGCCCATCAGGTTGGCCAGCGGCTGCGCGGTCTCGCACAGCGAGGTGCCGACATACAGGTGCAGCTCGCCCTCGTTCTCGCAATGCAGGTCGAGCACGATATCGGCGTCGATGGCCATTGCAAGCAGCGACTTCTTGAGCATAGTGGCATCCGACATGGGCTGCCACTGCGCCACCAGCTCGCGCAGGTGGCGCCGGATGGTGCGCACGTTGGCATCGGCATCGCCGCCCAGCTGGCCGGCGAGGCGCGACTTCAGCTGCTCGAAATAATGCGGGTAGCCGCGGTTGAAGTTGATGCCGTTGCTCAAATCAAAACGCCCAAAGGGCCGTTCGTTGATGACTTGCGCCAGCCCGATCGGGTTGGCCGCCGGCACCAGGATCACTTCGCCCTTCACCTTGCCCGCCGCGTCCAGCGCCTGCAAGCGCTTGCGCAGCTCGTGCGCCACCAGCATGGCCGGCACCTCATCGGCATGCAGCGCCGCCTGGATATAGGCCTTGGGGCCGCCCGGCTTGCCGAAGTGGTAGCTGGTCAGTTCGTAGTACACCGTGCCGTAGGGCGCGGAGAGCGGCTGTTTGATGGTTTCCATGTCTGTCATCCTACCAGTTCATGAGGCAAGGCGGCACCAGCAAGACCAGCGCCAGGACGAGGTAAATGAGCTGCAGCGGCACCATCCAGCGCGCCCAGGTCAGCCACGGGATGCGCGCCAGCGCCAGCACGCCGACCGTGATGCCGGAAGTCGGGATCATCGGCGTGGTGAACTCGCCGAACTGGAAAGCCAGGATGGCGGTCTGGCGCGACACCCCGACCAGGTCGGCCAGCGGCGCCATGATCGGCATGGTCAGCGCAGCCTGGCCGCTGCCGGAGTGAATGAAAAAATTGATCACGGATTGGATCAGGAACATCTTCTGCGCCGAGAAGATCGGCGAAGACGATGCCACCAGCGGCATCAGGCCGTGCAGCATGGTGTCGATGATATGGGCGTCGCGCGCCAGCACCATGGTGCCGCGCGCCAGCGCGATCACCAGGCCGGTGCCGACCAGGTCTTTCGAGCCCTGCACGAAGGCTGCCACCGCTTCATCGGAATCGAGGCGGCCGATCAGCGCCACCACGATGGTCATGGCCAGGAACAGCGCGCCGATCTCCTCGATGAACCAGCCGAACTTGACCACGCCGAACACCATGCCGCCCAGCGTGGCGGCAAACACCCACAGCACCAGGCGATGGCGCGCGGTCATGCCTTCAAAGCCGCTGAAGTCGACCACGCCTTCGGCGCGCTTTTCGATGTCCAGCAGGTAGGTCGGGCTCTTTTCGGGATGGCGCTTGATGCGCGCCGCGTACCACATCAGGAACGCGATGGTCACGACGGTGGCGATGATCCACACGATCACGCGGTAGCCGATGCCGGAGAACAGCGGCACGCCCGCAATGCCTTGCGCGATCCCGACATTGAAAGGATTCAGGAAAGCCGCACAGAAGCCGACCTGCGAGCCGAGGAAGGGAATCGACACGCCGGTGATGGTGTCATAACCGAGCGCCAGCGCCAGCGGCACGAAGATCAGGATAAAGGGAATCGCCTCTTCGTTCATGCCGAAGGTGGCGCCGCCGATCGAAAACAGCGTGACGAACACCGGGATCAGGGCCACGCGCACCAGGTTCGAACGCGAGTGCGCCTTGGCGATGGACTTGATCATGGCATCGATGGCCTGGGTCTTGTGCAACACGTTGAAAGCGCCGCCGGTCAACATCACGAAGCCGATGATCAACCCGGCTTCCGCGAAGCCCTTGATCGGCGCCATCAGCAGCGCCGCCAGTCCCTGCGGCTTGCTTTCAATGAAGTGGAAGCTGCCGGGATCGACCAGTTGCTTGCCGTTGACGAGATGGGTCTCATACTTGCCGCCCGGGACCAGCCAGGTAGCCAGCGCGATCAGCGCCAGGATCATGAACAGCAGGACGAAGGTATTGGGGAGCTTGAGCTTCTTCATTGGTTGGGATACAGGTAATTGCAGCTTTGGTCGGCCGGGTCGCGGGCCAGGATGCGGTCGTACAGGCCGGTGCGCTCTGCGACGGTGCGTTCGACGTCTTCCTGCAGCAGCAGGCGCGCGGCGACCTGGCGTGCGGCCGCGGCACGGGTTGCGGCGATAAAGGCGTCGCGGGTGGCATAGCGCGCCTGCAGGCTTGGGCGCGGATCGTTGGCGGCCTTGCGTTCGGCTTCGGTGCGGGCGAACGGGACGAAACTGCCGTCATAGCGCGAAGTGGCCCAGGCGAAGCCGGTCTCCGGCGCGCGCAGGTTCCAGCCGGTGTGGGTACCGAGCGGCGCCTGCAGCTCCACCAGGCGCACGCCGCCGCGGTCGTTGCCGTCGGCATCAGGCGCGGGAACGCGGGTCTCGAAGGCCATTTTCTGCGCCGGCGGCACCAGGTCGGCAATGCCCTGCGAAAGGAAGCGCGCGCCATGGTCCAGGCGCGGTTCGCGCAGGTTCCGCTCCGGCGGCGTGAGGCCCGGCACGGCAGGGAAAGCCTTGCGGTAAGCATCGACCGAGACCAGGGTGCCGTCTTCCAGGCGCGGATAGGCGCTGGCGGGCGGCGCCGTGCCTTTGCTGGCCCAGCCGTCCAGCGCCAGCATCAGCGCGCGCAGCGGCAGGTAGTAATTGGTGGTGGAGACGCAAGCGGTGAACGGGGCGCGGGTGCGCGAACGACCCACGTAATGCTGGGCGCCCATCAGGCCGTAAACCCGCACATTGGACGCCGGGGCGACGTCGCCCACGCCATCCGGCGCCGTGGTCAGCAGCGAGGCGCCGCGGTTCCAGAATTCGGCCGAAGTGTTGGCGATCAGGAGCTTCGGCGCACGGCCATACTTGTCCTTCGCGTGGTCCAGAGTGGAGGCCACGCGGCCGGTCACCGGATCGCGCGTGGGCATACTGGCGAACGGGAAGGCGTCGGTCGGGTAGTCATGCTCTTCCAGCATCGACGGGTGGCGCGTGACCTGCACGAAGCGGCTGTTGAAGCCGCCCGAGCCACCTGCTCCCGGCACTTCCAGCAAGGCGCCGTCGAACACCATGCGGCCCTGTTCGTCGAGGTTCAGTCCATCGTGCAGCATGCGTCCGATCAGGCGCGCCGACTGGCTGTAGCCGAACATCAGCACCGTCTTCGGCAACGACGCGCCCTCCACCTGGTTGTCGCGGAAGTATGCCAGCAAGTCGCGGATGCCGGCCAGGCCGGCGCCGGTCACTTTCGGGTCTTTTGCCTCATAGCGTACTTCGTAAATCATGCCGGGCTGGAAACCGCCTTGCAGCTTGATGCGGCCAGGGCCGCCCGCTTGCTCGGGCTCCGCGAACTCCCAGCGGCTGCGTTCGACCGGACGGCGGATGTCGCCCTGCTGCGTCCGTTCGGTCAGCACGGCTTCCGGGTCGTTCGGCGTGGCGGGCTCGTAGCCGATGCCGCGCAGGCCGGCGTAGCTAGCCACCTCAGCCGGGACGTCGACGATAAATTCGTTCGAGGACATGCCGCGCGGCCCCTTCACCACTGGCGCCTTGAATATCAATTGTTTTACTCCGGCGGGCGATGGCGCCACGTCCCAGGTCCAGGCCGAGAACAGCATGCTGAAGCCATGGCGCATCATGAAGCCGTCGCCGGCATCTTCCGCCGTGGTGGGATCGTTGTTCTTCGGCGCCTTGCCATTGAGCTGGCCCAGCACAACGATGTTGCCGCGGTTGTTGACGTCATACACCAGCGTGCCGGTCTTGCCGCTGACGGGGCGCAGCAGTACGAACTCGCTGGAGAAGCGCACCATGCCGCGCTTGTCGCGCGGCGCGCGCTTCAGGTCGACGATCGGCAGGTTGGCCTTGGCCTTCGGATTCAGGGAAAAGTACGCGATGCCGCGCAGCTTCTCATATTCGCCGGCTTCGCCGAATTTGACGCCCGCCGCGAACGGCACGCGCTCGGTGATCTCAATGCGCTCGACAGCGGCCTGCGATGCGCCGGCAGCAAATAAAGTGGCAGCAATCGCCGCCCAGCGGGATTTCTTCATGGTGTCGAATAAAGTAAAACGGGACCGCGCGGGTCCCGTTGGTTTATTCCGCTGCTGCGGTTTTCTTGGCGGCTGCCTTTTTCGCTGCCGGCTTTTTGGCTGCAGCTTTTTTGGCTGGAGCCTTTTTCGCCGCTGCTTTCTTGGCGGCTGGCTTGGCGGCCGGTGCTGCCTCGGCCGCGCCTTCCGCGCCGTCAGCCTTCGCTGCCGTCTTCTTGGCCGCAGCCCCCGGCTTGGCCTTGCGCTCTTCGAACTCGAAGCTGATCTTGCCATCCTTGCCGCGTACCAGGAAGGCCTTGAATGGCCGGCGGGTGCGCTGCGAGATAAAGCCCGGCAGCAGGTCGGTCTTGCCTTCGTTGAGCAGCTTGGCCATCTGCTCCGGCAGGATCTCCTGTTGCAGGATGATGCGGCTGGAACGGAAGTCGCAAGTCTTCGGCTTGGCTACCTGGTTTTCGCAGGTATAGGCCAGGCCCATTTCGTACACGCCGCCGGAGCATTTCGGGCAAGGGCCGAGCGAAGTCTGGCCGGTGAAGTCGACGCCTTCGCCGTCCTCGCCTTCCTCGTCGTTCTGGCCGAAGTCGAACTCCAGCTTGAAGTTCTTGATTTCTTCGTCCTTCACGATGCGCAGGATGGCGGCGAACGGACGCCCCATCTTGGAGCGGAAACCTTGCAGCGGGCCGATGGTACGGTCGCGCAGCAGCTGTTCCACTTCCTCGATTTCGAACTGGCGGCCGCCGGGCACCTTGGTCATCGAGAATTCGCACTTGGTGCAGGCGAAGCGGCGGTAGTTTTCCTTGACCACGCCAGCGCAGTTCGGGCACGGCGTCTTCAGGGTCGCGTAGTCGCCCGGGATGGTGTCGTTGTCGTATTCCTTGGCGCGCTTGACGATGATCTGGGTCATCTGGGCGATTTCGCGCATGAATTCCTCGCGCGAGATCTTGCCCTTTTCCATCTGCGACAGCTTGTATTCCCATTCGCCGGTCAGCTCCGGCGCGGTCAGTTCGCTCACGCCCAGGCCGCGCAGCAGCGTCATGAGCTGGAACGCCTTCGCGGTCGGCATCATCTCGCGGCCTTCGCGCAGCAGGTATTTCTCGCCCAGCAGGCCCTCGATGATGGCAGCGCGGGTCGCAGGCGTGCCCAGGCCCTTGCCGGCCATGGCGTCGCGCAGTTCGTCGGAGTCGACCAGCTTGCCGGCGCCTTCCATTGCCGACAGCAGCGTCGCTTCGGTGTAGCGTGCCGGCGGCTTGGTCACCAGGCCGTTCGGCGTGACTTTTTCGGTCAGCACTTTCTCGCCCTTGGCCACCGGTACCAGGTTGCCGCCGCTGCCTTCCTTGTCGTCGTCGCCTGCGGCATCCTTGCCATAGATCGCCAGCCAGCCCGGATTGGTCATCACCTTGCCTTCGGTCTTGAACTGGTGGCCAGCGACTTCGGTGAAGCGGGTGGTGACCAGGAATTCCGCGGCCGGGAAGAACACCGCCATGAAGCGGCGGGTGACCAGGTCGTACAGTTTCTGTTCCGGTTCGCTCAGGTTCTTCGGCACGATGCCGGTCGGGATGATCGCGAAGTGGTCGCTGATCTTCGTGTTGTCGAAGATGCGCTTGTTCGGCTTGACCCAGCCCTTGTCCAGGATCTGCTTGGCGAACTGGTTGTAGTTATTGCTCCCCTTGAGGACTTCCAGCGTTTCCTTGACGGTCGGCAGGTAGTCTTCCGGCAGGTGGCGCGAATCGGTACGCGGGTAGGTCAGCACCTTGTGCTTCTCGTACAGCGCCTGCGCCAGGCCCAGGGTATTCTTGGCCGAGAAGCCGAAGCGCGAGTTGGCTTCCCGCTGCAGCGAGGTCAGGTCGAACAGGCCGGGCGACATCGAGGTGGTCGGCTTCGACTCCTCGGTGACGTTGCCCTGCTTGCCCTTGCAAGCCAGCGCGATCGAATCGGCGGCAGCCTTGCTCCACAGGCGCTCGGCCTTCTTTTCCGGATCGTTCTCGTCCTTCTTGAAGTTGGTGTCCAGCCAGCGGCCTTCATAGATGCCGGCGGCGCACACGAACTCGGCGCGCACTTCCCAATAGTCGCGGGAAACGAAATTCTTGATCTTCTCTTCGCGCTCGACCACGATCGACAGGGTCGGTGTCTGCACGCGGCCCACGGTGGTCAGGTAGAAGCCGCCCTCTTTCGAGTTGAAGGCGGTCATGGCGCGGGTGCCGTTGATGCCGATCAGCCAGTCCGCTTCCGAGCGGCAGCGTGCGGCGTCGGCCAGCGGCAGCATTTCGTCGTCGCTGCGCAGGTGGGTGAAGCCGTCGCGGATCGCGGTCGGCGTCATCGACTGCAGCCACAGGCGCTTGACCGGTTGCTTGGCCTTCGCGTTCTGCGCGATCAGGCGGAAGATCAGTTCACCTTCGCGGCCCGCGTCGCATGCGTTGATCAGGGTGGTGACGTCCTTGCGCTTGATCAGCTTGTTCAGCACCTTGAGCCGCGATTCGGTCTTGGCGATCGGGTTCAGCGCAAAGTACGGCGGGATCATCGGCAAATGGGTGAAGGTCCATTTGCCGCGTTTGACGTCGTGCTCTTCTGGCACGGCGATTTCCAGCAGGTGACCCACTGCGGAAGACAGCACGTAGTCGTCGGATTCGAAATACTCATCGTGCTTGCTGAAGCCGCCAAGGGCTTTCGCGATGTCGTTCGCGACAGAAGGTTTCTCAGCGATGATGAGGGCTTTA
>Ga0209050_1003062_pt1 | contig 12883 bp, 8 predicted proteins | sample Araplavi_mTSA_r2_FD_184276 | JGI IMG/M metagenome (GOLD analysis project Ga0209050, IMG submission 184276) | Arabidopsis root microbial communities from North Carolina, USA - plate scrape MF_Cvi_mTSA_r2 (SPAdes) (version 2) | ecosystem: Host-associated > Plants > Roots > Endosphere | place: USA...
TCACCTTGCAACACTTTGAAATCTTCGTCTTGCGATGGATGGTAGTGTGCCACGGGCTCTTTGGAATGACCGCGGTAGGTGGTCTCCATTTCCAGCAACGTGCCGCCGGTGTCTTTTGCCGTTTGAAGAAATTTAAATGCCTGTCCTGTATAAGGATTGGTGATGACCTTGTTTCTGTACGCCATGAACTTTCGTTTCCTCCTTTAACGGCGGGTAGCGGTCAGCGTTGCGTTCAAGGCTTCATCCAGGCATCGCGCAGCGCCAATTGTTCCGGGGTGGCATCCGGATCGATCTCCATGATGTGGCGACGCGTTATCTCGATGCGGGCGTTTGGCGTGGACAGCTCCACGGTCTTGTAGTTCCCTTTTTCATCTTTGCGCCGTACCGTATAGGCCAGGGTCTTTCCCTCACCCAGATTGGCAAATTGTGTTTTCAGAAACGGCTCGAAATCGGGGCCTACCTCGGGCATGACCTCGCCATTCATCTTGATGAGGATGTCGTCCTTCTGGAAGCCCAGCGCTTTGGCCACGGCGTTCATGTTGTCGGTGCTGATGATTTTCAGTCTTTGCTTCCCTTCTACTTCCTCCACACCGATCACATCGTCGTCGATGCCAAGGCTTACGGTATAATAGGATGCTTCTTCGGCATAAAGGATGCCGATGTCTTGCAGGGTTTCTTTTATTGGCAGTTTCTCCGCGCCTTTCACATAGCGGTCGAAGAAAGTTCCGATCTCGGGATAGGTCATGCGGGTGATCTCGTCGAAGAGCTGGTCGTCCTCAAACGCTTTATCCTTGCCAAACTTCTTCGACAGGTCCAGCATCAGGTTTTGCAAACCGTATTTTCCATTCGACAGCTTGCGCAGTTTCACATCGAGACACAGGCCAATGAGCGGTCCTTTCTGGTAGACGTTGTAATATTGATCATTGTATTTGTCCAGGGTGAACTTGGAGATCTCCGTGAAGGGCACATCGTTTTTGAACGGATCGGCCGTCACCATTTTTTCATACAACACTTCCAGGTATTGTCCCAGGTCGATGAGGTCGTATTTGAGCTGTACGAGGCCGGCAAAATATTCCGTGACGCCTTCATACATCCACAAGTGCTGCGACATTTTGGGGTGATTGAAATCGAAATGTCCGATCTCTTCGGAGTGAATGCCCAGGGGCGTGATGATGTGAAAGAATTCGTGCGCCGCAAAATCGCGCAGCTGCTGGTTGATCTGGTCGATGGTCATCTCCGGCATGTAGTACGTGGACGAGTAGGAATGCTCGAGCGCGCCATAGCTGTAAAGCGGCTTGTCAGTAAAATAGAAAATGAAGGCATACTTGTCGACGGGAAGTTTGCCGCCGAGAAATTCCTTTTGCGCCATCAGCACTTCGCGGATGCTGGCGGCGATCTGTTTGGCGTTGATCTTGCCTGTGGGCGAATAGGCGCCCACCAGCACTTCGGCGTTGGCCACGTGAATCACGGCCGTGTCGGGCTTGCTATACATGACGGGCGAGTCTACCAACTGATCATAGTCCGAGGTTTTATAAACGTCGACCAGCTTGTCTTTTTCGGTACCTCCCTTCTCCAGCTTCAGGATACTCAAGGGCTTGCCGGTTTGCTCGGCGATAAGACCCGTGGTACCGTAAAAATCCTTGGGGCGGATGATGTTGAACTGGAACGGCATATTTTTCATGCCGTCGAAATAACCGTAATAGCCGCCGGAGTTTATGATGAAGTTCTTTCCATCCTCGATGTTCGTCCCCGCAGGCTGAAAGATCTCGGGACCTTTCATGGGCGTGTCGATGGTGTCGTCTACCCAGTAGCTGATCTTGCTCAGGCGGGTGGCACCTTTGATCTTCCACGAATTGTCGTCGATCTTTTCAACTTCCAGTTTCTTGCCTTTTTTGTCCACGGCCGTGAACTCTGAAACATAGCGGCCGTAGTCGGCAATATCGTACGTACCGGGTACGATTTTGGGGAGGTAGAAAATGATCTCATTGGTGGTGATGGGCGGTGCGATAAGTTCCACGTGCACCTTGTCTTTCACCACTTTGGTGATGTCTACTGTGTACACATAGCCCTGATTTTTACTGGATTGCGCAAAAGAAGCTGCCCAAAAACCCAAAAACACCCCGATCAGCCGTAACCGCATAGTTATAATTTTGGCGCAAGATAATTTTATTTCGCGGGGTTAGTCATATTTGTTTCAATCGAGGGCTTAAATACTGTATTACGCGGTAGGAAGGCAGGTTTTTCCGCTCCGGGGTTGTATTTTTAAGAAACATGCTGAGCACAAAAAAGACCGTTGACGAAATTCTCCCCGAGCTTCCCCGGCGCGAACAGGTCCTCGTGAAACGCCTGCGCTACCTGGTGCTGGAGTGCCTTCCCTTTGCCACCGAAAAGCTCGTGTATGGTGTGCCCTTCTATAGTCAAAACCGTCTGATCTGTTTCATCTGGCCCCCTTCGATCTCGTGGGGAAAAAAGAAAGAGGCGGCTTTAGAAAAAGGCGTTACCCTGGGCTTTTGTCAAGGCAACCTCATGGCCAATGCGGACGGTCTTCTGTTGGCGGAGAACCGGAAGCAGGTGTATTGCATGTATTTCAAAACACTGAAAGAAGTCGACGACAACAAGATCAAGGCGTTGTTGTATGAGGCCGACATGATCGACGGCACGTTCCGCAAGAAGAAGCCAACCAAGCCCCCTGCGTAAGCCTCTCCAATCTATTTCACCAACTGTATCCAACTCTTACACGCCGCGTGATCGCTCACGGTGACTTCATAAAAATACACGCCGGCCGCTAACCCCTCTCCTTCCCAATCATACTGATAGTCCGCCGACTCGTAGACCTTCTTTCCCCATCGATTATAGATCACCACCGACGTCTTGAATCCATAGTCTGCAGGCGTGGCGCCTTTTTGATCGCCGTATTGAATGGTGAACACATCGTTGGTGTTGTCCGCTTTTCCGGGCGTGATGATGTTGGGGATGAGCAAGCGGAACACCGGCATGGGCATCACTTTTTCGGAAACGCAAAACTCGCGGACGCCGACCAGCTTCACGTTATATAAGCCGTCTTTCGCATACTCGTGCTGCGCCTCCTCGCTATCGGCGGTGGAGCCGTCGCCAAAATCAAAGAACAGGCGGTCGCCTTGCCATAGGCTATCCGTTGTGCTTCTCACGGTGATGATGGGGCGGTTAAAACATTCGGCCGACCGGTCGATCTCAAACTCCGGCAGGATCAGCGGGATCACATCGAGCTGCACGGTGTCTTTGTGAATACAGCCGTTGGCCTCCACGATGGTGATGTAATAGATGGTCGTATCCGCCGGGCTGACGTTCGGCGTGGCGGCGCCGGAACTGAATGTGCCATCCTTGCTGGTCCAGGCATAGGTGGCACCGCCGCTGGCCTTCAGGGTGTAGGTCGATCCCAGACAGAGGTCATCATCGTCTTGAACCTTCGCCTGGGCAATGTTGACAAACACCTTGGTGCTGGTGGAGTCTTTTACCTTGCAGGTTCCCTTGTCGATCGCTTTCAGCCAGACGGTGTATTGACCCGTGTTCAGGTATTGATGCACGATCAGGGATGTGTCTTGCTTGGTGATGTACGTGCCGTCACCTAAGTTCCATTCATAGGTTTCGCCCCCCGTGCTCAGGTTTTGGAAGACGATCTTCTCCGGGATGCAAATTGTGTTCAAGCCGGGATGATCGAGCGCCACGGAGTTGGTTTGAATGCGGGCCTTCAAGGAAGAGAGGTCAAACTTGAAGGCCGCGTTGTTGCAATTCTGACTGCGATTCTGTCGCGACCACGCATTGGGCGTAGTGGGGAAATCGGACGTAGGCTCGCCGCTGGCATTTCCGGCTTCGCAACCCGAACATACCGCGTGATACACAATGCCGCCTTTGTCGAAACGACTCGTGCCACCATCGACGTGGGTCCGCGACTGATTGCCCCCGAGGTAGGTGCCATACAAGAACCTGGAAGCATCGTCGGTGAGCACCATAAAATAGAAGTCGGAACCCGATGTAGTGCGCTGGTAGGCGTCGGCGCTGACCGGCATGCCATCGGTGTTGCTGTTCCAGTAGCCTTGCCCCGAGTTGATCAATCCACCCCAACCCGACATGTAGATGTTGTTACACTCGTTCACCAAAAAAGCGGTCGGCGAAATGTCGGGAATGCCGCGCCCTGAGCCGAATACGGTGGAGAACATCAGTTGCTTCAGCGTAGGATCCAGCTTTTGGATAAATTGTCCACTATGGGGGTTACTGTACACGCCCGGCGTCACGGGGAAATTCCCGTCCGTCTGGCCGTAGATAAACACCTCGTCGTCTTCGTTCAGGTCCAGGAAATACACCTGGTCGAATCCTGTCGTACCGGTAAACGTCGCGGCTTTGATCACGTCGCCGGCCTGTCCCACCTTGGCGATCCAGCCATCGGCGTCACCCGCCAAAGTCGTCTGGTAAACTCCGGGCGTGACGGGAAAATCCGCGCTGGTGGTACCCCCGGCTACATAGAGGTCGCCGCCCTTGTCGAACTTCAACGTATGGGATGCGTCGAGACCGGTGCCGCCGAGATAGGTTGACCATTGAATATCGGAAAGGTCTTTGTCGATCTTTAACAAAAGAGCATCCGTCGTCCCGCCATTAAACGTTGGATCGATGCTGTTTTCCATGGGGAAATCCAAAGAGGATGTCACCGAACTGATGTAGATGTTGTCTTGTGCGTCGGTGATCACGTCACCCCGAAGTTCGTCGCCGTAGTTTTTTGTCAGGGGACCTATCCGGGGATTCAGCCCATCGTTCCCCAGACCGCCCACGAAGGTGGACGCCAGGAGTTGCTTTCCATCGCTGCCCACGCGTGCCAGGAAAATGTCTGTGCCCTGTTGGTAAAGCACAACGTTGGCAGCAGGCGTGCCCCCGTTAAAGGTCCTGTCAAAAGCGGTCGCCGTGGTGGGGAAATTCGAGGAGCCTGTCGTACCGAGAATGACCAGATCGTGGCTGGAGTTCACTACCAGGCTATGCGGGCTCTCCACGTCATTGCCACCGAGGTATGAGGCATAGAGCAAATGGGAGCCGGTGGAATCGTATTTGAGCAGGGCTACATCATAGTTGCCCCCAAAGGTGGTTTGAAACGCTCCGGCGGTGACCGGAAAGAAACCTCCCAAATCGCGGTTGGTCACGCCCGAGGAGTAAAGCGTTCCATGCTCGCCCGGCGTGGCCGTGCTACCCCAGTTGTCGGCCGTTGAACCGGAGTAGGTCGAGAAGATCAGGAGCGGATCGATGACCAGTTCATAGCAGGGGTCGTATCCTTTTGGGAAACAGAATGACAAGGTGCTTCCCTCCAAATGAAATTCACACACGACTGCCGTGCGCCGGCCATCGATAAACTGATAGGCTACGGGCCGCTGCTCGATGATGTCGGCCAGCGAGGTCTTTGCATAGAGGTTGCCGTTGTCCAGCCGCAAGGCATCCACGCCATCATAGGTCATGTTGATCACCGACGGGTCGGCATATGGCGCCACCGTTAGATCATATTTCATATGCTGGCCAAGCCCATAAACCTTCAGATCGATGCCCGGATAAAAAGCAGGATACAAGACACCCGAATAGGCATGGGCACCAGACGCCCACCGGGTGCTGTCATTTCCCAAAAAGTAATTATAGTAGGTTGAAGATTGCCCGAAAGGAAGCGGTCGCGAAGCGCGGTTTGCGCCGCCAAAGGTGACGTCTACCACATGTCCTTGGATCCATTCTTCTTTCGGTGAAGCGGGTCCGTTTTCCGGGTGGTGATGCGTTTGTTCATGAAGCGCTTGCAGCTTCTCCTGATCCAAAAAACGATAGCTGAATTTGCCTGGCTGCAACACCATGTTGCCTCCCGGGATTTTGGCCGAGAACTGAACGTCTGCGGGCCACTGATTCTTGTTCTCGATAAACGTTGCCGGCGACGGGTCACCCGGTCCCCCAAAAGCCGCCCCGCAAAGAGACACCAACCCTACCCCAAGGCATATAACCTTTCTCCTGATCGTCCGCGATGACATACACATTCAGTTTTAAGCCGAGAGGGGTACTTGACGTTTGTAAAGATAGGGATAATCCTGAGCGGCATCAAAACAAATAGCCCAGGCGGATATAGCTGAGCGTACCTTCCGTCGAATGCGCAGCTTCCACCGATAAAATGGCGAGGTTGAAAGGCGTGAACCAGATACCACCCCCCCAGCTCTTGTGCCAGACGTTCGATGAGCCGTCGGGAGCCGTGGGGTCGACTCCGTTGGCATCCTTATACCATATGCGGCCGATGTCGTGGAATCCGAGTATGCCTAGGCTTGCAGGGAAAAGATAGGTCTTCAGGCTCAAGAGTTTGATCCGCATCTCCAGGTTGGTATACAATTTCTGTTCGCCATAAAAACGCGTCTTCCGGAAGCCTCTCACTTCCGTGCGGCCGCTGAGGATCTGCGCCTGGTAAAATTCATACCTCCCCGTGTTCGCACCTCCTCCGACACGCGCTGCGAAAACAATGCGCGAAGGGAATCGGAAGGAATGATAGAAAGACAATGATCCATCATACGACGAAAAGTCGGCCGCCCGGTTTTCCACCCCGGCCATGTTGCGCCCCGCCACCGTGAACACAACGCCCCGGGTAGTGAACACAGGGTGGTTCCGTTTGTCGACGGTGAAACGCCACGTGGTGCCGGTGTAGGTGTTGTGGCCTTCAAAGAGATTATAGGGTAGGGTCTCTGCGTAGGTGCTGATGTAGCGGTCCGTGTTTCCGGGATCCTCCACCTCCACCCGCTGAATGGCCGGCCCCACCTGGATAAGTCCCCAGTTCCCCACCTTCCGGGTGATGTAGGCATCCAGGCGCCACTCCTCAAAACGGTACCGGTAATACTGCACAGCCGACGGCAGGGACTCGTGCCCGGGCTTCTGATCTATGTTCTGATCGAAGACGCTTTCGTTGCCCCATCCAAAGAAGTTGTTCACATAGTTGGGTTGCTTTATGTCGGCATTGATCTCCAACCCGAACTTGCCAATCACGTCCGTGAAGTCGCCCCGATACGACAGGTTGAACGAGCTTGTTCTTGGGGCCATGCTGAACAAGGCGACGTGTCTGGCTTTGAATTGTCCCTTGCGGAAGCCCTGGGTTTGATAGAGAAATCCGCCACCAATAAACAAGCCGTCATCGGGGTTTACGTTGCCCGTTACGAGTGGAGCTAATGTATTGTATTTGAACGATTTGCGGTCATATAGATTAACCAGTGGATCAGCACTTGTCCGGTTGCCCGCTTCACCCTCCGAAACCAGCGTGTTACTTTTCTTCTGATCGTAATACAGGGTCTTGTGGACCAGGCCACGGACGTGGGAGTTGTCCACGAGCGAGTCCTTTCCTTCGCCTCCAATCACCCTGACCAGGATGCTGTGCGCCACGTTTCCTCCCACATCGAATTTGTCTTCCCCTCCCTTTCCATAAAGCCGGATCTCCTTCGTTTCGGATCTCTGGAACACGCGGTCGTAGAGCTTTTTCCCTTGCTCGCCGTCTTTGTTGATCTTGAACACCTTCACGTGCACGTTGCCTTCGGGCAATCGCTTCACTTCAAAATGTTCGTCCTTGTCCGACCCGACAACATCGACGGCCTTTGCTAAAAACTTATAGTGTGACACGGCATACTCGACCAGGTGGGCCCGGCGGGCTTTCAATTTACGGATCACCGCTTCGCCGTTGAGCGCGTAGATCTCCGGGGGCCACGCCTTGATCGCTTGTTCGATCTTATCGTCCGTCATGTTTGCCTGGAGTTCTTTGGCAGCCTTGATCCAGTCTTCTTCAGATGGCTCGGTGAGAAAAGTCCGGTCGAAATAACGGGCGTTGAATGAAAGTCCCGAAGGCCAACGGATGGCCTCGTTGAAACCTTCGAATTTCGGGAGCGCCCACTTGCGGCTCCAGATCTTGGGGATGATCCCCTCGTTCACGAAAAAGGCCTGGTCGCGATCGCGGGGCACCGGGCGGTAGGTCTCTCCTTTTTTTGATTTGAAGGTGGCCCAGCGCCATTGGTCATCGTGCCGGTCCCAGTCGCCGATCCACATGTCGAACACCCGGGAGCGAAGCACAAACAACTGGTCCACCTGGTTGTCATTGTCTTTTTCGAGGCGTTCCAATACTTTACTTGTGTTAATAATGTTCTTTGAATTGCCAAAGAAGTCCTTATCTGACCAATCGCCTGCGGGGCGTTCTTCAAAGAGCGCCAGGGTGTTGGCAAAGGTTTTCCGGTAGATCCCCAGGCGTGGATCGTCGGGGATGTAGACCACGCGGGGGTTGGTGTGATAGATCCCGGCGGCTTGCGCGAGACCGGGAACCACTACGGCAGCGTAGGGATGGGAGGCCGAGATCTGGTCCTGCACCAGGTCCTGCGCGAAGGTTTTGCGGAGCATTTCGGGCACAGCGTTCTCAGGATATTTTTCCACCGAGCGCAGCACGAACTCGCGTCCGGTGGAGTCTTGTAACCGGAGGGACAAGGTCTGCATGCCCCCTCCTTTTTGGACGACCTTCAACCCACCTTGTTCGGTGCCGACATCAAACACGGGCACGTCGATCGGCTGCGCCCAGGCTGCCCGGTAGTTGGCACCCAACAAGGTCTCATGCCCCTTGCCGGAAGTGTATTGTTTGCTGCCCTGTATTTTTACCACTTTGTCCTTGAAGGAGATTTCCTGAACCGGCGGCAGGGGCTTCAACCGTTGCAACGCGGGGAGCACATCGCGGTACACTTCTTTCCCTTCGGGGAACGCATCGTCCACTTGCCAGAATTCCGTAACGGCCGAGCCATCGGTCTTTATCGAAAGCTTTACAAATCCCTGGACCGACCCGGCATAGCGCGAGTACTTTTTCTTTTTTACGAACGTGTGCTTCGACCCCGAGCCGCTGCCGATCATGTGGAGGCTGTCGCGCACCAGGTACTGCAGGGCGTGCTCATGGCCCGCGGCATAGACGCTGCCGGGATATTGCAGCATGATATTTTGGATCAGGTTACTGATCTCCTTATACAGCGGGTGCGACGTATCCTGCACATCGCCAAACCATTTGCGATAGAGGGGATAGGTGGAGCCGATCACCGGCATCGGGATGTACAAGTTTCGCTTCACTGCCGTGAGGGGAAACAGGTGGTCTTGCCAGGTGAAGACGCCGCCATGTTCGCCGTGGGTGATGAGGGGATGATGGGCCGCCACGATCACGCGCTTGCCGGCATTGCGGGCAAAGATATCGTTGATGGCTACCCAAATTTCGGCGCCGTTTTTTACGTCGCATGGACTTTCATCGCCGCGGGGTTTGTCCCACGGGTGAAGGAACCACTGCGTGTCCAGGATGACCAGCACGGCGTTGCCGGGCAGTGGGATCTCCACCGGGCCCGGACAGCCATCGCGTGGCAGCAGGGTGATGTTCTGGTCGTTTAAGGAGTCAATGAATTGCTGCTGGTTCAGCAGGATGGCCTGGCCATTCTTGCGGCCTTTCTGCCAGTCGTGATTGCCGGGTACGAAAATCCCGCGCACGCCGAGACCTTGGATCCAGCTCGCCTGGGTTCGCAAGGCTAGCTCTGCAGCGGCGCGGCCTTTTGCGTCTTCAGAAGGCATGCCTTTGGGATAGATGTTGTCGCCCAGGTATAACGTCGTGGCGTTCGGGCCGCTCTGTTCCACCTGGTGGCGCAGCACCTTGCCCAAGGGTTGGTTCACGATGTCGGGTTCGCCGGCATCGCCCACGAGGTAGAGGGTGTAGGCCACGTCCGTGGTGGGGGTTTGGCCTTGGATGGAGGCTGAAAGGAGTACACAAAGAAGAAAGGGTATCGCTCTTATCATGCAGGCACGTCAGTTGAATTTGGGGGTCGCCGGGCGCCTTCCGCTATTCCGGGAGTATCTGAGCACGAAGCTAAAAACTTTGTTCCATCCATCGGATGTCCGGATCAGCGAAGATGAAATATTTTCTACCTTTAGCTTTTAACGTTTATGGATTCGGCACTCATCAAACAAGCGCAAACGCTAGCAGAGGAGATCTTCAACGACAAGTCTTTTGAACGGCACCTCTTCCACAACCTGGAACATACCCGGGATGTTGTAGAGGCCGCTACGGCAATCGGCAAGCATACCCAATTGAACGCAGACGAGATGGAGTCGCTCATCGTGGCCGCCTGGCTTCACGACGTAGGCTACCGGAACGGATTTCAAAATCACGAAGAAGCCTCCATGAAGATGGCGTCCGAATGGATGACCGGCCTGGGAGCTTCTCAACAAAAGATCCGGGATGTGGTAGAAGCCATCGCGGCCACCAAAGTTCCCCAACAGCCCCTCACCCTTATCGGCAAGGTGTTGTGTGACGCCGACTTGTATCACCTCTCCACCAAATCGTTTCAAATCAAAAGCAACCAATTGCGTGAAGAGTGGAAGCTGCTGGGAATCCGCCAGCTTTCCGAAAAAGACTGGGTGCAATCCACCCTTGACTTCATGAAACAGCATCACTATCAAACCCCCTACGGGCAAACCATTTTGGAAGAAGGAAAGAAAAAGAACATGAAGCATCTCAAGAAGCTTCTGAACGAAGACGGTATCAGCGAGAAGAAATATCGCAAGCTGGAAGAGGAAGTGGTCTCCCTGCAGGCCAAGCTCGAAAAGGCGAAAATCCTGAAACCCGACCGGGGGATCGAGACGATGTTCCGGACGACCTCGCATAACCACATCATGCTGAGCCAGATGGTGGACAACAAGGCCAACATTCTCATCACCATCAACTCCATCATTCTTTCGCTGGTCGTATCGGTGCTGGTGCGAAAGCTGGAGGAGAATCCTTACCTGACCATTCCCACCGTCATCCTCATTGCCGTGTGTTTGGCTACCATGGTATTTTCCATTTTGGCCAGCCGCCCCAATGTGTCGTCGGGAAAATTTACCCGCGAGGACATTAAGAACAAGAAAACCAACTTGTTATTCTTTGGAAACTTTCACGCCATGGGCGTGGAGGAATATGAGTGGAGCATGAAGGAGATGATGAAGGATGCCGACTATTTGTATGGCAGCCTCATCAAAGACATTTACTACCTGGGGAAAGTGCTGGGTAGAAAGTACCGCTATCTGCGGATTGCTTATAGCATTTTTATGTTCGGCTTTGTCGTAGCGATCCTGTCGTTTATCGTGGCCTTTCAGTTAGCGGCTAAGGCTAACCTCTGAGTGATGGCGCATGTCGACGTGGGAACGTTTCTTGACGAAGCAGAAAATGCAGAGGCCGATTTGTACGGCCACTATAGAGAAGATCACACCGAATAATTCCATACCGCCTTCTGTTTTAATTCCGTGATGTGAAAGTAGGTGAAGGGACCTAAATCCGTTTATGGGCACATGACCACACGGCTTTTGTTCCGATAACTGATCAAATAACCCTTCGAATGGATTTGACCAAAGCCCTGTTGAAAGAGCACTCTAAAGCTCAAATGACCAAAATTGTTGATTATGTGGGTCAAAATCAGGCCCGGTTTAAAGTTTTAGTTGAAGTTTATCTTGCTGGCCCTTATAGACTTACCCAAAGAGCCGCTTGGCCCCTGAGCTACTGCGTGGAGCGCCATCCCGGGCTGGTGACACCCCATTTAAAGCGTTTATTGGATTTTCTGAACAAGCCAGGCATCCACCATGCCGTAAAACGAAACACCCTGCGCCTGCTGCAGTACATTGAACTTCCCAAACGCCTTCAGGGACGCGTGGCCGACCTGTGTTTTCAATACCTCCAAAGTAAGCGGGAGCCCATTGCCGTGAAGGCCTTCTCCCTCACGGTATTGCAGCGCATCGTGGAAATGCAGCCCGAACTCGGATCGGAACTGAAGATCATCATCGAGGATCAACTCCCCTACGCCTCACCGGCTTTCCGGTCGCGTGCAATGAAAGTCCTGAAAGTGATTGGGTAGATACGCCGGGTTCAAGTACTTTCGCCTTCGCATGGATACTTCTCAAGAGCCCAGTCTTGCACCACACCTCTGCAAAAGCTGTGGGCATTCCTTCCACGGCACCTACTGCAATATCTGTGGCGAGAAAGTGATCGAACCCAAAGACCGTAAGCTTGAATTCCTCGCCACGGTGCTGATCTCCACCACCATTGTTGACAACAAATTCCTGAAGTCTTTGCGCCTCACGTTAGGCAACCCCGGTTTTCTTTCGCGTGAGTATGTGGACGGGCGCCGGGTGCGGTACATGAAGCCCTTGCAGATGTTCTTCATTCTGAACCTGGTGTACTTCTTTTTCCCGGTGCTGCAGATGTTCAATGCCTCGCTGTACACCCAGTTGAACGTGCTGCCCCACAGCAATCTCGCTCGGCGGATGGTAGCTCAAAAGATTGTTCATGAGGGACTTAGCAGACAGGGATTCGAGCTTATCTATAACGCTAAAACCACCGAGCTCGCCAAGCTGCTGGTGGTCATCTTCGTGCTGCTGGCCTCGCTGCCGCTGAGCGCGATCTTCCAAAAAAAGAACCGGTACTTCACCGATCACGTGGCCCTGGCCGTGGAGCTCACCAGCTTTAATATGGCCCTGAATGCCATCGGGTTGTCGCTGCTGTTCCTGGTGTTCAGCAAGCTTTTCCACTGGGGTCATTTCACCTGGGGCACCTATCTCAACGACATCACCCTGACGCTCATCTTTATCTTCACCAACGTCTACTTCATCTTCCGGGCAGCGAAGACCTTCTATAACCAAAAGGGCAAGCGATTGGTCATCAAAGCGATGTTGGGCGTGGTGGGATTATTCCTGGCACTGGAAGCCTATCGCTTCGTGCTTTTCATCATTACGATGTATACGATTTAAGCGTCCCTGCTGAATAGCGGGTTACCGCGCTTCCTGGAACTTACGGATCAGGTCGTCGGCCTGTTGGTGGTTTTCAGGG
>Ga0209050_1003063_pt1 | contig 12876 bp, 13 predicted proteins | sample Araplavi_mTSA_r2_FD_184276 | JGI IMG/M metagenome (GOLD analysis project Ga0209050, IMG submission 184276) | Arabidopsis root microbial communities from North Carolina, USA - plate scrape MF_Cvi_mTSA_r2 (SPAdes) (version 2) | ecosystem: Host-associated > Plants > Roots > Endosphere | place: USA...
TTACTATGCGTGCCTCGTTGCAGAACAACGCGACAATGCCCACGTGGCGGAATTGGTAGACGCGCATGGTTCAGGTCCATGTGCCGCGAGGTGTGGGGGTTCGAGTCCCTCCGTGGGCACCAAAAATTCCGCAGAAAAGCCGCTGAAAAGCGGCTTTTTTGTTTTCTGCAATTCGTCGCCAAATTCGGGGTCAGGTCTGTCATTTGGACACGCAGGCCATGTTTTTGATCTTCATCAAATGGCCTCAACGAATTTCTGCATTCGAATAATCTACGCCGCAGTAATTCGCAGCATGACTTCTCCGCATCCCTCTTGAGAAATGTCAAAGGTGCGCGGCGGCTGTCCAAATGACAGACCTGACCCCGAATTTGGGGAAAGTTGCACAAAATTATTAATTAACACTTGACCGATCCGGTCTCGACCATTAATATGCGTGCCTCTGTTGCACACAACACCGCAACAGAGAGTTGAAGAAGTTAGCGCCCACGTGGCGGAATTGGTAGACGCGCATGGTTCAGGTCCATGTGCCGCGAGGTGTGGGGGTTCGAGTCCCTCCGTGGGCACCAAACGCTACCTTCTGAGACAAATGCAGTACCAGTGCCCACGTGGCGGAATTGGTAGACGCGCATGGTTCAGGTCCATGTGCCGCGAGGTGTGGGGGTTCGAGTCCCTCCGTGGGCACCAAGAATTCCGCAAAAAAAGCTCCCCTCGGGGAGCTTTTTTCATTTACGCGCTCAGCGCCGCTTCAACTGCCTGCGACACACTGCGGGTTGGGCGCCCAATCAACTTCTCCAGTGCTTTCCCATCATCGAACAAGGCGCCGCGCGCCGAGCCGGCATCCGAGTCGGCCAGCAATTCAGGCCATGGCGCAGGCACACCCACCCCAGCCAGCACGTTGGCGAACTCCGACTGCGGCAAGTCACGGTATACGGCCGCCTTGCCCGATTGGCGCGCTGCTTCGGCGGTCAGTTCCGCCAGCGTGAAGGAAGTGCTGCCGGCCAGTTCGTAGACCTGCTGCGGCACTTCCGCGGTCAGCACGGCCACGGCGGCAGCGGCATAGTCGGCACGAGCAGCGGCAGAAATACGGCCCTCGCCTGCGCTGCCAACCATTTCCCCACGCTGTGCGGCGCCTGCAATGCGGCCATTGAAGTTCTCGAAGTACCAGCCATTGCGCAGGAAGGAGTACGCCAGGCCACTATCGCGAATCGCGGCCTCTGTGGCGACGTGTTCTTCGGCCAGGCGCAGCGGCGAGCTGTCGGCGCGCAGGATGCTGGTGTAGGCCAGCAGCTTTACGCCAGCGCGCTTTGCCGCTTCGACCACTGCAAGGTGCTGCGCCGTGCGTTTGCCAACTTCATTGCCCGAGACCAGCAACACGCGGTCTGCGCCAGCGAATGCGGAATCCAGGCTGGCCGAATCCGTATAGTCCGCACGGCGCACCTGTACGCCGCGCGCAGCCAGGTGCGCCACCTTGGCAGGATCACGCACTGCCGCCACGATTTGCGCTGCCGGCACTTTCTCCAGCAAGCCTTCTACCACCAGTTGACCCAATGCGCCCGAGGCGCCAGTTACGACGATCATGTTTTTCTCCTTGGTTGAAAACAATGTAGGGCTATAATAGGACCAACACTAACTTTTCGTAAGTACGTACTTTTTGGTAAGTATGGAAAAAACTTCAAAATCTCTGCGGGCTGCCCTGGCCCGCCAGTCTGCAAGGCCGGGCAATGTGCTGGCGCCCGACTGTCCGTCGCGGGCTGTATTGAGCCATGTAACCAGCCGCTGGGGCGTCCTGGTGCTGGTGGTGCTCCTCGGCGGCATGCACCGCTTCAGCCAGTTGCGCAAGGAAGTGGGCGGCGTGAGCGAGAAAATGCTGGCGCAAACCCTGGTCGCGCTTGAGGGCGACGGTTTCGTCCTGCGCACCGCCCTGCCCGTGATTCCGCCCCATGTCGAATACAGCCTGACGCCGCTGGGCCGGGAGGTTGCGGAGCGGCTGGAAGTGCTGGTCGACTGGATTGAGGACAACCTGCCACTCATCCTCGCACCCCAGGTCGAAGCTGAGGCCAGCTTGTAATACACTGGCGGCGTGGAAGCGAACAACACCATCCTTGTGGCAACCGGCGCCAGTCTCGATGTGGCTGCGCTGGAATTGGCGCTCGCCCGGCACAACTACCGGGTCGAATCGGTCACGAGCGGCGAACATGCGCTGGAAGTGGCGTCCGCCGGTGGCGTGGTGCTCGTGCTACTGGATACCGCACTGGCCGGCAGCGCCGCGCTGGAGCTGACCGGCCAGCTGACCCAGGCTGATGCCAACCGCCGGATCCCGGTCCTGCTCATGTCGCACCGTCCGTCGAACGACGAAAAGGAGCGCGCCGCCCGCGCTGGCGCCGACGGTTATTTCACCCTGCCCCTGGCAACCACCAGCGTGGTTGACCACGTGCTGTTTGCATTGCAGGGACAGCGCATCGGCGGCTTCGACCTTGAAGTGAACTACCACATGATGGCGGCTGCTTCGCCGGATGCGGTAGTGCTGCTTGACATGGACACCGGCCGCCCCGTCGACCTGAATCACCGCACCGAACAACTGCTTGGACGCAGTGCGCTGGAGTTGCTGACTGCCCCTATTTCCGCTTTCTGCGATCCGCTGGAAATGAACGCCATGGTGCAAAGCGTGCTGGCCGGTGAGCTGCGCGTGCATCGCATCAGCTTCCGCCACAGCAGCGGGCGCATGGTTGAATGCAATGCGCGCGGTGTGCGGATCGCCAAGCCGGGCCGGCGCCTGTTCCATATGCGCCTGGTGGACGTGACCGGCACCCAGCGGGCAGACGACTTGCGCGTAGGCCAGGAGCGCTTGCTGGAAATGATGGCGCGCGGCGTGCCGCTGGAAGACACCCTGCACAAGCTGGTGCAGCTGGTCGAGTCGCAATCGCCGGGCGTCCTGTGCTCCGTCATGCTGCTCGATGAAGACGGTGTGCACATGCGCTGCGCCTGCTGCCCCAGCCTGCCTCCCGCTTACGCCGCCCTGCTCGAGGGGATGGCAATCGGACCCGGCGTAGGCTCCTGCGGCACCGCCATGTACCGCCGCGAGGCCGTGGTGGTATCGGACATCGAACATGACCCGCTATGGGCGCCTTACCTCGACCTGATTCGCGACTTCGGCCTGCGCGCCTGCTGGTCGATGCCCATCATGCAGGACGAGAACACCGTGCTGGGCTCCTTCGCCATGTACTACCGCACCGTGCGCCATCCGGACAGCGAGGAACAGCGCCTGATCGGCGTCGCTAGCCACCTGGCCAGCATCGCCATCGAGCGTGCCCGCCGCGAAGCCGAACTGGCTCGCCACCGCAGCCACCTTGAAGAACTGGTCGAAGCCCGCACCGCGGAATTGACGCGCGCCAAGCAGCACGCGGAGCTGACCAGCGAAGAACTGCAATCGGCCCTGGAAAACCTGAGCATGACGCAGGATGAACTGGTGCGGCGCGACAAACTGGCCGCCCTCGGCTCACTGGTGGCAGGCGTGGCGCATGAACTGAATACGCCAATCGGTAACAGCCTGGTCACCGCGTCCACACTGGCCGACCACACTGCAGCCCTGAGCCGCCAGGTCGATGCCGGGATCCGCCGCTCGGAGCTCGATGCCTACCTGGAGCGCGCACGCGAGGCGGGCGACATCATCCAGCGCAACCTGCAGCGTGCCGCCAACCTGGTGGGCAGCTTCAAGCAGATCGCCGTCGAGACCACCGACACCCAGCGCCGCCACTTCTTCCTCGACCAGCTGCTGCAGGAAATGCTGGCGCCCCTGTGGGCCAGCCTGCCGCAGCCGCGGCCGAAACTGGTGCTGGACGTGGTGCCCGGCCTGCAGCTGGACAGCTACCCTATCCCGCTTAGCCAGGCGATCGGACACCTTGTCGACAACTGCATCACTCACGCCTTTTCTGCCCCAGGCGGTGGCGAGCCAACGGTCACCATCACCGGCAGCGCCGAGGGCAGCGACGTGCTGCTGACGGTGGCCGACAACGGCATCGGCATCCCGCCCGAACACCTGCACCGCGTCTTCGATCCGTTCTACACGACACGGCTCGGCGCGGGCCAGTCGGGCCTGGGCCTGTACATCACCCACAACATCGTGTCCGGCGTGCTGGCCGGCCATATCGACGTGGCCAGCACGCCCGGCCACGGCAGCACCTTCACCCTGCGCCTGCCGGGCACCGCACCGCTATGAAACGAAGCCTCATCCTGCTCCTGCTATTGGCTGCCACCGCCACCGGTATCGCCACCGCTCGCCCGGCCTGGTGGTACCTGTACCAAAGCCGCGTCGACGGCCAGCGCGCCTGCTCGCAAACCCCGCTTGGCGAAGGCTGGGTACAAATGGCTGGCCCGTTCAAAGATGCCCATTGCGAAAAGTTGGTGCGTAATAAATAATGAAGTCAAAGCAAGAAGCAACGCCATCCCACCTCGACAAGGAGACCGTATGTTTCAGAATCCCGAGCAGTTCGCCAACGCCACCAAGACGCTGTTTGAGTTCCAGCTGGAGACCTTCAACACCCTGACCAGCCGCGCCATGCAAGGGGTCGAGCAAGCGGTGGCGCTGAACATCGCGACCGCGAAAAAGGCGCTGGACGACCAGATCGAGGCGGGCCGCAAGGTCAACGCTTCCGCCACGCCGCAGGAAGCACTGGACGTGATCAACGCCCGCCTGCAGCCCGGCATGGCCGCCACCAACGCCTACAACCAGCAGCTGGGCGCCCTGTTGACCGAAATGTCGAACGACTTCCACAAGGCCGCCGACGCCCACCTGGCCGAAGCCAAATCCAACCTGAGCGCCCTGATTTACGACGTCACCAAGAACGTGCGTCCGGGCTCTGACAATGCCGTGGAAATTGTCAAAAACGCCATTGAAAACGCCTTCAAGGGCTATGAACAGGTGACCCAGGCCACCCGTGACGCAGTCAAAGCCTTTGAACAGCAAGTAGAAAAGGCCAACGCCGCCGGCAAGAAGGGCTGACAACGCAGGCTGCGACGCGTTATACTGTATAAAAATACAGTTTTCGCGTCGCCCTCGCCTGCATGAACCAAGTCCTTGAAAATCCGTTCTACTACCTGGAAAACTTCCACCAGGTCCTGCATTGGATTGGCGAGCGCTATAGCGACCTGCTGACCGACGAGGAAGCCGGATTCCTCGCCTGCTTTCCCACCCTGCCCCAGCCATCCCGCGCCCTGTTTGTGCGCATGGTCATGCGCAAGGGGGAATTGTTCCGCGCTTCCAAGCTGAGCTACCCCGAAATCGGCTGCACCATCGCCGCCGCCAGCCCGCTGGTCGAGCAAGGCTGGGTGGTGCAAGACCCCGAGTTGACGCTGGACGAGCTGTTCGACCTGCTGCAAAAGCCCGAGATCACCCGGGTATTCGCCTTGAGCGGTGCAGAACGCAGTGCACGCAAGGCCGACCAGCTGGAGGCTCTGCGCGAGCGCCACGAAGGCAGCCACCGCTTCACGTCGTGGTATGCCGACGCCGGCGACCACGTCTACCATATACTGTCCAAGCCCCTGTGCGACCGCCTGCGCCTGATCTTCTTCGGTAACTTCCACCAGGACTGGTCGGAATTCGTGCTATCCAACCTCGGCATCTACCGCTACGAAAAAGTCGAGTTCTCGCCGGCGGCGCGCGGCTTCCGTTCGCGCCGCGACATCGACGACTACCTGGCCCTGCACGCTTGCCGCGAACGCTTCGCGGAAGGCGAAGACCCGCTGCAACTGGCGCGCGAACTGCCGGCGCTGGGCGGCGACAATGAATGGCTGCTTAGCCGCCGCCAGAAAATGCTGTTCCAGTTCGGCCAGCAACTCGAAAAACTGGGCAACTGGGCCGGCGCCTTCGAACTTTACGAGCAATGCGCCTATCCCGGCGCCCGCGCCCGCGCCATCCGCGTGCTGGAAAAGGACGAGCGGATCGGCCTGGCCTACGAATGGCTGCAACGCGCCCAAGCGGCGCCTGAAAGCGAGGCCGAACGCCAGCAATTGCTGCGCATGGCGCCACGCCTGCGCCGCAAGCTTGGCCATATGCGCGAGCCGGCCCATAAGCCAACGCCGGTCGAACGCATCGATCTGGTGCTGCCGATGCCTGCCGAGGAATGGTGGGTGGAAGGCGTGGTGCGCGACCATTTGTGGCAGGACGAAGCGCCGTGCTTCTATGTGGAGAACGCACTGGCCAATTCCCTGTTTGGCCTGCTGTTCTGGGATGCCGTCTTCGCCGCCATTCCCGGCGCCTTCTTCCACCCGTTCCACCACGGTCCGGCCGACCTGCACAGCGCGGACTTCCAGCGCCGCCGCGCCGCCCTGTTCGAGGCCTGCTTCGCACGGCTGGAAGATGGCAGCTACCGCGACGCGATTTGTGCCAACTTCACCGCGAAAGCTGGCCTGCAATCGCCCTTTGTCTATTGGGACGCAATCGATGAGGAACTGCTCGGCCTCGCCCTGGACTGCATTCCCGCTGCACATTTGAAGCTGTGGTTCGAGCGCATCCTGCTCGACATCAAGGCCAACCGCAGCGGCTTCCCTGACCTGATCCGCTTCTGGCCTGCAGAACAGCGCTACCAGATGGTCGAAGTCAAAGGCCCCGGCGACCGCCTGCAAGACAACCAGCTGCGCTGGATCGACTATTGCGCCGAGCATGGCATGCCCGTCTCCGTGTGTTACCTGGCGTGGCAAGAATGACTTACACCATCGCCGTTCGTGCCCTGTGCGAGTTCACCGCCAAGCAAGGCGACCTGGATTTGCGCTTCACACCCACGCCAACAGCACAGGAAGGCATCGAAGGCCATGCCATCGTCACCAGCCGCCGCGCTGAAGACTATGAGCGCGAGGTAAGCCTGTCCGGCGACTTCGGCCCGCTGCACGTGCGTGGCCGGGCCGACGGCTACGACCCGCGCCAGAACCAGCTCGAAGAAATCAAGACCTACCGCGGCGACCTGTCGCGCCAGCCCGCCAACCACCGCATCCTGCACTGGGCCCAGCTCAAGGTGTACGGCCACCTGCTGTGCACTGCACGCGAACTTCCCGCCGTGCGCCTTGCCCTGGTCTACTTCGACATCGGCACACAAAAGGAAACGGTGTTGACCGAAGAAGCAGATGCTGCCTCGTTGCGCGCCGTCTTCGAAGAGCAGTGTGGCCGCTTCGTGACCTGGGCCGAGCAGGAGCTGGCGCACCGCACCGCACGCGACGAACACCTGCGCGCGCTGCGCTTCCCGCATGCGGACTTCCGTCCCGGCCAGCGCCAACTTGCGGAAGCCATGTACAAAGCCAGCGCGCGCGGCTGCTCGCTGCTGGCGCAGGCCCCGACCGGCATCGGCAAAAGCATCGGCAGCATCTTCCCCATGCTGAAGGCCAGTGCCGAGCATGGCCTGGACAAAGTGTTCTTCCTCGCCGCAAAGACCAGTGGCCGCAGCATGGCGCTTGGCGCCGTCGAAACGATCAAGCGCAGTGCGCCCCTGCTGCCGCTGCGTGCACTCGAATTGGCGGCCAAGACCACCGCCTGCGAGAACCCGGACAAGGCCTGCCACGGCGAATCCTGCCCGCTGGCACAAGGCTTCTACGACCGCCTGCCTGCGGCCCGCGCAGCCGCCTTGCAACAGCCGATGCTGGACCGCGCCTCGGTGCGCGAAGTCGCGCTGGCGCACCAGGTCTGCCCCTACTACCTGCAATCGGAACTGGTGCGCTGGGCCGACGTAGTGGTGGGCGACTACAACTACTACTTCGACATCAGCGCCATGCTGTACAGCCTGACGCAGATGAATGGCTGGAAGGTCGGCGTGCTGGCCGACGAGGCCCACAATATGGTCTCTCGCGCCCGTAAGATGTACTCCGCCGAAATGGACCACGTTCGCCTGCGCGTACTGCGCAAGACGGCGCCGGAAGCGCTGCATAAGGCGCTTGACCGCGTGCATCGCCAATGGAGCGCGCTGGAAAAGGCACAGGAAGCCGAATATGCCAGCCATGCCGAACTACCCGAAAAGTTCATGGGCGCATTGCAAACGGCCTGCACGGAAATCGGCGACTACATGGCCGAGCATCCTGCCTGGTTTGATGCCGACGTGCTGGACTTCTACTTCAACGCCCTGCTGTTTGGTCGCCTGGCGGAAAGCTTTGGCGAACATTCCCTGTTCGATATCGAGAAGTCCGACGGCGGCCGTGGCGCCGCTGCGGGCCGCGTGAACTCGGTGCTTTGCATCCGCAACATCCTGCCAGCCCCTTTCCTCAAGCAGCGCTTTGAAGCGGCGCATGCCGTGGCCTTGTTCTCCGCCACGCTCAGTCCCTGGAACTATTACGCCGACACGCTCGGCATGCCGTCCGATACGGCATGGGTCGACGTCGCCTCGCCCTTCGACGCGCAGCAGCTCCAGGTGCACATCGCCAGCCACATCTCCACCCGCTACCAGCACCGCGAGCGCTCGCTGGCGCCAATCGCTGCGCTGATGGGCGAGCAATACCAGCGCCAGCCCGGCAATTACCTCGCCTTCTTCAGCAGCTTTGATTACATGGAAAAGGTGGCCGAGCTGTTTGCCGCGCGCCACCCGGACGTGCCGCTATGGCGCCAGGAGCGCCGCATGGACGAATCGGCGCGCGACGCCTTCCTCGCCCGCTTCCGCGAAGGAGGCGAAGGCATAGGCTTCGCTGTGCTTGGCGGTTCTTTTGGCGAAGGCATCGACCTGCCCGGCGACCGCCTGATCGGCGCTTTCATCGCTACGCTTGGACTGCCGCAGATCAATCCCGTCAACGAGCAGATCAAGGCCCGTATGGAAGCTGCATTTGGCGCCGGCTACGACTACACCTATCTCTATCCCGGCTTGCAGAAAGTCGTGCAAGCCGCCGGGCGCGTCATCCGCACTACCAGCGACAAAGGCACCGTGCACCTGATCGACGACCGCTTTGGCCGCCCTGAAGTACAAGCCCTGCTCCCGGCCTGGTGGCAGCTCGGCGTGGCTTAGCGCGTGCGCTGGCCCGAGCCGCACAGCAAAGCGTGATTCTCCTTGCGCTGGCGGACGATGGCCTGGCGCTCTTCTTCACTGACAGCGACCGAGCCGTTTGAATTACCGAATGCCAGCTTGGGAACTTTCTCGGAAAACTCAATCTGCTGCGCATCACGCTTGCAGACTTCGTCATCGCTCATCGGCTTGTTGCTGCGGTGCTGGCTCGGGTTGTAGGGTGCTTTCCCGGCGTTGCGCGCCGCGGTGTCGGCCGCTTCCTGGTTCGCAACTTCGCGTTGCATGCGCCGTTCGCGCGATTCGAGCTCCCTCTGCTGCCAGTTGTCGGCAGGCCCCGCTGCCGGTTTGGCCGCCGCACTTTGTACAGCAATCTCTTTGGTCTTGACGCCATCCTGCGGACGGTCCGAATAATGGACCTTGCCGTTGGCATCGGTCCACTTATAGAGCTGGGCGTGCGCCGGTATGGTGGCCAGGGCGAGGATCAGTGGCAAGAAGATTTTCATACCGCGAAGTATATGAAAAACATATCCTGCCGTGTCTCACACATTGTCACTACCAAGATGCCTTTTCCGCATGCGGCTGTATTGCGGCTCGAGCACGTTCACGTTCAGACCCTTGCTGAGACTGGTTTCAGCAAACAACCGGTCCCCTGGCTTCAAGGCTTTGAGGTAGCAGAACCAAAGCCAAAGGAAGACCTGCACGCTGGCCATCACCAGCAAGAAAATCAAGCCCAACGCCGCGAACAAAAGAAACAGGAGCACCCAGCCACTTGGCGGCAACGACGCTCGGTTCGGCATGAATAAGCGGATCAGCAGCACGACTGGCCCAAAAGTGGCGCACAGGCCGCAAAGAAAGAAGAACCAGCCAAGCAGCAGATGCTTGAACCCACACAGTGCGCTCGCTTTTGGATGGGCGCTCATTTAGGCTTGATATTCATCTCCGCGCTCGTTCGCACACTCTTGGTCGTCACTTCATCAAACAAGCGGCTGGTGATGGAATTGAGCGGAACAAAAAACATCGCCGGCGTGATGCACGTGACCGAAGTCTGGAAGCACTCCTGGAAAAACGCTCCGTTGTCCGGAATTTCCTTCAGCATGTCTTCATATGACAGCCATTTGACCTTGCCGCCACCGACCTTGGTAATCACGTGCCCCATGTAGAAGGCCAGCAAGTACAGGAAGTTCTGGTTGGCCGGCTTGTCCAGAAACGACTTGAAGTCCGGCTTGAACTTGTTCCGGATCTGGTCCAGCAGATAGTCGATCCGGTCGAGGCTCTCCAACGTGCCATCCAGCTTGGACTGGTCCAGCGCGGTGCTGAACGAAAGCCCTCCCGGGAATTCGCTCTTGGTGAAAAATGCGTCCAGGTACATCTGCGCGCGGTCATTCATGTCCGGCTTTGCAGGCTCGGCGAAGCGCTGGAACAAGACAAAGACGCTGTCGTAGTAGCCCAGTACCGAGTCGCCCTCCTCCCGTCCGTTCTCAAGATGCTTGCGCAATTTATTGAACGGGAAAGTGCCGTTCTTCTCGTCAAATACGATGGCAAGGGAACCATCAACTTCCACCCACTCGCCCCCTACGTTCTCGGTAATGCACTGGCCAAGGTAGGAGCCATAGACACCGACCACACGATCGACGTAGCTCTTGTCGCCGCGTTCGTGCTGCCGCTGCAAGAAGTCGTCAAGCCAGGCAACACCCTCGCTGCTGTAGCCAACCTTCTTGCCGAGCGCCTTGTTAATTACGGACTCGACAAATTCAGCGTTGTAGCGAATTTCTTCCAGCGTGTCCTGGTCCAACTTCTCCATCTTCATTGAATCTGCCTTAGAATTGCCAATTTGAAAATTTTATCATGGCGAAATGAGCTATCTGAAAGGTCTGATCGGCACGCTGGTGGCGCTTGCCGCAATTGGCATGGCGCACGCCAAAGCGCCAAGCGAGAGGCAGCAAATTCTCGACACCATACGGCCAATCGCGGCGCAAGAACTCCATCAACCAGTCCGCATTAAGGTCGACGCGCTAAACATCGACTCCGGCTGGGCCATCCTGACCGGAGAGCTGGTGGGGCCGCCAGGCAAGAACATCGATTGGGAGAAGTCCATCGCCTGCAGTCCCTATCTCGACAACATGTTGTGGGTCGTGCTGAAGAAGGAAAAGGATGGCTGGGACGTCAAGCACCTGGAAGTGTGCGCCGCAGAGCCGCCCTACTGGTACATGGAGCAATACGGAGGCTTCGTCTGGCCTTGCGGCGTGTACCGGGGATTGGTCGCGTTCGGCAAGGAGACGCTCGAGACCCAGTGCCGGCGCGAACGCAAGCGCAAGTGAGACCAGGCCGAGGCAAAGCCCCAAAGAACAGCAAGCCTCCACCCAAGTTCAAGTCGTGGTGGTACGCGAGGGAATCGGCGCTCCTGATAACAGACTTCAAACCCTCCCCTTTACTGCTTCAAACGCATGTCAAGATAGCTGCCCTTCCGCGGTTCCACAGGGCTACCGTCTTTAAAAATTTCAAACTTGGTGCGGCCTGAAACGACGACTGAGAATTGCTCAGGCAATGCAAGGAAATCCATGATGTCGGGCCGCTGGAGCATGGCTTCATAGACCGTCATAGCCTCCAAATCAGGCTTCGATTTGCTCTTGTCTTCCAAATCGGTGAGGACCCAGCCGGTGATACCGTCTTGCTTCTTCGCCCGTATCATAAGGATCGCAGGCGCCTTCAAGGCGCCGCGCGTCACCATAAGGGGATGATGAAATGGTGCGAAACGAATTGCGTTCGTAGCGCCCAGGCTATCGGCTGCGTAACGCTGCCTGCGCACGATCCGGAGGGTCCTGGCAACACTTGGTATGAACTTGAACGGTATGGACTTCATGTCAGGCTCCAGGACGCGAAGCTTGCCGCCCTCCGCGGCCTCAAGCTTTAAAGGCACCGGCCCGACGAGCAGTGTTTCGCCGGCTTTGAACTTTTCGCCAGCTGCGACCATCTCTTCCAGGGTCTCACGGAACCACTGCGCATCCTTCTCGCTTAACGATCCATCGTCTACGGAGAAGATAAATTCGGGCTGGCCATATTTTGAGCACTGGCTTGTAGAATAGTCCTGCGCGGCAGCCGCGCTCCCGATGAAGGCGACAAAGAGGATCAGGCCTGAAAGTTTTTTAAGCATTCGAATATCAGATTGAGTTAGCAAAGGTCGTTCACGACCCGCAGTGGTTATGGAGATAGTAAGGATGATCAGTTGAACGCACTAACAAGGTCGAACGCATCAAGAACGGCGCTGAGAGATCAGACTGTAACCAATGCCACCGCCAAGCAAGCTAGCGTAGGTCAATATTAACAGCCCCACAAAGTACGCAACACCATTAATGAATCCGGACTCAGCGACGAAGGAGATTTGAAGTGGCAGCCACATAATGAACAGCATCATGGCACCGGCAGCAAACATGACGTTGGTGCGGCAGCGGCCAAAAACAAAACCCAACACAAAGCCCACGATTGAGACGAAGGCGAAAACAGCAAGAGCCATATCATCGCGAGTGAATTTGTCTCCCAAGCTCGCTCGATCGCGAACATCACCGCGAGCGGGAAAAACAGGATTGCGCCTATATGCCGCCAAGACGTGGAGGGATCAGAAAAAGCGAGCTCTAACTCCGCCATTAATTCTGCTCGTACAGGCGATTCGGCGACGCTTCGCGCATACAGCCTCATGGAAACATCAGGAGACAGACCGTCCTCTGCATTGAACATGGTTCGCAGTGCATTTGCGATGTGTGGGTATCGACTCAAGAAATGGATGCCCAACGAATGTAAGGGACTTCCCCCGTCCCACATGCGCAGCATTGAACTTGCTGCAGGCACCTACGGTCTAAAGATGTGGAAGTCGTCTTCATCAATGACCCAATAAGGGGGAAGTCATGAACAA
>Ga0209050_1003065_pt1 | contig 12867 bp, 10 predicted proteins | sample Araplavi_mTSA_r2_FD_184276 | JGI IMG/M metagenome (GOLD analysis project Ga0209050, IMG submission 184276) | Arabidopsis root microbial communities from North Carolina, USA - plate scrape MF_Cvi_mTSA_r2 (SPAdes) (version 2) | ecosystem: Host-associated > Plants > Roots > Endosphere | place: USA...
TTGCTGCCCTGGAAGGCACCGAAACCACCGCTGAAGCGCCATCCCGCGCTCCAATGGTCGATCCGATCCTGCTGCGTCCAGTGGACGACCTGGAACTGACCGTGCGTTCGGCCAACTGCCTGAAAGCGGAAAACATCTACTACATCGGCGACCTGATCCAGCGCACCGAAAACGAGCTGCTGAAGACCCCGAACCTGGGTCGCAAGTCGCTGAACGAAATCAAGGAAGTGCTGGCATCGCGCGGCCTGACCTTGGGCATGAAACTCGAGAACTGGCCGCCTGCCGGCCTCGAGAAGTAATTTGCCGTACCCGCCTGGCGTAATTTTGCGCCGGGCGTTTTAACTTGAACCGGACCGCGCCTCTGCATAGCGTTGGCGATCGAAGATCTCGGATTTAAACATTATCGAAAGGAAGTACCATGCGTCACCGTAACGGCCTCCGTAAACTGAACCGTACCTCGTCCCACCGTCTGGCCATGCTGCGCAACATGACTGTTTCGCTGCTGCGTCACGAAGCGATCAAGACCACCCTGCCAAAGGCAAAGGAACTGCGTCGCGTCGTGGAACCAATCCTGACCCTGGGCAAGACCGACACCCTGGCCAACAAGCGCCTGGCTTTCTCCCGTCTGCGCGATCGCGAGATGGTTCTGAAGCTGTTCGCTGAACTGGGCCCACGCTACGCCAACCGCAACGGCGGCTACCTGCGTATCCTGAAGATGGGTTTCCGTCATGGCGACAACGCTCCAATGGCTTTCATCGAGCTGCTGGACCGTCCAGAAGTCAGCTCCGCTGACGAGGCACCAACCGCTGAGTAATCTCAGGCAGGTTTATTGAAAAGCCGGGCATTGCCCGGCTTTTTTTATTGCCAGCCCAGCGCCTGCAGCAGTTTGCCGCCGTAACGGTACTCGGTCAGCATGTTCTGGTCGGTGATGATCTCCAGCGGCCGGCCGGCGGTGCGCGCCATTTCCGCTTCGTCGTACGGGATGAAGGTTTGCAAGTCCTTGTCAATCTTGGCCAGGACCTCCGGCCGCGACACCTCGATCAGGGGGGCCAGGCGGCGCACGGTTTCCGCTTTTTCCGGCAGTGCCAGCGTATCGCCTGCCACAACGAAATTCTTCAAGCGGTACACCCGGCCGAATACGCTGGCCGCCGTCTTGTAGGTATCGGGTGAACTGGTGCTGTTGAAGGCGATCACGCCGCCAGGGTTCAAGTGCGCCTTGGCGATACGCATGAAGTCCTGGCTCAGCAGCATGCTGACATAGGCGCGGTGATGATAGGTGGTGTTCATCACCAGCAGATCGTATTTTTCCTGCGGATGGCGCAGCAGCCAGCGGCGTCCGTCGTCGAAGTGCATGACGATGCGGGCGTCGCTCAGGATCGGGCGTACCGTGTCGTACTGGCGCACGATATCGGCATAGCCGGAATTGATCTCCAGCACATCGATACGTTCAACACCGGGGAACGATTGCAGCACCCGCGTCCACGAACCGCCGCTCATGCCAAGCACCAGGATCCGCTTGGGCTGCGGCTTGACCGCAGCCAGCAGGTAGACGCGCGATATGCTATTGCTGTCGAGCATGTAATCCACGTTGATTCGTCCGTCATAGGCGTTGCCGCCGTAAACGACGTCGCCCTCCGCCTCGTCGCCAAACACGTGAATGATGCCGTAGCGGTTCTCCACTGCGGTCTTGAACGGGTAATTGACCGGGCCGAAGTTGCCCGCAAGGGTAGGCAGCATCGTGGCAGGAACTGCCAGCACGACGAGCGCGGCCACGCCCACGCTGCCCGTCAGGACGGGGATAGCCAGGCGACCGCCGCCCGCGCGCCAGCAAAGGGCTGCCGTGACCAGCGTACCGCCGGCCATCAGCGCAAAGCTTTGCTGCAGCGTGCAGTAGTGCAGCACGAAGAATCCGGTCACCAGAGGCCCCAGGGTGGCGCCGGCAATATTGGCAAAATACACGCGCGAAACCGACGAACCGATCCTGTCGGCCTGGTTCGATGAGCCGAGGTGGTGCGCGATCGGGAAGACGACGCTTTTCAGCGCCGCAGTCACCAGCACGCACACCATCATCATATTGGTGCCGCGCGCCATATTGCTGAAGGCTTTGACCACCAGCCAGGGCATGGCCATGTCCATCACGGCCGCGAACAGGAGCACGCCGGCAGCGATGTGGAACAGATTATGGCTGGGCGTGCAGTAGCGCTTGCCCCAGCTGGCGCCTACGGCGATGCCCAGCAAGTACAGCGCCAGGATGGTGCCGAAGGCCTGCGGTGCGCCGCCATAGGTAAAGCTTGCCATGCGCACCCAGAGGATTTCCTGGCTCAGGCTCAAAAAGCCCATCAGGAAAGAAAGCAGGTGTGCTGCCCCCATCATGCCTCCTTGGAGCGGGCCAGGAACACCACGCTGGCCACGATGAAGTTGCCCGCAGCAGCGAGGTAGATCGACTGGTTCAGTGTAAAGTACTGGAACAGCAGCACGCCGGCCGCCAAGGCGCCAAAGGCGGCGCCCATGGTATTGGACCAGTACAGTTTGCTGATCGAGACGCCGACACTGGCATTGCCGCGGAACAGGTGCGCCACCAGCATCGGCAAGGTAGCGCCCATGAAGCTGGCAGGAACCAGGATGAGCAGGAAGTTGACGGCGGCGATCACCGGCAGGCTGCTTTGCAGGAAATAGGCGCCCACCGCTGGAATCAGATGCGGGCTGATGATGCCAAACAGGCCGATGCCCAGTTCGCAAGCGGCAAACAGCTCGATGGTGCGGTGGCCGAGGCGGTCCGCCAGTTGGCCGCCGGCGAGCGCGCCGCAGCCAAGGCCCAGCATAAAGGTGGAGACCACGATGGTGATCGATTCGATATCGACGCCAAAGGCGCCGAACAGCAGGCGTTGCCACGCCACTTGGTAGATCAGGGCGGAAACGCCGGACAGGAAAAAGACCGCCAGCAGCAGTGTTTCCGAACGTTTGGACGCCGCGCGCATGGCGCTTCCAGCCGGCAGTTCCGGGGTGGCCGATTCCATATTGTTGTCTCCGGGAAATTGGGTGCCAAGTTTCTCATATTCCCGGCAGAAAAGCATCGCCCGGTGTACTATTTGGCGGTTCGCAAGTATCACCAATTCGACTTTATGTTCCGCAAAGCGTCCTTTCCCCGCGCCTGGCTGTTCGCCGCGCTCTCGCTCCTTGTTCTCCTGTTTGCCGGTGCGGCGCGGGCCGACGAGGAATTCCTCGATCCCCAGGTAGCATTCAAGTTTTCCGCCAAGGTGGTGGAAGGCAAGGCGATTGCGGTGACGTATGAGATCGCGGACGGCTATTACATGTACCGCGAGCGCTTCAAGTTCGTTGCCGATGGCGCAACCTTGGGTGAACCGCAAATCCCGCCGGGCAAGGTGAAATACGACGAGACCTTTGCCAAGAACGTGGAGACCTACCGCCACCAGGTGACGATCGTGATCCCGGTGCAGGCGCCCGGCCCGTTCACGCTGAAGGCCACCAGCCAGGGCTGCTCGGAAAAGGGCCTGTGCTATTCGCCGATGGAATCGTCGGCGCGCCTGATGGTGGTGGGCGGAACCAGCGCATCGAATGGCGGCGGCGTGTTCGGCATCGGCGCGAGGCAGGGCGCCGCCAGCGGCCAGCAGAGCGTGCCGGGCGCACCCGCAGCGGCGGGCCTCGATACGCCGGCGGCTCCCGTCGCTGCAACGCCACCGTCGGCGCCCGCAGCTGCGGGCGACAGTGAAATGGGCAAGATCGAATCGGCATTGAAGGGCGGCAGCCTGCTGGTCATCGCCCCCTTGTTTATCCTGCTGGGCCTGGGCCTGTCGTTCACGCCCTGCGTGTTGCCGATGGTCCCGATCCTGTCTTCGATCATCGTTGGCGACGGCTCTTCCGGCAATCGCTCGCGCGGCTTCATCCTGTCGGTCAGCTACTCGCTCGGCATGGCGATCGTGTACACCGCGCTTGGTGTGGCTGCCGGCCTGGTTGGCCAGGGACTTTCGGCGGCCTTGCAGAATCCGTGGGTGCTGGGCGCATTCGGCCTGCTGATGGCGGGCATGGCGCTCTCCATGTTTGGCGTTTATGACCTGCAAGTTCCTGCGACGATGCAGTCGCGCCTGGCCTTTGCCTCGAACCGGCAGTCGGGCGGCAAGCTGGCCGGCGTGTTCGCGATGGGCGCCATCTCGGCCCTGATCGTCGGCCCTTGCGTCGCGGCGCCGCTGGCCGGTGCGCTGGTGTACATCAGCCAGACGCGCGATGTCGTGATCGGCGGCAGCGCCCTGTTCTCGATGGCGGTAGGCATGAGCATTCCGCTGCTGCTGGTCGGCATTTCCGCCGGCGCCCTGGTGCCGCGCGCCGGCATCTGGATGCAGGCCGTGAAGCGCTTCTTCGGCGTGCTGATGCTGGCAATGGCCTTGTGGCTGGTGTCGCCGGTATTGCCGGGCAAGCTGCAGATGATTGGCTGGGCGATCCTGGGTGTCGGCTACGCGTTCTTCCTGCTGACCCATGAGCGCGGCAAATGGCTGCCCAAAGTCATCGCTGCCTTGTTCGCTGCGGTGGGCCTGATCCAGGTTGCCGGGCTGGCGACCGGCAGCGCCGATCCGCTCCACCCGATCGAAAGACTGGCCGGCCGCGCCGACCGCCACCTGCAATTCACCCGCGTCAAAACGGTCGCTGACCTGGATGCCGTGCTGGCGCAAACCGGCGGCAAAACGGTGCTGCTGGACTTTTATGCCGACTGGTGCGTGTCGTGCAAGGAAATGGAAAAACTGACCTTCGTCGATCCGTTGGTGCAGCAGAAACTGGCAAACACGATTTTGCTGCAGGTCGACGTGACTGCGAATAATGATGACGACAAAGCCATGCTGCAGCGCTTCACGCTGTTTGGTCCGCCGGGCATCATCATGTTCAATGCCGCGGGCCAGGAAATTCCCGATGCACGGGTCATTGGATTCCAAAACAAAGACAAATTCCTGCGATCGCTGGAAAAGCTGAACTGAGCGTGGCATGGCCAGCAGGCCCTGGGTTGCGATATAATCAACGGTTTTTTCATTTTGACTATATCTACCAAGGGCACTTATGGACGTTCGTAAAATCGGGTTGGTCGGGCTTGCCTGTCTGTTGGCGGCATGTGGTGGCGGCGGCCAAACGGGCGAGCAGGGTGCGCCACAGCAGCCATCCGGTCCCAAGACCTATGTAGCCGCTGCGGCAACCGTCGGCGACTATTTTTCTTACAAGCAAGACTCAAAGATTGATGGCCAAGCCAATTCCAGCGAGTATTTTACGAACTTGGTCAGCAATGTAGCCCAGGACGGGGCGAAGTCTGTCAAGTTTCTTGCGGACTATGTAATGATGAGCGAGCCGCTGGAATTCAGTTCCAGCACGTCGACCGATGAATTCGACAGTACGGGACGCCAGGTCAGCAGCTTCGATGGTTTTTGCACCACCACCTTCAAACCATCTTTTTACTATGTCGCCCCGAATACGATCTCTGCCGGCATGAGCTGGCAGCACACCGGACTTTTCGAATACCAGTGTGGCACAAGCACCATCAAGCAAACGACCATGGACTATAAAAATACTGTGGGCAACTTGGAACAGGTGACGGTAGCCGCCGGTACGTTCAGTGCCTTCAAGGTCACCCTTAATTCGACTTCCGAATCGACAACCACCACATCGGTCGGCGAGCGCAGCTGCTGGTGGGCCCCCGAGCTGGGAGCGGAAGTCAAATGTTCGGCCAAGATTGCCAGGACCGTCAAGGCGACTGGCGCCATCAAGAATATGGAAGTCAGCTATGAGCTGCAAGGCTTCGCGGTTCAGAAACTGGCGCGCAAATCCAACACGGTCCAGCGTTTCATGGGGACCTGGAAAGGAAACTTTAACGGCGCCGCGTCCGGTACCTGCGCGTTGACGTTCGCCCAGGACGGCACCATCAATGGCAACTGCAGCGGCGCGGCAATCGGATTTGGGGTGAAAGGCAAAATCGACGCCGACGGCAACCTGACACTCAACCTGGTCAGCAATGGCGTCACCGGCCAGACCTTCACCGGGAAAGTCGACAGCCTGCAACAAATCAGTGGGGTCTGGAGCGTGCCGAATTATGGCAACGGTACCTGGACGATCACACAGGACTAAGGTTTGATGCAACAAGGGCGCCGCGAGGCGCCCTTTGTTTTAGTGCTGGTGGTGCATCATGCGCGAATGCCTGCGATGGCCAAAATGGCCGGTCTTCTCATCGAACACTTTTTGCTGTTCCGGCGTCAGCGCGGCATAGAAGGTCTTGGTCGCGGCCAGGTTGCTTTCCATTCGGCTCAAGTGGACCTTTGCCATTTCGATCCGCTTTTCCATGCGCTCCGGCGCCGGCATGTTCTTGTATGACGCGCGGTCGAACTGGCCGCGTTGCGGCATATTCGATTTCAGCGCCGACATATAGGCCTGCCATGCACCCTCCTGGGCCGGCGTGATTTTCAGTGCATCGTGCATGCGCTTGGCACGCGCGTCCATACGCTCCTGCATTTTGACGGGGTCGAACTTGGTGGCCGCATATTGATGCTGCGGAGCTTCTTCTGCCATGGCGGGCAAGGTGGAGGCCGCAAAACCAATCGCAGCTGTGCCGATAACAAATGCTTTATGCAAGGTTTTCATCATTAATCCCTTCAGAAATGAACTCGTGAAAATGTGCTCTCGCACAGCACATGGGAGCATCTTCTCCAGTTTCTGTTTCGGCCAAGTGTCCCTGGCCAAGGACTTTGTATCCAGTTGTTGCATTTTTGATTCCATTGTGGCAACATTGTCGGTTTTTCGAAAATATCTCTTGCGGGGAAATGGATGCGTAACAGTTGGCTTGGCGGCGTCGCGGCAGCGGCAATATTGGCGGGTTGCGGCGGCGGTGGCAGCGGTGCAGCTTCCCAGCAGTCCGGGCAACTGGACGCCCAGAAAACCTATCAGGCGGCCGGGCCGGCGGTGGGCGACTATTTCACGTGGGAGTACGTCTCGCGCGAGCAGGGGGCGGCTGCCGATTCCTACAGCTACGCCACCAGAGTGATCGGCAACGTGGCGCAAGATGGCATTGTTTCAGCCGCTTACCTTTACGATTACATCAGTTCGTCCAGCCCGCTGGCCTATGTTTCGTACACCAACTCGACGAACTTTGACGGCCTTGGCCGCTGGCTCCATACCAGCACCGCGAACGGTGTTTGTACGGCGGCGCCCAACCCGCCGTTCTATCCGGTCGCGCCAAACGCCGTCTGGGCAGGGATGAGCCGGCAGGATTCCGGGATTGTGCAGGCCAAGTGCGGGCTGGAGCCTGCGACACAGCGCACGTTCGACCACAAGGACAAGGTCTTCCCGATGGAGCAGGTCACTGTGCCGGCGGGGACGTTCAACGCGCTCAAGGTAGTCCGCAACGGAATTGAGGAGGACGGCAACTTCCGCCAGGTGGCCGAGCAGACCTGCTGGTGGGAGCCGGAGTTGGGTATCGACGTTAAATGCGTGACCAACATCACGACCAGCAACAAAGCGACTGGCGACAGCCGCAGCCGGGTCGACACCGAGTCGATGCTGGGGTATTCGAAACAGAAGGCAGGTCGCAAGGCCGATACCGAAATGCGCTTCATGGGCAACTGGAACGGGGCCTACGAAGGTGTCGTCCAGGGCCGGGGCGTCAGCGGGACGTGCAAGCTGATGTTCGACGGCGGCAATATCAGCGGCAGCTGTGCCGGCGCGACCATGGACTTCAATATTACCGGCAAGGTATGGGCGGACGGAGCCCTGTATTTCACAGCCGGCATTAATGGCAATTATGGCGCGACCTTTACGGGTAAATTCGACAGCCTCCAGCAATTGAGCGGTAGCTGGAGCGTGCCCAATTACGGCAGCGGCAGCTGGCTCATGACCCAGGATTGATCCGCCCACGCCAGTTTGTAACGCAATGTGTAGTCCGGATTGGTTTACACATGGCGATACAAACTGGTTCCACGGCCTAGTCGTATCAAGGGATAATTGTACGCATGGAAAATGCCGCCACTATCCTCATCGTCGACGACGACCGTGATATCCGCACCCTGTTGCAGGATTATCTGGAAACCAACGGTTACCGCACCCATGGCGCCAGCGACGGCGCGGCCATGTGGAAGCTGCTCGACAACACCAAGCCCGACCTGATCGTGCTGGACCTGAACCTGCCGGGCGAAGACGGCCTGACCTTGTGCCGCAAGCTGCGCGCGCACTCAACCTTGCCAGTCATCATGCTGACGGCCCGCAGCGAGCCGCTGGACCGCATCCTCGGGCTGGAAATGGGCGCCGACGACTACCTGCCCAAGCCATTCGAACCGCGCGAACTGCTGGCCCGCATCCGCAGCGTGCTGCGCCGGAGCAGCAATACCGCCGCCAGCGGCGTCGAGAAAGCCAGCCGCATCCGCTTCTCCAACTGGGTGCTGGACCTGACCGCGCGCCACCTGGTCAATCCGCAGGGCACGGTGATCATGCTGTCCGGCGCCGAATTCCGCCTGCTCAAGGTCTTCCTCGAGCACCCGAACCGCGTGCTGAACCGCGACCAGCTGCTGAACCTGACCCAGGGCCGCGACGCCGATCCATTCGACCGCTCCATCGACATCCAGATCAGCCGCCTGCGCCAGAAGCTGGGCGAAGACGCGCGCCTGCCGCAAATCATCAAGACGGTGCGCAATGGCGGCTATGTGCTGGCCGGTACGGTGGCGGTGGAGCCTGACTGATGAAAGCGTTCTTCAGGGGCATGACGGGCCGGGTGTTCCTGGTCCTGATGCTGGGCATCCTTGCCTCTGCCGCGCTGACGCAATACCTCGCCGTCAATGAACGCCAGCGCACCCTGCAGCGTTACCGCGACTTCTTTGCCCTCGAGCGTGCCGAGCAAATCATTTCCACCGCCGTGGTGGTGTTGCCGGAATCGCGCAACCAGTACCTGCGCGTGGCCAGCATGGGCGCCATCAAGCTCGAAGTGCTGGGCGACCTCAGCGGCATCAACCCGGAATTGACCGAGTTTGGCGCCACCCTGGCCAACCGCCTGGGCAAGGAATACACCCTGCAGTCCCTGCTGGAGCGCCCGGACGCCTGCGAACGCCCGACGCCAGCCTACACGGCCTTTTCGGTGTTTGGCGCCGGCACCGGCACTTGGCGCGGCACCTGCGAATCGCTGGCGGTCACCATGCCCGACGGCCAGCACCTGAAATTGTCCATCCTGCCGCCGCGCCAGCCCGCGCCGACAGGGAAAAATGAATATGCCGCTTTTGTTCCCTTCCTGCTCAGCATTGCCGTGCTGGCCTACCTGGTGGCCCGCATGACGATGGGCCCGCTGAATAAACTGGCCGATGCCGCCAAGAACCTGGGCAACGACATCAACCACGCGCCGATCAAGCTCGGCGGCGCGACGGAAATCCGCACCGCCTCGGCCGCCTTCAATGCCATGCAGGCGCGCATCCGCCAGCACATCGCGCAGCGCACGGAAATGCTGGCAGCCATCACCCACGACCTGCAGACGCCGCTGACCCGCATGCGCCTGCGCCTGGAAAAAGTGCAGGACCCGGAACTGCAGGGCAAGCTGCTGGAAGACCTGTCGGCCATGCAGCAGATGGTCAAGGAAGGCCTGGACCTGGCGCGCAGCATGGACACCACGGAAGCCATGCAGCGCGTCGACCTCGACGCACTGCTCGACAGCGTATGCGCCGATGCGGTCGACGCCGGACAGCAAGTGGACCTGAAGGGGCGCGCCAGTATGGACCTGATGGGCCGTCCGCTCGATATCCGCCGCTGCCTGGTGAACCTGATCGACAACGCGGTCAAGTACGGCCAGCGCGCCCACGTGACGGTGGAGCGCGAAGCGGGCGCTTCGCGCGTGCGTATCCGCGATGAAGGTCCCGGCATTCCGGCCGGCCAGCTGGCCCAGGTGTTCGAGCCGTTCTACCGGCTGGAATCGTCGCGCAACCGCTCGTCCGGCGGCACCGGCCTTGGCCTGACCATTGCACGCAATATCGCTGAGCAGCATGGCGCCAGCCTGAGCCTGGCCAACCACGCGAGCGGCGGCCTGGAGGCCACCCTCGTGTTCCCCGAATTTTATGCAGGAAAATAGTTAGACCTCTCATGAAGAAGAAAACTCTGGCAGTAGTAGTGGGCCTGGCCGTGGCAATCGGCGGCGGCGCCTGGTATGCGAGCAAGGGCCCGGCCGGGCCGGGCGCCGAGCAAGCGCAAGGCAGTGGCGGCGGTGGCGGCAAAGGCAAGGGCGAACAGGGCCCGACCACGGTCAACGTGGTAGCGCCGCTGCGCCAGGACGTGCCGGTGGCACTGGCGGCCAATGGCACCGTGAGCCCGATCTCGACTGTCGACCTGCACCCGCAAACCACCAGCACCATCGTCAAGGTGCATGTGAAGGAAGGCCAGTTCGTCAAGCAGGGCGAGCTGATGTTCTCGCTGGACGCCCGCACCGAAGCGGCCAACGTCGAGAAAGCCGATGCCCAAGTGGCCAAGGACCGCGCCACCCTGGCCGACCTGGAGCGCCAGTACAAGCGCGCCCAGGAATTGCGCACCCAGAACTTCCTGGCCCAGAGCGCAGTCGACACCCTGAAGAGCCAGGTCGACTCGAGCCGCGCCACGCTGGAAGCCGACATCGCCGTGGCCCGCGCCAGCAAGGTCGATCAGAGCTTCACGCAGATCCGCGCGCCGCTGACCGGCCGCGTCGGCGCCATCAACGTCTATCCGGGCAGCCTGGTGCAGCTCAGCACGTCGCTGACCACGGTGACACAGCTGAATCCGATCAACGTTGCCTTCACCGTGCCGGAATCGAGCCTGGCCGCCTTGCTCGACGCGCAGCGCGCCGGCAAGGTGGCGGTGCAAGCGTTCCAGAACAATTCGGACAAGCCGATCAAGGGCCAGCTCAGCTTTGTCGACAACACCGTCGACCCGGTGGCCGGCGTGATCCGCGTCAAGGCTGTGTTCGACAATGCCGATACGCGCCTGTGGCCGGGCCAGTACGTCAACACCAAATTGACGGTGGCCACCCTGAAAGATGCGCTGGTGGTGCCGCAGAACGCTATTATTACCAATACCAAAGGTACTTTTGTGTACACCGTTGCGCCTGACCAGACGGCCAAGGTAGTCAACGTCCAGCGCATCCACGGCTTTGGCGCATTGGCCGCGGTCACCGGCCTGAATGGCGATGAGCAGATCATCGTGGAAGGCAAGCAGAACCTGCGCCCGGGCGGCAAGGTCCGCATCGCCGAACCGGCAGTGGCGCAGAACGGCAAGGCACACAAGAAGGGTAAAGCCGAATGAACCTTTCCGAGCTGAGTATCCGGCGCCCCGTCATGGTGGTGCTGCTCTCGCTGAGCCTGATCCTGGCAGGCGTGCTGGCCTATTCCCACATCCCGGTCGCCGCACTGCCGAGCTACAACACCCCGGTCATCAACGTCAGCGCCGACCTGCCGGGCGCGTCGCCCGAAACGATGGCATCGTCGGTCGCGCTGCCGCTGGAAAAACAGTTCTCGACCATCGGCGGCCTGTCGATGATCACCTCCACCAGCACGCTGGGCAATACCTCGCTGACGCTGGAATTCGACCCGTCGATCAACGTCAACGAAGCGGCGGTCGACGTGCAGGCGGCACTGCTGCGCGCCCAGCGTTCGCTGCCGCAGGAGATGACGGACCTGCCGTCCTACCGCAAGGTCAACCCGGCCGATGCGCCGGTGCTGTTCGCCACCATGACTTCGCCATCGCTGAGCCTGTCCGAGCTCAACGATTACGCGGAAAACCTGGTGGCGCCCAACCTGTCCACCCTGCCGGGCGTGGCCCAGGTCTCGGTCAACGGCCAGAAGCGCTTTGCCGTGCGCGTGCGCGCCAAGCCGGACCTGATGAATTCGCGCAACCTGACGCTTGACGAGCTGCAGGCCGCCATCAAGGCCGCCAACGCCAACACGCCGCTCGGCACCATCGACGGCCCGAGCCAGACCCTGACCATCCAGGGCAATGCCCAGCTGATGCGCGCGGCCGATTTCGCCGACCTGATCATCGCTACCCGCAATGGCCAGCCGGTGCGCCTGAAGGAAGTGGCGACGGTGGAGGACAGCTACCAGTCGATCAAGGCCGCCGGCAGCTACAACGGCGAGCGCGCCATCGTGCTGCTGGTACAACGCCAGCCCGATGCCAACACCGTGCAGGTGGTCGATGCGGTGCGCAAACTGCTGCCGCGCTTCCGCGCCCAATTGCCGGAATCGGTGTCGATCAACCTGGTCAACGATCGCTCGGTCTCGATCCGCGAAGCGATCCATGACGTGAACCTGACGCTGGCGCTGACGGTGGTACTGGTGGTGCTGGTGATCTTCCTGTTCCTGCGCCGCCTGGCCGCCACCTTCATCCCGGCTGTCACCATGCCGATTTCGCTGCTGGGCGCCTTGGCGCTGCTGTACGCGCTGGGCTACAGCCTGGACAACGTGTCCCTGCTCGGCATCACGCTGGCGGTGGGCCTGGTGGTCGACGATGCGATCGTGGTGCTGGAAAACATCGTGCGCCATATCGAAATGGGCAAGAAGCCTTTGCAGGCGGCCCTGGTTGGTTCGAAAGAGATGGGCTTCACCATTGTGTCGATCTCGATATCGCTGGTGGCGGTGTTCATCCCGATCTTCTTCATGCCCGGCGTGATGGGCCTGATGTTCCACGAATTCGCGGTGGTGGTCGGCCTGTCGGTGCTGGTCTCGGCGATCGTGTCGCTGACCCTGGTGCCGATGCTGGCCTCGCGCTTCATGCCGGCCGACTCGCATGAGACTTCGGGCGACGACACCTTTATCGGCCGCCACTTCGAGCGCGCCTTCCATGCCACGCGCGACGCCTATGCGCGCACGCTGGACCTGGCCCTGCACC